>MRWG01000173.1_pt1 | contig 110152 bp, 88 predicted proteins | sample 1013341 | NCBI WGS metagenome assembly MRWG01 (sample SAMN06117577, study PRJNA244670) | biofilm metagenome | biome: Water; feature: Cathode Biofilm; material: Biofilm; isolation source: microbial consortium enriched at the cathode of a solar microbial fuel cell | place: USA: District of Columbia ...
GTGTATGGAATGGCTCAAGGAAATGGATTTCAACGAACAGTCAGCTTGAAACCACTGCCCGAAAAGTGCGAAAGATTTTTGACACTACCAGTGCCCTCCGTCTCGTCAGTGGCCAGCAGGCGTTGCCGATGGATTGTCATCGCCACCACCACCCCGAAGATGGCGTAGAGCAGGTCAAAATAGGCCAGGCTGACGTTGGCTCCGGTGATGCCATAGCCCACCAAGGACAACGTCAGCGCATTAGCCAGATGCCGATACCAGAGCACATTGCGCTGCTTGCCGAGGCGTGCATTTTTCATATTATGGCGCAGCGCGGTGAGCAGCATCATCAGGAAAACCCCCAACCCGACAAAACCGTGATCTCCCAGCACCTGAAGATAAACATTGTGGGCGGCTTTCGGCTTTTGGTAGGAAGGAATTGGACGACTTTCCCAAGGCGTAAAGTCCGGGGTATAGGGGGCGTAAAAATTCCAGAGATAGGGTTCGGTCACCGCCCCGAAGCCGCCGCCGGTCAGGGGATGGTCCAGTGCAATAAGGCCGGATATCTTCCATGCCCAGACCCTGCCGATAAAGGAGGTGTCTTCTTCCGCCGCGGTGGTAATGGTGCTCTGGCGTTCCTGCCATTCTTCGGGGGTGCTCTCGTACAAAACCGGAAGCAATAGCAACGCGGCGATGGCCAGCGGCACCTTGTATCGGGATTTCAGCCAGAAGGCAAAGGCGAGAATGCCCAGGCCGATAAAACCGCCCCGGGAATAGGTGCCCACCACGGCGAGAACATTCAGGGCAAGCAGGCCACAGAGCCCGAGCTTCAGATATGTGTGCCGGGTAACCTGGATCAGGTAAACCACCAGGGGAATGCACATGTTGATGGCCACCGCCAGGTCGTTGCGATCCTCGATAATACCCGCCCGGCCGGTAATCCGGTGGCTGCCGCCGGAGAGAATGAACTTCACCGCCTCCATGGCCGCGTAGGAGGAAACCGCCAGCACAATGGCCCACACCAGGGTGTCGATATGCAGGCGCTTGGTGAAAATGAGGACAATAAACACAAAAAGCAGCAAGATCTTCACGAAGCGGATCCAGTAGTCCCATACCCAGGCGGGCTCCGCACTGAGGTTGAAGGCGGTGCTGACGAAGGTCCAGAAACCGAAGAACAGCACCAGCCCCACCAGACCGTTGACCTGGAATGACTTGTTTTTTGTGGTCAGAAGATAGGCCAGCCCCGTGACCACGACGATGGTCAGGTTAAGCCGGAAGTGCTGGGAAAAACCCCAGGCCCACTCCGCCGGTGCCGTCAGGGCAATCCAGGCCCAGGCGGCCACGCCCAGGAAGGGTCGCCTGAAGGCGAAGTAGATGGCGACGAACAGGAAGCCAACCAGGAACAGGTCACGCATCAGTCATCTTCCTGTTTATCGGCCCAGTAAAAGAGGTAGCAAACGCATCCCACTGCCATTAAAAGGTAAAGGCTGTCTATCATCCGGTGGCCACCTTGCTGGTTACGTAGCGGTATTTCCCCGACTTTTCCGGTGTTATTTCGGGTACGGGGATGACTTCGATTGTCACGTCACTGCCCAAGCGCGCCCCGAGACCCGAGCGGATGCTCTCCGCCAGCTCCGGGGTCAGCTGCTCTTTGGGGACCACCTCCACGCGGGTCAGGTCGAGGGATTCCTGGGTGATCCTGAACGCATCCACATCCGGCATATCCCGCAGCACGTAGATCAGCGCCAGCCCGTGCATAACGGTGCCGTCGGAGGCGGTAACGAAATCCGTGGCCCGGCCCTCGACGCTGGCCAGCACCGGCAGGCCGCGCCCGCAGGCACAGGGCGTCGAGCCCAAAACGCCCACGTCGCCCGTGCGGTAACGGACAAAGGGAAACTCGCTGGTGAAGAGGTGGGTGACCACGATCTCGCCGCTCTGCCCCGGCGGCAGCACATTGCCCCGGCTGTCGACGATCTCCACTACCATGTCCTCGGCGGTGATGTGCAGGCTGCCCCGGGGGCACTGGTGGGCGATAAAGCCGGCATCGCGGCCCCCGTAGCCGTTGGCCACGGGGCACGCAAAGCCCTTTTCGATACTGTCCCGCTGGTGGTCGTAAAGGCGCTCGGAGGTGACAAACACCACTTTCACCCCCAGGGAGGCCAGGTCGTGGCCGTGCTCCCGGCCATGTTCCGCCAGCAGCGCCAGGGACGAGGGATAGCCGAAGAGCATTTTCGGCCGGAATGCCTGAATACGCCGGATAAACCGGTCCATATTCTCCCGGGACATTTCGAAGGCGGACAGCAACTCGGTGCGGAACAGCTTGTCGCGCAGCAGGCGCACCCTGTCCTGGGCGCCCAGCTCTATGGGGGAGCCCCAGACCACGATCTCCGGGTCGCCGATATCCACCCCCCACCAGCGGGTGGCCCGCCGCTTGGCGGCCACGTCGTGGCTGACCCGCTCCCTGCCCAGGTAAAAAATCAGCGGCGAGCCGCTGGAGCCGCCGGTATTGAAACGTTTCAGGTTGGCCGCGCCGCGGGCCTTCATGGCCTCGGTATTGTCGCGAATGGCCGCTTTGTCCAGCAGCGGCAGGGCCTGAAGATCGGCGGCGGAGGAAACCGCGCGTGGGTCGAAACCATGCGCGGCAAACAATTGCCGGTAATAGGGGACAGTCTCGCCGATACGGGTGAGGAAGCGGCGCAGGTTCGCCACCTGAAGCTCGGCCACCTGCTCCGGCGCCAGCCACTGGGAGCGTTCCATGGCCCGGTGCACCGGCAGGGTCTGGTGCCCCTTGAGCTTTTCGTGCAGGGGGAACAGGACCCCGGCCACCGCCTTCTGGTAAAGACTCATGCCACCCTGCTCCTGTCGTCGCCGGCCACACAGAGCTGACGGTAAAGGTCGAGCCACTGCTGCCGGACCCGGGGCCAGGCGTACTGTTCCGCCCGGGCGAGGCCGTTGGCTTTCAGCGTCTCGCGCAAATCCGGGGCTCCCTTCAGGCGCAGGATGGCATCCGCCAGGGCGCGTTCGTCGCCGGGGGGCACCAGCAGCGCGCTCTCCTCGTGGCTGACGATAAACGGCACACCGCCCACCTCCGTGGACACCACGGGAACGCCGCAGGCCAGGGCCTCGATCACCGAGTTGGGCATGTTGTCCACCGTGCTGGGATTGATCATGGCATCCGCCCCGGCGTACAGGGCCGCGATTTCCGGCCTGTCGAGCCTTCCCTCAAAGGAGACGGCATCGGCGATGCCGAGTTCCCGTGCCAGTGCCCGGAGGGACTCCGCCTGGGGGCCGCTGCCGGCAATCCTCAGGCGCACGTTCGCATCCCGGCGGGCCACCAGGGCCAGGGCGCGGATGGCGGTATCGATGCCGTATATGGGTTCCAGGTTGCGGGTAATCACCAGGGTGAAGTCGCTGCCCTCCTCCTCTGCCGGCTCTTCGGCCCGGTCTGTTTTTGGCGCCGGGCTGAATACCTCCCGGTCGACAATATTGGGTATCACCCGGGCCCGCTCGCCAAAGCGTTGGAAAACCGCCTCAAGGTAGCCGGAGGGTACCACGATTGCCGCCGCCTTTCGCAGGGAAGGCCTCACCCGGGAGAAGGAGCGCCGGAAATAGTCCAGTGCCTCGCCGCCCCGGTAGTTGACGATCACCGGCGTTCCCCGCAGCCGGGCCAGCCAGAGCACGGGCGCGGCGTGGAGCTGCCAGGACCAGCCGGAATTGGCCATCAGGTGAATCACCTGGACCCGCCCGGACAACCGCCATACCGCAAACAGGTAGGGCACCAGGCGAAACAGGGCGCGAACCACGGGGATGCGGCCGGCAATGGCGGGCCGATAGAGGCCGTTGGTGGCCACCTGCTCCACCCGGATACCCTCCGCCGTCAGCAGTCGGGCCAGTTGCCGGGTCTGCATGGCCATGCCGCCGTTGGGCGGCGGCACGGGGCCCACCAGGCCGAGGGTGAGGGACGGCTGGCTCATGCCAGCGCCCCGTACACCGCCGGGTAGCGGTCGACGCTGGCCTTCCAGGTGCGCTCGCGCTCGACGAATTCCCGGCCCCGGTCGCGGATGCGCTGCCAGTCGTCGCGGCGGGACAGCAGGTCGTTCACCGACGCGGCCAGGGCCTCGCTGCTGCCGGCGGTAAACAGCAGGCCGTTGTCGTTGTCGCGGATCAGTTCCCGGTGGCCGCCCACGTCGGAAGCCACCACCAGCCGTCCCCCGGCCATGGCCTCCAGGGGCTTGAGGGGCGTGACCAGCTCCGTCAGGCGCATGGGCAGGCGCGGGTAAACCAGGATATCCACAAGGTCGTAGTATCGCTGGACCTGGTCGTGGGGCACCCGGCCGGTCATTATCACCCGGTCCTGAAGGCCCAGTTTCCGCACCCTGCGCCGGATGAGGTCGTCCTGGGGGCCACCGCCCACTAGCAGCAGGCGGGCATCGCCATGTCGCGCCAGTATGCCGGGCAGCGCTTCCAGTAACAGCGGGATACCCTCGTAGGCGTAGAAGGAGCCGATAAAGCCCAGTACTGTTTTGCCGGCAAGATCCAGGTCTGCGAGCAGCGCGGCATCCGGTTCCGAGCCTGCGGCAAAATGCCCGGTATCCACGGCGTTGGGGATCACCGTGATCTTCTCCTCGGCGATGCCGCGCGCGGCGATGTCCCGTTTGAGGCCCTCGCAGATGGTGGTGATGGCGTCGGCGCGCCGGAAAACCGCTGTCTCGATGCGCCGGCTCAGGCGGTAGCGGATACCGTGCTCCCGGCTGGTGCCGTGATCCACGGCGGCGTCTTCCCAGAAGGCCCGACATTCATAGACCAGGGGAAGCCCGTGGCGCCTGTTGGCCAGCAGCGCGGCCAGGCCGTTGAGGGCCGGCGAGTGGGCGTGGAGGATATCGGGCTTTTCGCGCTCGATAATCTGTTCGATGCGCCGCGCCAGGGTTCGAACCACCTGCCACTGGTTGGCGACGGGCACTTTTCCCAGCAGCCCGCCGTTACCGGGGACCCGATAAAAATGCAGATCGTCGACGGTTTCCTCCGGTACCGGACAGGGACCCTGCTTGAGGCCGGTGACATGGAGGGTGTGCCAGCCCAGGGCGTTCTGGTGGCGGAGAATATTCCGGGTGCGGAACGTGTAGCCGCTGTGCAGGGGTATCGAGTGATCCAGTATGTGCAAAATACGCATGGCCGAGTTCAGATCCCGAAATTGTCGTTCCTGGTGGTGGCGTCGAACATCAGCAACGACCAGAGAACGGCGCTATGATCCCGCCTGCCGGAAAGATGCTGGTCCACCAGGGTGTGCAGGTACTCCCGGTTGAACAGGCCGGTATCCGCCAGCCCCCCCTCGGTAATCGACGTGCGCAGCCGCTCCCGCAGCGGACCCCGGAACCAGGCCGCCAGGGGTACGCCAAAGCCCATCTTCTTGCGGTAGAGCACGTCCCCGGGCAGGTGCGGCTCCAGGGATTTCTTCAACAGGTACTTGCCCTCCTGGCCGCGCAGCTTGAACCGGGACGGGATGCCGGACACCCAGCCCAGCAGCTTATGATCGAGCAAAGGCACCCGCACCTCCAGGGAGTGGGCCATGCTGGCGCGGTCCACCTTGGTGAGTATATCGCCCACCAGGTAGGTCTTCATATCGATATACTGGATTATCCCCAGGGGGTCGTCGGTGGGCGAGTTCCGGGCATGATGGTTGAACGTCTCGATGGCCCGGTAACCCTGGAGTTCCGTTTTCAGGGCATCGCTGAACAGGGCGTTGCGCTGGTCCTCCTTGGCCAGGGACACGGAGTGCATATAGGCCTCCACGGACGACATGGCCAGGGACTGGAAGGTGCTCTTGGCCCGGAAGATTTTCGGCGCCCAGTCCGCCTTGGGGTAGAGGCGGCCCAGGGTGCCGAACACCGGCCGGCGCACACCCAGGGGCAGGCGCGAGCGCAGGGCCTCTTCATTCATGTGCCACTGGTAGCGCCGGTAACCGGCGAAGACTTCGTCGCCGCCGTCGCCGGACAGGGCCACTTTGACCCGCTGCCTGGCGAGCTGGCAGACCCGGTAGGTGGGGATGGCGGAACTGTCGGCGTAGGGTTCGTCGTAGAGCCCGGCGAGGGTGTCGATCAAGTCGAAATCGTCACTGTCGACCACCTGTTCGAAGTGATTGGTCTTGTAGCGTTCCGCCACCATTCGGGCGAATTCGGTTTCGTTGAACTGGTTGACGTTGAAGCCGATGGCGCAGGTATTGACGGGGTCTTCCTGCAGTTGCGCCATCATGGCCACCACGGCGCTGGAATCGACGCCGCCGGAAAGGAAAGCCCCCAGCGGCACTTCCGAAACCAGGCGCAGTTCCACCGCCTCCCGCAGCCGGTGGACAAGCTCCTCCTGCATGGCGCTTTCCGAAACCGTGGCGGTGGGCGCGGCAGGCACATCCCAGTACTGATCCGGCGGCGGCGCCGGTCGGCCGCGCTGGAGCACAAGCCGGTGGCCCGGCGGCAGTTTATAGACATCCCGGTAGATGGTTTTGGGCTCGGGAATGTAGCCGAAAGCGAAATAGTCCTCCACGGCCTGGGGGTTGAGCGCGCGCCCCAGGCCGGGGTGCGCCTTGAGTGCTTTCAGCTCCGAGCCGAAGACGAACTGGCCGTCCGGGAGTTCCGCGTAGAACAGCGGCTTGATGCCGAGGCGGTCCCTGGCCAGGAAAAGCTGCTGCCGCCCGTGATCGTAGACGGCAAAGGCGAACATGCCCCGGAAGTGGTGGACACAATCCTCGCCCCACTCCTGCCAGGCATGGAGAATCACCTCGGTGTCGCAGTGGGTACGAAACCGGTAGCCCTTTTCCCGCAATTGCCCGGCCAGCTCCCTGAAATTATAGATCTCGCCGTTGTAGACCACCGACACCCTGTCATCGGCGCTGTGCATGGGCTGCTGGCCCGACGACAGATCGATAATGGACAGGCGCCGGTGGGCCAGGGCAACGCCCGGCGCAATAAAGAGCCCTTCCTCGTCCGGCCCCCGGTGGAACTGGCTCTCGTTCATGCGCCCGACAAGCGCCCGGTCCGGCGTTCTGTCGGCTTTGAGATCAAATATCCCGGTAATACCACACATTGAATACTGCTATCCCTGATTGATTGCCCGGCGGCCGGACGGGGCCAGGACTTCGTCGTAGACGGCCAGATAGTCGGCCACCGCCCGCGGCCAATTAAAAGTCCGGCGTATTCGGCGCAGGCTGTCTTCACCCATGCTCCGGCGAAGGTCCGCGTCAAGGTACAGCCTGTGCAAGGCGGCGGCGAGGGCTTTTTCGTCGCCCACGGGCACCAGCAGCCCGTTGGCACCGTTTTCCACCAGCTCCGGATTGCCGCCCACCGCCGTGGCGACCACCGGCAGGCCGGTGGCCATGGCTTCCAGCAGGGTGTTGGAAATGCCTTCGTTCAGCGACGGCAGGACAAAGACATCCATCAGCCGCAACAGGTCCGGGATATCGTCCCGGGTACCGGTTATCAGGACACGATCGCCGACGCCAAGCTCCGCGATGCGCTCTTCCAGTTCGGCTCGCAAACTGCCGTCACCCACCAGAAGCAGGAAAAGGTTTTCGCGCAGGGCCGGGTCGGACCGGCACAGGGCGGCAAAGGCATTGACCAGGAACACCTGGTTTTTTACGGCCGCGAGCCGACCCACCGTGCCGATGACAAAGGATCCGTCCAGCCCCGGCACGTCGGGGAATGGATTTCCCCTGGGTCCGCCGGCTGGGTAAAAGCTTTCCTGACAGACACCGCCGTAGATCTGGCGGATTTTGTCGCGGGGCACGTCAATGGTTGCCTCCAGCCACCGGGCAAGATCCTCGCTCACGGCGATATAGCGATGAACCAGGGGCCTGATCAGTTTCCTGAGCCGATTGTATTTTTTGCTGGTACCCTCCAGGTCCTGGATATCCCGGCCGTGCTCGCCGTGTATTCGCCGGGCCCCGGGTATCAGTATTGCCACCAGTTGCAGCTCCAGGGTGGTGAGATTCCGGGTGTGGATAATGGCGGGACGCAGCCTTGCCAGTACCCGCCACAGCCGATAATAAACTTTCAGGTCGTGGCCGGGGCGCTTGTCCAGCTCGTGGATTTCCACATCCGGCGCTGTTATCCGCCGGGCAAAGGCCCCGGATCGGGTCAGGCAGACAATGGCATGGCGATAGCGGCCCGGGGGGGTATGGTTTATCAGGTTCACCAGGCCGTTTTCCAGCCCCCCCGTGTCCAGGGAATAGATAACGTGGACAACCAGCGGCGGTTTACGACCGGCATCCGTCATGGTGACTCACCCACAACCCGGTCGAGGGAATTTTCGATGGCCGGCAACTGCCGTTGGGCGAATTCCTGCAGCGCCCGGGCCGCCTTGTCGAAATGCGGGTACTGGTCCTCGATATTGGTGGCCAGAATAATCCGGGCGCTGTCCGTTCTGCCAAAGGTCACTTTGGCAATGGCTTCCATGATCTTGGCCAGATAGCTGTTGGCAGTATGGCGGTCCCCGATCCGGTACCAGGACCAGACCAGCAGCCGCGTGTCGCCACTGGCGAGCACATGCTGGTTGACGGTCAGCTCCTCGTTTTTCAGGGAAAGCCGCCTGTCGCCGCTTTCGATAATAATCCAGTCGCGCGGGCTCGATCCCAGGAGGGAACCGAGACCTCGAACCACCTCTGCGCCCGGTTTCCCGGAGGTATATTGATACAAATAAAGCCCGAAAACCGCATCGTCACCGACATAGTGCTGGACGACACTTCGATCGGCCCTGGCTTCCAGCAGCCGCCAGCCCCAAAGGGTCGGGCCGGAAGTTCTCAGGCCCGGTGCGGGATCGGGCGCCGTCAGCGGCGCATGGATTTCGGTGCTTTGCTGCGCCATGGCGACAATCATCACCGGCCATATCACCACGACAACTATCGCCAGCGGTAAAACATGGCGAATCCCACGACCGTTTCCGCCCGGGGCGGCGTCGGAAGCGGCATTGGGATTAGCATCAGGAGCTGGGCGGGCTTCCACATGGTCGCGCCAGCGCAAGCCAATGGCGAACAGGATAAAAATCACCAGGCCAAAGAAAATCCAGCCATAGATCAGGTGATCGACGCCCGCGGCCAGCTCCATGCCGCTCAGGTGGCCGATCATGACAATAATGTAGGCACGCAGGCCATTGGCGATAATGGGCACGATAATGGAGGCGAGAATAAAGGCGGAACGCTTCAGCCAACTGGTGTAATTGAGATAGGCAAATAGACACCCCAGCATCAGGGAGGCGATCAGGTAGCGCACCCCGCTGCACGCCTCGACCACGGACCAGTTCCCCGACGGCAGGCTGAAATACAGACCCTCCTGGTAGACGGGGATGCCGGTCAGGCGCACCAGTGCCACGGTGAATTCCGCCGTAAACTTCATCATCGGGGGAATCAGGCCCTCCCCCATGGGCACCGCGAAATAGAGAAACAGCAGGGGAAAAAGAATGGCGTAGACCACCCGTGTGCCCGCCAGCATCCAGATGCCGGCCAGCACCATGGTCACCAGCGCCAGTTGCTGGACCACAAGCACGTCCGTCATCCGGGCCAGATACCAGAGCAGTCCGGCAAAACCCAGCGCCACCACCGGCGTAAAGATGGGCCTGGCCGTTATCCCGGCCAGCCTGATCCTCTGCCGCCAGATCAGCCAAAGGCTGATGGGCAGGACCAGAAAACCGTGACTGAAGGTTTCGGAGCGGCTCCATGTGCCGATCATGGTCCCGATGGTGTCGTGGAAAAGCAGCACCAGGACCAGGCAATAGAACGCGATGCCGGCGAGGGTGGCCCGGCCTTTTCTGCCGCCAGCTTCTATTTCGCTCGCCTCGCTACTGCGCGGTGTGGTCGACATATTAAATAACCTTCCTGAGCGATTCAGGCTTTAACGACTCAGGGCCATTGTGCAGCAGTTGGCGCAGCGGCCTGATATTTTCCTGCCAGTGGAAACCTTCCATGACAAATTGGCGGGCACTGGCGCCCAGTTCCGGGTACTCGCCAGAGAGCAAATCATTGACGGCTGCGCCAAATGCAGCCGCATCGTCCGCCAGAACCACATCCCGGCCGATTTGTGGATTGATGCCTTCCAGCCCCTGGGTGGTCGCCACCAGGGGCCTGGCCATGGCCATGGCTTCCAGCACCTTGTTCTGGATCCCCCGGGCAATCCGCATGGGTACCACCGCGGCGCTGGCGTGCTGGATATAGGGTCTGACGTCGGCGACGGTGCCGGTGACGGTGACGCCCTCCAGGTCGCCGAGCCTGCGGACCTCCGGCGCGGGATTGGCGCCCACCACAAAGAATTCGACATCCGGGTACCGGGCCCGGACAGACGGGAATATCTCCCTGGCGAACCAGCACGCGGCATCGACGTTGGGCCAGTAATTCATCGCACCGGTGAATACCAGTATCGGCCCGTTCCCGGTATAGGGGCTGGCCACCGTCTCGGATGGCCGGAAGTAGTCCAGGTCGACGCCGTTGCTGAAATAACGAACCTTTGTGGCTGATTCCGGGGCAATCCCGGCGAACAGTTCGGCTTCCTCGCGAGACACAAAGAAGCTGTAATCGAAATCCCGGGCCACTTCCCTGTCAAACGCCAGCAGTTTGTCCGCCTCGCGCCGATAGACCAGGTCCATGGGCTTTTTGCGGGTGCGGGCATACTGGGACCACTTGTCCGAATCCACGTCGACGAAATCGATGATTTTCCGCTCGAATGCCCCGGCATTTTTCAACACGTACTGTGCCATGGGCGAGGAAAAAACCAGGGCGCGACTCACGGCTTCCCGGCGAAGCAGGCTTCTCACCCAGGCGTGGAGCGCGCGGCTGTGGTAATAGTACTCCGAGAGAGAGCGTCCCGTGAGCAAGGCCGGTAGCGACCTGACCCGGGCCAGGGCCGGACTCAGGCGCACATAGCACGAAGAGGTGCACAGAGAATCCAGATACGGAATATATTCCGTATCCGCCGGATCGTCGATAAAGGTGCCCAGGTGGATCCGGAAGTCCTTGCCCAGTTCCTCGAACAAATGCCAGGAACGAATCTTGTCCCCCTTGTTAGGGGGGTAGGGAATCCGGTGGCACAGGAAAAGCAGTTCCGGCTTCATGGGGTGCGGCCTTATCCGAGGCTTTTTGCCAGGGGCGGACCCAGCCTGTTGGCCACCGGCAGGGGCAGCATCTTCCAGAGCCGGATAAATCCCCGGTATTTGGGGTTGGTGGGATTGACTTCCGGGACGGCATTGCTCCTGACAAGATGGTAGTCGTAGTGCAGCGGTTCGGGCGTGAAGCCGAAATTCTTCTTGAACGAGTAGGGCCCGGTACCGGTTTTGCTGCGACCAAAGTCAAACAGCCTGTAACCCGCCTCGCCGGAACGACGGATCAATTCCCAGTACATAAAGTGATTGGTGCCCTTGATGTGGCGGGCCTCGCCAATACTGCCACCGTAGTACGGAAGCACCTGGTCCTTGTAGTAAAAACTCAGCACGCCGGCAATATCCCTGCCCTCCTGTGTAATCATCAGCACGTCGCAGTCCTCCCTGAACGTTTCGCGAAGTAATTCCAGGTATTTCCTGGCGAATACCGGTGTTCCCAGGTTCCTGACACTCTCGGCATAAACCCGGTACAGGCGCTCGACGCCGGCATCCGGCTCACTGGCAAGCCCCTGCTTGATGGCCTTGCGGATCATGGGCCGTTGCTTGTTGGGCACATCCTTGAAATTCTGTGCCTCGTCGGCATGGATTTCCCGGCGGAAAGTGGCATAAAGCTCCCGGACCGGCCAGGACCTGTCGGGACGTTGCAGGTTGCGCATTTCCAGGGCATCCACGTTCAGGGACTCCGCCAGTTGGCAGGCTTTTTCCACCAGGGCGTTCCCGGCCTCCCTGTTCGCAGCCAGGGGGCCACCGTAGACACAAAACGGCGTTGACGACAACCGGTTTCCGAAGAGCAGGCTTTTTGTCTGCGCCAGCGGCAGGATGCCGGCTATTTCGCCGCCGCGCCGGGCAATCAGGTAAAAGGTCTTGTGACCGAAGGCCCGCTCAAGGACAGTTTTCCAACCCGACAGATGGAAAAACGTCCCCGCTTCCGATTGCCTGACGAATTCGTCCCAGTGGTTATGCTCGGCTTCCTGCAGAAAATCGATCGTATACTCCACGCAATCACCCTTTCAGTCCTTTTTTGGTGCCTTTGAACAAATACCGTGCTCTCAAAGACACTCACCTCTGGCATATCGCCCGCCTTGCCAATCGTTTTCGGCAGTCTGTCAGGTTTACGAATGTGTTTCGGTCCGACCATTTCTTAACGTGCTTTATTATCAATGGCCCAGGTAACCGTTTTCGGTGCCTATCCGGAAAACCTCATCCACCCTGCCCCACTGGAAATCGTCGAGGAGCCGGTCGAGACGGCTGTGCATTTTGCCGAGGTTGAGGTAATGCCGGAACCGGGTCTTCGCGCTGATGCCGGGCACGCGCGGCTGCCGGGGATCGATTTCCCACGGATGGAAATAAAAGATCGCCGGCTGCAACTCAACTGTATTAACGCGCCGGATGGCCCAACGGGACAACGGATAAGGGAAAAGCCGGAACCATCCCCCACCACCGCAATTGATATTCCTTCCTGCCAGTGTGGTGGTGGTAATGGGTATTTCGAGCAATTCGTTGTCGCCAACCCGGAAGGGAAATCTCGGCGCGCCGGGCATGCCGTACAAATCGTGGGATATGGGGACAATGCTGGAACTGTACTTGTGGCCGGTTTCCGCGAGCACGTCCAGGGCCCAGAGGTTATCCCGGCCTATGGAATAACTCGCCGCCCTGTAACCCTTAATCTCCTGACCGGCAATATCTTCGAGCTTTTTTTTGGTGCGGTCCACATCGCTTCTGAATTGCTCCTGGGTCTGCTCCGTGACCCGGGTATGCTCCCAACCGTGGCTGGCCAGTTCATGGCCATGGGCGACAATTTTCCTGACCATCTCCGGATATCTGTCGGCGATCCACCCGAGGGTGAAAAAGGTCCCCTTGACGCCTCTGTTGTCAAAAAGACTCAGGACCCTTTCGATATTGGCCTCCACCCGGCAGGGGATGCTCGACCAGTTGTCCTTGTCCACATGGTTCTCGAAAGCGGATACCTGAAAGTAATCTTCCACGTCGACGGACATGGCATTGACCATGCGGGCTTCCTGTCGGGCTGCCGTATTCACTGGACAGTATCCTGGTACCGGTCGTGAATGACGGCGGCAATACGCTCCGCGGCCCTGCCGTCCCAGAGCTCCGGCACTCTGCCGGCCTTGCCGCCCGTCGCCAGTATCTGCCGGGCGGCCTCCCGGATCCTGTCAGGGTCGGTGCCGATCAGGGTGTTGGTGCCCTGATCGACGGTAATGGGCCTCTCGGTATTGTCGCGCAGGGTGATACAGGGAACGCCCAGAGCCGTGGTTTCCTCTTGCACGCCGCCCGAATCGGTAAGGACCAGTCGCGCCTCACGCATCAGCCCGAGCATTTCGTGGTATCCCAGGGGCGCTGTGGTGAAAATGGCCGGACCCAGATCGGAGCTTGTAAAACCCGCGGCCTCCATGCGCTGACGGGTCCGCGGGTGGACGGGGAAAACAAGGGGCAACTGTTCGCTGATCTCTCTCAGGCACTTTAATAGACCCGCCAGGGTATCCGGATCGTCCACATTGGAAGGCCGGTGCAGGGTCACCAGGCCAAAACCTGCCGAGATATCCGGGCCCCCCGTTGATTCGGCACGGGCACGAACGGTTTCGGCAGCGGGGAGGGCTCTCTCGAGATTGTCGAACAGGGTATCGATCATCACATTGCCGACGAAATGAATGCGAGCCGGGTCAATGCCCTCCCGGATCAGGTTGTCCGCGGCGGTACGCTCCGTGGTAAATAGCAGGTCGGAGATCTGGTCGGTGAGGACCCGGTTGATTTCCTCGGGCATGGTACGGTCGCCACTGCGCAGGCCCGCTTCCACGTGGATAACCGGAACCCCTTTTTTCACGGCAACCAGCGAGCAGGCGATTGTCGAGTTAACATCCCCCACCACCAGAACCGCCCGGGGCCGCTCGGCATCCATCACCGGTTCGAACCGCTTCATGATCTCCGCCGTCTGGTTGGCGTGGCTGCCCGAACCCACGCCCAGATCCGTATCCGGCTCGGGGATATTCAGCTGCTCGAAGAAGGAGTGTTTCATGTCGTTGTCGTAATGCTGGCCGGTGTGGACCAGCACCGGCGTGAAGCGAAAGGCCGGGTTTCCCAGAGCGCGAATGATCGGGGCGATTTTCATAAAATTAGGCCGCGCCCCCACGACACACAGAACCTTGACCGGGTTATCTTCCATGGTTTTTACAGCACCACATTATAAAAACTGGTACGTCAGGCTGACGCTTATACGGTTTTCCTGGTACTCCCTGCTGAATAGCCCTTGATCCGCCCTTGAGTGGGTGTAGAGGACATTAACCCGGGTTCTGGGGCCTAGCTCGTAATTGGCGCCAAAGCTGATACGCAGGATGTCGGAACTCTCGGTCTCCCCTGTTTGAGTATCTTCCCGCTCCCGCTCGTCCAAGCTTATTCGAGCATTGGCATTCAGTCGCGCCGAGAGACTTCTCTCCACGGAAGCTTGCAGAAAACGGAAGGAACTGTCTTCGCCGATTAAATCCCGTCGGGACTGGTTCGACTGCCGGGCACTCAGCCTGATCGTCGTCCGGTTACCTTTGACTGTAAAAGTAGCATCCCAGCGTTCGTTGACGACGACACTGTTGGCCCGGGAGGTGAAAAACGCGTCGAGCGGCAGAGGTTCTCCGGTGATCGGATCGATGGGGTCACCAAAGGGGTCCAGATCGGGAATCACATCATCACGGCGCCGAAGGTTCCGTGTATCCGTCAGATCCCGGGAATAACCGAGAGACAGGGTAGTGCGCCGGGTCCTGTGCTCGATCTCTGCATAAGGGGTCGTGCCGAAAAAGCGCTCGCCGTAACCGGCGCGGACGGTGGTCCGGAGATTGGGCGTCCAGACAAACCCTGCGTTCCAGAAGTCATCGTCCGTTTCCCGATCGCCGGTGGTAAAATCATTCCACTCCTTGCCGATGGTGCCGGTCAGTTGCCACTTCCTGCTAAGGCGGTAACTCGGGCTGAACCGCAGGGTTTTCCTCTCGATATCGTCGTTGCGGTTTGCCAGCAGGGGGTCGGTTATTTCCCGATCCTCGGAAAACTCGATTTCGCGGATATCTCCGCTCAGGGACCAGGTGAAGCGGGAAAACAACTCCCCGCTGTTCAGGGAGAATGACGTGGTCTCCTGGGTGCTTTCATCCAGCTCGTTGCTTCGCTCCCCGCCAAACCTCTGCTCGTCGTACCGGTAACGCAACTCCAGGTTGGCAAAATCCGCCAGTCGGGTTCTAAAAACGGGGGTTATCCCGTAATTATAGGTGGTGAGGCTGTTCCCGCTCCTGTTCAGGCTGCTGCCGCCTGTGGCCGAGAAAGGATCCACCGCGGCCTGATACGCGGAGGCGTCCGCTTCCAGGAAAAGGTGGCTCTGTACCAGCTCCACTTCGCCGTCGGCATCCAGGCGAGGGTTTACATTGTCGGTTCGACCCCCACTCAAATCGTTGAATTGAACCGCGGCATCCAGGTCCAGGCTCGCCCTGTTGGCCTCTCCCTCCAGGCTTATCCGCGGTGTCGCCGTTGCGATAAACTCGCCTTCCTTGTCGTTATCGTCCAGTTCCACATTATCGGTGTAAACACCGCCCGCACTGATGGAGGCCTCTCTGGACCACTCCGCCGCAGTCGCCCCGATGGCGAACAAGCCGAATACCAACACCAGCACCGGGTGACCGGCTCTGTAATGAAGCCTTTTTATTGACATTGAATCTCCCAGTTCCCGCTTCAACCGGCCCCTGTCCCCGGCTGGTTATAGCCGTAACCGTACGTATAGCCGTAACGATACCGATCCCAGATATATTGCCGGGTCTTGTTCAGCAGCATGCCCACGACCTTGTCGCGGCCAATATGCTCGAGCGCCTCGTCGATAACATTTTTGGGCGTATGCTCGGCGGAGATCACGAAAGCGATCTGCCCCACCAGCCGGGCGAGCACGGAAGCCTCGGTGGTGAGCAACAGAGGCGGGGAATCGAAAATAATAATGCGGTCCGGATACCGGTTCGCCATTTCCACCATGAGGTCTTCCATACCCTTGCTGGCCAGCAATTCCGTGGAACGCTCGTGAAGCCGGCCTGCGGGTATTACCCGCAGGTTCGGGATGTCGGTGTGAAGAATGGCATCGCCGAGGTCCATCTCCGGATCCTCGAGTACGTCGATGAGGCCGGGACTGTCCTGGGATATGCCCAGCAGCCCGCTGATTGTGCCCTTGGAGAAATCCGAATCCACCAGGAGAACGGTCTTGCCTTCCTCCATGGTCATGCTCATGGCCAGGTTTACCGCCGTGAAAGTCTTGCCCTCTCCCTGGAGGGAACTGGTCACCATAATCAGGTTGGGATTCTCCACCGGGGCGGCTCCCCGGCCCTCGATATTCCGCAGCAGGGGACGCTTTACCATGCGGTATTCTTCGGCAATCCGACTCCGGGGTTTGTCCCTGGTCAACATGCCCTTTTGTCTCAGGGTTTCGACGGGCAGTTGGACAATCTCATTCGTGTTCTCCCGCCCATCCCGGTAATCGTATTCTTCCTCGCTGGCGCTGTTTACGGAACCCGAGGCACCGGCGAGTTCCGCCGGCAACTCCTCGTGATCGAAGCCGGCCGTTGCCCGCGCGCGGTCTTCGGGACGGTCTTCAGAGCTATCCTTGTTCTTCAGCTTGTCTACGGCTTTCTCGATAATGCTCATAGGCTTCCCTTTGGAGCTGTGCCCGGCGTGGTGACCGGCACTCGGCAAATCATTCTATACCCACTGTCCACCGCCCATGCTTAACCCCGCGTAAACGAGCAGCAGGCCCAGCATCAGGGTGGCAAACTGGATATTCTTCACCCGGCCCATTTTTTTCTCGCCGGGAGTGGGCACATAGCTGACACTGCCCAATACCGGCAGGCCGGTGTGCCGGGCCAGAGACCAGCGATCAATGATGACCGGCCGCAGCAGCGACATCAGCACGGCAAGGGCGCCGCCAATGCCGAACGAGGCTACCAGAACCAGGCTGTTAAGCATGCCTTTGTCGGGTTCGCTGGGCTGGGACGGTACGTAGGGTGGATCGACAATCTGGAAGGAAGCCCCGCCGGTGTCCTGTTCCACGTCTTCGGAAATCTGTGCGGATTCCCTGCGCTGCAGCAAGCTGTTGTATTGCTGCTGCACCACCTCGTAGTCACGGTTCAGTTGTTTCAACTGGGCTTCGATTTCCGGAATACTGTTGACCTTCTCCTCCAACTGACCGACACGGCTTTCATACTCCCTGACCCGGACCTTCAATTCGGCGATGCGCGCCTCGGTCTCCGCCAGCATGGTGCGCATCTGCTGGTAGAGAGGGCTGCTCTGGAGCCCCGAATAGTCGCCTTGCTCAAAGGAAGAGGCCTCCCGCATGGCCTGGCGCTTTTCCCTCTCCAGGTTCTCAATCAAGCGCTTGATCTGGGCAACCTCGGGGTGCTTGTCGGTGTACTGGTACGACAGGTTGTCCAGTTCGAGCTTCAGGGACTGGATACGGTTTTCGAGAAGGCTGACGGCGGGCGCCTGGCTGCCAGAGGAGCCACTGGAAAGGAATACGGGCTCCTCCCCACCCAGCTGTCTCCTGATTTCCTCCCGCCGGTTCTCGAGTTCGCTGAGCTGCAGACGCGATTCGCCAAGCCGCTCCCTGAGCGCCCCCAGTTTCTGGTAGTAGCCCCCCTGGGAACCGGGCAAAACATCCACGTGCTCCTGCCTGAAGGCCGCCAGGCGTTGCTCGGCCCGGGTCAGGCGGTTCTCGTATTCGGCGATCTGCCGATCCAGGAAGCTCTGGGCGCCCCGGCTGTCTTCCCGTTTGCCACCCAGCGCCGTCTCGATAAAGATGGTCACCAGAGATTCCACCACCCGCTTGGCCACCTCTCTATCCCTGTGCACATAGGAAACGGAGTAGAGGGAGGCATTCCGGCGGCTTCCCATCAGCGCTATATTTTCCTGTAAATTGCTGATGATCTGTTCTTTCTGCTGCTCGGTCCTGGCCTGCAAGTCCAGGTCGGCCATGCGCATCAGCTTTTCGAGGTTGGGGCGGCTGAGAATCGTCCTGCTCATGAGGGCAATGCGCCTGTCGATATCGGGTGCCACTGTCAACCCCCGCAACAGGGGCCGCAGGACATTGTTGGTGTCCACCTGCAGCCGGGCGGTGGCCTCATATTTTTCGGGTATTTGCGCCACCCAGGCCCAACCCGCCAGGGAAAGGATCCAGGCGACGATCAGCATCCACCACCGATAACGCCATACGCCCCACAAATAGCCGCATATCTGCCCGATAATGTCCTGCATTGGCTGTTTATTCCTTGTTTTTCCCCGTCCCGCCTCAGAACCAGGCTTCGGGAATCAGTATGATATCGCCCGGGAAGAGGCTTACGTCCGCGGAAATATCGCCGTCCTTGAGAAGATCTTCCAATCGAAGGTTGTAGACCTTGCGGCTCGCCTGATCGTGACTGCGGATAAGGACCGCCTTGTTGCCCGCGGCAAACTCCGTCAGGCCGCCCACTGCGACCATCAGGTCAAGCAGGGTCATATGCTTGCTGTAGGGGATTTTGCTGGGCTCCACGGCCTCACCCACGACCCTCACCTGCTGGGACGGAACGCCCACGAATCGGTCGACGATGACGCTGACCACCGGCTCGCGCACATATTCGGAATAGACTTTCTCGATATCCCGCGCCAGTTCGGAGGGGGTTTTACCGCTGGCCTCGATATTTTCCACCAGCCGTGTGGTGATCTTGCCGTCTGGCCTGACCTGGACGGTACTGCTCAGGTCGGGATTGCCCCAGACGAAGATCTCCATGGCATCGCCGGGCCCGATCACATAATCGTAATCGACCTCGAAGTTTCGCTGATCCGCCGGGATGCTGCCCTTCGACGCCGATGTGCCACAGCCCGCGGTCGCCACCACGAGTAACGCCAGGGCCAGAAGGCGGCTGACATTGCCTGAGAATACGTTGAGGTTTAGCGGCTTTATTGTTGATAGATATGAGATATTTTTCACTGGTCTGCCCTTCCCTATCCTTCAGTTAAGTTCCAGTCTCGCACTTCAGGTCCGATAGTAGCAACGGTGCTGCAGTCCGGCAATTGATACCTGGCGGCATCATTGCCCTGGCCTCTGTCCCTGTAGAGGCCTGCCTCCATAATCCGGTGTCGCTTATCCGCAACGGGTGCCGGCCCGCCGATCCAATGTGTTCACCGAGTTTTGGTCACCTAACAGGGAAAACCAATCTCTGTTGCCGGTTGGCGGTTACGACCCGCCCGGTGACCTGTACAGAGCTTGTTCCGCTGCGTAGGTTCTTGTATATACAGTGTAATCCCCTGCGCAAACCCGCTTTTATCCTGGCTTCATCATACGTCCGAAAATCGATGTTGGGCAACAACCAACTTCCATTAATGACGAAAGACACTGATAAGGAGACGAATGGCAGCACGCCCGCAGGAAGATGCTTTTCCCATGTGCTATAAATTACGGCCCGGATCAGGACATGTAACAACCCGGCTTACACGAGAAGCTGCTTGCTGCGTCATTGTCATATTTTTGCGGCATAGTTAAGTGACGATAATTTCGCACCGGCAACAGTAAACAGACAGACCTCCGTGGTACGCTGATGTGTTTGTCCGATACCCGGTATGGAACACACAAGACCGACAGTCCCCGGCATCTCATCCCGTCAGGTAATGAGGGAGGTAGCTGTCGGCCATGTGCCTCCCTCCGTGCTCTGGCACGGGAAAGGGGATTCGGTTAGGAATAATGGCCCACCAGCACCAGTGAGCAGTTAAGGATAAGCGGAGCTGCTGGTTTTGCGTTACAGCCACTGCATAGGACTTGCGGGAGATCAACGATGAAAAGCGACTCGTACAACAATTTTCCACGGCGTTGCAAATTGCTCGCGTTATGCGAATTTGCAATGTTATCAATATCTTACCTTATCGCATCAAATTTAAACCGCGGCCTGGAGATTACGGGGCAGTCATCTGAGCTTCCACCGGGCGCGCTGATTGCCTACGCGGGCGTCTTCGCGTTGATCGTCCAGCTCTGCTTCCTGTCGCTGGGTCTTTATAACCCCAAGCTGAGGGAGGGCTTCAAGGGTGTCCTGCGACGCCTTGCGCTCGGACTGACATTTGGGGCCCTGCTCCTGGCGGGTTTCCACAATCTGTTTCTCGCGGACATCATCCACTGGCAATTGATTCCATTCGCCGCGATTCTCGGGGGAGCCCTGGTTGGCCTGGTGCGCTGGCAGGTTTACCGGAAAGACCTGCTCAGCCATAAAAAGAACCGGATTCTGGTCCTCGGCAGCGGCGAGCGGGCCTCGATTATCGAAAAGCGCATGAGGAGAAAGGTCGACCGGCAGTGGTTCACCATTACCGGTTATGTGGTGATGGACGGCGACGCAACCGATCAGATCGACAGCGACAAAAAGGTGAATGTGAATCTGGACAATCTGGTCGATTACGCGATGGAGAACGATATCAGCGAAATTGTCATCGCCGCCGACGACCGAAGAAAAATCCTGCCCGTGGACGCGTTGTTCACCTGCAAGCTTATGGGCATCAGTGTTATCGAAATTCTGGATTTTATTGAACGCGAATCCGGCCAGCTGGCCGTCAACCTGATATACCCGAGCTGGATTATCTATTCAGACGGCTTTCGCCCCCACCGGGAACCGGCCCAGGAAGCCGAATGGCTGTTTCATTCCTTTCTGGCCGTGCTTGTGTTCGCCCTTACCTGGCCCCTTATGCTCCTGACCGTTATCGCCATCAAACTGGAGGACGGCTGGAAGGCGCCCGTCCTCTACACCCAGGATAGAGTGGGTCTGGCGGGCAGGCTTTTCAGGATCGCCAAATTCAGGAGCATGCGAATCGATGCCGAATCCGGGGGCGCGGTGTGGGCGCAAAAGAATGACGATAGAACCACAAGAGTGGGCCGGTTGATTCGCAAGTATCGTATTGACGAACTTCCGCAATTGTATAATGTCATTCGCGGCGACATGGGCTTTGTGGGCCCCCGGCCGGAACGGCCGGAAATGATCAAAAACCTCAGTGCGGAAATCCCCTATTACAATCAGCGCCACTGCGTTAAACCCGGCCTTACCGGGTGGGCCCAGCTGAAGTATCCGTATGGGGCGAGCTTCGATGACTCCATGGAAAAGCTCAAGTACGACCTCTACTACGTGAAACACCGGAGCTTTCTGCTTGACCTGAACATCCTGTTCCAGACGGCGGAAGTTCTCCTCTTTGGCAAAGGACGTTAACCCGACTTAATTGCCATGGGCCGGCGCTAGAACCTATAGCCGGCCCTCGCGTCCTATTCGTCCAGGTATCCGGCCTTCTTGAGATTGTATTTGTCCAGCAGGGCATACAGGGTGGGTCGGGTAATACCCAGGAGCTTGGAAGCCGCCGAGATATTGGCATCGGCCTTGTTGAGGGCACGGACGATGGCGTTCTTCTCGGCATCCTCCCTGACCTGCTTCAGGTTGAGGGGCAGGGGCTCCTCGTCGGGGGCGGCGAGCTCCAGGTCGTCCAGGGTGATGTGGCTTTGCTCGGCCATGATCATGGCCCGCTTGATCCGGCTTTCCAGCTCCCGGACATTGCCGGGCCAGTCATAAGCCTCAATCGCCTTGATGGCGCTTTCGTCAAACCCCTTGATTGTTTTGCCCTGTTCCCGGTTAAAGCGCCTCAGGAATGCTTTGGCCAGCACCAGGGCATCGCCCTGGCGTTCCTTCAATGGCGGAATCTGGATAGTAATTTCGCTGATCCGGTAATAAAGGTCTTCCCGGAACTGACCGCGCTCGATAAGCGCGCCGAGATCCTGGTGGGTGGCGCACAGGATGCGGGCGTCTATGGGTATCTCGCTGCGACCACCCACGCGCTCGATAACCCGCTCCTGCAGGAACCTCAACAACTTGGCCTGGAGATCAAGCGGCATATCGCCGATCTCGTCGAGAAAGAGGGTGCCGCCATCGGCGTATTCGATTTTCCCGGGCGTCTGCTTGTGGGCGCCGGTAAAAGCGCCCTTCTCGTACCCGAACAGCTCGCTTTCCAGGAGGTTATCGGGGATGGCCGCACAATTGATGGCCACCAGTTTCCGCTCCGCCCTGGGGCTCAGGTCGTGCAGGGCCTGGGCCACCAATTCCTTACCGGTGCCGCTGGCCCCCTGGATAAGCGTGGTGATGTCGGAAGGAGCCACTTTTTCGACGGTGCGGCATACCTTGAGCATCTCCGGGCTGGCAGCGACGATATTGCCGAGTGGCGACTGCTGCTGGAACTGCTGCAATTCCTGGTTTTCCACCTCCAGTTGATGCACGTGAAAGGCCCTGTCGACGATCAGCACCAGGGTTTCCGGCTCGACGGGTTTCTGGTAAAAATCGTAGGCGCCCATGCCGATTGCCCTGACCGCGTTGGCGCGGTCGTTATCCCCCGTCACCACAATGATTTTTGCCTCGGGAGAAAGCGTCAGTACCTCTTTAAGGGTGGCCATACCTTCGCTCACGCCGCCGGCATCCGGGGGCAGACCCAGATCCAGCAGGACCACGCCGGGCTGATGCCGGCGCAATTTTTCGATGGCCTCTCCCCTGTCGCCGGCGAACACCGGAGCATAATCCTCGAAACACCAGCGAAGCTGCCCTTGCAGCCCGAGGTCGTCCTCGACGATCAACAGTGGTTTCCTGGCATCTTTCACAAATCACCCCTTTTCCATAGTCTGGCGTTCTTTTTCCGCACGGGCCTCCACCGGCAGGGAAACTGTAAATACCGTGCCCTGTCCCGGCGTGCTCCTGACAAGAATATCCCCGCCCAGCGAGCGGATATAGTCACGGCTTTCGAACGCCCCTATCCCCATTCCCGTGAGGCCCTTGGTGGAATCGAACGGCTTGAAAAGCCGCTCCCTGATAAATTCCTCGTCCATCCCGCAACCGGTGTCCTCCACCGAAACCAGCACCCGGGCGTCATCCAAACCTACCACCACGCGAACCTGCCCCGATTTATCCGTCGCCTCGATGGCATTCTGGACGATGTGACCAAAAACATTGCCCAACTGGTCCGGGTCCGCGTACACAAAGACGGTATCAGGTCCGCCCTCAAGGACAGGCGCCGGCTGGTGCCGGGCGTACTTGCCGACAATCTCCGACAGCAGAGCCACCAGGTCAATGTCGCGGGGCCTGCTGCCGCGAAGCTCACCGCGCATCTGCTCCATAAGCCGGGTCATGCGATCCACGGAATTCTTGATGGTGTGGATCACATCGTCGACAAACTCCGGTTTATGCTTGTGCTTTTCCGCATTGCTGACAATCAGGGACTGCTGCGCCAGGATATTCTTGAGGTCGTGAACCACATAGGCCGACAGTCGGTTGAATGCCTCGAACTGCCGGGCCCTCAACAGGGCCTGATCCGCCTGGTATTGGGCCAGGTGACTCGCTGCCTGACGGCCGGCAAGCTTCAGAAGGTCCCGGTCCTCCCAGTTAATGCCTTTCACCGTATCAGAGCGCTTTATCAACACGAAACCCAACACATCCGTTTTATGGGGAAGCGGGATAATGAGCCAGGCATTGGGTATCGCGCACAGCCACCCGGGCAGTTCCAGATCACGATACCTGCCCGGATCCCGGGAATACTCGTCAAGGTCGACAATCCAGTTGGTTTTGCTCAGGAAGCTGCCCAGCGAGGCCAGCTTGCTGTTATCCATCGCATCCGGCTCGGGGCAGTTCCAGCGCTCCAACAGGCGGAAGGCATCGCCCTCCTTTTCCCAGAGGTAGCCACCCGGGCTGTGAATCATGGCGGCAATGGCCCGGATAATCCGCTCGGGTATGTACTCCCCGCTGACCGCCAGGGAGTTGGTGAAATTGAGCCACTCCTGGCGATAATCGTACTTGAAGCTGAAGAAATGTTTGCTTAAAAGCACCCGCAGGCGGGAACGGATGTTTCCCGAAAAGAGTATCACCACCAGCAGCAGACCGGCGCCGAAGAAAAAGACCGTTTGCAGCAGGCGGCTCCATTCTCCCTCGTAGAGCCTGATGTAATAGCCGATAAAAGCCATCACCAGGAGATACACGCCGGTGCCGATCACGGTGGCGGAATGGAATATTACATCCCGGGATACGTGGATATCGATGGCATATCTGGGGTTGCGGGCCACCGATGCCGCGATAAGAGGCACGGCCACCGCGTTGGCAATGCCCCGCGCACTCCACAGCACCGGATCCAGTTGCCGGAACAGGAGGGCATGGGAATACATATAGAAATCGTAGGCAAACAGCCCACCCACGCCAATACACAGGTATTTGATGGCCCATCGCTCATCCGTGCTGGCATTGCGGAATATCTGCTCGACAAGTATCAGGCCGCAAATGGCGACGATAATCCACGTGGCCAGAATCGCCTCGTTGACCCGCTCATTTGAAACGCGGAAGTATTCGGAGGCCAGTGGCAAAAGGAAAAGCGCGCCCGAGACCAATACCAGAACAATGCCGAAAACCGTATAAAGCCCGGCCTTTGCTCTTACAGCGCCTTCATCGCCACTCGCTTTTCCGGTGACCTTGATCAGGAAAAGACACCAGGCCGCATCCCTGAGCAGTTCGGCACCTGCATGCGCCCCGAAGGAGATGCTGCCAAACAGGGCGCCCACCATTAGGATTCCCGACCAGGCCGCAGTGGCCGCACTTGCGGCAATGATAAAGCCCCCCAGCGCCCGCCCGCGCCAGGAAAAAACAAGCAGGGTTGTCAAAATGGCATAAGCCAGGAAGGCAACAAGATAACTATAAAAGCCGGCACTCACCGCATAAATCCTTATTTTTTACATTCTCCATGGGGGCCCGTCTTGCCTCGTGTAACCAACAATCTGTCTGCAGCATACGGCCGCGTTCGTCCCAGCCATTATAGGGCGCCGCAGGCAAGCAACGACTTTACAGGCCGACGGCAACGAAAGTTCGCTGGGAAAATATATCTTGATCCATCAAAATACCATGTTCGCTTATCCATTCCGAGACAATGAGCCCGATTCCCGCTTTTTTGTCAATCGGGAGACCTTTGGTTTGCACTTGCCGGGCGACCCGAAGCACGATTCTTCACGATCCGACTGTCTGTCCACCGGAATGGGCAACTCAGTCTGTGCCCTGAAACCGCCATAACCGGTTTTCCGGGGCGAGTGATCACAAAGGGTCAGGTTTGGCTTGCCAGATCGGCCTTAATTTCCGACGAAGGGGTGTTTTCCGCGCCTGAACCGCTTTTCAGGAAAACGGAAAATGCTAAAATAATTAAAAGCTTCGGGAAAAGTAGGCCCGGTGTTCCGGCCAAGGGCGACCAGAACGCTGACGCCGCCGAAGCTGCTGTCAGCTTTTTTTACAAAAACGCGAGCAAAGGCAATCAGGCGCAACACGATGTGCTGAGAAAGCTGAAAAGCTCTTTTATTTCAGGCGGCTAGAACAATGTTTGGGTTCTGGCTCTAAATTTGCATGTAATCAATTAAACATGCGACCGAATTTGGAAACATTAAGGTGCGGGTACGCGTATGGATAACAAGGCCCAGAACATTACCAAGAAGACGGATAGCCCTGAAAGCCACAAAGCTAATGGCGACCTTGGTCAAACCGGCGAGTCCCGGCGCAAGTTCACGCGCAATGCTTTCGCGGCATCGGTACTGGGAACCCTGACCAGCAGCCCCGTGTGGGGCGGCACCGCGTGTTCCCCCTCCGGACTCTTGTCGGGCAACCTGTCCGGCCACGACCACGAGGAGTGCATCGGCAACGGCTGCACCCCCGGCTTCTGGATGAACGCTCTGGACGCATGGAATACCACCCCATTCAGCCCGGGCACCTGCATCGATGCCACGCCAAGCGGCAAGTGCAAGGAAATGGACGCCACCGTCGGCACCGGCGGCGCCACGGCGTTCGGGGCGGTTTTTAATTTCGACTTTCCCCTTAACCCCGGTTATTCCCTGATGGAGGTCCTGCTCAATATTAATAACCCCAGCGGCGGCAGCAACAAAACCTATTATTTCCACCTTGTTGCCGCGGTCCTCAACGCCAGCAGCAACCCGGCTGCCTACGGCTTTAACCCCCAGGACATTATCGATCTGGCCGACGAGGTGGAACTGGGAACCGTTTCCTTTAACGATGCCCTGGCGACGCTGGACAAGATGAACAACGCGGGTGTCTGCTTCCTCAATGCTCACGGGGAATTCCAGGATTAATGCGCTTTTCGTAGACTGGTAGCACTGACCGCATTACCCTGCCAGATCCAGGATCAGTTTCTCTTCCGGACCCCGCAGTCGCGGCTTCCCACCCGGCTGTTCACAACCACTTTTCAGGCTTATCATAAAGTGGGGACAGTCACCCGACCCCACAGACCTTTAACAGAGCAGCCTTCAGCGGAAGCCCATCACAGCCATGTCTAACCGCGCGCCAACATGGACAGCCAGACACCCGCTGCGTTTCGCCGAATGGCAGGAGCGGGACGACACCAGTAGCGCCGGGGAAGTTATCGTTTTTCAGCCCGCGACCGGCAACCTTCACCTGGTTACCCGCGAAGGCGCCGCGGTCCTGAAGGCGCTGCGCGAAAGCGCCCTGACCGCCGACGAGCTCGCCACCCGGCTGGCAGCCAAACGCTCCCAGCACTTAAGCACCACGGAAATGGACCGGTCTTTCCTGATCCCGTTTAACAGCCTGGGGCTGATCGAAAGGACAAACCCGTGGTAGTCGGGGATTTTTCGGCCCGGGATCTGGCCCGTCGATTGCGCCGGGACGGTGTTACCCTGCACATAGGCCCCTTTTCCGTTAACCTGCGCTCGGCACTGCCCGACGTGATTTCAGGTGCTCACCTCCTCTACAGGGATTACCGGGTCTCGGAAAGCCCCTTTGCCGATTTCCACGTCAGTGTCGAGACACCCGCCGGTCTGCGCCGGTGGCTGAAACCCCAGGTTTTTTTCAGCCTCGACGGCAACAGACCCTTCAAGCCACTGCCCAGGCCACAGGCACTGGCGACACTGGAATGGGGTCTTAACTGGTGTATATCCGCCCATTGCCACCAGTACCTGATTCTCCATGCCGCCGTGGCGGAAAAGAACGGCCTGGCCGTGATGTTTCCGGCCCGGCCGGGGGCCGGCAAAAGCACACTGACGGCGGGGCTGGTCAGCCGGGGATGGCGACTTTTTTCCGATGAACTGGCCCTGTTGTCTCTGGACGAACCAGGGATTCTGACCCCCGTACCACGCCCCATCAATCTCAAAAACGAATCGATCGCCGTTATCCGCGAGTTTGCGCCGCAGTCGACCATGGGGCCCGTGGTTGCCGATACCAACAAGGGCACCGTGGCCCATATGCGTGCCCCCGTGAACAGCATCGAGCGGAGCAGCGAGCCGGCAAGGCCCGGCTTTATCGTGTTCCCACGCTTTGTCGGGGGTTCACCCACGATCCTGGACCCGGAAAGCAAGGCCCGGTCCTTTATGACCATGGCCCAGCAGTCGTTCAACTTCCATGTGCTGGCGGACACCGCTTTCGATGCCCTGCACCGGACTGTTTCCTCCTGCAACTGCCATGAGCTGACCTATTCCAACCTCGACGAAGCCGTCTATGTACTGGATGAGCTGGTCGCCGACCGGGAGGTGGCGGCCGGATGAGCAACCTGATCGCCAGTGTGGTCGCGGAGCCCGGATGCGTTTCCCGTTTCCGACTGGCGGAATGGGATCTGCTTATCCGCCAGGCCAGGCATTCGAATCTGCTGGCCAGGGTCCACACTCATCTGCAAAACCACGGCCAAATGACGCTTGTGCCGGAAGAGGCGGCGCGCCACCTGAATTGGGCAAGCACACTGGCCAGCCGCCACGCTGATCTGGTGAGATTAGAAATCGAGGAAATTCACCGCGCTCTAGCCCCCCTTGGCGGGCCAGTGGTCCTGCTCAAGGGGGCCGCCTATCTTGCCGCCGGGTTGCCGGCGGGTCGCGGCCGGGTCTTTACGGATATCGACATCCTGGTGCGGCGCCCCGACCTGGAGCGGAGTGAGAAGGCGCTCCAGAAACAGGGCTGGGCCACCACCCACCTGAACAGGTACGACCAGAAATATTACCGGAAGTGGATGCACGAGTTGCCTCCCATGAAGCATACCGTGCGCAAATCCCTGGTGGACGTCCACCACGGTATTTTGCCTCCCACTTCCCGCCTGTCACCCAGCGCCGAAAAGCTGTTTTCCGCCATCGTCCCCGTCGCCGGCTGGGATGGTCTCTATACCCTGAGTCGGGAGGATATGGTATTGCACAGCGCCTGCCACCTCTTCCACGACGGCGAATTCGAGCATGGTTTGCGCGACCTGGTGGACATGGATGCCCTGCTCCGGGAATTTGCCCGGGAGGCGGGCTACTGGGAAAAACTGGTGGACAGGGCACTGGACATGGACCTGATTCGCCCCCTTTTCTACGCGCTGACTTATTGTCGTTCCCTGTTGGATACGCCGGTTCCGGAGCAAACGCTTCAGCGGGTGCGGGATGAAGCCAGGGTGCCGTCCCCGGTTCTTGACCTCATGGATAACCTGTTAAGGCGGGGACTGAGCCCCGCGCACCACAGTTGCGAAGACCGCTTTACGGGGCTGGCCCACTGGCTGCTTTACGTGCGCTCACATTACCTGCGCATGCCTTTTCACCTGCTGTTGCCCCATCTTGCCCACCAGGCTTTCGTGGTGCCCATCAATCAACGGATGGCGGAGCGCGAAAAGACCAGAACACCGACCCTGCAGCAACTGCTGGCAAGACGCGCCAGGCTGCCGGACGAGCACCGGGATCCATAGGCGATACGTTCAGGCTGGCCTATACCCGCTCAGCCTGAAGTGGTGTCAACGGATATCCCGACTGGCCCTCGCCAAAAGCTCCAGCTTGAGAAGACAGGCAAACACCATCAGGCCGACACCGCTCACAAACAGGGTCATGGCCTCGAATCCGGCCACATAGTATTCTCCCGTTACACGCACCGCGCCGGAAACCAGGCACAAAAGGATCCCGGCGACGCCGGCGATATTGGCAACAAACTCGATTGCTCGAAACATGGTTGGGTTCCTCTGGATTGTTATTCTGTGGGCAATGGTAACATCATTCGAAGCAGATATTGAAAGCCCGTTATTTCACCTTCAGAGTCCGCTTGCCGGTCCCCTGCCGCGAAATTATACTGCAGAGACAAGAGGCGGACATTTCCCTTTCCCGGCCGGATAATCATGTACGAACATTTCTATGGACTAAAGGCGGAACCCTTCAGGCTGAGTCCGGATCATCGGTTCTGTTTCCCGCACCAGAGCTACGCCAAGTCCAAGGCTTATATGCAATATGCCTATCAGCGCTCCGAGGGATTTGTCATGATCACCGGCCGGCCCGGGACCGGCAAGTCGACGCTCGTCAACGACCTGATTGCCTCCATCTCCGGCGACAAGGTCGATGCCGCGAAACTGGTGTGCACCCAGCTTGAGGCCAACGACCTGCTGCGGATGGTGGCCCACGCCTACAAAATACCATCAGTCGACGTCCAGAAATCCACTATCATCCAGCAACTGGGAAGGAAGTTCGCCACCAACTATAAAGATGGCCGGCGGACCCTGCTGATTATCGACGAAGCCCAGGACCTGTCGTCCTCGGCTCTCGAGGAATTGCGCCTGCTCACCAATTTCCAGATCAAGAATCAGCCGCTCCTGCAGATTTTCCTGCTCGGCCAGGAAGAACTCCGCGGCCTTTTGCAGGAGCCCGGCATGGAGCAGGTCCAACAGCGACTTGTTGCCGCCTGCCACCTTCAGCCACTCAAGGAGGAAGAAACCCGGGATTATGTCAAGCACCGGCTCAGGCAGGCCGGCTGGCGGGGCGACCCGGCATTGAGTGAGGCTATCTACCCCGTTATCCACAAATTCAGCGAGGGGATCCCCCGCCGGATCAACCTGATTTGCAGCCGGCTTTTCCTGCACGGCGCTGTCGAGGAGTTACATAAGATAGGTATCCGGGATCTCCGCGAAGCCGTCATCGAGCTCCAGAATGAACACCTGGCCCCGGGTGACCTGTTCTCGGACATGGACTTCGCCGACGACGACGTTTATATCGAGGAATCAGTCCCAAAACAGGCCGAAACCCTGCCGTTCCGAAGGAGCGCTGCGTCGTCCGTGGCTAACCGGACAATCGCCGACGGCAATACTGGCACCCCGAAAACCAAGCTTTCCGTGGAGAAGAAGCCCGACTCCCGTGGCCGCAAGGCCAGTTTTGAGGCAAAAGAGGTCGGCAGGCCCGACAACCCGTACTTCGGCCGCAACGACAGAAGAAAGTGGAACCGACGTATTTCCCCCGACCGGCGGGCCACCTTGCGATTTGAACCGGGAAAAAGCGATCGCCGTAAAAACCGGGGACGGCGGAAGGAAGACCAGCAGCCGGATCCCTGGAGCACATCCGACAAGTAGCCCTTTTGTCAGTCTTTTATACGCTCTCCTGACCGGTCATTTGAGGGGGTTCACGAAACCGCCCGTCGCCAACGGCTCCGCTTCCGAATGGCTCCACCCCAATAAAAAACACCCCCCGGAATACTTTCCAGGGGGTGTCCGTTACAGCATTTGAGCAGTGGAATTCTGCTTTCTCATTCCCAACCGGGAAACATACAGGGATTCAGGCTGCTGCTCGCCTTCCACCTCGTGGCAGCAGGCTCACGCCGGCCATGCCGATAAGTCCCAGGCCCAACAAGAGAATCGTGCCCGGAACGGGGACATTGGTCGGGATATCGCTATTGAGTATAAAGAGCTGCTCGTAGCCGTTGTCGATATGCGCCATGCGCATATCCACTGTCATCAGATCATACAGACCGCTGTATAAAGCCGTATTAAGGTCCGGACTATATAAAGCAAACGCGGCCTGGCCGGCGCCCAGGTTCTGGTTGACCGTGTCCCCAAAGCTTGTGGAGCAGGGCCCCAGTTCCACAAGGTCACCCGTCGCCGGATCGACACAGATCTCGCCATGGACCCATGCCCACATATCCGAGGCGTTGGGCAGAATGCTGTCTCCCGCCGTCTGTGCCGCGGATTGCTCGGGGAAAAGCGAGGTATCGTTACCGGAAAGCGTAAAGGTTACGGAAGTATTCGTGGCGGTATCGGTGAGGGTAACCTGTCCCCAGGCATACATATCCTGGCCATCGTCCAGCCCGCCTTTGTTTTCTTCATTAAGGTTGAACCAGAAAACCAGGTCCTCGCCACCCAGGAAACTCTGAACATCGGAAACCAGTACGTCCCAGAGGGGCAGTGTCGCGTCGCCCTGTGTCGTCTGATTGAAATTATCCCCCGTAAACGTTGGCGACGGGTCCGGGGACTCCATCAGGAAGTTGACGAACGACGAATTGCCGGGTACCGAATTGGGCGTATTGTAAGCGTCATCCACCCCGGCAAGCCCAAGATCCGTATTATTGCGGCGACCTCCCGGGGACGTGGCAACCACCAGTGCATCGTTAATTGGCTGGCCGGAAGAACGGACATAGTATGTATCACCCGGACTGACATCACCCTCCCCGTTCTGATAATTGAGGAATGCCAGTGAATAGACGGCAAAGTCATCGAATTTCAGGCAGTTGGTGATATCGGAAGGATCCGTCAGGCAGTCGGCCGACGGCAAAACGGGTGCCGCACCGGCAACACCGGGAAGGACAAATGCCGCGCCTGTCGCCACTGAAAGCGCCGTGGCCCTGAAAGCGCTTTTCATCGTCTGAGTGAACATGGCTGAATCCTCACAAATATCGGGTTACTGGTACAGATTAAGCTGCATTTTTAATGCCATTTCAAAATACCCGGAAATAACAATGGATTAAAATTTGGTACCGATAAAAACGCCTCCAGCTTGTAAAATAAGCTGACAGATACTGGCATACAAAGCAGGGAAATCGGCGGGAATGACGCGCGTTTCCTTGGTAGTCCGGCGACCTAACTGGAAAAAACTGCCGGACCGACAGGATGCCATAGCCAGAAAATCAGAAAAATTTCGCCCGGCTGCCTGCTCGATAGCTTCATTGCGGTGGTGGCCACCACGATCAGTGGCCTGGAAAGGCAAAGCGCTCAGATATTTTCGATATACCATGGCATTGTCAGGGCAATCCCATCGGTGATGCTGTATTCGGGCTTGTACCCCAACTTTTCCGATGCCTTGCTGATATCGGCCTGGGAGTGGCGGACGTCGCCGGGCCGGAAATCACGATAAACAGGCGCTTTACCGTAACGGATGCCGTTTTCAGCGAGGGATTCTTTCAGAGTGTCAAACAGGGTATTCAATGTGGTTCTGTCTCCCACGGCCACATTGTAGACCTGGTTTTTGTTGTCATCCGACGTTGTCGCCGCCAGCAGGTTCGCCTGCACGGCATTGTCGATAAAACAGAAATCCCGGCTGGTTTCGCCGTCGCCGTTGATGGCAACGTCTTCACCCCTGATCATTGCCGAAATCCATTTGGGTATCACGGCGGCATAGGCACCGTCCGGATCCTGGTATTTGCCAAACACATTGAAGTAACGCAGGCCGATGCTGTTGAAACCGTAGTTCATGGCAAACACATCGGCATAGAGTTCGTTGACGTACTTGGTAACGGCGTAGGGGGACAGGGGCTTGCCGATCTGGTCTTCCTTCTTGGGGAGACCCGGATGGTCGCCGTAGGTGGAACTGCTGGCGGCATAGGTGAAACTGCGAACATTTTCGTCTCGCGCTGCCACCAGCATGTTCAGAAAGCCGTTGATGTTGACTTCATTGGTGTAGAGCGGGTTGTCAACGGAGCGCGGCACCGAGCCGATGGCGGCCTGGTGCAGCACGTAATCCACCCCCTCGCAGACGCGGCGACAAGCGTCGAGCCGGTTGATATCGCCTTCGACAAACTTGAATCGGCGCCACTGTTGCGGGGTTACCCGGGCCCGGACCTGCTCCAGGTTGTGCCGGTGACCGGTGGCAAAGTTATCCATGCCCACGACTGATTGATCGAGACCCAGCAGGGTCTCCAGCAGATTGGCACCGATAAACCCGGCAACACCGGTGACAAGCCAGTATTTGGGCTCTGACCCAAGGGTTTGCAGAACGGACTCGTATTGCGTCATGGGTTTAAAACTACCGTGCCGGATTGACAATGGCGAAGCCGGCCGACCATGCCATGTTTACCCAACCATTGCAAAAATTTCTGCAACGATTGGGTTTACAGACGCAGATCAACAAGCTCGGCGGGCAGCACATGCTTTAAGTCGTACAGGACGAAGGCATCCTTGCCCCATGCCCGGATAGTCGGGGCAGTCAGGGCCCTGAACTGGTTGTGGGCCACCGCCAGGATGATGCCGTCGTACTGGTTGCCGGCGGGCTCCGGCACCGGGGTAATACCGTACTCCTCTTGCGCTTCGCCGGGATCGACCCACGGATCGTAAATGTCCACCCGGACGTTGTAATCCCGAAGTTCCCTGACGATATCCACCACCCGGGTGTTACGGGTGTCGGGACAGTTTTCCTTGAAGGTCAGACCGAGAATCAGGATACGGGCCCCCTCGACCTGGATTCGCTTTTTCAGCATGCTTTTTACCAACTGCGATACCACATAGGCGCCCATATTGTCGTTGATGCGCCGCCCCGCCAGGATTATCTCGGGGTGGTAACCGATAGCCTGGGCCTTGTGGGTCAGGTAGTAGGGGTCGACGCCGATGCAGTGGCCGCCCACCAGGCCGGGCCGGAAGGGCAGAAAATTCCACTTGGTGCCCGCCGCCGTGAGCACTGCCTCCGTATCGATACCCATCCTGTTGAAAATCACCGCCAGTTCGTTGACAAGGGCAATGTTCAAATCCCGCTGGGTGTTTTCGATCACCTTGGCGGCTTCCGCCACCTTGATACTGGCGGCCTTGTGGGTTCCGGCGGTAATGATCTGTTTGTAAAGGCCATCGACGAGATCGGCCGCTTCCGCGGTTGAGCCGGAAGTCACCTTGACGATCGAGGCAAGCCGGTGGGCCTTGTCGCCGGGATTGATTCGCTCGGGGCTGTAACCGACAAAGAAATCACGGTTGAACGTCAGCCCCGACATTTTCTCGAGGACGGGAACGCAGTCCTCTTCCGTGGCACCCGGATAGACTGTGGATTCGTAGATGACCACATCCCCTTCCTTGAGAACCTTGCCGATGGTTTCACTGGCGCTGAGCAGCGGCCGGAGATCAGGCCTTTTGTGTTCGTCGATGGGCGTCGGAACGGTAACGATGTAGACATTGGCCTCCGTCAGTTCTCGATGGTCCGCCGAGAATCGAAGCTGTGAGGCCGAGGCCAGTTCTTCATCGGACACTTCCAGGGTGACGTCGTGACCGCGGGTCAGGCCCTCGATACGCTTGCCGTCGATATCAAAACCGATGACAGGCCTGACTTTGCCAAACTCAACGGCCAGTGGAAGGCCCACATAACCCAGGCCGACGACAGCGAGCCGCACCTGATTCAAATCCAGCATAATCCTTTCCTTGAAATCCTGTCGAAATTGAATGTTACACGGTTTCCCGGCCGGAAATCTGTGTTTCATTTAAGGCTTCAGCGATGAACCCCGCCCAGTGGGCCGCCAGGGTCTCGTCACCCGCTTCCACCATGACGCGGATAACCGGCTCGGTCCCGGACTTGCGAAGCAGTACGCGCCCTTTGGGGTTGTCGGAAGCCACATCCAGGGCCGACTCCGCCTGCTCGACCGCTGTTTTCACAGCGTTCTCCTCAAGCGGGTCTATCCCGCCATTGAACCGGACATTAACAATTTCTTGCGGGAGGCAGGGCATGGTTTCGGCGAGCTCGCGCAATGTGCGCCCGGTGTCGCGCATCACGGAGAGCACTTTCAACGCGGTTACGACGCCGTCGCCGGTTGTCACCACATCCCGACAGATCACATGGCCCGATGTTTCCCCGCCCAGGAGCCATCCATTCGCCACCAACTGTTCCATCACATGGCGATCACCGACCCTGGCGCGCACAAAGGGGATATCCAGTGAGGCCAGCGCCAACTCGAGCCCCATGTTGGACATCAGGGTACCGACCACGCCTCCGGTGAACTCGCCCCGGGCATGCTGGTAAGCGGCTATCACGTAGATAAGGTGGTCACCGTCGAGGATATCACCCTTGTGATCCACCATCATCACCCGGTCACCGTCCCCATCGAGTGCGATACCCAGGTCAGCATTGCGCTCGGTCACCGTTTTTTGCAGCAGTTCCAGGGAGGTGGCACCACAGTGATCATTGATATTGATGCCGTTGGGCTGATTGCCTATCACGTGCACCGTGGCACCCAGCTCCGTCAAAACCGCGGGTGCGATCTGATAAGTGGCCCCATGGGCACAATCCACCACGATGTGGATTCCCGACAGATCCTGCCTGCCGGGAAATGCCGCCTTGCAGAATTCGATATAACGTCCGGTGGCGTCCTCCATCCTGTAAGCCTTGCCCAGTTCCCGGGAGGTGACGCACTCCAGGGGGCGTTCCAGTTCGGCTTCGATGGCTTCTTCCAGGTGATCCGGCAGCTTCTCCCCGGTGCTTGAAAAGAACTTGATGCCGTTATCGTCGTAGGGATTGTGGGATGCACTGATGACAATGCCGGCGGCGGCCCGCAGGGTTTTTGTCAGGTACGCGATCGCAGGCGTCGGCAAGGGTCCGGTGAGGTGGGAGTCCATTCCCACGGCGGTAAGGCCGGCCACCAGCGCGGACTCGAACATGTAGCCGGAAATCCTGGTGTCTTTGCCGATAAGAACCTTGCGCGTACCCCGGCTACCGAGGACCCGGCCCGCCGCCCAGCCCAGCTTCATGGCAAAGTCCGGGGTAATGGGATAGGCCCCGACTTTCCCCCTGACGCCGTCTGTACCAAAGTATTTCCTGGTCACGATGACCTCCCTTGTTACCGTGCTCGCATTATGGCGGCAGTTCAGTGACGGATGTTCTGCCGCCCAGTATCCTTATGCCACTTGGCGATGCCACGCCGAACCGACCGAACGGTGGCACCTGGCCGACGACAGGTCGGCTTGCCGGGGACAACAACGAAACGTTCCTTGAAACTGATGGGCCTACCTGTCAGGCCCGCCCGTATTTATCGTCGAAGCGGACAATGTCATCTTCCCCCAGGTAAGACCCCGTCTGGACCTCGATCAATTCGAGCGGGACCTTTCCGGGGTTCTCGAGACTGTGCACGACACCGATAGGGATATAGGTGGATTGATTTTCCGTCAGCAGTTGCTCCTCCCCGTCCAGGGTCACCCGGGCGGTGCCGGAGACAACAATCCAGTGCTCGGCTCGGTGGTGATGCATCTGTACCGACAGCTTTGCCCCCGGCTTGACGGAGATCCGCTTGACCTGGAACCGGTGCCCGTTATCCACCGAATCGTAGCTGCCCCAGGGTCTGTAGACCTGCCGGTGCAGATCGACTTCATCGCGTTCCCGCTGTTTGAGAATCTCGACCACCTTCTTGACATCCTGCGTGGCGCCGGCATCGGCCACCAGAACGGCATCCTTGGTTTCCACAACGACAATATTATCGAGCCCCACGGCGGTCAGCAGGCGGCTCTGGGAATAGAGGAAGCTGTTGCGGGTGTCCACTTCAACGACATCGCCGAATATGGCGTTGGCATCCTCGTTCTTGTTGTTCATGGCAAGCATGGCCTGCCAGGAACCCAGGTCGCTCCAACTGGCATCCATGGGGATAACCACCGCGCTGCGGGTCTTCTCCATTACCGCGTAATCGATGGATTCGGCGGGACAGGCCAGGAATGCCTCCCGGTCGATACGGATAAAATCCATATCACTCGCCAGGCTGGAACAGGCCGCTTCACAGGCCCTGTATATATCCGGCCGGCACTCTTTCAGTTCATCGAGAAAACGGCTGGCCCGAAACAGGAACATCCCGCTGTTCCAGAAGTAGTCGCCATCCTCCAGATAACCGACGGCCGTTTCCTGGTCCGGTTTCTCAACAAAACTCTGGACCTCAAATGCGGATTCACCGACGGCAGCCCCCCTGCGAATATAGCCGTAACCGGTTTCAGGGTTAGAGGGCACAATCCCGAAAGTCACCAGCTTGCCCGCTTCGGCAACGGGCAGGCCGGCCTGAACAGCCTCGATAAAAGCGTCGACGTTCTCGATGGCATGGTCGGCCGCCAGTACCAGCAAAAACGGGTCCTCCCCCTCTCTCGTGGCGTGCAGGGCGGCCAAGGCAATGGCCGGGGCCGTATTCCGGCCTTCAGGTTCCAGGAGTATGTTGGGGTGCTCAAGGCCCACCTGGCGCAGTTGTTCCGCCGCGATAAACCGGTGTTCCTCGTTGCAGATTACCAGGGGCGACTGGACATCCAGGCCATCCAGTCGCATAAGCGTTTCCTGGAGCATGGTTTTCTCTCCCGTCAGCGAGAGAAACTGCTTTGGAAACAGTGTCCTGGACAAAGGCCACAGCCGGGTTCCGGAACCGCCGGCCATTACGATAGGTAGAAGCATACGTATCTGTTATCTTCCTTGTTCCCAGCCAACAGTATATAGATTGTCGGGCCGCCTTTTGCCATCCCGTCAAACGGATTCGGCCATCCGGCAAAACCAGCGGGTTATTGCTACTCTACTACAACACTGAAGATTCCGGGAGTTCGACAGATTTGTTGGCGAAACGGCCCCCCGAGGTGGAGGTGATCATCGAAATCCCCCGTGGCAGCTTCCTCAAACGGGGAACCACGGGCAACATTGATTTTGTCTCTCCCTTTCCCTGTCCCTTTAACTACGGCTCCGTGCCCCAGTACGTGGGCGGCGAGGGCGATTTACTGGACGCCGTCGTGCTGGGACCGCGCCTGGACCGCGGCACCCGGATCAGGGTGAGCGCCCGCGGGGCCGTGGGGCTTTCGGAACGATGGATGTACGACGACAAGCTGATCTGCAGCCAACACACCATCAGCGAACGACAAAGACGCCTTGTCCTGCTCTTTTTTAATTTTTATGCCTTCTGCAAGGGGCTTCGCAATTTCGTTCGGGGACGCCAGGGACCCACTCGCTGTGCGGGATGGGGCGATGCCCATTCCGCCATTGCCCGGGCAACGCCGAGGGCCGACACATGGTCCGGGCCCCGGGTCCCTTTCTGATCGCCAATAACGAAAAACAGATCATCTTACTGTCATTCATATCCCCGCCCGGGAACCGGGCTATTCGTGAATCCTTCAGCCGTCTCAGATTGCACCAGATGCACGACGGTGCGGTTACGGCCGGAGGCTTTGCTTTCGTACAGCGCGGCATCGGCGCGGGCCATCATCTCCCGCACGCTGAGCATTCCGTCGCCGGAAATCACCGGGGCAATACCCGCGGACAGGGTATGGTCTATATTCTCGCCCTCGTAAGTGGTGGGCGTCCCGGCGAAGGCGGTACGGATACGCTCGGCCACGTCCCGGGCGGCATCGACATTGACCGCCTGGAGCAGTATCGCAAACTCTTCGCCACCATAGCGCACGCAGACATCCTCGTGGCGCGAGTGCTGGCGCAGCAGGTCCGCCATGTGCTTCAGGACCACATCCCCGGCCTCGTGGCCGTAACGGTCGTTAACCTGCTTGAAGTAATCCAGGTCGATCATGATCAGGAACACGGGCACACGGTTGCGGGCAAAGCGCTCCTTGAACTGCTCGTACTGCACTTGCAGGAATCGGCGGTTGCCCAGTTGGGTGAGGGTGTCCTGGTTCGCCAGGACCACCGCCTCGCGGCGATCCCGTTCGAGACTCAGGACTCGCTCCGCCATGGCCACCATAAGCAGCAACACCTCGAACAGGCTCGCCACCTGTAGGTAGGAAAGCGCCTGCATGCCCCCGGGCAACAACTCGGTGTAAGCGCTGGCCAGGCTCAGCAGGAGACCGGCCGAGTAGACGATCCAGGCCAGGGTATACCAGCGCGCATACTGGAGCCCCTTGCGCCAGGCCCGCCAACCCGCCACCGGCAAGAGCAATGCCAGCAGGGCGAGCGCGGCAAACGCCAGGTGCAGCACCGGCTCGTAAAACCCGAGAATACGCAGAGCGATACCGACCGCCACCACTCCCTGGAACAGGGTTATCGCACGATCCGTGCCGGGGAGATAGTCCCGGGTCTTGAGGAAAACCCGGGAAAACTGCAGGGCCGAAGCGACAAACAACAGGAAGGCAATGTGAAAGCCCTCGTTCTGGATAAAGACCGAGCTCGGCCACAGGTACTGGAAGCCCACGCCGTTGAACAGGGACCATTTAAAGGCGGTGGCACAAAGGAACAGGGCATAGAATAAGGGGCTGGCCCGGCGCAAGACCAGGGCACCGATCACCGCCATGGCGATAAACACCAGCAGGGCCCCGTAATAGCCCCCGTAGACCAGGTAAGTGCTCTGCACCGCCTCCCGGAAGGACTCGCTATCGTGGAGATGGAAGTTAAGGCTGAGCGCGTCGGCCCTGTCGAAATAGAGCTGGAGATAGACAGTCGTGGCACCGCCCGCCGGGGTCGTATGGCGGAATGACAGCTTGCCGAAATCCACCTGCCGGCTGGCGAACGGCTGTCGATCCGACAGGCGCCTGCGCTGCCAGTCACCGTCGCTGTCCCGGTAATGGACCACGAGATTGTCCAGGTAGCTGGTCTCGTGCTGAATCACCCAACTCCGGTCGTTATTCCCGTCGTTTACCAGGCGGAAACGCAGCCAGTAACGGGCGTCGCTGATGCCCTGGTTGATATCCGCGTCGCGCAGGGGCGCAAACCGGCACGATGGCGGCGGCAAGAAGAGCGGGCTTTCCGGGGGTTGCTGTTGGCGGCAGAATTCAACCGGGTCCCGCAACAGCCGGTGATCAAGAGACGAGATGTCGAGGGCGGGTACCTGAGCGGCCCGGGTCGGCAGGGAGAGGGTAATGGCGGCCACAATCAGCAGTCCGCTTAATAATACCCTGACCATACTCCCTCCCCTAAATCGCATCTTCTTTTGTTTTTCTTCCCGCAAACACGGGTACGGCTGTTACCGGCCGCTGCGGTACTCTTCTATAAGCCGCTCGGCCGCCTCGACAACCGCGTCGCCATAGCGTTCCTCGACGCCGCGACGCTCCCGGTCGAAAACACGCTGCTCGCCGGCGTCCAGCGCCCGCCAGTCATCGAGAATGGGTATATGGGCCGTGGCTTCGGCGACCCTGAAAAAGACCCCGAACTCCTCCCGGAACCGGGAATAATCGTCCAGGCTGGGCGCAATGGCGCAGATACGCAGGCAACCCTCGGTATGGGTCAGCTTGTCGTCCAGGATCGCCTCCGCGAGCAGGTAGACGCCCTTGCCCGTGGCCACGCGATTCCGGTCACCCTCCCCGGGGGAGTAGGATTCGACCCCGCTGTCCGCCCTGCCCCGGGCCTGGCGCCGGCGACGGTAAAGCAGCCAGTGCAGGTAGCCGGCGTAGGCGGCGAGCGCAAGGATAACCAGGATACCCGCTGCAATCAGGTACGTATTCATGAACCGGACCTCTTGTCGTTACCCGCGTCATTCTCCTCCAGCAGGGCAGCCTCCTCGTCGTCATAGTCGTCGTCCAGGGCCTCCTGGCGAATACCCTCGGGCAGGTTTCGCCGGGCCCGGGCCCCCATGCGGCGCAGATCGTCGACACGGCGTATAAGGTTGCCGCGCCCGTCCACGAGTCGCTTGCGGGTCTGCTGCCAGGCCTGCTGGCTTTTATCCAGATGCTTGCCAATCTCTTCCAGGGACTCGATGACCAGGACAAACTGGTCGTGCAACCCCCCGGCCTGGGCGGCGATTTTCTGGGCGTTGCGGCTCTGGTCCTCGTAGCGCCAGATATTGTGGATGGTGCGCAGCGTGGCCAGCAGGGTACTGGGGCTGACCAGGATAATGCCCATGTCATAGGCATCGCGGAACAGGTTCTGGTCGTGCTCCATGGCGAGCATGAACGCCGACTCGATGGGCACGAAAATCAGCACGAAATCCAGGGTGTTGACCCCGTCGAGCTGTTCGTATGCCTTCCGGCTGAGGCCGCTGATATGGCCGCGCAGGGAGGCCAGGTGCCGGTTCAGGTAACGCTGGCGGGAATCGGGGTCTTCCTCCCGGCAGTAGCGTTCGTAGTCCACCAGGGAGACCTTGGCGTCGATGACGATGTCGCGCTTGTCCGGCAGGTGCACGATCACGTCGGGATTGCGCCGGCGGCCCTCGGCTGACTGCAGGCTCACCTGGGTTTCGTACTCCCGGCCCTTGGTGAGACCCGATTCCTCCAGTATCCGCTCCAGCACCACCTCGCCCCAGTTACCCTGCAGCTTGGAGTCTCCTTTCAGGGCCCGGGCCAGTTGCACCGCATCCTCCCCGATCCGTTCGGCCTGCGTCTTCAGCTCCCGGATCTGGCCCTCCAGGCGGTTGCGCTCGGCGCTTTCCTTGTCGTAGGCATCCTCCACTTTCTTGCGGAAGTCGGCGATTTCCTTGCGCAAAGGGTCGACGGTGGCGTCCAGGGCGATCTTGCTGTGCCGGCTGAAGGTGTTCTGCTTGTCTTCGAAAATACGGTTGGCCAGGTTTTCGAACTCCCGGGTCAGTTGTTCCCGGGTCTGCTGGAGCAACTCAATCTGTTCCCGATAGCGGTTGCGCTCCGCCTCCAGGGTTGCCTTGAGACCGGCGTTGTCGCTGTGCAGCTGCCGGTTCTGCTCGGCGCTGTCCTGCAACTCCCGGCGCTGCCGCTCGGTCTCTTCGCGCAGATGCGTCAGGGTTCTCTCTGCAGCCGCCTGGGCCCGGCCGCCGCGCAGGTAAAAAATCAGTCCAGCGGCGACGGCGCCAGCCAGGATGCCGGCGAGAAAAAGCCACAGGGCGAACTGGTCGATAGCGATGGTCATGGCGGCATTCTAACACCCGCTGTGAAATAAACCGCGATCTGCGCCGACAAAATCCGCGTCACGCTTCGGGCCGTTGCCGATATCGTCGGGGATTGAGTTAAAATCGCCGGCATGACCCGACCCGACCCCGGCAACAGCCCCCGCATACTGGTATTCGACTCCGGCGTCGGCGGCCTCAGTGTACTGGCGGAAATTCACAGCCGCATTCCCAGGGCCCGGTTGATATACGCCTGCGACAACGAGGCGTTCCCCTACGGCACCATGGGCGAGGAAGCCCTGGTGACGCGCGTGGATACCGTACTCCGGGCGTTGATCAGCCGACTGGACCCGGACATCCTGGTGGTCGCCTGTAATACCGCGAGCACCCTGGCGCTGCCGCGCATACGCGCCCATTTTGCCAAACCCGTGGTGGGCGTGGTTCCCGCCATCAAACCCGCCGCCGCCCTGTCACGAACCCGCGTCATCGGTTTGCTCGCCACACCCGGCACGGTGAACAGGGCCTACACCCGGCAGTTGATCGACGATTTCGCCGGCGATTGCACTGTGGTGCGGGTGGGCAGCAGCGAACTGGTTGACATGGCCGAAGCCAAGGTGCGCGGCGTGGCACCGGATCCGGACCGCCTTCGCGCCATCGTAGCCCCACTTTTCGACAACCCGGCCACCGACACCCTGGTGCTGGCCTGCACCCACTTCCCCCTGCTCCGACAGGAGCTGGAAACGGTTGCCCCACGGTCGGTGCACTGGGTCGATTCCGGCGAGGCCATTGCCCGGCGGGTGGAATCATTACTGTCCGCTAACGTGCAACTGGCGAGCCGCACCGGGCAAACCGGCCCCCGGTTCGCTGGCTGGCTTACCAGTGACAACCAGGATATCGCCGCTCTCGTCGCGGGCCTGGAAAACGCCGGCATGATGGACCTGCAGGTCATCGCTGTCTGACAATAGTGGCCCCGACTCTCGTGCCAACAACAAGGAGTTCCCCGTTGCGCCCCCTGTTTGATGTCGAATCCCTCGAGAATGCCCTGACCGGTGGGGCTCTGGTACTGACGCCCAACCTGCGCCTGGCCCGGAAGATCCGCGAGGCCTGGGGCCTGCGCCGTCAGGGCGCGGGCGAGCGGGTCTGGCGGGCGCCCCGGGTGCTGGCCCTGGACGCCTGGATCCAGGACTGCTGGCTGAGCCTGGTGGACGCCGCCTACGCCCCGGCCCTGACCGGGATACCCGCCCGCCCCTTCCAGGAAACCCTGGTCTGGGAACAGGCCATCGCCGGGGACGAAAAATTTCCCCCGGAATCCCGGGCCGACCGCTATGCCGACCTCGCCCGGCAGGGCTGGCAACTGGCCCGACAGTGGCGGCTGGATGGCGGGCAGCTGGCGGCAAGCCATCACGACGGTGCCCAAAGCCTGGCCCGCTGGGCCGCGACAGCGGAAAATACCCTGGCGGAGCGGGGTCTGCTCACGTCCGCCCGACGAGCGGAAATCGTCGCCAGTGGCTTTCGCGACGGGATTCTGCCGACAGTTCCGCGCATTGTGCTGGTGGCATTCCAGACCCTGAGCCCGCTCTATCGCGACCTTCTGGAGCTCGCGGGCCAGCGGGTGGAAAGCCACGAAGCCGGGCGCTCACACCGATCATCGGCGGCCCAACCCCGGAGCCTGGCCCGGGCGGTGGCCGAGGATTCCGCCGCCGAACTCGCTGCCGCCGCCAGTTGGGCCCGGGACAGGGCGGCCGCGGACCCCGACGCCCGCATAGGGGTGGTGGTGGCCAACCTGGCCGGCGCCCGCGATACCGTGGAACGCCATTTTCGCCATTGCCTCGATCCCGGCTGGTGCCTGCCAAACCAGCGTTACAGGCCGCCGCCTTTCAACATTTCCGCCGGCGTTCCCCTGTCGAGGGCGGGGCTGGTAGCCGCGGCCCTGGACCTGCTCGCCCTCAACCTGCGACGGCTGCCGGTGGAGGACCTGTGCCGGCTTCTCGACAATCCGTTCTGGGGCGATGCCCCGCGGGAAGCCCGGCAGCGGAGCCTCGCGGCGCACCGACTTCTGGACAAGGGCCATCCCGCACTCTCCCCCGCCCACTTGCGCGGAGTCCTTGCCGCCATGGCAGAGGACATACCCGACCCGGGCGCACCGCACCAGCGCCTGACCGCCATGGAGACCCTGCGGCGGGACAGCTTGCGGCGCGCCCGGGGCGGGCGCCTGGATCATCGGGGCTGGCGGGAAGTCTTTAGCGCGCAACTCGAGACTCTGGGCTGGCCCGGCAACCGCCCCCTGGACAGCCTCGAATACCAGCACCAGGACCACTGGCGGGATCTTCTCGACCAGTTCGTCGCCTTTGACCGGGTTTCCGGCCCCGTGACCCTGGAGACGGCCCTGGCGCGGCTTGGCAAACTGGCGGCCGACACTGTCTTCCAGGCCGAGACTCCCGACAGCCAGATCCAGGTGCTGGGCAGCCTGGAGGCGGCGGGCCTGCGTTTCGATCATCTCTGGATCACCGGCATGGACGACCGCCAGTGGCCCCAGCCGGTGGCACCGCACCCCCTGCTGCCGGTACCCCTGCAACAGGACCTCGGCATGCCCAGGGCCAGCGCCGACCGGGAATCGCGCCTCAGCGAAGCGCTGTTCCGGCAGTTCGCCACCAGCGCCGGCGAAGTGGTATGCAGCTACGCCGCCCGCGATGGCGACAGCGGCCGTGAACCCGCCGCCCTGATCCGGCATCTGCCGGAAGTCCCGGTGGCGGGTGAAGGCCCGCACCCCTGGACCCGTGCCATCGCCCGGAGCCAGACCCTGGAAACCATTGACGACAGTCGGGCCCCCGCCCTGGACACCGGCAGGGAGCCGGTTCGCGGCGGCAGCCGCCTGCTGGAAGACCAGGCCCGCTGCCCCTTCAACGCCTTTGCCATCTGGCGCCTGGGCGCCACACCACTGCCCACCCCGGTTATCGGCCTGGATCCCAGGGTCCGGGGCAATCTCGTACACGAGGCCCTGGAATATTTCTGGACGGGCCTGTCCGGCTCGGACGAACTCGCCGCCCTTGATGACGAAACGCGCCAGGCCCGTGTCCGGGACGCCGTGGCCCGTGCCTGCGCCCCGCTCCACCGGGACGATTACAGTGCCCGCTACCTGGCCCTGGAAGAAAATCGCCTGGGGCGCCTGCTCGGGGAGTGGCTCGAGAAGGTGGAATTGCACCGCCAGCCCTTCCAGGTATTGAGCACCGAGCAGAGCCTGGGCCTGGAGATAGCCGGCCTGCATTTGCGCCTGCGCATCGACCGCACGGACCAACTGGCGGACGGGCGCCGGGTTCTCATCGACTACAAAACCGGCAATGCCGGCATCGGGACCCTGGCTGACGACCGGCTGGTGGACCCCCAATTGCCCCTCTACGCCCTGGCTTCGCCGGGGCCGCTGGCGGCGGTGGGATACGGCAAGGTGCGGACCAAAGGCGTGACCTTCACGGGGCTCACGGACAGCGATGCGCCCCTGCCGGGTAGCCAGCCGCTGGTGCGCAAGGGGCTTCCCGACACATGGGAATCAACATTAGATTTGTGGAATAACTCACTGATATGTATAGCGAATGAATTTCTATCCGGCAATGCCTCCCTGGTCTTTTACGGGGCCGACAGCGCGCGCCGCTACTCTCACCTGCAGGTTTTGAACCGCTGGCCCGAGCACGGTATTCCAACCACGCCGGCAATCGTGGAGGCGCCATGACAAGTGTCACGGATCAGACAGTCCGCGACCAGGCCCTGGATATCCGCGGCTCCTTCGCGGTGGCCGCGCCCGCCGGCTCCGGCAAGACCGGCCTCCTGACCCGTCGGGTACTGAAGCTCCTCGCCGTTGCCGACTACCCGGAACAGGTGCTGGCCATCACCTTCACCCGCAAGGCCGCCGCGGAAATGCACCAACGCATCGTCGAGGCCCTGCGCGGAGCCAGCGACAATGTGGCCGCCACCGACCCCCATCAGGTGGCAATAAGGGATGACGCCCGGCGGGCCCTGGAACGGGACCGCGAACGCGACTGGCACCTGCTGGACAGTCCGTCCCGTCTGCGGATCATGACCATCGACGGCCTCTGTCGCTACCTGGCCCGGCAACTGGCCCTGGAAAGCGGCCTCGGCGACATCCCGGAACCCGCCGAGCAGCCCCAGCCCTTCTACCGCCAGGCCATCCGCAACATCCTCGACGACCTGGACGAGTCCGGGCCCGTTGCCGATGGGCTCGCTTTGCTGCTCGACCATCTGGACAACGACCTGCCCAGAATGGAGGGCCTGCTGGAGACACTACTGGCCCGGCGCGAGCAATGGCTAGGCCCGGTTTTCAATGCCCGTGGCGCCCGGCCCATGCTGGAGGCGGCTCTGCAATCCACCATTGCCGAAACCCTCGAAGACGCCCGCTCCGCCCTTGCCCCGGTCGCCGGCGAACTGGCCGGGCTGGTGGATTACGCGGCCCGCAACCTGGCGCGCCAGGCGCCCGACCACCCCCTCTGCCACTGCCTGGGACTGGACGATCTGCCGCCCGCGGCGGCCGACGCCGACAGTGTCCGCCAGTGGCGGGCGATTGCCGATCTGTTGCTCAAAAAAGACGGCGACTGGCGGATCAAGGTCACCAAAACCAATGGCTTTCCCACCGCCAGGGATTCGGTTCAACCGGATCGCGCGGAGCCGTCCAAGGAACTGTGGGGAGAAATCCTGGAACGCTGTCGGGCCAGGCCGGGGCTCGCCGGGCATCTGGAGGATATCCGCAATCTGCCCGACGATGCTTTCAGCGAGCACCAATGGGCGCTGCTGGACGCCCTGACGGTGGTGCTGCCCCGGCTGGCTTCCGAACTGTCAGTGATCTTTCAACAGCAGAACAGCTGCGATTTCACCGAAATCACCCTGGCCGCCCTGCGCGCCCTGGGCGACGAGGACAACCCTTCGGACCTGGGGCTTAAGCTCGACTACCGCATTCAGCACATCCTGGTGGACGAGGTTCAGGACACCTCCTTCCTGCAATTCAGCCTGTTGCGAAAGCTGGTGGCCGGCTGGCAGCCCGGGGACGGCCGCACCCTGTTCGTGGTCGGCGACGGCATGCAATCCCTGTACGGCTTTCGCAACGCCAATGTCGGCCTGTTTCTGGAGGCCCGCCGCCTGCCCGTCAACCAGGTGCCCCTGGCGCCCCTGGACCTGGAGGTCAACTTCCGGTCCGACCCCCGCATCCTGGACTGGATCAACCGGGTTTTCCCGGACGTTTTTCCCGCCGACGAGGATATCGGGCGCGGCGCCGTTCCCTACGCCCCGGCGGTGCCGGCGCGCACCGGGGTCGACAACAGTGGCGTCAGCCTCGACATCTTCGATGAGGCCGCACCGGGGCGACTCGAGGCGGAGCGGGTGGTGGCGCACATCCGCGAAGCACGGCGCCAGGACCCGGACGGCAGCATTGCCATACTGGCCCGGGCCCGCAGCCATCTGGCCGAAATCACGGCCGCCCTGCACCGGGCCGGCATCCACTGGGAAGCCACGGATATAGACCCCCTTGCCTCGCGCATGCCCATCCTCGACCTGCTTTCCCTGACCCGGGCCCTGTTGAATCCGGCGGACCGCATCGCCTGGCTGTCGATACTGCGCGCACCCTGGTGCGGGCTGGACCTGCATGATCTGCACCGGCTCGCGACGGCGCCGGTGGAGCCCCTGGACGGGCAGGACCGCTTCTACTGGCTACCGGATCGGGTCGCCGACCCGGATGCCTGGCAGAGCCTGTCGGCTTCGGGGCGCGCGGCCATGACCCGCTGCGGGCCGATTCTCGACCAGGCCCGTCGCAACCGCTGGCGCCACCCCCTGCGGGCCTGGGTCGAGGGCACCTGGCTGGCCCTGGGCGGGCCGGCAACCCTGGCGGACGACACCGCCCAGACGTGGTGCCAGCAGTACTTCGACCTGCTCGAAAGCCATACCCGGGGCACGCAACTGGCCAGCGCCGAACTGTTCGAGCAGGCGGTGGAAAATCTTTATGCGGCTCCGGCCCGGGTCGCTTCGAGCGGTGCCGGACCGCCGGTCCAGGTAATGACCATCCACAAGTCCAAGGGCCTGGAGTTCGACACGGTGATCATTCCGGCTCTCGACCGGGGCGGTGCCGGCAATGACGCCGCCCTCCTCTACTGGCGGGAACGCCTCAGCCGGCGTGGCGAAAACCAGTTGCTGATCGCGCCGCCACTGGCGCCCGGGGAAACGGGCAATACCCTGGTGGAACACCTTAAGCGCGAGCAGACACTCAAGAGTCGGCTCGAGGACGCCCGGGTGCTCTATGTGGCCTGCACCCGGGCCAAAAAACGCCTCCGCCTGCTGTTTCGGGAACCGTCCAGATCGCCCCGGGCCGGCAGCCTGCTGGCCCGGCTCTGGCCCGCCATCGCCGGCGACCTGGAAGCCCCGGCGGGCGATGTGGTTGTCCACCGGCACAGCGCCGATGCGGGCCCGGCTCACCAGCCGTCCAGTCCATACTCCCCGCCGACACAACTGACCCGCCTGCGCCCGGAGTGGCACAACCCCATTGTCACGGAAACGGCGACCGGGGAAACAGCCCCCGGGGGCGGGGAAAAACGTCGCCAGGACGATCCCCTGGCCAGGCATACCGGCACGGTTCTCCACCGCACCCTGAAGCAGGTGGTGGACGAGGGACTTGATCGATGGACCGGGGAGCGCATCCGGCAACAACGTGCGGCATGGCGCTTGCAACTCCGGGCCCTGGACGTGGATGCCGGAGAGGAAACCCTGGACCAGCTGCAGGACGCCCTGGTCAATGCGCTGGAGGACCCGACCGGCCGCTGGCTGCTCGACAACCGCCACCAGGGAGCCTGTGAGCTTGCACTGGGCTACATCGATAACAGCGGCTCGCCGGCCACTTCGGTGGTCGACCGCACTTTTATCGATAACGGTACCCGCTGGATTGTTGACTACAAGTCCTCGGCACCGGCCCCCGGACAGGACACGGAAAGCTTTCTGGCAAGCGAGGTCGCCCTTTACCAGGAACAGCTTGCGGGCTACCGCGAACTGTTCCGGGCCACCGGCGAGACCGAGATCCGCACCGCCCTCTACTTTCCGCGACTGCCCCGTTTGTCGGTGCTCGATTGAAAGCGGCAATGGCAGGGATTGTATAAATTTGCCCAAATAAAGGGCCTATTAAAGTAGAATACCGTCATAAAGTTGATTGTCCCGGCGCCCGCCAGGGGGCGGGACCCGAAGCGATACAGGTAGAAAGCATGATAGAAAGGTTGTTGGAAAACCTGAACATTGAGTCCCAGGAAGCCCTGATCACCCCCAACGGGCTCAAGCAGGAGATTCCGATCACGGAAGCCGCCGCCGAAACCGTGGTCAGGGGCCGGGAGGCGGTCCAGAATATCCTCGACGGCAAGGACCACCGGATCATGATCGTGGTGGGTCCCTGCTCAATCCACGACCTGAAAGCCGCCAAGGAATACGCGGGCCGGCTCCGGGAACTGGCCGACGAAGTGGACGACACCCTGCTGATTATCATGCGGGTCTATTTCGAGAAACCCCGGACCACGGTGGGCTGGAAAGGCCTTATCAACGACCCCTACCTGAACGACTCCTTCAAGATCCAGGAAGGTCTTCACATCGGCCGCCAGTTGCTCATGGATATCTCCGAAATGGGCCTGCCCACCGCCACCGAGGCCCTTGACCCTATTTCGCCCCAGTACATGCAGGACCTGATCAGCTGGTCCGCCATCGGCGCCCGCACCACCGAATCCCAGACTCACCGGGAGATGGCCAGCGGCCTGACCTCCGCCGTGGGTTTCAAAAACGGCACTGACGGCAGCCTGTCGGTAGCCATCAACGCCCTGAAGTCGGTTACCAAGCCTCACCGTTTCCTGGGCATCAACGGCGAGGGTCGGGTCTCCATCGTCACCACCCGGGGCAATCCCTACGCTCACGTGGTATTGCGCGGCGGCGACGGCAAGCCCAACTACGACTCCGTCAGCGTATCCCTGTGCGAGCAGACCCTGAGAGAGGCGGGCATCACGCCCCGGATCATGGTGGACTGCAGCCACGCCAACTCCAATAAAAACCACGAACTGCAACCGCTGGTACTCGAGAATATCGGCAACCAGATCGCCGAGGGCAACAGGTCCATCTGCGGCGCCATGATCGAGAGCCACCTGCACGCCGGCAACCAGAAGATCCCGGATAACCTGGATGACCTCAAGTACGGCGTGTCCATCACCGACGCCTGCATCGACTGGGAAACCACGGAAGAAACGCTCAGGGACCTGCGCCTGCGCATCAAGGACTTTCTCCCCGGCCGCTACCAGTAGCGGCGAGGCGCAAGACGCCCGGGAGCCTGCCTCCCGGGCTCTTTTGTACTATCTTCCCACCATACAGGAACCGGCAGCGCCGAGCGCTTCCGTTGGCCAGCAGATACCGACAAAGGGGGCATTGCTTGCTTGATAGCACGAAAAACAAGAGAGGGGGTTGCAGCGCCTGTCGCGACGGCGACGCCCTGGACTTTTCCATTTCCATGGCTTTCCAGCCCATTGTCGACATGGAAACCGGTGACGTTTTCGCCCAGGAAGCCCTGGTGCGGGGGCCGGGCAACGAGCCCGCCGGCAAGATATTTCGGCGGGTTAATGACGACAACCGGTACCAGTTCGACCAGGCGTGCCGGGTCAGGGCCATCGAACTGGCCGCCAGCCTGGGCATGGAATCCCTGCTCAGCATCAACTTCATGCCCAATGCCGTGTACCAGCCCGAGCGCTGTATCAGGACCACTCTGCAAGCGGCGGAAGCCCATAACTTCCCCATCGAGCGGATCATTTTCGAGATCACCGAGAGCGAAAAGATCGAGGACCACAAGCACCTGCGCGATATCGTCCTTCACTATCAGGAGAGGGGGTTTCTCACCGCCATCGACGATTTCGGCGCCGGCTATTCCGGACTCGGACTGCTCGCCGAGTTGCAGACGGACCTGGTAAAACTGGACATGGCCCTGATCCGGGACATACACCGGGACAAACCGCGCCAGGCCATCGTCCGGGGTACTGTCCAGACCTGCGACGATCTGGGTATCCGGGTCATCGCCGAGGGCGTGGAAAGCCGGGAAGAACTCGAAACACTCCGGCAGGCGGGCATTCGCCTGTTTCAGGGATATTATTTTGCCCGACCCGCTTTCGAGGGCCAGGCCAGGGTACCCCCGGACAGGCTCGTCGTCGCGCCGGATTGACAGTCAGGGTCGGGCCGGCGCTCCGGCAAGGGCAAGTGCCGTCCGCCCCTGGCCGGACGCTAGTCGAAGACAGTAGCCGGCCAGGCACCCCGCCCCGCCAATGGCCTACATGTAGGCGTTAGTGGTATCGGTGTGGTCGGTGGCGTCGCGAATGCCCTTGAGCTCGGGAACTTTCTCCAGCAATGTCTTTTCCACCCCGTGCTTGAGGGTGACATCCACCATGCCACAGCCCTGACAGCCGCCGCCGAAGCGAAGCACGGCGACATCGTCGGTCAGATCCTCGAGACTGACCATACCGCCGTGGGCGGCGAGGCCGGGATTGATTTCGCTGTGCAGGACATAGTTGATCTTGTCTTCCAGGGGACTGTCGTCGGAAACCCGGGGCAGACGTGAATTGGGGGCGCGGATGGTCAACTGGCCGCCCATGCGGTCCTCGGCGAAGTCAACCTTGGCCTCTTCCAGGAAGGGCAGGCTGCGCTTCTCGATATAGGCATTGAAACCATCCAGCTCGATGACCTCGTCGTCCTCTTTTTCCTCGCCGGGACGACAGTAGGCAATACAGGTCTCGGCACTGGGCGTTCCAGGGTCGGACACGAATACGCGGATGCCGATGCCCTCGCAATCCTGCTTGGCCAGCAGTTTGCCCAGATAATCGACGGCACTGTCAGTGATTTCGATGTTGGTCATGTCTTCCTAAACCCGACTAAATTAGTCATGTATTTTAGCAGGGAGTTGTCCCCGGCGACAAGCTGCGGGACGGCACCGTGCCTGCCAAAAACCTTATATCAAATTATTTTGATATAAGGGCGGGCCGTGCTAGAATGCCCGGCTTCGAACCAACCAGCCAAAGCGACAGTATGCCAGCAGACCGGGAAGCACGACTCCAGGCCCTTTATCGGGCCATACCACAAAAAATTCTGGTCATGGACGGTGCCATGGGCACCATGATCCAGGACCACCAGCTCACCGAATCGGATTTCCGGGGCGAACGCTTTGCCGATTGGGCCCAGCCCCTGGCCGGCAACAACGACCTTCTGGTACTGAGCCAGCCGGAGTTGATCCGGCAATTGCACCTGGAATACCTGGAGGCCGGCGCCGATATCGTCGGCACCAACACATTCAATTCCAACGGTATTTCCCAACTGGATTACGGCACCGAGGACCTTGTCCGGGAGCTCAACGTGGCGGCGGCGCAAATCGCCCGCCAGGCGGCCGACGATACCGCCGCCAAAAACCCGGATAAACCCCGCTGGGTGGCGGGCGTGCTGGGCCCCACCAGCCGCACATGCTCCATCTCGCCGGACGTCAACGACCCCGGCGCCCGCAATGTCACCTTCGACGAGCTGCGGGAAACCTACGAGGAAGCCACCGAAGGGCTGATCGAGGGGGACGTCGACCTGATTCTCGTGGAGACGGTTTTCGACACCCTGAACGCCAAGGCCGCGCTGTTCGCCGTCGACAATGTCTTCGAGCGAAGTGGCATCCGGCTGCCCGTTATTGTTTCCGGCACCATCACCGACGCCAGCGGCCGGACCCTGTCCGGGCAGACTCCGGAAGCCTTCTGGAACTCCCTGCGCCACGGCGACCTGTTTGCCATCGGCCTCAACTGCGCTCTGGGCGGCAAGCAACTGCGCCCCTATATCGAGGAAATCGCCGGTGTCGCCGACACCCGGGTGAGTGTGCACCCCAATGCCGGCCTGCCCAACGAATTCGGGGAATACGAGGAAACCCCGGAACAGACCGGCGCCATTATCCGGGAGTTCGCCGAGAGCGGCTTTGTCAACATCGTCGGCGGTTGTTGCGGCACCACCCCCGAGCATATCCGCGCCATCGCCCGGGGGGTGTCCGACCTGGCCCCGCGCACCCTGCCCGAGATAGAACCCGCCTGCCGTCTTTCCGGCCTGGAACCTTTCAATATCCGGGACGACTCCCTGTTCGTGAATGTCGGCGAACGCTGTAACGTCACCGGCTCTGCCCGCTTCAAGCGGTTGATCCTGGAAGGCGACTACGATACTGCCCTGGACGTGGCCCGGGACCAGGTGGAAAACGGCGCCCAGATAATCGACATCAACATGGACGAAGGCATGCTCGATGCCGAGGAGGCCATGACCACCTTCCTCAAGCTGATCGCCTCGGAACCCGACATATCGCGTATCCCGGTGATGGTGGACTCCTCCAAATGGCCGGTGATCGAGGCCGGTCTCCAGTGCATCCAGGGCAAGCCAGTGGTCAACTCCATCAGCCTCAAGGAAGGCGAGGAAGCATTCGTCGAGCAGGCCCGGCTGTGCCGCCGCTACGGCGCGGCGGTGGTAGTCATGGCCTTCGACGAGGACGGCCAGGCCGACAACCTGGAGCGGCGCAAGACCATCTGCCGGCGGTCCTACGACATTCTGGTGGAGAAGGTGGGCTTCAACCCGCGGGATATCATTTTCGACCCCAACGTCTTTGCCGTCGCCACCGGCATCGAGGAGCACAACAATTACGCGGTGGACTTTATCGAGGCCACCCGCTGGATCCGCGACAACCTTCCCGGCACCCTGGTCTCCGGGGGCATCAGCAATGTGTCCTTTTCCTTCCGGGGCAACAATGCCGTGCGCGAGGCCATCCACTCGGTGTTCCTCTACCACGCCATCAAGGCGGGCCTGTCCATGGGTATCGTCAATGCCGGCCAGCTTGCGGTCTACGACGACCTGCCCGCCGACCTGCGCGAAAAAGTCGAGGACGTCATCCTCAACCGGCGGCCCGAGGCCACGGAAAACCTGCTCAATGCCGCGGAAGAATACCGCGACGACGGTCAGCGCCAGGATAGCAAGCAGGACCTCCAGTGGCGCGAGTGGCCGGTAACCAAGCGCATGGAACACGCGCTGGTCAAGGGCATCACCACCTACATAGAGGAAGATACCGAACAGGCCCGGCAGGAGGCGGACCGCCCCCTGGACGTGATCGAGGGCCCGCTCATGGACGGCATGAACGTGGTGGGCGACCTGTTCGGCGAAGGCAAGATGTTCCTGCCCCAGGTGGTCAAGTCCGCCCGGGTCATGAAACAGGCGGTCGCCTACCTGCAGCCCTTTATCGAGGCGGAGAAGGACGCCGGCGCCGAGGCCAAGGGCAAGGTGTTGATGGCGACCGTGAAAGGCGACGTCCACGATATCGGCAAGAATATCGTCGGGGTGGTGCTCCAGTGCAACAATTACCAGGTCATCGACCTGGGCGTCATGGTGCCGGCGGAAAAAATCCTCCAGACCGCCCGGGACGAGAACGTCAACATCATCGGACTCTCGGGCCTGATCACCCCCTCGCTGGAGGAAATGTCCCATGTGGCCAGCGAAATGGAAAGGCTCGAGATGGACGTGCCGCTGCTCATCGGCGGCGCCACCACTTCCAAGGCCCACACCGCAGTGAAAATCGAGCCGGGCTACAAGCGCGGGGCCACCATCTACGTGCCCGATGCCTCCCGGGCGGTGGGCATCGTCAGCCGGCTGATCAGTTCCACCGGCCGGGAAAAGCTGATCGAGGAAGTGCGAGAGGACTACGTCAAGGTCCGGGAACGCAACGCCAAGCGCAAGCCCCGGGGCAACACCCTGCCCTATGACAAGGCCGTGGCCGCCGGATTTCAGTGGGACTGGCAGAATTACCAACCGCCGGTGCCCGCCCAGACGGGAATTCAGGTGTTCGAGGACTATTCCCTCGAGGAACTGGTGGAGACCGTCGACTGGACGCCCTTTTTCATCACCTGGGGGCTGGCCGGCAAATACCCCGCCATTCTCGAGGACGACAAGGTGGGCGAAACCGCGCGGCAATTATTCGACGATGCCCGGACCATGCTGGACAAGCTGATCGCCGAAAAGCGCCTGCGCGCCCGGGGTGTTTTCGGCCTGTGGCCGGCGAACCGCATCGGTGCCGACGATATCGCGGTCTACCGTGACGAGTCCCGCACCGAAACCCTGGCCGTGCTCCACCAGATCCGCCAGCAGACCCAGAAGCCCGGCGCGGGCAAGACCATGTATTCCCTGGCCGACTTTATCGCGCCGGCGGACTCCGGTGTCGCCGATTACATCGGCGCCTTTGCCGTCACCGCGGGGATCGGCGCCGATGAACTGGCACGGGAGTATGAGAAAAAGGGCGACGACTTCAGCAGCATCCTGATCAAGGCGCTGGCGGACCGCCTGGCGGAATCCTTCGCCGAACGCCTGCACCAGCGGGTGCGCAAGGAATTCTGGGGTTATGCGCCCGATGAGCAACTGGGCAACGAGCAATTGATCAGGGAAGCCTACCGGGGCATCCGCCCGGCACCCGGCTATCCCGCCTGCCCGGACCACAGTGAGAAAACCACCCAGTTCCAATTGCTCGAAGCGGAGCGAAACGCCGGCATCGAGCTCACAGAAAGCTTCGCCATGATGCCAGCCTCCTCGGTGAGTGGCCTATACTTCTCTCACCCGGAATCGCGCTACTTCAATACCGGCAAGATCCAGCGGGATCAGGTGGAGGACCTGGCCCGCCGTAAAGGGGTCAGCCTCGAGCAAATGGAAAAATGGCTGGCACCGGTGCTGGGTTACGACAACAGGGGAGAAGCCGATCGATGAATAGCAACGACAATCGACAGGAGCACAGTTCCCGACAGGAACAGGATTCCAGACCGGAAGAAACCCCCGATGCCGATAACAGACCGGGATTCTCGCAGGTGCTGAAAAGCACCCTGGCCGCCGCACTTGGCGTACAGAGCAACAAGAACCGGGAGCGGGACTTCAAGCACGGCAGCATCAAGGTCTTTGCCATTGCCGGGACCCTCTTCACGGTGATTTTTATCGCCGTGATTATCCTGGTGGTCAAGCTTGTCCTGCGCAGTGCGGGAATGTAGCGAGCCTCTCCGGCCCCGGTAGCGGCAAGGACACCAACCGGGTAACACCGGGTAACCGGCCGAAAAACCGGACCCTCGCGAGTGTGCCGCTTAAGCGGCCGGCGTTACGGCGGCGTTCTGGCCCGGCTGCTATTGCCCGCTCAACCAGAATACAGCGGCAACAATAACAATGGCCATCAGGGAAAGCGCGGCCCAGGCATCCGCACGGGAATCGGCTCCCCGCTCGTTCGAAGCGTTATCGGTCATGGCTTGACTCCGGTTAGTCTCGGTCGAAACGGCGCGCATTGTAGCAGTGTCCCCGGCGCTTGTCGCGCTGCCCGAACCGCCGGCCCCCGGCCGTTATTTTCGCCGGTTGGCAACACCGGCGAACTCATGGCGTCTTATACTCCGACGCTTGATTCATAGACAAAAAAGGTGTTTCCCCCCGGCCCCGGCCAGCGCTTATCATACCCCACACCGGCCCTGACAGGCGGCGCCGTTCTGTGTATCATTGCGCCCCCGGAAGAGCCAAGCCCGCACGGACACCGCATGTATCAATACGACGAATTCGATCGACAGTTGCTCGAGGAAAGGGTCGCCCAGTTCCGCGGCCAGACCCAGCGCTACCTGGACGGGGAAATCACCGAACAGGAATTCCTGCCCCTGCGACTGCAGAACGGCCTGTACATCCAGCGCCTGGCGCCCATGCTGCGCATCGCCGTGCCCTACGGCCTGCTGTCGTCCAGGCAGCTCCGTCAACTGGCCTACGTCTGCCGGCATTACGACAAGGGCTACGCTCACTTTACCACCCGCCAGAATCTCCAGTTGAACTGGCCCCGGCTCGAGGAAGTCCCCGACATCCTCGCCGACCTGGCCAAGGTGGAAATGCACGCCATCCAGACCAGCGGCAACTGCATCCGCAATGTCACTTCCGACCAGTTCGCCGGTATCGCCCCGGACGAGATCGAGGACCCCCGCCCCTGGTGCGAACTGATTCGCCAGTGGTCCACCTTCCACCCGGAATTCGCCTTCCTGCCGCGCAAGTTCAAGATTGCCGTCAGCGGCTCGGAGCAGGATCGGGCGGCCATCCAGGTCCACGATATCGGTATCCAGATAGTACGCAACAGCGAGGGAGACACCGGTTTTGCCATCTATGTCGGCGGCGGCCTGGGCCGCACACCGGTGGTCGGCAAGTGTATCCGGGAGTTCCTGCCCTGGCGTCACCTGCTCACCTACCTGGAGGCGATCCTCCGGGTCTACAACCGCTACGGTCGCCGGGACAACAAGTTCAAGGCCCGCATCAAGATACTGGTCAAGGCCTGGACCCCCGAGGTGTTCGCCGAGAAAGTGGAGGCGGAGTGGGCCAATCTGGTCGACACCCCCGCCACACTTACCGAGGAAGAAGTCCGCCGGGCCAGGGGCTTTTTCACCCTGCCCGACTACCGAAGCCTGGATGACCAGACAGCCGAGCAGCAACTGGCGCAACAGGCCCGCGAACACGGGGCCTTCGGCAAGTGGCTCGAACGTAACCGGACGGCCCATCGCATCCCCGGCTACGCGGCTGTGACCCTTTCCCTCAAGCCCACCGGCGTGGCTCCGGGGGACGTCACCGACAGCCAACTGGAAGCCATTGCCGATCTCGCCGATGACTACAGCTTCGGTGAGGTGCGGGTCACCCACAGCCAGAATGTTGTCCTGGCGGACGTGGAGAAAAGCCGGCTGTTTGAACTCTGGCAAAAACTCAAGCCCCTGGGTTTTGCCACACCCAACATCGGCACGCTGACCGATATCATCGCCTGCCCCGGCGGCGATTTCTGTTCCCTGGCCAATGCCAAATCCATACCCGTCGCGGAAGCCATCCAGCGCCGCTTCGACGACCTGGATTATGTCTACGACCTAGGTAACCTGAGCCTCAATATTTCGGGGTGCATGAACGCCTGCGGCCACCACCACGTGGGTAATATCGGCGTCCTGGGCGTCGACAAAAAAGGCGAGGAGTTTTACCAGATCCAGTTGGGCGGCAGCTCCGACCGGGATTCCTCCCTGGGCAATGTCCTCGGCCCCTCTTTCTATCGCGACCAGGTGCCGGATGTGGTGGACAAGATCCTCCAGGTCTATGTGGAACAACGGCACGAAGAGGAACTCTTTATCGACACCTACCGGCGGGTGGGCCTGGATCCCTTCAAGGAACGCGTCTATGCAGCTGATTAAGGACAACGCGGTCGTCGCCGACGACTGGCAGTTTATCCCCCGGGACCATGAGGGCGATCTGCCCGCCGGCAAGCTCCTGGTTCCCCTGGAGCAATGGCTCGCACTCAGGAACGATCCCGGCGAGAACCGGCAACTGGCGCCCTGGATCGACAGCGACGAGGAAGTGGAACCGGTCGCGGAACAACTGCTCGACGAACCCCTCGTGGCAGTACACTTTCCTGTCTTCATGGACGGTCGCGGCTTTTCCACCGGCCGTCTCTTGCGGGAACGCTACGGTTTCCAGGGCGAGTTGCGGGCGATCGGCCATGTAATCCGGGATCAGCTTTTCTACCTGAAGCGGTGCGGTTTCAACGCCTTCTCCCTGCGAGATGGCACCGACCTGAAGGCAGCTCTCGACTCCCTGGAGGATTTCTCCGTCGCCTACCAGGGCGCCACCGACAACCCCGAACCCCTCTTCCGGCGACGCAACGGCGAATAGCAAGTCGCAAGAATCCCCGGGGTTGCAAGCGGGTCCCGGGCCGGGTAAAAAGAGGGAGTCGTCGAGAGGGAAGGGCCGTGGGTGAAGAAGTACTGAATTCGTTTTTCCTGATATTCACCGGCGCGGCCATCATTGCTTCCCTGGCCCTCTGGGGCAAGCAGCCCCTGCTGGTTGCCTATATCGCCCTGGGTGCCCTGCTCGGCCCCTCGGGCCTGGGCATGGTGGGGGATATTCAGTTACTTGCCGACATTTCCACCATAGGCATCATCTTTCTGCTCTTCCTGCTGGGCCTGGACATGCAGCCCCAGGCGCTGTTGAGCGTCCTGAAAAAGGTGACTCACGTTACCCTGGCAAGCTCCCTGCTCTTTGCCGTTGTCGGTTACGCTATCGGCCACTTCTTCGGGTTCGGCCACGTGGAAAACCTGATCATCGGTGCCGCGATGATGTTTTCCAGCACCATCATCGGCATCAAGTTGCTGCCCACCACCATTCTCCACCATCGTCATGTGGGCGAAATGATGGTGGGCATGCTGCTCATGCAGGATTTCATTGCCATCCTGGTCCTGACAGTCCTTTTAAGCGGCAAAGAGGGGCAGGTGGACCTGGCCAGAATCGGCCAGACCCTCGTCGCCCTGCCCCTGCTCGTTGTCTTCTGCATATTCTTCGTCCGCCATATCCTGCTCAAGCTTTTCACGCGTTTCGACCGTTTTGGCGAGTACGTTTTCCTGCTGGCTATCGGCTGGTGCATGGGTGTCGCGGAGATCGCCAAGCTGGTTGGGCTTTCCCACGAAATCGGCGCTTTCCTGGCGGGCATCACCATCGCAACCAGCCCGATTTCCCAATACATCGCCCTGAGCCTGAAACCCTTGCGGGATTTTTTCCTGATCATGTTCTTTTTTTCCCTGGGCGCCCAGTTCAACCTGGACCTGTTGCCGGAAATCGCCGTGCCGGCGGTTCTGCTTGGCGCCGCCATGCTGGTCCTCAAGCCCCTGGTCTTCCATTTCCTCCTGCGCAAGCAGAGCGAGCGCAACTGGCTGGCCTGGGACATGAGTTTCCGGCTCGGCCAGATCAGCGAATTTTCGTTGCTGATCGCCTTCGTGGCCTTCCAGGCCAACCTGATCGGCACCCTCGCCTCCCATCTGATCCAGGCGGCGGCAATCCTGACTTTCCTGGTATCCAGTTATATCGTGGTATTCAGTTTCCCCAACCCCATTGCGGTCAGCGACAAGCTGCGCCGGGACTAGCACCAGCGAGCGTCCCGTCCGAGCCCGCTCAGGAAAAATAGTTGGGGTTACTGAAGCGTCTGGCCCAGCGCAGGCGAACGCCATCGATGCTTTCCTCCGCCGCCAGCCCGACTTTTTCCGGCAGGGTTTTACGATACTTGTAGGACACCTCGAAAACCCGGGCGTCGTCGATTTTCGAGGTCACGTATTCGTCGCTGGTCATCACCTCGTCCACCAGGCCAAGCTCCGCGGCCCGGGTACCCAGCCAGACCTCGCCGGTGGCCACCGCTTCCAGGTCCAGTGCCGGTCGGTGCTGGCGGATAAAGTCCTTGAACAGGTCGTGGGTTTCCTGGAGGTCCTCCCGGAACTTCTCCCGGGCCCGCTCGGTATTCTCGCCGAACAGGGTCAGGGTGCGCTTGTATTCGCCGGCGGTCAGCACCTCGTAGTCCACGTCATGCTTTTTCAACAGCTTGTGAAAATTTGGCAGTTGGGCCACGACGCCGATGGAACCCACCAGTGAAAACGGCGAGGCGAGAATCCTGTCGGCCACACAGGCCATCATGTAGCCGCCGCTGGCGGCCACCTTGTCGACGCAGACAGTCAGGGGAATACCCGCTTTGCGGATCCGGTCCAGTTGGCTGGCGGCGAGGCCATAGCCGTGAACCACGCCGCCGGCACTTTCCAGTCTCACCACCACTTCGTCGCCGTCGCCGGCCTCGCCCAGCAAGGCGGTGATCTCCTCGCGCAGAGAGTTCACTGCCGAGGCCCGCAGGTCGCCCTTGAAGTCCAGAACGAAAATACGCTTTTCCGGCATCTCACTCTGCCGCTTTCGCTTGAGCTTGTCCGCCCTGCGCCGGGCCTTGATGGCGAGCCTCCGCTGCCTGGGGCCCAGAAGACTGTCGCTCAGGGCCCGGCGCATGCCCCTGATGGACTCATCCAGGGGTTTGACTTCGAGGTGCCCCTTCTCCTGGCGACGGGCCCTGGCGCCCACCGCCGACAGGATCATGACCACCACCAACAGCGAAACCAGGAAGGTCAGGGTTTTGGCCAGGAAAAGACCGTAGTCGTTAAAGAAATCCAATTTTTTCTCCTCAAAGCGCTTGAAGGGGTTCTTAAAGACGCTGCCCGGCCCGGCAGGCTAACCTCTACCAGGAACTCACCGCCTGGCGGGCCTCCTCGTTTGCGGGTCTCGCCACCAGGCCGGCACTATTGATGGTGACAATAAAATGACCGCCGTCCACCATGGGCAGGTAGGCGGCGCTCCCCTGCCGCGTATCCAGCAGCTTGTCCAGCCCGGGAATCCTGTCCAGCATTTGCCAGGTGTCGACCAGCCCCTCTTGGCCCGCCAGGCCGTGAACCGTGCGCGGCAGCCGGGTTTCTTCCGCCACCGCGCGATACCGCCCGCTCAAGCGATCCAGGCGATAAAGCGGCTTCAACCCCAGCCGCGCGACGCCGGGATGCCAGCGAATCAGTCGAACATCCAGTTGCCACTCGTCACCGCGCAAAACGAATTGCTGGTTTGCATCCTCGGCATCGATCAGGGAAACCCGATAGCGCTGCTCGCCGAGCCGGTCAAACCTTAGTGCCGCCACGGGCTCTTCGTCGAGCAATTTTTTGTATCCCACCAGATCAAACCCTGCCAACAACAGGTACGTCCCGGCGGAAAAAAGCACCACGGCCAGTATCAGCCGGAAAAAGTGGGCCAACAGCCCGTGTCGAAGCAGCAATCGCAGGGCGAGCAGCAAGAAGGCGACGCCGACAATCAGCGCCGGCAGGGACAGGGCATTAACGGCCATTAAGTCTCACCTGGCGCCAGGCATCCGTTTGCCGGTCTGTATTGACCAGGCCATAAGGCCTCCCGCGACCTTTTCCCGTGGCGGCAGTATAGCACCGCCAACCTGGGCCTATCATGCGTACGGGTATTCACGGAGTGCGGCTCTATCAATGGGTTGGCGAAGCAATACATTTCAGCAACAGGATCACCAAGCCTGGTCCGGCGATTGTCCTTTTATATCGTCCGGCGCTTTCAGTGCCAGATCGCGCAGGCTGAGCCCCTTGAGGTTATCCCTCACAGAGACTTCCACCTTGTCGATAAGCGCATCGATGGCGGGAACGGACTTAATTTCCTCTTCAAGGAGTGTCTGATCGGCATCCGGTCGACGCACCAGATCGAAAAACTCGGCAACAGTCAGGCTGGAGGGGTCCTGTTGAGGCAGGAATTCCGGCGGATCACTGCCGGTTTCCACCACTAAATCCCGCCTCTGCAGCAATTCCAGGGTCTCGGCAATGCGGTCTCCCGGCATTCCCACAAGGTGGGATAATTCTTCCAGCGACAGGGGCGCCTCTTTGGTGACGAAGCGGTGCGCCACCCAATACATCACCAGCAATGCCATATGCTCGATGAAACGGCCACTCAGGGCCGTACGCTTGTCCACCAGCCGTATCTGCTCCGGGTGCTGGTGGAAATAGGCCACTTCGGCGCCCAGCAGCAGGATCAACCAGCTCAGGTAAACCCAGATCATAAAGAGGACCATGATGGCGAAGCCCGAATAGATCGCCGCGTATCGGGTGGACGAGGTGACAAACTGGGCAAAAATGAGGCCCGTCGCCTGCCACAGGACACCGCCCACGGCGCCACCCACCAGTGCCGAGGAAAAGCGTACTTTGGTATTGGGAATCAACAGATAGACAAAAGAAAAGGCGAGAACGATCAGTAAAAACGGCAAAACCTTGGTGACAACCACCACCAGGCTGCCGAAGGGTTCGATGCTGAGAATGGTCTGCACCAACTCCGTATTGAGCATCGAGGCAGTCATACCCAGGGCCGAGAAAACCAGCACCGGTCCCACCAGAATGACGCTGAGGTAATCGCTGAAACGCCGGGACAGGGGCCGCATGGCACCGGCATGCCAGACATAGTTGAGCGAACTCTCGATTTTCTGAATCAGGGAGATGACCATATAGATCAGGAAGGCCAGCCCCACCGCCCCGAGTACGCCGACCTTGACGTTCTCGACAAACGTCAGGATCCTGTCGACCACCTCGACGCCCTTTTCCCCCAGCGGCTCGACGATATTCAGCAACACGGGCTCGATCTGGTTGTGGACCCCGAAAGCCTTAAGGACGGAAAAGCTTACCGCCAGCATGGGCACCAGGGACAGCAGGGTCGTATAGACGAGGCTCATGGCCCGCAGATTCAGCTGGCCGCTGGCAAGTTCCTGGCCAAGAACGAACAGAAGGCGTACGAGCCGGTAGGCAAAGCGCCGTGGCCAGCTTAGTGACACCACATCGGTGCGCCACAGTTCGTCCTGCAGAAAACGCTTGGCTTGATCGTAATAATCGCTATAGCTGCGCATATGAAATTTATAGGTTGTTTTTAAAAAATTCCGGACTATGCCTGTAATGTAGCCTAAAGCGACGTCCCCGGCCCGGGCTATGGCTGGCGACGGGCTATTTCAAAGCACGGCTCGGCGAGGGCCGGCCTCCCTGCGCGGCCAGTGGTTTCCCGAAGTCCGTCAACAGGAAGCCCGTCAACAAACGGCTTTCGCCATCCGATACCTGCCATCGGTACTGGCCGCGGCAAAATCTTGCTTGTGCTCAAGGCCGGTAATGTCGCGGGGACAAAGAGCGAGACGTTTCCACCAGGGCGGTTAACCCCTGTTTCTTGCTTCGCACTCACGCACGAAATGGCGTATCAACTGACCGGACAAGGAAAAGTCCCCAGGCACCGGCGGCAGATCGTTGTAGTGGTACCAGTGAGCCTCGGCAATCTCGATATCGTCTACGCGAATTTCCCCACCCCCGTAATCGGCGAAAAAGCCGATCATCAACTGTCCCGGGAACGGCCAGGGCTGGCTGTGGAAATAATGGAGGTCCCCCACTTCGAGGCCCACTTCCTCCCGGACCTCCCGGCGCAGGGCATCCTCCACGGATTCGCCGGGCTCGACAAACCCGGCCAGGACACTGAAATACTCCTTGCGTCGCCACTGCTTGTTGCGGGCCAGGAGGCATTTGTCGCCGCGGGTTATCAACGCCATAATGCAGGGCGACAGGCGCGGATAGGCCACCAGGCCACACTCGGGGCAACTCATGGCCCGTTCGTTGGCAATCCGGCGGGTGGGCGAGCCACAGCGCCCGCAGAAGCGGTGGTCCCGGTACCAGCCATTGATCTGCACCGCTCTGCCCAGCAACCTGAAAAATCCGTCTGGATACTGGCCAAGCAGGGAAAAAAGACTGCAGCTCTCGCCGCCGAGCTGCCGGCAGTCCTCCGGCTCCACGTTCAACGTGAAGAAAGGTTCGTCGTTGTAAAAGCCGAGAAAATGGGTGGGCGTCTGGTCGGGAAGGACATCGTCGAGACGGTCGTGAGCCCAATAGAGGCGAGACTCCTGCCCGCCCGGAATCAAAAGATCGTTGCCGCAGGTGACCAGGTAGTTACCCGCCGTGCTTTCAAAGGCCTCGGGTTCAACAATAAGGAGTCGGTCGTTCTCCGCCATATCCGCATCATGCTCCCAGGGTGGCAAGATACTCGTCGGCAATGGCCAGGGGCAGTTCGCTGCGATCCCCCTTGAGGGCATTCTCGAAGTGCGCTTCCAGGCCTACCACCGCATCGGCAAACGTCGCCAGCCCGCGCGGTTCCTGACTGTCGGCGGGAAACAGGCTGTCGGAGACGAAATCCCGGCAGCGCCAGGCAATATCCACGACCTGGCTGTCGCCGACCACAGTGGCGGCACCCTTGATATCGGTGAAAAGCGCATACAACTCAGGCACCACTTCCGGTCCCGCCAGTTCGTTGGCTATGTCGTCCAGGTAGTCCTTGGCGCTGGCCAGCCGGTCCAGGCATTCGACCCAGACGGCATGCACCCCGGAACCGGCAAGGTTTTCCTCCACCACTTCGTCGACGGCCTTGAAATCCAGCCGGGATAAGAAATCGGCGCCGGGCTCGGTTTTTTCCCTGGCCCTGGACAACAGGCATTCCAGGTAGAGGATACTGTGGGCCGTTTCCTTGAGGAAATCGCTGTTGGCCTGCCAGCCGGGTTCGTCGCCCTGTATAACGGCGGCGTGTTCGCGAAAGCGCCGGGCTGCCTGGTTGAAACCAAGCTGTTCGCACAGGGAGGCCACTTCGCGAACTTCCCGGGCGAAACGGTCCGAGTCTTCATCGGAAATTTCACCCTGGCTGTCAATGACCTCCAGCAGGGAATGCAACGCGCCAAGCCCCTCCGAGAGTTCACCGAGCGTGCCGCTGTCGACAACAGCCGGCTCGCCGAATAGTCGGTCTCGAACACGCTTGATATCCCGGTCGGTAAAATCGAGCAGGGGCGCCCCCACCCAGGAGCGCAACTCCCTGTCCGCGTCGTCCCGCTCGGGGGTCATCGCCAGCAATACCGCAAACGCTCGCCACAAGCCAAGTGGGTAAGGGGAACCTCCCCCCTCGAGCAGCGCTTTCAGTTGACGTTCCACGGCGGACAGCAACCTGGCACGAATCGGCGAGATGGCCAGTTCACCGGCGGCCATGCGCGTGGCCACCATGGCCAGCAGCGACCAGTAATGTTTCTCCGCTTCACTGTCGAGGATCTTTCTGAGGTTTGAGGCCACCCGGGCAATCAGCTCAGCACCTTTTTGCGCGTTCTCGCCCCGCAGTACATCGAGCAAGCCCAGCTGGTAAACCTGCTTGAGGCGACGCAGTTTCTCACGGCCTTCTTCGCCCAGTTCGGTGCTGCCCCGGAAGCGCCCGGCGTCAGGCCACGGGTGTTCGCCGAGGAGTTGATATTCGTACACGGGCGGCTTACCGCGCTTTTTGCGCAAATCGCCGATTTCAGGAATAAATGTGAACAGGGGTAGTTTGTCGAGATCTTCGAGCACGTCAAAAAGGCGGGAAATGGCTGCCAGCGCATCCGCCAGTTCATGGCCGTCTGCGAGAGCCTCGCCGGGTGCCACCTCCAGGAAAATCTCGATTTCATCGAGCAGCGGCATCAGGGCATGCAACTCCATGATCACCGCGACACCGTGCAACTCCCTGATACCGGCACCGGGATCGCCCTGGTCCGGCATGCCCGACGCCAGCCGCTCTTTCAGTTGGGCGATTTTTTCGTCCACTTCCGAGTGGACGATGTCGAGGATATCAGCGGAAAACCCGGTCATATGATGCACAAACTCCCTTGGCCTTGGCGGCCGCGATGGCTTCGTTCCTGCCCGTGACAGGCGGTATCATAGCATTGCCACCCTGGAAATGCTTTGTCCGCCCGCCCCGTATTGAGGCACTCTTCTCATCAGGAGGATGGCACCTCCCCGCGCCACAGGCAGGCGCCGCCATTCTCCCCGGCGATGGTTTCGAGCAGTGCCTGATGGGCGTTCAACTCTTCTCCACTGGCCCGGATAACCGGCAAAGGCTCGCGGTCGCCGGGCAGCCGGCGCACCGCCTCCCCCGCTTCGGCCATCGCCTTGGCACTCTCCCCCTTGAGCCCCAGGTCCACCTGGCCGCCCGTCATGGCCAGGTAGACATCCGCCAGGATTTCGGCGTCGAGCAGGCCGCCGTGCAGGTCCCGGGAGGTGTTGTCCACATCGTAACGCTTGCACAGCGCATCCAGATTGTTTTTCTGGCCCGGGTGCAACTGCCGGGCCATGGCCAGGGTATCGGTTATCGTGCAATAGTCCTGGACCTTACCGTATGCCTGCCCCAGCTTGGCAAATTCATGGTTGATGAAACCCACGTCGAAGGGCGCGTTGTGTATAACCAGGTCAGCCCCCTCGATAAATGCCAGGAACTCGCCGGCGATTTGATCGAACAGGGGTTTGTCCTTGAGAAATTCATCGGTAATACCGTGCACTTCCATGGCACCCTGGTCCACGGCCCGCTGAGGGTTGATATAGCGGTGAAAGTGGCGCCCGGTAAGACGCCGGTTGACCACCTCCACCGCGCCAATTTCGATAATCCGGTGATCCTGGGCCGTCTCCAGCCCGGTGGTTTCCGTATCCAGGACAATTTGTCTCACTGTACCTCCAGTTCATCGATACCGCGATTCGCCAGTTGATCGGCGATTTCGTTTTCCCGGTGACCGCTGTGCCCCTTGACCCAGTGCCACTCGATCCGGTGTTTCTGCGTCGCTTCATCAAGCTGTTGCCAGAGGTCCTTGTTTTTGACGGGTTTCCTGGCCGCATTGCGCCAGCCATTGCGCTTCCAGCCCGCCAGCCAGCTGGTAACCCCCTGGCGCACATACTGAGAGTCGGTGGTGAGGATAATACGACAGGGTTCCGTGACTGCCGACAGGGCCCGGATCGCCGCCATCAGTTCCATGCGGTTATTGGTAGTGAGGCTTTCGCCACCGTAAAGGTGCTTTTCATGATTCCCGTAGCGCAATAGCGCCCCCCAACCGCCGGGTCCCGGATTGCCGCGACAGGCCCCGTCGGTAAAAATCTCCACTTTTTTCAATGACCCCTCCGCTTTCCGAACCCCAGTTCCGGTCGACCGTTGTGCCGAACAGTCAGCGGTGCGACAGGCTTGGGCAGCCACAACGGCCTGGGTTTACCGATGGGCTTTTTGACCAGCTTCTGGGCGACAACCATATAAAATGCGCCGAAAGGCATTTCGCTGCGCTGGCAAAAGTCCTCAAAGCGCCGGGAGGCCGATATCAACCGGCGCGACTGGACCGGGAGCATGAAGCCCCCCTTACGCACTGTCCGGCACTGGAACCCCAGCAACCGCAGCCAGTCGATGACGCGCCCGGCACTCAGGCAGCGGCAGCGCCAGAAACTGCTATCGGAGCGCAACCCGGCAGGCCATCGCAACAGTCCCAGCCAACCAAAGGGGTTGAAACCGAACACGACAATATGGCCACCCGCAGTCACCGCCCGGGCAACTTCATTGAGTGTCTCGTGCGGCAGCGGGCAATAGTCGAGCACATGATGCAGTACCGCCACATCCAGTAGATCGGATGGCAGGGGCAGTGCCTCGTAGTCGCTCACCGCGGCTACGCTGCCCTCGCGCAGGGGGGCCAGCGTAAACCGATGCAGTTGAACGGCGGACTCAAGCAGGTCGCCGTCGCCGCTGGCGGACAAAAGCATGGCCCGATAACCCGGCAACCCCGGCAGAACCTGGTCGCAAAACTCTTTCTGAACGGCGTGGAGGGTTTCCCCGATCGGAGTCCGGTACCACCTTCCCAGGTCGTCGGCAAGAGCCCGCGGGTCCGGTGCCTGACGCAGTCCGATGTTAGGACGCCTCATAGGGTATAAAATGACAAGAGTTGCATCATGGGTCTGAAGCCGACGCTGCGCTGGCTGCCTATAATGGTGTAATTCGGAACCGGAAACAACACGGCAACCAAGATCACGGAGGTCCGATGACTATCCATGTACACAGAATCCCGGCCTTTACCGATAACTATCTGTGGCTGCTGCACAACGATGAAGATGGCGACACCGCGGTGGTGGACCCCGGCGATGCCGCGCCTGTGGAACAGATGCTGGCCAAACTCGACCTGACGCTGTCCGCTATCGTCATCACCCATCACCATCCGGACCACATCGGGGGCGTCGACGACCTGCTCCGCAACCGCAGCATCCCGGTCTACGGCCCCGTGTCGGACAATATCCCCCAGGTAACCAATCGACTACGGGAGGGCGACACCGTTCACCTGGCCGGTGCCGCGTTCCAGGTCTTCGAGGTACCCGGCCATACCCTGGATCATATCGCCTACTACTGCCCCCGCCTGGACCGGCACCCGGCCCTGTTCTGCGGAGATACCCTGTTTGCCGGCGGCTGCGGCCGACTGTTCGAGGGCACCCCGGAGCAAATGGTCGCCTCCCTGGAAAAGCTGGCCGCCCTGCCCGGCGACACGCGTATTTATTGCGCCCATGAATACACCCAGGCCAACCTGAAATTCGCCGGTGCGGTGGAACCGCATAACGGGGAGCTGGCCCGCCGGATCGGCGAGGTTGCGCAAATGCGCAGCGAAAATCGCCCCACGGTGCCGTCCCGGCTCGAAGAGGAGATGCACACCAACCCCTTCATGCGTTGCAGCACCGACGCCGTGGCCCGCGCTGCCGCCGACCACAGCGGGCGCATGCCGGCGTGCAAATCCGAAACCTTCGCCATTATCCGCCACTGGAAAGACAACTTCTGAATTCCCGCAATGTCGTCGTTTCACGACAGCGGCAGTTGAAGTTCACATTCCCGCGGGCCCTGTTCCCTGGTCAGTTTACCCCGGCGAGCAACGCCCGTTAAAATACTGTCTTTTGCTTGGGGAACTCCATGAAGAATTTCGCAATGGTGGTCTCGGCCGCCATGCTGGTGGCCGGTTGCGCCCAGCAGAGCACCATCGACAGCGAAAAGCGCCCGTCGGCCCGGTCCCTGCCCCTTGAGCGTATCCCCGTGGAAATTTCCCAGCGCCAAAACGAGCGTCACACGCATCCGGAACACGCGCCCGATCCGGACAACCTCTGGAATGCGGTGACAGGCGGACTGACCTTTGCCACCGAGGTACCGGATGACAAAGTAGCCAGCTATCTGGAGTGGTACACGGGCAATCAGCGCTATTTCGACCGGACGCTGGCCCGAGCCCGCAACTATCTCCCCTATGTGGTGGATCGCATCGAAGAGAATGGCCTGCCCATGGAGCTGGCCCTGTTGCCCTTCGTGGAAAGCGCTTACAACCCCTTTGCCTACTCACACAGCCACGCGGCCGGCCTCTGGCAGTTCATACCCGGCACCGCCAGGGAGTATGGTTTGCGCCGGAACTGGTGGTACGAGGGCCGTCGCGACATCGTCGACTCCACGGGTGCCGCCATCCGCTACCTTAGCCTGCTCAACAATCGCTTCGATGGCGACTGGCTGCTGGCGCTGGCCGCGTACAACAGCGGCCCCGGCAATGTCGGCCGGGCCATTGAGCGCAATCGACGGCGCGGCAAGGCCACGGATTTCTGGTCCCTGTCGCTGCCCCGGGAAACCCGCGCGTATGTACCGCGACTGATCGCCCTGTCCAAGGTCATGAGCAATCCCGCGGAATACGACATCGAGCTCCCCGACCTGTCCCGGCAACCGGCATTTGCCATTGTCGAACTTCCCGAACCCATCGACCTGATGCAAGCCGCGCGAATCGCCGATGTCAGTGCCAAGGATATCTATCACCTGAACCCGGGCTACAATCGCTGGGTGACGCCGCCCTCGGGCCCCCACCGGCTCCTGCTCCCCGCCGGCAAGGAAACCGGCTTTCTGGACAGCCTGGCATCACTGCCTAAAGAGCAGTGGCGTCCTCTACAGGAATACGTGGTCAGGCGGGGCGACACGCTCAGTGAAATTGCCGACGACCACAATGTCCGGGTGGCCGACCTCCGGCGCCTAAACCGCCTTTCGAGTAATTTCATCAAGGCGGGACAGGCCCTCAAGATACCGGGTACCGGTGTCGCCGAAAGCACGCCGTTTCAGCCGATCGCGCCGGTCCAGTACCGTGTCCGGCGGGGCGACAGTCTCTGGTCCATCGCCAGGGCCTTCGACACGTCCGTATCCAGGCTACGTCGTGCCAACGGTCTCTCGGGGAGCAGTGTGATCAGACCCGGCCAGGTGCTCCGTATCGGCACCGAAAGATCATCCGGCCCCCGCCAGGAGGTCAATTACCAGGTCAAAAAGGGTGATTCCCTGTATGAAATCGCCAGGCGCTTCCGGGTGGATATCAGCGATATTCTGGCCTGGAACAACATGGAGGACCTCAAGCAGTACATCCACCCCGGCCAGAGGCTGACCCTCTACCCGGGGCGCTAGTCCCTAGCCGCGTAGTCGGCTTCAGCGGATCTCGACCTCGGCGCGATTGCGGAGCGCCGCCTGGTAGGCCTGCCATTCCCTGTCGGTGACCATGTTCGCCAGCGTTTCCCGCAGACCCCGACGCTGTTGAGCAGGCATGTCGGAGAGGGCGCCAGGGGTTATCTGGCTCAGGCTGTAGACCCGGTAATTGCCGTTACTATCCCGCACCAGGCCCTGGACCGGCAAGCCGGTATCCAGGGGGTGACTGAAAATCGCTTCCACCAGGCGCGGATCGGCATTGCCGCTGAAGCGCCTGGCATCCAGGGCCACCTGCCAGTCCAGGCCTTCTTCCCGGGCCACTGCCTCGACGGATTCCCCGCCCTCGATCCGGGCCAGTAATGTCTCGGCCCGGCTCCGGGCCGCGGCCGCCGCTTTTTCGGCGCGCAAGTCAGCGACGATACTATCCCGCACCGCATCCAGGGGCTTGCGGTGGGCGGGCCGCCGGTCCTGCAACTTGACCACGATGTAGTGCTGGTCGGCAATTTCCAGCACCTCGCTGGCGTAACCGTTTTTTATCACGTCCTCGCTGAAGGCGGCCCGGACCACCTGCGGGTACTGGCCGATACCGGTGCCGCCACCCTCCTGCGACAAGGGCTCCGAGACCGAGACCTCCAGGTCCAGGGCTTCGCCCACGGCGGACAGATTTTCGGCGGTATAGGATTGCTCCCTGAGCGCTTCCACAAGGGCCGGCAGGCGCTCACGGGCAATGTCCCGGGCCAGTTGCCGGCGGATACGCTCCCTTTCTTCCTCGAACACCGGCAGCTCGACCGCGCTGCGTTCGATCAGCTTGACCAGGTGCAGGCCGCTGTCGGTTTCCACCACACCCGAAACCTCCCCTTCCGCCAACTCCGACAACACCGCTTCGAAGGCGGGTGGCAGGCTGCCCGGGGAAAAAGTACCGAGATCGCCCCCCTGGTCCGCGCTGCCGGGATCCTCGCTATAGGTCTTCGCCAGCCGGGCGAATTCCTCGCCCTGGGCCAGTTTTTGGCGAACCTCTTCGAGTCGCTGGCGATGGGAACTGTCGTCTTTTTCCTCCACCAGGATGTGTGCCACATGCCAGCGCACAGCGCCCCTGGCGGCATCCCTTTCTTCCTCGAACTGCCTGCGAACCGCCTGCGGGTCCACTTCGACACGATCAAGCAACGATTCCGGTTTCAGGGAGATGTACTCCAGCACCACCTGCTCGGGTACCCTGAACTTCTCCGGGTGATCATCGTAGTAGGCCCGCACTTCGGCGTCGGCAATTTCAACACCGTCCGCGAAGGCATCGGTGGCGACGGTTAGGTAATAGAAATCCCGTTCCTGCTGGGTGATCTGCGCCAGTTCTGCCAGTTCATACCCGGTGGCAAAGCCGGAAATGGAGATACCGCGGACAAACTGGTTCATCAACAGCTCCCGGATGACCGTGTCCCGGTAGCTCCTGGGGGTATACCCCATGCGCTGCAGGCTGAATTCGTAGAGATCCCGGCTGAACCGCCCGTCTTCCTGGAAGGCCGGCGACGCCATGATAATTTGATTGAAAGCGGAATCGGCCACCGCCATGCCCCGCTCCCGGGCCGCCTGCGCCACCACCTCCTGGCGAACGAGCGCATCGAGGGCCGGTCCCCGGAGTTGTTCGTCGTCGATGACGGCGGGATCGATATCCTCGAATCGCTCCAGGATTTGCTGTCGCTGGATCGCGGTCGCCTGCTGCACGCGAAGTTCGTTGATGGGTTCGCCGTTGACCTGGGCGGCTTCTTCAACGGCGCTGCCGGAAAGAAACAGGGAATCAATGCCGAAGAAAGCGAAGGGTATGATGATGATACCCACCAGGATAAAGGCAGTGATGCCTTTGAGTCTGTCGCGGAAATTCTGGAGCATGGAACGACCTTTGCCGGGGATCTACGAAAAAAGGCGCATCCGGGATGCGCCTTTCAGGAACGACTGAACACTTTGCTCTATCGCGCGCCTCTTAGTTAACGGCATCCTTCAAGGCTTTGCCGGCTTTGAAGCTGGGTACGTTGCTGGCGGCAATCTGAATCTCGGCGCCGGTCTGCGGATTGCGACCGGTGCGAGCCGGACGATGCTTGACCGAGAAAGTACCGAACCCGACCAGTGTTACCTGATCGCCTTTCTTCAGAGCGTCGGCAATCGCATCAACGGCGGAATCCAGAGCCCTTCCGGCGGAAGACTTGGAGATATCGGCCCCTTCGGCAATCGCGTCGATCAGTTCTGATTTATTCACATTATTCCCCTTATTGGTGATTTCGAGATTTTACCCGGCTACCCGTGGCAACGGGCAACGGACATAGACAAATTCCTTGAAACGCCACGCTGCAGGCGCGTCAGCCAAGCTTTATACCAACACTGCCCCTGAGGGGTCAAGTGCGCACTGCCATCAGTGCGCACTGACCCGGGAACTGGCGTCTTCTTCGATACCCGTTCCGCCCAGGGATTTTTCGTAATCCTCGTCGCTCAGGGCGGAGGGCATGTGGTCCAGGGCCAGTTGCAAAACCTCGTCGATCCACTTGACCGGACGGATATCGAGATCGGCCTTGATATTGTCCGGAATCTCCTTGAGGTCCCGCTCGTTCTCCTGGGGAATAATCACGGTCTTGATACCGCCCCGGTGAGCCGCCAGCAGTTTTTCCTTCAGGCCCCCGATCTTGAGCACCTGACCGCGCAGGGTGATCTCGCCGGTCATGGCGACATCGGCGCGAATCGGGATGCCGGTGAGCACGGAAACGAATGCCGTGCACATGGCAATACCGGCGCTGGGACCATCCTTGGGCGTAGCGCCCTCGGGCACGTGAATGTGCAGGTCGTAGCGGTTGTGATAGCTTTTGGGGATACCCAATACCTGGGAGCGGCTCCTGACCACCGTCCGCGCCGCCTGGATGGACTCCTGCATAACCTTCTCAAGCAGGCCGGTGCGGAATGTGTCGCCCTTGCCGGGTACGGCGGCAGCCTCGACGCTGAGCAGTTCACCGCCCACCGAGGTCCAGGCCAGGCCGTTGACCAGACCCACCTGGTTATCCTTCTCGGCGCGACCGAAGTCGTACTTGCGCACCCCCAGAAGGTCCTCCAGGCGTTCCGGGGTGACCTGGTAGGTTTCCCGGCGCCCTTCCCGCACATGCGACGTCACCACCTTGCGGCAAATCTTGGCAATCTGGCGCTCCAGTTCGCGAACCCCCGCTTCACGGGTGTAGTAGCGAATCACATCGCGCATGATGGCCTCGTCAATGTCCAGCTCCTCCGCCTTGAGGCCATTGGCCTTGAGCTGTTTGGGCAGCAGGTACTTGAGCGCGATATTGGCTTTTTCCTCCTCGGTATAGCCGGGCAGGCGGATAACTTCCATACGGTCCAGCAGCGGGCCGGGAATGTTCATGGAGTTGGCGGTGCAGATAAACAGCGTTTCCGACAGGTCGTAATCCACCTCCAGGTAGTGATCGTTGAAGGTGTTGTTCTGTTCCGGATCCAGCACCTCCAGCAGAGCCGAGGCGGGATCGCCGCGAAAATCCATGCCCATCTTATCCACTTCGTCGAGCAGGAACAGGGGATTCTTCACCCCGGTCTTTGCGATTTTCTGGATCACCTTGCCGGGCAGGGAGCCGATATAGGTGCGCCGGTGGCCGCGAATTTCCGCCTCGTCCCGGACGCCGCCCAGGGACATGCGCACGAACTTGCGGCCCGTGGCCTTGGCCACGGATTCGCCCAGTGACGTCTTGCCCACCCCCGGAGGGCCCACCAGACAGAGCACGGGGCCCTTGAGCTTTTTGACGCGCTTCTGGACAGCGAGGAACTCCAGGATTCGCTCCTTGACCTCCTCCAGGCCGTAATGATCCTCGTTCAGGATCTTCTCGGCGTGCTGGATGTCGTTCTTGACCCGGCTGCGCTTCTTCCAGGGTACGCTGATCATCCAGTCGATATAGCTGCGCAACACCGAGGCCTCGGCGGACATCGGCGACATCATCTTGAGCTTGTTCAGTTCGGCATGAGTCTTGTCAAGGGCGGCCTTGGGCATACCCGAATCGGCGATCTTCTTCTCCAGTTGCTCGATCTCGTTGGCGCCCTCTTCCGTTTCGCCCAGTTCCTTCTGAATGGCCTTCATTTGCTCGTTGAGATAGTACTCCCGCTGGCTCTTCTCCATCTGCTTCTTGACGCGGCCACGGATGCGCTGCTCGATCTGGAACAGGTCGATTTCCGACTCCATCAGCGCCATCAGACTCTCGATCCGTTCGCGGATATTCGCGGTTTCCAGAATCTGCTGTTTTTGTTCGAGCGGAATAGTCATGTGGGTGGCCACGGTATCGGCCAGCCGCGCGGACTCCTCGATCCCGGACAGGGTGGACACTACCTCGGAGGGAATTTTCTTGCTCAGGTTGACGTACTGCTCGAACTGGCTGACCAGGGAGCGCATCAGGGCATCCACTTCCTTGTCGTCCAGGGGCGTTTCGTCAATGACGCGATAGTGGCCGACCGTGTAACCGCTCTCCCCGTCTTCCAGGGACTCCACCAGGGCCCGATCGACCCCTTCCACCAGCACCTTCACGGTACCGTCGGGCAGTTTGAGCATTTGCAGGATATTGGCTGTGGTACCCACCGAATAGAGCCCCTGCTCGTCGGGGTTGTCATCGGCGGGGTCCCGCTGGGCCACCAGCAGGATTTGTTTGTGCTCCGCCATCGCCTCTTCCAGGGCGAGAATGGACTTCTCGCGCCCGACAAAGAGGGGCACCACCATTTGGGGATAGACCACTACATCGCGCAGCGGCAGCAAAGGCAGTTGTGTAGACGATTGTTCGCGAAAGGTTTCCTGTCCCATATCGACCTCAAGTAATTGGCGCCCGAAGGCTAATAACCTGCCAATCTATATGGGGTCGGCCCGACAGAAAACAAGGCCGAGAAGACCGGAAACCCAGTGATCCGGGCCTGCAGGCCGGTGACCGGTCCCCACCCGGCGCCGCACGGCGCAACTATTCGTCGCTGGCAGCTCGCTGCTGTTTTTCGCTGTGCTCGTAGACGATCAACGGCTCGGAGTCGCCGCGGATCACGGCGGCGTCGATAACCACCTTGGCGACGTTTTCGAGGGAGGGAATCTCGTACATGATATCGAGCAGTACACCCTCTATGATGGAACGCAGGCCACGGGCGCCGCTTTTCCTGGCCAGGGCCTTGTCGGCGATGGCCTCGAGGGCGTCCCGGCGGATATCCAATTCCACGCCCTCCATGTCGAACAGGGCCTCGTACTGCTTGATCAGGGAGTTTTTGGGTTCCACAAGGATGTTGACCAGGGCTTCCCGGTCCAGCTCTTCCAGGGTCGCGACCACGGGCAGGCGCCCCACAAACTCGGGGATCAGGCCGAAGCGGACCAGATCCTCGGGCTCCACCTGGGCGAAGGTCTCGCCGATATTGGGCCGGTTTTCCTTGCTCTTGACTTCCGCGCCAAAACCGATGCCGCCTTTCTCCGAACGGTCCTGGATGACTTTTTCCAGCCCGGCGAAGGCGCCCCCGCAGATAAAGAGTATGTTACCCGTATCCACCTGCAGGAATTCCTGCTGGGGATGCTTGCGGCCGCCCTGGGGCGGCACGGAGGCGACGGTGCCTTCGATGAGCTTGAGCAGGGCCTGCTGCACCCCCTCTCCCGACACGTCGCGGGTGATGGAAGGGTTGTCGGACTTGCGCGAAATCTTGTCGATTTCGTCGATGTAAACGATGCCGCGCTGGGCCTTGTCGACATCGTAGTCGCATTTCTGCAACAGCTTCTGAATGATATTTTCCACGTCCTCACCCACATAGCCGGCTTCGGTGAGGGTGGTGGCGTCGGCGATGGTAAAGGGCACATCGAGCAGCCGCGCCAGGGTTTCGGCAAGCAGGGTCTTGCCACTGCCGGTTGGCCCGATCAGGAGGATATTGCTCTTGCCCAGCTCCACCTCGGGACGATCGTTGCCCTGCTGTAGGCGCTTGTAGTGGTTGTAAACCGCCACCGAAAGCACCTTCTTGGCCCGCCTTTGGCCAATGACGTATTCGTCGAGGATGTTGTTGATTTCCTGGGGCGTGGGCAGCTTTTCCCGGCCACCGCCAGCGGCGGTCTCCTGGATCTCCTCGGAGATAATGTCGTTGCACAGATCGACACACTCGTCGCAGATAAAGACGGAGGGGCCGGCGATAAGCTTGCGAACCTCGTGCTGGCTCTTGCCGCAGAAGGAACAATACAACAGCTTGCCGTTGTCGCCGGATTTACCTTGCTCGCTCATTGTCCCTCCTCACAAAAATCACTCTCAAAACAACAGGTTGGCACAGAAAAACCCACCTGTTCAAAAAAGACTAGCCTACTTTATGGCCTTTTGTCCAGAACCTCGTCGATAAGGCCATACTGCTTGGACTGTTCGGCATCCATAAAGTTATCCCGCTCGGTATCCAGGGCGATACGCTCGAGGGGCTGACCGGTATGGTGAGACATGATCTTGTTGAGGCGCTCGCGGATCTTGAGGATCTCCTGAGCGTGGATGTGAATGTCGCTGGCCTGGCCGGTAGCACCACCGCTGGGCTGGTGGATCATGCAGCGGGAATTGGGCAGGCAGTAGCGTTTTCCGGCCTCCCCCGCGGCCAGGAGGAAAGCGCCCATGCTGGCCGCCTGGCCGATGCACATGGTACTGACGTGGGGGCGGATAAATTGCATGGTGTCGTAAATGGACAGACCCGCGGTCACGGAGCCGCCCGGGGAGTTGATGTAAAGGTGAATATCCTTGTCGGGATTTTCCGATTCGAGGAACAACAACTGGGCCACCACCAGGTTGGCCATGTAGTCGTCCACCGGACCGATCAGGAAAATGACTCTTTCCTTGAGGAGTCGCGAGTAGATGTCGAACGATCTCTCGCCGCGGGCGGTTTGCTCGATAACGATGGGTACAAGCCCGCCGGCTGCCTGGGTGTCCGTCGCGGAACTGAAAGGTCCGTTACTCATATCGACTCCGGAATAGGTAAATCACTGAGGGTATTTTAAAGGGCAAGGGGGAGAAGGCAAGCGTATATCAATGCTCGCCTTACTGCCCCCTAAAAGTTGTGGGCGGGGTCAGGATTCAGTCTCTTCGGTACCTTCCTCGGCTTCCGGTTGAGGATCGGGCTGAATGGCTTCTTCGTAGGAGCAGGGCTCCTCGCTGACCTGGGCCTTGCCAAGAATATATTCCACCACCTGGTCCTCCAGGACCTGGGACTCGACGCTGTTGAGCAACTGCTGATTGCTATAATAGTAACGCACTACCTCTTCGGGCTGCTCGTAGGTGGAGGCGAGCTCCTCGACCTGGGCCTTGACCCTGGTGGGGTCGGTCTGGATTTCAGCGTCCTCCACCACTTTGGCAACAATCAGTCCCAGGGCAACCCGTTTTTCCGCCTGCTCCTTGAACAGTTCATCGGGCAACAGGGATTCGTCGAAGTCCTGACCGCCCCCGAATTGAGACAGGGTCTGGCGTTTGAGGGCCTGGATTTCACCCTGGACAAGGGATGCCGGCAGCTCGACGTCGTGCCGCTCCAGCAGTTGATCCATGAGCCGCGTCTTGACCTTGTTTTGAATACCCCGGCGCAATTCCCGCTCCATATTGTTGCGCACCTCCTCGAGGAATTTCTCCTTGCCGCCCTCGCTGACGCCGAATTTGGCGAAAAAATCGTCGTCGAGTTCCGGCAGCGTTTTCTCCCTGACCTCGTTGACCTTGATGTCAAACTCGACCTGGGCACCCTTCAGCTCCTCGCTGTGATAATCCTCGGGAAAGGTCAGGGGCACGGTTTTGCTGTCTCCCGCCTTCATACCCACAATCGCGTCCTCGAAGCCCGGTATCATCTGACCCGAACCCAGTTCAAGGTCCGAGCCCTCGGCCTGGCCGCCCTCGAATTCCTCACCATCCTTGCGCCCGGTGTAGTCGATATTGACCTGGTCTCCTTCTGCGGCGGCCCGATCCACGGCCACCCATTCGGCCTGCTGGCTGCGCAGCACTTCGACCATTTTTTCCACGTCGGCGTCAGTGACTTCCGCCACCGGCCGGGCCACCGAGAGAGACGAAAAATCCTGTAGTTCCACCTCCGGATATACCTCGAAGGTAGCCACATACTCCAGGTCCTCGCCGGGTTTGTCGTGCATGGACTCAATGCTGGGCTGGCCCGCGGGGCGGACTTTTTCCTGGACGATGGCTTCCTGGAAGGTCTGACTTACCACCTCGCCGACCACTTCCTGGCGAACCCCCTTGCCAAAACGCTGGCGCACCACCTTGAGCGGCACCTTGCCCTTGCGAAAGCCGTCGAGCCGGACATTCCTGGCCGCATCCCGAAGCTTCGCGGTGACTTTATCTTCAACCTGCTCCGCCGGGATACCGACCTTCATGCGACGCTCGAGACCGGAGGTTGTCTCTATGGAAACCTGCATTGATGTTCCTCACCTGTAGGATCTGAAAACGTGAAATAGTGAAATACCTGGTGCGAAAGGGGAGACTCGAACTCCCACGGGTTGCCCCACTGGAACCTAAATCCAGCGCGTCTACCAGTTCCGCCACTTTCGCTCTGGCCCGGTACTGCCGGGATTAAAGGGGGGCGATTTTGCCACAGGGGCCCCCGCCGGGCAACCGGACGTTGGCGGCCGGCGGCCGGGCAGCGGCAACGGGCCACACCGGCCGCCGCGGAGCTTGTCAGTCCGGGGCGAGGGGCCGGGCGATAAGCAGCACTGCGGGCTTATCTCCCAGGGCCGCGACTGCCCCGTCGCCGGCACACCGGGGTAGCAGAAACGCCTGCTCAGGCCCGAACCGACAACCACCGCAAGCCACTGAACCGGTTACCGTCATTATCACTTTATAGGTGTCCCGATGCGGCACGGCAAACCGGCATCCGGGCTCAAGAGTCAGACGCTGGACCTCAAAGTCGTCGAAACACACGACCTGTTCGAGCAGATAGTCGCTGGCCTTCTCGACCGTTACCAGTGGTTCAGGCTCGCGTGTCTCGACCTCCATAAGTGCCACGGCCTCGTCCGTGTCCCAGTGCGACTGGGTAAGGACCTTCTGGGCGAAGGACAGGATTTTACGTTCATAGACGGGCGTCTGGAATTCCACGGTTCGAACCCCGTGCTGGAGTGCATGGGGAGTAAGGGTGGGGACCTTGACCACATCCCCCACTTTCAGGGGCAGCAAACGGGTGAAGCCATCCATGGTCGCCCGGGCCGCTTCCTCTTCCCGCCGGAGCGTCGCCGGCAATCGCGCCGCCCATCGTTTGGTGGTGGCGGCAGGAACCGGGCTATTCAGTTCGATCCCCTCCTCTCTACGGAAATCGTCGAGCCTGGCATCGATCTCCCGCCGGATTTGTTCGTAACGCCCAACCGCCTCCCGGAATGCCGTTCTGAATGCGGCATCGCTGGCGTACCGGCGGCGCACGGCGGTATCGAACCCGAACCGTATCGCCCCACGCCCCTCGGGCCAGGCATCCGGACTCACGTGGGTAACCACGTAGACTTCCCGTTTTTCCCGGTGCAACTCGAAGTAGAGATCGCCATAGACCGGCTCGGGAAGGGGATCGAGAATCTTGAGCAGACAGGGCTCCCGACTGCCCGTGTCGAGCAGTTCTGTGGAACCGAGCGCCAACAACCAGGGCAACGGCACTGCATGGACCCCGTCGGTGACGAGTGATTGGCCCCTTTCTTCGATGCCCGTGTACCAGATTTCCCGGCCCCAGGGCTTGGCCACCTCGACCGGCACCAGCGATAACGCCGAACTCAGATTGATCAACGGCACCGACAGGGACCCGGCCAGGCGACGCAGATCGCCCACGCTTTCGCCCGAACCGGACCACAGCCGCCGCGCCTCCTCGACCCTGTCACTTATCACCACATAGTGGCTCGGGCGACCGCCAGAGGCGTCCGCAGCCAGGGCCGCAAAAAGCGCCAACACCGGCTTCCCAGGCAGATAGTACTGGGTGCATTCAAAAATAAAGGAGCGGGACTTCTGGTCGGCAAAATGCGCCCGCAGTTGCTCGGCGGCATCGGGGCTGCAGCTAAAAGACTGGCTCACGGAAATCTCCTGAAAGGCGACCGGATTTTATCAGAACCACTCTGACCGGCAAAAGCGACGTCATCTGGCGACAGGGGAGTTTTCCACCCAATCGACCCTGGCTATTGACGGCCTTCGGTCCGCTGTACCTATAATAGGGTTCCGTGAATAACAAATTAAGGAGTTATCTCCATGATCAATCTGAAAAAACTGTTTACTTTCCTCTCCATTGCCGCTTTTTCCTTTGTCCTTGCCGCCTGTGGCGAACAGGGTGAGGAAAATGATATGGGCGGAGAACAATCCATGATGGAGGAAACCGAGGACGCCGCTTCCGAAGCCTGGCAGGAAACCAAGGAAATGGGCAAGGATGCGGCGGAGTCCGTCGAGGAAGCCTACGATGACACCGCGGATGCCGTGAAGGATGCCACTACCAAGAGCTCCGCGGAAAAAATGGCCGACGAGGCCGAGGACATGGCCGACGAAGCCGCCGAGAAAACCGAGGAAGCTGCCGACGACATGGAAGATGCCATGCAATAACATGGCCGTTTTGCCAACGGAAAAGGCCGGAGTCACCTCCGGCCTTTTTTAATATCACCCCTGCAGCGGACAGGGGGACATCAATTACCGCGAGTGGTAGTTCTTACCTTCCGATGCCATGCGCCGCATGGATTCCGTAGGCTCGTACAGCTTGCCCAGCTGGGACAGGCCGTCGGCGAGATCGCAGAACCGCTCGAGACCCACCTCATCCATCCAGCGAAACACACCGCCCCGGAATGAGGGGAAGCCGAGCCCGTAGATCAGGGCCACATCCGCTTCCCGGGGAGACGCCACTACCTGCTCGTCCAGGCACCTGGCCATCTCCGTGGCCATGGGAATCATCATCCGCGCCACGATCTCGTCGCGGTCGAATTCGCGAACCGGGCTCCGGATACTGTCCAGCAGCCGGTCGGTCTCGGCATCGTCCCGTCGCTGGTGGCGACCATTTTCATCCCGGTCATAACGATAGAATCCCACACCGTTTTTCTGGCCGAAACGCTGCTCGTCGTGCATCAGTTGCATGGCGGATTTGAAGTCCAGTTCGAGGCGGTCCGGGAAGCCCCGCGCGACCACGTCGGCGGCATGGACAGCCACATCGATACCGATCACATCAAGCAGGTAGGCCGGTCCCATGGGCCAGCCCCACTCCTCCATGACACGGTCAATCTGCCGGAAATCGGCGCCGTCCCGGATTAAAAGATTGAATCCCGCAAAGTAGGGAAAGAGCGTGCGGTTAACCAGGAAGCCGGGGCAATCCTTGACGACAATGGGCTTCTTACCCATGGCCAGCGCCTGGGACACCGCCGTCGCCACCGTGGCCTCGCCGGTAGCCGGGCCCTTGACAACTTCAACCAGGGGCATGGCGTGGACGGGATTAAAAAAATGCATGCCGCAGAAATTTTCCGGCCGCTTCAGCGCCCCGGCCAGGTCGCCGATCAGGATTGATGAGGTATTGGATGCCAGCACGGTGGTGTCAGGAACCAGCGCCTCCACTTCCGACAGGACATTTTTTTTGACCTTTTCGTTTTCCACCACCGCCTCGATGATGACATCGCAGTCGGCAATAGCGCCGTACTCGAGACTCGGGGTAATCCGCGCCAGCACCTTTTCCGCGTCCGCTTCCTTGAGCGCACCGCGCTTGACCCGCTTGCCCAGCAACTGCCGGGCCTCATCCATGCCCAGTTCCAGGGATTTCTCGTTGATATCCTTCATCAGCACCGGAATGCCCTTCAGGGCATTCTGGAAGGCAATGCCCCCGCCCATGGTGCCGGCGCCGAGCACGGCCATGCGCTCTACGGACTTTTGCGCCCGCCCGGCATAATCCCGGGCCACGGATGCCAGGTACTGATCGGCCAGGAACATGCCCACCAGGGCGCGGCACTGAGGCGTCTGGGACAACTCGTAAAACGCGTCGAATTCCACTTCGAGAGCGCCGTCGCGATCCAACGGGGCCCCCTTCACCATGGCCTCCAGGGCCTTGTGGGGAGCCGGATGATGATCGGGCGACTTGCCGGCGATTGCCTTCTCCAGGGCCGCTTGCGCCTCTTCCAAACCCTCTGCCGGCATTGGCGCAAGTTTCGGTGTTCGCTTGCGCTGGTAATCCCCATTGCCGGCGACAATATCGTTGAGCAGTTTCAGGGCCTCAGCCCTGGCGTCTCCGGCTTCCGCCACGGCATCCACGAGGCCGACTTCGAGCGCTTTGCCGGCCTTTTCCGGCCGCCCGCTCAATACCCATCCGCCACCGTTTTCGAAGCCCGCGAGCCGGGGTGCTCGCACGGTTCCGCCCCAGCCGGGCAGTATACCCAGCCCGACTTCCGGGAAGCCTAGCCTGGCGCCGGATTCGGCAACCCGGTAATCGCAGGCCAGACAGAGTTCGAAGCCTCCGCCCAGGGCAAAGCCGTTGATTGCCGCGACGGTGGGAAACGCCAGATCCTCCAGGCGATTGAAATTGACATTGTTCGGGTGCAGGAATCCCCGGACATACTGTTTGTCGCCGGAAAACGCCCGCTCGAATTCAGTAATGTCGGCGCCGGCGATAAAACCCTTTTTCCCGCTCGTCACCAGGAGCCCGGCAATGCTCTTGCTCGCTTCGAGCACATCCAGGGCTTCCCCCAATTCGGACACCGTTCGGGCGTTAAAAACATTGACGCTCCCGCTTTCGGCGTTGAACTGCAGCTCCACGAGACCATCGCCGATGGAATCCAGTTTCAATGTTTTCCCCTGATACATGAGCCTAAACTCCTTATGCTTGCCAATAGGGCAAGTTACCCGGAAAGTGCCTTTATCGGCAAGGCGGAGGCTCGGGAACAAGGCGTTTTATTGGTGACTCGACAGTCACTGGCCGACTTTGGCAAAAGACACCACGTCGCTACGGTAAATTTCAGGAGGCCGAAATAGCCTGGGTCCGGGAACGCAGGTGTGCTTTTTGGTAATTCAGCGAAGCAACAGGAAAATCAAGCGATAATTATTCTATTAAAAATCAATCAATTATGGCGCGCCCGACAGGATTCGAACCTGTGACCCACGGCTTAGAAGGCCGTTGCTCTATCCCGCTGAGCTACGGGCGCGAAGAATGCCCCTTCCGTCGCGACCGTCTGATGCGACCAGTCGCGAACATAGCGAAGTGCAGGCATTTTACGGATTCCCCGGTTAAAAATCCAAACACTGAAGGGCAATACAGGCGTGTGCGGCCTTTCTAGGCCCCCGGCATATCCTTGGGTGTGGCTTCCGCCGGCTCCCGGATTACCTTTTTAACCGATTCGTCCATTTGCCTCAGTGTCCCGCTGGCGAAATAAAAAACAGCGACGATTACCATCAGCAGTACCGAGGCGACGGCGACCGCCAGGGGGGCGCTGGCTTTTTCCGCCAGTAAGGCCAGGGGCAATACCCCCAGAGGGGTCAGGCTGAACGACATCATCATGAAAGACGTCATGCGGCCACGGACCGAATCGTCGACCAGTAACTGGATAACCGTGTTATTGAGGGTCTGGCATGCGCTGGCGAAACCATTGGCCAACAACAGCGCAACCAGGGCGGGAAGGAAGGACGGACTCTGGGAGAAAAGCAGCAGGCATGTCCCGAACCCAGCGGCGCAGGCCACCATGATTTTTACCCGGCGGGGGTTTTCCCCCCGCCGGGCGATCCAAAGAGAACCCAGGACACCCCCCATCCCCGCCGTTGCCAGGAGGATACCGAGCCCCCGCTCGCCAACCTCCCAGACCTCGTCGGCAAAGACCACCAGCAAATTCTGCACCGGCATGGCGAGCATCATGGGCATCAGGCCGAACAACAGGCACACCAGCAACTGGCGATGACCGGCAATATAACGAAAGCCCTGGGCTATATCCGCCAGTAGTGCCTTTCGTCCCGAATCCCTGGACCGGCTTCGGGGAACCCCAAACATACAAAGGAACGCGCACAGGTATAGCAGGGTGGAAAGTAAATAGGCGCCCTTGACCGTATAAATATCGACAACAAACCCCAACAGGGCCGGCCCTACCACCCGGGACAGGTTCATCACACTGCCCGACAGCGCCATAGCGTTGCCGAGACGCCCGGGGCCGACCACGCTGAATACGATTGCCGTGCGTGCCGGCATGATAAAGGGCACGACAGTGCCCCCCACCGAAGCGGCAACGAGCATGTGCCAGAATTCCAGCCGTTCCAGCCACAGGAGACCGAGGATAAAAACCTCGTTGAGAATGATGAGGGATTGCCCGATCATTATCAGGCGCCGCCGTTCCACCCGGTCACACACGGCCCCGGCAAAAAGGGACACCAGGAACATGGGAACGGCAAAGGCGATATTGATGTAGGCCAGCGACATTTCCCGGTGCGTCAACTGCCATGCCAGCACGGTACGAGTCAGCATCTGGCCCTGCATGGCCAGGAAAAAAGCGACATTGCCCCACAGCAGCCAGCGAAAGGCCGGCAACTCCATGGCAGCGAGAGCGGCGGGCCATTGGCGCGTGTCGGGAGATTGCTTGGGGCTTTGCATCGGTTGGCGGTTTTCCGGGAAAGTCAGCAGAGACGGTCGCGGCACACAGGCCCGGCATCCTACCATCAATCTGCCCCCATGGCAGTCTCACAACCGGTCCGCCATGGGGACGGGATCTTGCATGAAACCATTCTTTCAAGCATCCGTTTGCCCCCGATCCAGGGAACAATTGAGAATCGGATGATCGGGGTGGGTAAGCCGGCAAATTTAACGGCACTGACGGGGGTTCAGTTTGTTAATGACTTTCCGGGTCAAACGGAGAACCTGTTTCCCTGTGACGGGCACTGGCGGATTCTGCCCTGAAACGAGGGCCTCTTGTTATACTCTTTAGGGTGCGACCAAATGGATCAGGCCGAACCTAGCATACTGACTTTACTACTTTATGGATCGGTCTTCGGCGGATCGAAAGCCTCCCGGCCGGCGACTGCATAATGGCGGAACCGTTGCAGGCAAATCCCCCGACCCTGCGCCCCTGGCACAAAACCGGCCCATGGCCGATCAGATACCATGCCTTATTCGGACAGAAGACTCTGGAGCGGCTGCCCGGTGTCGACCTGCCAACACGAAAGAGTCTTGAACCTGGCAGGGCTTTACAATCAATCAGAACCGATTCAGAAAACTTTTACGTCTCCAACTGTCGGAAACCACGTAACTATCGGGCCGATTTTTGCGAATAGATTAACTGAAACCGTCAATCAAAATGGTAAAGATCGATGAACACCGCGATTTGACCATCTTCGATGCTGTCGCTTGTGCCGAGCCAAACCAAGCTGTGTTCATATCCAATAGCAGCATTAATCAGCAGGCAGGGCGAAACTGACGTTACCCATGAGCAGTGCCGAAGACGAGACGCAGACCGAAACAGAAGAGGCCCAGTGGTCGCAGTGGATGGTCAACGCCCAGCGGGGTGACGAGGCCAGCTATCGGCGATTGCTAACCAGGCTGGGTACTGTCATCGAGAACTACGTGCGAAGCCGCCTGGGTCCCATCGGTTTCGAGGAGGATATCGTGCAGGAAAGTCTACTGGCCATACACAAAGCCCGTCATACTTACAATCCGGCCAGACCTTTCCGACCCTGGATGTTTGCGATTGTCCGCCACAAAAGTGTCGATATGCTGCGACGACAAAGCCGGCAGGCACCCCCTTACGACAAATATGCAGAGGAAGCCACAGAGCAAAATCGTCTTACGGAACCGGGTGCAGACGCACTCATTGAGAGCGAACAATTGTTTTCCGGGATGGGAGCAACGTCGCGCCAGGCATTGGTTCTCACTAAGGTAATGGGGCTGACAATGGCGGAGGCGGCCACAAAACTCAATATCTCCGAATCTGCCATGAAAGTCCGTGTTCATCGTGCACTTCATGAACTGCGCAGGCATCTGGAGACGATGCGGTGATCTTCACCACGACAGGACAGAGGTTGCGTCGCTGATGAATCAGCCACGGGACAGACTGATCAAGCAGTTAACCGCGGATTTACCGTCGGTCAGCGTCGTTCGCGCGGGCACGGCAACCACTGCCCTTTGGCTGGGGTTCAGCACTGTTCTGGTAGCCCTGTTGACGTTGGCCGTTCAACCTTTCCGCCCCGGTTTCGAGGAACAACTACTCGAGGTGCCACGCTTTGCCCTGGAAACCGTGATCGGAGTGATAGCGATCGCCCTCACGGGTACGGCCGGACTCAAATCTGCCATTCCGGGCAGCAACGCCCCAGGCCTGACGCGTTGGGCCGTCGCCGCCACGGCGCTCTGGCTGTCAAGCTACGTGGCGGGCCTTTATATCCCCACGCTGGAATCGACAATGGTTGGCAAACGGCCCCACTGCGCGCTGGAAACCTTGCTCTATTCCGCGCCGGCGTTAGTTGTGGGAATTTGGATCGCGGGACGGCGATATGTGCTTAACTGGCCGCGCACCGCAGTCACCATTGCCGTTACTGCAGGCGGAATTCCCGCTTTTCTGATGCAACTGGCGTGCATGTATGGCGCCAGACACATTCTGCTGACTCATTTCGCACCGGTGTTGCTGGTTGCCACCCTGGGTCTTTTTATCGGGCTGATACTCCAGCACCGGTCAAACCACCCCTAATTTCTCCGCCACGTAACTAAACGTGCCTCTCTTACGAAATAGAAAGAGAGGGATGCTGATATCCCTCGATCCGGCAACACTTGTTGATGTAAGTAAACGTAGGTTCAAAAATGAAACGACTGACTCTAACCGCAATGATTGCTGCTGGCCTGGCCACGGGTTGGGCTCACGCCGCAGTGCCACTGACCGACGCACAGATGGACAGGGTTACCGGCGGGGCGGCGCCCTCCCCCACGGGCTTTGTTTGCCCCGTCATTACTACAGAGAATGTGCTCCACGCCAAGAACGGCGGCGAACTGGGGATCGAAGGATACTACACCGTCGGCGGCCCCGACGTCCGCGTGCCCATGCATGCCACCAACGGCGATGGCAATGGCAGTCCCGCCGGGCCGTTTTCGGCGCCGGGCGATACCGACTACACCGCAATCTGGTATACCCAATAAGACCGGTTTGCCTCTGCGGACCCAGTCCCGCAGGGGCATCCACCCGGTGCGTGGATCATGCTCGCTAGAAGTTCCTGTCTCCTGCTGATAGCCCTGGCGGCTGGGTTAATCCTGCCGGCCACGGCCGCTGGCGATCAAGCCGTTCTATCCCTGTACGAAGCGCGATCCGACAAGCTTATCCTGCAACAATTCGACCTGAGTTGCGGGGCTGCTGCACTGGCGACCATTCTCCGCTATCAACACGGTGAAAACGTAAATGAGCACCAAGTCGCCCTGGAGCTTATCCGACGCGAAGCCTACCTGAGCAATCCTGAACTTGTGCGAATCCGGCAGGGCTTTTCCCTTCTGGACATGAAGCGGTACGCAGCGCGAAGCGGCTATCGCGGCGAGGCATTCGGCGATGTCACTCTCGACGAGCTTCGCCGTCTCAGACCGGCCATCGTTCCCATACGCCTGCACGGATACAATCACTTCGTGGTGTTTCGGGGGATACTGGGCGGTAACGTGCTGCTTGGGGATCCGGCCTTCGGTAACCGAACCCTGCCGCTACACCGGTTTGCCACCGCCTGGATCGACTTCTCCGAACTTGGCCGGGTAGCATTTTCCGTCAGTCGCCGGGATGGATTGATTCCGCCCAATCAACTCACTGCCAAACCGGCAGACTTTCCCGTACTGCTGCCTGTCGCAATGGGGAACTCGAGATGACACTGTCATTGCCCTACCGCCTTTTACTTCCCATTGTATCCCTTTTCGCTGCCGCGTCCGTGACACTCGCCCAACCCGGTAATTCAGTCACAGTGGGGCAATTACGGGAGGAGCTCGCCGAGCGGGACAAAGTGATTATCGATCTTCTCCACCGTGTCAAAATGCTGGAAAATTCTCTCCAGGAGAATACGACGTCCCAAGAACTCACCGACATCGCAACACCGGTATCCGGGAATGAACAACCGGAGGACAACGCCCCTGCGCGAGGCGCCTTGGAGGTGGATGCGCTGGCTGCCGAGCGAGCATTGGAACGCAGCCTCGTCCAGCAGGGCGCCCGCCTGATGAGGCCGGGCCAGATCGAAATTGCACCAACGGCCACCTATTCGCGCCTCGAATCCCCATCCATGGTGGCATTGAGCGCTACCAATCAGGCAACCGTGACCCCGCGGGTCGAACGGGATATCCTGGACTGGAATCTGAGCGTTCGTGTCGGGTTACCGTTCGACGCCCAACTCGAAGCCAATATGCCTTACCGGACGGTTCATCGCAGCACCTCATTCAGCGCGTCAGACGGGTTCCGCCCCACCGAGACCCGCACCGGATCAGGGCTGGGGGACTTAACCATCGGTCTGGCGAAACAGATCAGCCGCAATTACAACTGGCAACCAAGTGTCGTGGCACGGGCTGTCTGGATCACCGGCGCCGGGGAGGAACGCGCAGACGGCGTGTCCCTGGGAACCGGCAGCGAAGGCATCGGCGCTCGCCTCAGCGCCTACTGGCGCAACGACCCGCTCGTTTTTCTCATGACAGGCGGTTACACTCATTATCTCGACGACGATTTGCGCCCCGGCGACAGGACTGACTTTTCGTTGGGAACCGCCCTGGCGGTGAGCCCCGAAACAGCATTGACGTTTTCCCTGGACCAAAGTTACTCGAAAGAGTTTGAACGGAAAGGCAGGACGCTCCCCGGGACAGACAGCCTGTCATCAGTATTGAACATAACCTCGTCCACGATCCTCGGTCGCGGGCTGCTGCTACGCGTCAATGCCGGCGTGGGCCTGACAAATGACGCACCGGATTATCGATTAGGCTTCTCTCTGCCCTTCCGTTGGAACCGACACTAGAATTTACCCGGCACACCCGGTTAACGGGCCATGTGGGATACACAACCGGGCAATCCAGCTATGAGACCACGTTAAACATGATCGCCAGATCAAAGGCGTGAACGGGTGTCACAGTTGTTCTCTTCGAGAGGCCTGATATCAACCCTTTCTTCTGAAAAAGGCCAGTTTACTAAATTGCGGCAGGATAGGCAGGAAGGTGGTTGCGCTTCGAAGAGAACCTGTAAAACTCATCTCAGCACAAGGTAACAGCCGCTATCCCTCAACCCGGTATGATCGGCCACTAATTCCGAGCCAGGTCCCCTGAAGAGACTCGCTCTACCCAGAGCGACACTTTTTCCGTCGCCTCATTCATTCCATGGCCGATCAGCCAGACGTCAGAGGGTGTTGCAAATATTTCATCAATGGTTACACGGTCGGGGACGGAGACAGACACTGCCGGTTTTTGCTGCCCGTTGTTGTCGATTGGCAGGATCAAGGCGTCATAATCGCTACGGCTATTTCCCTGGGCCAAGAGATAGATGGTTCCGTCCCTGCCGGCAGCAAAATCTTCGAACTTCACATCCAGATCATCGCCAATCGGCTCCAGATAGAGTTCGCGGCGAACGCCATCCAGCCCAATTTCGACAAAGTGTTGGCCATGAACAGGAGGCTCCATATTGCGGTTGGCGACGATTCGCATCAGCAGGCCATAACCCTTCGCGGTCGGCTTGATAACGCGCAGATTACGGCGCGCACCGGATGCGACCTCGGATTCCTGCATAAGACGCATCTGCTCCTGGCTTTGCGCCATGCGCTCCGTAGCAGGCAGATCCCTGGGTGCGCTCATTTCCCCCACCCACATAAGATCGCGTTCCAGGTCGGGACCGAGGGTCATGGATTGGGTATCGGAATCAGTAATCAGGAGACGCATTTCGCGGCCCAGGATACCGCGCACCTCGCGGTTACCGACCTCATGAATGACAGGCTCTTCCATCAGGCCGCTGAGCCCCCGCTCGTCAAGCGCCGAGATGTCGAGTGCCAGACCCGCGCCGCCGGTATGGGCCGGGAACGTAAAGCGGATCATCTGGCGGGCATGTTCCAGGCGATTGGTTCCCTTGCCGACTATCTGGCCGTCAGGCGTGACTTCCATCCATCCGGAAACGGAGACCGGCGGATCGGCGCGTCGTCCGCTGAATTGAGTCGTGGTAAAAATCGCGTTCCCGTCAAGCGTGATGGCTCTGAATTGTGCCCAGTTCCAGCGTTCGTCTTTCGGCCCGCGGGGGTGCGGGATTTCGTTGGAGGAAAGCACATTTCCGTCGGGGATGGACCAGACTTCGAGACGCTCCGGCTTGCCTGATCCCAGAGCCCGCATCTGGACGAGAACCTTGTCCTGGCCGGGAAGTAGAGCCATGGTCACCGTCTCCAGTGCTTCCTTGCTGTAAAGGCGATGCTGGTCGGTCTCACCATTTCCTGCAATTTCAGCCACATACACATTGGCGGTCCAGGGTCCGGCCTGGCCCTGCTCCAACGATGGCGAAGTCGAATACAGGACGCGCAGCTTGCCGTCCGAAAAATCGACATCGTGGTACCAGTATTGGAACATATCCTCCGGCCGGTCGATCCACTGGCCCTTATCGGGAATGGCATCGACCGTCGTGCTCTGTCTGATCTGGCGTTCCGGTTTTGACGCAGCAGCAGATCGGGCTGGCGCCGTGTCCGCTTGCCCGGGAAGCGGCGATCCGATGCCAGGGGCATTCAACATCGTGTCCAGCCGATCAAGCATGTTACGCACGTCTTCTTCCTTTCCGGCACCGCACAGGTAATCGGCCGACTGGCGCATACCTTGAACGACCTGGCGCTGGCGGTCGTTCAGACCGGGATCAGCAAGGCGCCGATCCAGTTCAGCGATTTCCTCTTCGCAGGCAGCGTATGCGGCCGGCCCGGCAATTATCGAGCCCAGGGCAATGGCGCCAGCGGCAAAAACGGATAGAGGCGACATATCAGCGGCCCTCTTGCATCAGTATTCCTTTTAGCTGTAGGTCATGGACTGGGATTACTTGCCATCACTCCACCGGTTGCAGTTGGGAACACATCAAAGCAACGCCTGTCAGATAGTCCCTCGGCGCCAGTTGTGTACCGTCAGCGAAATAAACTTTGACGCCGGTGGCAACAGTTCCGTTCTCGCAGGTCGAATGGCCCTCCCAGGATCCGCAATTTACCCGCTCGAACAGTACTTTCGTCTGAGTATTGACCCCCAAGCTGCCGTCGTCCTTAATGCGCTTGGTTGTGACACGCACACCCTTGACCCGCTTGTCCGCCTTGAGGCCGGATCTGCACACCTGGAGCTTGACAATGCCTTGCGAGGCATCTGAAATCCTCCTTGTTGGTATTTGATCTAAGGCAGCGCCACCGGTGCCTCCTTCACATTTGTCGATATCGAATGAAGCGGTATTACCCCCGGCAAGTCTATTGCCTTTTAAGTCAACTCCACAGGGTTTGTCTTTTCGCTCCGTGGTGCCCAGACTACTTAAGATCGCCTGCTGTTGATGGAATGTCTTTGTGACCTCGTAACTGCCCCGGCTGCCGGAAATATCGCCGATGCGGTAGACGCGTCCGCCATATTGCAGCTTGGCTCCTGCTGCTTTCAGCCCTTGCCGCCGCGTCGCAAGGCCGGTATCGCTCCCGGTGTCGCCTCCCTGCGGCGTGTCCGCTCCGCTTTCGGTTGCATCGACATCGCCACCACTTCCGCCGCCGGTGCCCGTGGAACTGCCGGATTCCAGCGCATCCATCAGTTCCTGCTGCTGTCGCGCGGATTCTGCTGCCTTCTGGAATTCTTCCGACTGCGCAAAGCGCTCCGTGCTTTCCTGTACGTTCGACGGCACCCCTGGAACCGACCCCTGGTTTCCGCCGGATTCAAGTTGTTCCATCAATTCCCGCTGTCGCCGCTGCGTTTCGGTCGCCTCCTGGAATTCCTCGGACTGGGCCAGGCGATCCAGGTTCTCCCTGACCCCTGAGGGCACACCGCGCACCAAACCAGAGCTGCCTTGCGTTGGGCTGCCTCCGGCGGATGCATTTTTTTCGGTTTCGCCAATCTGGTCGCGGCCGGCGACTCTCAGTGGCCCGCCGTCGCGTATGGAGGCAATCGCGTTATCATCCATGTCCCCCGCATAGATGCGCACGTCGTCGATGGCCACATCCTCGGCAAACCAGCCACCTTTAAAATTGAGTGCGCCTATATAGATATACCGCTGAGGCTCGGCCTCGTCGTCACCTGGCAGCGTTGCCAGGGGCTGGTTGCGTTTTCTCTCCTTTTGCTTCACGACGTCAAGATCCGGATTCGGGAAAGTCTCTGCCAACGCTCCGTTGAAGAGGCGCACAGTATGGCTTTCGTAATTCCATACACCGGCAATGAAGCGCCAGCTGTCGGCACCAACCTTATCGCCTTCATAAAGAACGGGCCTCTTGCCGGCGGATTCTCCCCGTACGCGCTCATTGCTCAATCTCAGCCCGGGCGCGCTGCTGGAGGGACCAGTCGAGACGATGTATCCGTCGCCATCTTCCCCGTAAAGCTTTACCCAGGCGGTGATGGTGAGTTGCGGGTAGCTTACGAAATCGATATCCACGGGCGCGGCGATGACCGACCTTTGTTCAAACAAGTAGGCCTGCCCGAATTTACCGGGTACCGTTTGCGGAGGAGCTCCACGCTCGGCATAGATTTGCCCATCTTCGCCAACGGTGTTCGATGGCGAACCGTCGAGCGGGAAATGCGCAATCAGCCGGCCACCTGCAGCTCCTGACATTTTTGGTTGGGACGCACCGGCCGGCTGTTGCTGGCCGGGAAGGATGCCCTGTTCCTGCTGCGTGGGATCGGTGAACGCCGGCGATTCCACGGATGAACTGCCGCTGAGGTCCCGGTCCAGGTTCTGCAGTTCGCCCACGGGTTGCCGGACTGAAACCGGTGTTTCGACATCCGGATCAGTGGGATCCATCTGCGCTAATTCGCGGGCTTTCTCGCTGACCAGGTCTTCCGTGGGCAGTGGCGCCACATATTCGCCGGAGGCCGTTTGCTCTTCGTCCGGTGGTGGCGAGGTATGTTCTCCGGCATCGGCGCTTCGCAGGGATTCGGCCGGTTCGAGGCTCGTTTTCGTACCGAAACCATAACGCCGCGTAACAATCCAGGGATAAACCCCTTTAGCCCAGTCTCTGTTGGCCGCCCAATTCATGGGCGGGGTTACACACATGGCGTATTCGTCACCGCCCAGGGCCCTACAGTCGCGAAAATCAGCGGGATTTTTCTTTTCCGGATATTCATCGTCCAGGCCCATGGTATGCCCGAATTCATGGGCGATTACTGCGCCCGTGAAACCCGCATAAAGCGGATGCGGCTTGTGTGGCGAGGCGCGATACATGGGCCGGGAGTTCTTGTTGTGATTGAGCCGGATCGGCCATACGCCCGCTCCAAACGCGTCCAGCTCTTCCGCCGACACTTCGTTCAGATTGACGATCTTGACGCGGACGTCGAACCCGGGCCGCGACCAGAACCGTTGGATCGTGTCGCGCCAATACTCCATTAGGTGGTGCGTTACTGGGATACCGTCGATTTTCTCGTCCCGATTCAGCCGGCAGGCATTCGGCCAGCCGCCCGGGGTCTGGACCAGGCCACGGTCAATGCCGCCAAATTTGGTTTGCGTGGTCGCGCAGACTGTGTCGGCGATACCCAATTGCCGCGCCAATGCCATCGGGATGTCCAATCGATCCGGGAATTTCAAGCCTGGAAAATGGAATTCCGCGACTGAGGTCAGGATCCAGGTCCCGCCCTGACGTTCAAGCCGATAGCCGTAACGTTTCGGAGCGACATTGAAATAACGGATGGTGCCCCTGACGATGCGCGGGGGCATTGTTTTCGGGTACACGTATTCGGCAGGTGCGATGTTTTCGAGCCCCCGGCCCAATGAGTCCCTCGCGCGATTACAGGCGATGACGCGGGCATTGTAATCATGCACGCCGCGATAGCTATCTTGACCGTAAGGCTCTTCATACGGGCGTTTGGCTTCTGTACGGTGTTGCTGCGTCAGATGCTTTTCCGGATCGCACAGATTCGCCTCCGCCATTAGCGGCAACAGAGCGATCATGCTGGCGCCAAGCAGAATCCCGATGCAGCGTCTTGGCAGTGGCTTTCCGGTTATATCTTTCCTAAATACGCGCTCCTGCAGTGCACACGCACGGAATATTCCGTCGTGGCGAGGCCGAACGGGCGCGCCTGGAGAAGGAGTGGGGAGGAAGAAGCGATCCATCCGGACCCCCTGACAAATCTGAGTGACTTGAGATTCTTATACGATTTTTGGGTCTACGGGGTGGAGTTACATCCTTCAGAGCCATCCCATATATTGTACGTTTAGCACATTATTAGTCTTATCGCCAGCTGCCAAGCAATGCATCGGCGGGCAGTAGCAAACCGGCTTATTTCCAACGAACCGCTCCGGGACATCGGCACCCAACCCGGACCATTTAGAGCGGATCACCAGTCAAAGCAGGTAAAAATCGGCGTCAGGACACTCGCCGGAGCAAACCTGCGCAGGAGCCATTGTGATGGTAATTCGCCAGGGTTTTGCCCTGAATACGGTGGAATGACCAACCGCTCAGGGTGGGGTACCGTTAAATGAAGATAAGGAACCGATCCTCAGCCGTGGCTATCGAGCCTCAAGCCAAATTGCCATGGAAAATAGTAAAATAGACAGACTGTATATGATGGAATGTTGTTTCGAATAATCGGTTTTTGAGAATGAATTGCAAAACAACTCATTGAAACTTGGGGTGGCTGACGGGGATCGAACCCGCGACCTCAGGAGCCACAATCCTGTGCTCTACCAACTGAGCTACAGCCACCATAAAGCCATGTAATTTACAACAAACTGGTCGGGGAAGAGGGATTCGAACCCCCGACATCCTGCTCCCAAAGCAGGCGCGCTACCAGACTGCGCTATTCCCCGGGGTCCTCACATCGCGAACGCTGGCGACCCGATTCAGTGAGCGCGAATCATACAGCCGCGTGGACGGGGGGTCAATTGCCGGGCAGGGATTTTGCCGCCCCTCTACCCGCACCCCGGGTCCGGCAGCATTGGCTGTCTGAAGGCTCTCGACAGAAACCCGGGAAGTGCTAGGATAGATTCCACCAACCGATGACAAGGAACAACAATGTCTCCAGCAAAGCTGGTTCTTGCGAGCATCGCCCTCCTCCTGCTAAACGCCTGCTCTCCCGAGGTGGGCAGCCCCGAGTGGTGCAACGATATGAAGGAAAAACCCCGGGGTGACTGGACCATGAACGAAGCCGGCGACTTCGCTCAGCAGTGCCTCTTTCCCGAATAAGCGGGAGCCCCTCGCCCTTTATCACTGGTCCGGGCGGTGGCGGAACCTGTCCCGGCGTTGTGCACGCGCCTCGCGGATACGGTTCCGGCGATTGCGCAGCCTCTCGCGGGCACGCCGGGTCAGGAACCGGGCATGCAGCCAGGAGGGGACATTGTCCTGTTTTCGCTTCAGCGTCAGGGTAATCAAAACTTCTTCAACCGCCACCCAGACATGGAAAACGATCACCACCCGGAACGGCAGCGACAGGTCCCAGAGAGTAAGCAGGTAATAGGCCGGCGCCAGTAACAGGGCGGCGGCCTTCGCCGCCCAGGTGTGATAGCGGGGCAGATCCCGGAACTTGTAGAGGCTGGCGAAGGTGGGCAACAGATAAAAGGCAACCCCCATGGCCAGGAACCAGGATTCCCTGTCGAAAGTGCCCGGCCAGAGCAGGTAAAGGCCGACCACCATGACGCCATAGGTGAGCAGGTCCCCCCAACTATCCAGTTTGACGCCCAGTTCCGTGCTCTGATCGAGCCGGCGGGCCAGATAGCCATCGAAAAAGTCCGTGCTCAGGGAAACCGCCAGCAACAAAAGGAAGGCCGATGCATGACCGAGCCAGGCGAGGCCGAGCAGGACCGGCACCAGCAGGATCCGCAACCCGCTGAGCATATTGGGCAGAGTCAGGTTTGTCGTGGCCATCGCTGATCGGCGTTCCGAACCCTGGCTGATTGCCTAATGATCCAAAGCGGCCAAGGCGTTGGCAAGCCCGATGCAACCGTCTTCGGTGACCGGTCCGGTGCGACGTCAACCATTGCTAGCTGACCCCAGCCGGCGCTGCCGACACGCCTCATAGAGGCAGACGCCGGCGGCGACGGAAACATTGAGGCTGGAAACCGTGCCGGCCATGGGTAGCTTCACCAGCAAATCGCAATTCTCCCGGGTCAAGCGCCGCATACCCTTGCCTTCGGCGCCCAGGACCAGACCCAGCGAGCCCGACAGGTCAACATCATAAAGGGTGTCGGCTGCATCACCGGCAGCACCCACCAGCCAGATACCGCGATCCCTGAGCTGTGCCAGGGTGCGGGCCAGGTTGGTGACTACAACAAAGGGCACCGATTCCGCGGCGCCGCTGGCCACCTTGCGTACGGTGGCATTCATGCCCGCCGATTTATCCTTTGGGGCTAAAACGGCGTCGACGCCGGCAGCGTCGGCGGTCCGCAGGCAGGCACCCAGGTTATGGGGATCAGTCACGCCGTCCAGGACCAGCAGCAAAGGCGGGCGATCCAGGTTGTCCAGTAACCGGGCCAGGTAGCCTTCGTCCCGCACCTCCCCGGCAGTGCATAGCGCCGCCACGCCCTGGTGGTTGCCGGACACCAGTGCATCCAGTTGTTCCCGGCCCACCGGGACCCTGGCAATACCATGCTGTTGCGCCAGGGATTCGATCTTTTTCAGGCGCTGGTCCCGGCGCTCGCGCAGAAGCCGCAGTTCGGTGACCCGTTGGGGCTCTGTCTTGAGCACGGCCAGCACGGCGTGCATGCCATAGATCCATTCGGCGTCGACAACCCGGGTGCTTTTTCCCGCCATGGGTCAGCTCTTGCTGCGCCGGGATCTTGAACCGGAACCGCCGCGCCTGCTGCCGGACTTGCCAGACTTGGCGGATTGTGACCCGCCGTCGCCGGTCTTACGGTCGCCACCCTCGCCCTGACGGCGGCGGCTTCGGCCTTTCTTCTTGGGCTGGCTTTCCCCGGAACCGGTGCGTTCCTGGCGGCCCTTTCCGGTCTTGCCCCTGGCACCGCCTTTACCGCTGCCCTTGCCGGAACCCTCATCCTCGACAAGGTCAAAATCGATCTTGCGCTCTTCCAGGTCTACCCGGCTGACCCGAACGCGCAAGACATCCCCCAACCGGAAGACCCGGCGAGTGCGCTCACCCACCAGGCGATGGTGGACGGGCTCATAGTAATAGTAATCCCTGGGCAGGCCGGTGATATGAACCAGCCCCTCCACGAACAGGTCATTCAACTCGATAAAGAGCCCGAAACCGACAACGGAGGTCACCACGCCGGTGTATTCCTCGCCGACTTTATCCAGGAGGTATTCGCACTTGAGCCAGTTTTCAACGTCCCGGGTGGCCTCATCCGCCCGCCGTTCGGTGAATGAGGTGTGGACGCCTGCCTCCTCCATCCAGACATCGTCGTAAGGGTACGCGTCCGCCAAGGTTTGCTTGGGCCCACGGAAGACACGCTTGAGGTGCGGCACCCGCTTCTTGCTCCGCAAAAGCGCCCGTATCGCCCGGTGCACCAGAAGGTCGGGATAGCGCCGGATGGGCGAAGTGAAGTGGGTATAGGCGTCATAATTAAGGCCGAAGTGGCCGATATTCTCCGGCCGGTAATCGGCACGAGTCATGGAGCGGAGCATCACCTGCTGGATGACGTGGGCATCGGGCCGGTCCTCGACCTGTTCGAGCACGGACTGAAAATCCACCGGCGACGGCGAATCCCCGCCCGGCAGGCCGAGGCCGATCTCGGCGAGGAACTCCCTCAGGTTCTCGAGGCGCTCTTCGGCGGGCGGCTCATGGACGCGATAAAGGGCCGGCAGTTTGCTCTTCTCGAGCAGGCGCGCCGCGCAGACATTAGCGCAGAGCATGCATTCCTCGATCAGACGGTGAGCATCGGTCCGGACCGTGGGAAGGATCTGCTCAATCTTGCGCTGCTCGTCAAAGAGAATGCGGGTCTCGACGGTGTCGAAGTCAATGGCTCCTCGCTTTTCCCGGGCGGCCCGCAGGGCCCTGTAGAGATCGTGGAGATGATCGACCCGCTCCACCACCGCCCGAAACCGCTGGCGCACGCTGCTTTCCGGGTCATCTTTCTGGGCAATCATGCCCGCCACCTGGGTATAGGTGAGGCGGGCGCGCGAGTGCATCACTCCCTCGTAGAACTGGAAGCGCGTGACATTTCCCGAGGTGTCGATGGTCATCTCGCAGACCATGCACAACCGATCCACTTCCGGGTTCAGGGAGCAAAGGCCGTTGGACAGCTTTTCCGGAAGCATGGGAACCACTTCCCCCGGAAAGTAAACGGAGGTACCCCGATTCCAGGCCTCGTCGTCTAGTTCGGTGCCGGGTCGCACATAGTGGGAGACATCGGCGATGGCCACATAAAGACGCCAGCCGCCGCGCTTCAGGGATTCGGCATAGACGGCGTCGTCGAAATCCTTGGCGTCCTCGCCGTCAATGGTCACGAAGTCCAGGTGGCGCAAATCGACCCGCTTTCCTTTATCGCCCTCTTCCACCTGATCGGGAATGTCATCCAGCTCCGGGGCGATGCGCTCGGGCCACTCGTGGGGAATATTGTAATTGTGCAGCGCCAGGGTGATTTCCATGCCCGGCGCCCGGTGTTCGCCAAGGACCTGGATAACCCGGCCCGCGGGCATATGTTTCCGGGACGGCTGCACCGTGATCGCCACCAGGACCATTTGCCCGTTCTCGGCGCCGCCGGACTCTTCTTTGGGGATGACGATGTCCTGACTGATTCGCGGATTGTCCGGTCGCACGAAGTAGACACCACTCTCCTGGAAGTAGCGGCCCACCAGTTTGGTGGTGCGCTGCTCCACCACCTCGACAATGGAACCTTCCGCCCGGCCCTTGTGATCCCGGCCGGCGATGCGCACCAGCACCACGTCGCCATCGAAGACCCGGCGCATCTGCCGACTGGAAAGGAAGATGTCGTTGCCTCGGCCCTCGCCGGTGGCGACAAAGCCAAAACCGTCCGGATGACCGATTACCCTGCCCTTTTGCAGATTCATCTTGTCCAGGGTGCCGAAACCGCCCCGCCTGTTGCTGACCAGCTGGCCGTCCCGGACCATGGCGATCAAACGGCGGCGCAGGGCCTCGACGCTGTCCTCGTCCCCCAGATCTAGCGCATCGCACAGCTCTTCGTGGGTCATGGGGCCGACGCTCTCGCGAAGAAGCTCGAGAATATATTCGCGACTGGGGATGGGGTTTTCGTAGCGGTCGGCTTCCCGCTCGGCGTGTGGGTCTCGCTGGAGATGGTCGTCCTTCAATGCAGCCTCATTTTTCAGGGAAATTTGCCATCAAGCGTAACAGATTTTTCGCCCCCGGTAATTGACAATCGCGGCAGCCCTGAGTAAAGTGCGCATCCCTGAGGGGCACCCACCCCCGCAGAGCCCAGGTGGCGGAACTGGTAGACGCGCTAGCTTCAGGTGCTAGTGACCTTACGGTCGTGGAGGTTCAAGTCCTCTCCTGGGCACCACCGAATACTGAACCCCTCTCAGAACGCATTGCAGAGCGTCCCAGAGGGGTTTTTGCTTTCTGGCGTATTACTCCCCTCGGCGGCTCTACCCCATTAGGTTCTACCCCATTAGGTTCTACCCCATTAACGGGGGATGGCAGGGGCAGCGCCGCGGTCAACAAATAGCTTGTACTTTTGCACCTCTCGCGCCACTTCTGATAACTGATATACTATCACTTCCTGCCGCGATGATCTCTCGGCGTTAAAATGCTGGCCTAGCCTTTTTCCTGGCAATCTCGGCAATGACCAACCGGCCGCACCTATGGACATCGTTTCCCCGGCATAAGGGACCTATTGGTGAAAACGAGCGCAAAAACATAAAAACCAAACCAGGAATACTGCAGTATGCCAAACAATCCTAATTCTCCCGGCATCGAATGGCGCAACCACTGGACGGTCGTGCTCGCCGCCTTTTTCGGCGTTTCGCTCGGCAGCCTCCATGTCTACTCGACGGGCCTGTTCATTCAACCTCTCGAACAGGAATTGGAATGGTCCCGATCTAAAATTACCAGCGGCTTAACCCTGGTCTCTCTGATGGGAGTCCTGTTTTCGCCGTTTGTGGGGATACTCATTGATCGTTGGGGACCACGCAGACTCGCCGTTCCCGGTGCAGCCCTGTTCTGCCTGGCCTTCGCCGGCCTGTCGCTGGCACGCGGCCCCATCTGGACATGGTGGGGATTATGGCTGCTTATCGCGACACTGGCGCTGGCCCTGAAGCCCACTATCTGGTCGGCGGCAATTTCTTCCCATTTTTCCAAAAGCCGCGGCCTTGCCCTGGCCATTGCATTCTGCGGGACGGGCTTTGGCTCGACAATTATACCGCTGCTCGCGGACCACCTGATTAACGAATTAGGCTGGCGCGGGGCCTACATGGCCCTGGGCGGGATCTTCTTTGTGGGAACCGTTCCTTTATTGTTCATTTTCTTCCATGACGCCAAAAGTTCGAAAGCCAAAGCGTTAAACACCCGCGAACAAAAACCGCCGATTCCTCTATCCGGCTGGAGTGTCGGCCAGGGTCTGAGATCCCGGCAATTTTTCCAGCTGGCACTGTCGGCCCTGCTGATTACTGCGGTCATCGTCGGCCTTGTGGTCCATATCGTTCCCCTGCTGTCCGATGCCGGCCTGCCGCGGCAGACAGTGGTAAAAATCGCCAGTCTCATCGGCGTTACCTCGATCGTCGGACGGCTCACCGTTGGTTATCTGTTCGACCGGCTGCCCGGGCCCCCGGTGGGCATGATCAGCGTCGGGCTGCCCATGGTTGCCGCCGCAATCATTCTCTTGTTTCCGGGCTCACTGGCAATGTCGGTGATCGCAGTCATATTTCTTGGTCTGTCCGTGGGCGGCGAATACGATGCAATCATCTACTTGTCGACACGCTACTTTGGCCTGAAAAACTTCGGCACCCTGTTCGGATTTGTCACTTCCCTTCTGCTGGCGGGCGTCGGGCTCGGCCCGCTTTTCGGCGGTCTTTTGTACGATTTATCCGGCGACTACACCCTTTTCCTGATAGCTGTCATACCCTTGTCGGCTGTTACTTGTATCTTGCTGGGCACGCTTGGCCCGTACCCTGATCATGAAACGATTTCCGACAAAGGCTGAACCGAGCAGATACTATATTGCTGTTGATGTCAGTCGAAATTAGGCATCTGTTTTGCGGCCAACCGTGAAACCCGGCTCAGAGCCAGCCGGGGCGAAATACGGTAAAGAATGTCCATCATGCGACTGTCTTTACCCACATAGATCCGCGGCTTGCCCTTTTCCAACCCCCGGAAAATGATTTCAGCCGCATCAGTCGGCGATAGCCCCACACCCTCTTTGTCCGAAAACTCAATAAGTTTTTTTCGTGTTGCTTCGTCAAGATCCGGCGAATTGGCGGCAAAGTGCGTCACCACCGAGCCCGGAAAAACCACGGAGGTTTGGATACTGGTGTGCTTCAATTCCAGCATCAGCACCTCGGAAAGCATCTTCACTGCCGCCTTGCTCGCACCGTAAACACTGATATTGGGCATTGCCAGAAAGCCACCCATGCTCGATACATTGACAATTTGGGCTTCGGGCCGAGCCAGCAAGGTCGGCATAAATGCCTTCAACAAATAAACCACGCCCCACCAATTGACGGCAACGACCTTCTCCATGTGTGCCAATGGTAACTCGGTAAAACTGCCAAAGGGGTGCATGATACCGGCGTTATTGACCAACCCATCCACACAACCGTGCTGATCCGCCACCTCGCCCACCAACGCATTCACCTGACTGTAATCGGTGACATCAACTAAATGTGTCGAGAGCTTGGCGGGATCGGCGACAAGATTTTTTGTTTCCTCCAGAGCTTCCCGGTTGTAATCGACAGCCGCAACACGCGCACCGGCCCGGATCATCCGCAACGTCAAAGCCCGTCCCATGCCGGATCCGGCACCCGTGACTACCCAGGTTTTATCCATGACTTTCATCTTGACTATTCAGCCTCGGTCGAACGATGGATTGTGCACCCAGTCCGTCAGGAACGGGGAGCGTATAATTACACGGGGAAAAAGCCAAAACCGGTATTTTCTGTTTTTCGTTGCGCTTCGGCTTGGCCGGGGAGGCGCAAGCCAGTGCCACCCTTTGGATTCCCTCTCTGGTTGCCTGATGCGATAAAGTGTCGCCGTTTGCAATCCGGCGAATGCTAACACATAATTTTTCACCTATCGGCAGACCACCCTGCCAGGATCCATTACTAAACCCATGATCGGGAATTTCAAGCCACAAGCAGAAAAATAAATGAACGACCAGGAAGAATTGCTCGCCCGGGAAGCCATCAAGGAAACCAAGGCCCGGTACTGCCGTCTGCTGGACACCAAGCAGTGGCACGACTGGGGCCAGGTGTTCACAGAGGATGTCGAAATGGATGTCGGCGATGACATTAAAGAGGACATGGGCGTTCCCTCGAAAATCAGTGGTCGACAGGCCATGGTTGACCAGGTCCGCGGCCTCGTGGGTCCGGCGCGCACCATACACCAGGTCCACAGTTCCGAAATCGACTTTGTTTCGGTCACGGAGGCCAGAGTCGTCTGGGCCATGGAGGACTGGACCACATTCCCGGACGGCATTGATGCGCCGTTCAAATCAGTCAATGGCCTGGGCTATTATCACGAAACCTATCGACTGGAAGACGGTTTCTGGCGAATTGCCTCACTTAGACTGGAGCGACTACAACAGATATACGACTGACCTCGGGCCCTCTGTCCTACTTTCGCTGCCACTCTCGACTCTCCGGGGGCGAGGCGTACCCAATCAAACAAGACGGCCGTTGCCTTCCCTGCAACGTCAGTAGCAGACCGGAAAAGGCGCCTGAAAAATGGATTCGATCGAGTGGATCATCTCGTTCCAGAATGCATGCTCGTCGGGATAAGGATCCTTGCCCGACTCCTTCAGGCGCCGACGCTCGGCAATGTAATCCAGAGATAAACCCGATGCCAGGCGAATCCGGACATTGAACACCCGGCTGGGCAAATGCGCATAACAGGCTTCCAGGCGTTCTATGATTTCGCGGGCTGCAGGTTGTGGCACTTTTGAGTGGAAAAAAGGGTGCACGCTCTCGTCCTTGTGCATGAGTCTCGCCAGGAAAGCCGCATAGGTATTCTGGTCCTGCTCATTGAACGCCTCGATTACCGGTAGTATCAGAGCCGCGATCAGGTTCCTGGCACAGATGTCGCCAGTTTTATCCTTGAAGGCATCCAGCTTGACCTGACGGGCGTCATCCAGCTTCGGAAGACGCATATCGTAAACGGCCTGGACCAGGCCCTCCCTGGTACCGAAATGGTGCTGGACAGCAGAGTTATTGGCCTGGCCCGCCTCGCTGACGATCTGCCTCAGGGACACACCATCGATACCGTGCTCGCCAAAGAGCCGCTCCGCGGTCACCATCAGCTTCAATGCCCCCTTGGGATATTTCCTGGCGCCTGAGCTTGTCATTGCCTCCCTCCGAAATGCGGGTTCCCATCGTTGCAGGAAAGGGTTAGTTTACCAAGACCCCGGGGGCAGGACATCTCGTCACCCTCACAGAGCGTTGATTCGCGAAAAAACACCTGTTTCTTAAACCACAGGGCCGTGCCGTGAGGGGCAAATGGCCTGAGCGGGCCCAGGCGGCATTGCCGAAGACAGACCGGGCAATGGAATCGCGGGTTTCTCTGGTTATTTCGTGTGTGTCCGGCGGCCTGAAGACGGCAACGGAAAAGCACCCCGTCGCCCCTGACGCGGGTGCAGCCGCTCCGGACCCATCTTGCGGACAGCAAAGTAGCTGCTTATTGGCCTTCGCCTTTTTCCAGTTCTTCCAGATTATGAGGCACGCTGACATAGCCCGGCAGATGCTGACCACCGTCGACATTGATCAACTCGCCGGTGATGAACTTCGACATGTCCGAGCCCAGGAATGAAACCACGGGTCCGATATCCTCTTCCGGGTCGCCGGCCCGCAACAGGGGGTTGTTTTTGGTGGCGGCTTCGAGAAACCCGGGCACCTCTTCCACCAGCTGCGCAAAAACCTGGCCGAGGCCGGTGGGTGCAATGGCGTTGACGCGGATGTTGAAGCGGCCCCACTCCACAGCGCCGCTGCGGGTCAGCCCCAGGAGCGCGGACTTGGCAATATTGTAATCTGTATGCAGCCAGGCTCCCACCTGGGCATCAATCGAATAGAAGTTGATCACACTGCCGCCGCCTCGGGCCTTGAAATGGGGAAAGGCGGCTTTCATGCCCCACCAGCTGCCAAACAGGGCGACATCCAGGGTACGACGGATCATCTCGTCGGTCTTGTGCTCCATCAGGATGTTGGGCCCCATGCTGGAGGCATTGTTGCAAAGGATATCGAGGCCACCGAACTCGTCCACCGCCCGCTGGACCATGGCCTCGACCTGTTCCTTGCTGCCCACGTCCGTGGCGATGCCGATAGCCTCGCCACCGATATCCTCGCGGATCTGCCTGGCCACCTCCGCCGTCGCCTCGCCGTCGCGGCCGGTGATCAGCAGACTGGCGCCGTCTCTGGCGAGCCGTCGGGAAATACCGTGCCCAAGCCCTTTCGCGCCGCCTGTCACGATAGCCACTTTGCCTTCAAGTAACCTGCTCATAACCTCTCCTCGTTTTGTCCCGGGCTGGTTAAGCCATACCCCTTAAAACCGGCAAAGATACCACAACCTTGGGTAGGGGACGACAAACGCGCCCGAGAGAAGTACTAAAAAGCGTGTTGGCGGGCGACCCGGCTTCTGCTAGAGATGGTGAGCACACCGGGCCACTGCCCGGGCATTGTACTGTCCAACTCATCGCGCCCCCCCCACCCCGCGGAATGCCAGCCGGCATTCCCCCTTTTTTATCCAGGCAGGTTGCTAGAAAGCCGTGGCCGGCGGCCCGCACGTCCGTTACCCGCACGTCCGTTACTGGACAGCCGATCGCTTAACAGGCAGTATAACCGCCTGACCTAAGTCACTGCCTTAGCGTCATCCGGGAATAGCCGAAGCCGTGGCCTGCGCGGCTCATAAGCAATAAAAAACGAGATGGTTGTATGAACAAAAAAGCACAGATGATCTGTCTGATGGGCGCCGTTGCCATGGGAATTCTTATGACCGTTGGCTGGTGGCTGCTGGCCCGTTTCGTGCCCCCGCCGCTACCCGGCGCCAGCGCCGCGGATATAGCCCTCATGTTCCGGGAAAACGCCAACGGGATCCGCACGGGGATGGTCCTGATGATCGCCGGAGCCGGTTGTTTCATGCCTTTTATCGCGGTGATTTCCGCCCAGATGAAACGGATGGAAAACGGCCCTCCCGTGCTCGCCTACACCCAGCTACTGGGCGGCTCCATGAGTGTGATGATTATCCTGGTACCGATCCTGCTCTGGACAACAGCCGCCTACCGACCCGAGCGCGGCGACGAGATCATTCGCACACTCAACGATCTGGCCTGGTTCCTGGTCGCCATGACCTACTCCCCCGCCATCATCCAGAACCTGTCCATCGGCATGGCCATTCTCGGGGACAGGAACCCTAAGCGGATCATTCCCCGCTGGGTGGCTTATATGAATTTCTGGCTGGCACTGCTGTTCCTGCCGGCGGGCCTGATGACCTACTTCAAGACCGGCCCCTTCGCCTGGAACGGCCTGCTGGCATTCTGGCTGCCGCTGGTGGTTTTCGCCATCTGGTTCAATATCATGATCTACATGCTCTACAAGGCCATCAAGGAACAACCGGACGCCTGATCCATGCAGAGGGAACCCATCGAAACACAAGACCATGGCGCGGCGTCCGCCGGTGAAAAGTATCGCCAATCCCATACTCCGGGCGAGACGGGCATCTGGGTATTCATCATGGGAGACATGATGGTTTTTGCCCTGTTTTTCCTGGTGTTCGTTTTTTACCGGGCCGAAAACACCGCCCTGTTCCAGGCCTCCCAGGCTACGCTCAATACCCATTACGGCACATTCAATACGCTGTTGCTGCTGACCAGTTCCTGGTTCGTGGTCATGGCCACCAACGGCGTCCGGAAAAACCTGCGCCGGCAAGCCGCCACGCTTTACGGGCTCGCGTTTCTCTGCGGCGCCGGGTTTTCCTTGATCAAGGTGGTCGAATACCGGGAAAAAATACAGGCCGGTTTCGGGCTGACCACCAATGATTTCTACATGTACTATTACATTTTCACGGGGCTGCATTTTGTTCACGTGATTATCGGCATGGCGGTCCTGGTGGCATTGATCCACAAATCCCTGTCCGGGCTGAGAGAGCCGGGCGACCTTGCCCTGATCGAGGGAGGGGCCAGTTACTGGCACATGGTCGACGTACTCTGGATTATCCTGTTTCCCCTGCTTTATCTGATGAAATAAGCCCATGAACGACTTGATTCGCCATTACACCACCGGGGTCTGGCTGTTGCTGGCGGCACTGACCGCCAGTCTCTGGTGGCTTGGTGGCGGCAGCGCTACCAGCGGCGTCTACGCCACCGTATCGTTAATGGTCATCGCCTTTTTCAAGGTCCGCCTGGTGGGCATACATTTCATGGAGTTACGCTGGGCACCTCTGCCCCTGCGGCTGGCGTTCGAGGCCTGGACACTGGTCACCTGCCTCCTGGTTCTGGCTGTCTACTGGGCGGGGCAGACCTGAGGCAACGCCTGATCGCTTTGTGTCGGGCGGCGGGTTTACATACTTTTGTGGCTCCCGGATTCCGGCGGGACCCGGAAACAACGCTTATCGTGGAGAGTAAAAAAGCATGACGAAAAAACTCAACGCCGTGGGCCAGGAACGAAAATTCTGGGGCACCCTGCCCCTGGCGCCGGCAAAACAATTGATGGAAATGGGCCGGCAAATGGAGGACACCGGTTTCGAGGGTGCCTTCATGCTGCAAATCTACGGCCCCCCTTTCGCGGCCCTGGCAGCCGTCGCCGCCGGCACCACCCGGCTCAAGGTGGCCACGGGTGTGGCCGTGGAGTCGAGCCGCACCCCGTTCGAAACCGCTTTTATCGCCATGGACATGGACCGGATTACCGAGGGCCGCTTCGTACTTGGCCTGGGCGCTTCCCTGCCGGCCACCACCGTGGGCATGCACGGTCTGCCCAACTATAAACCCATCGCCCACCTGAAGGACACGGTGGCGGCCATCCGCCATATTGTCGCCGGATCCCACAAAGGGCTGCAGCCCTACGAGGGGGAGTATTACAAGGCCGACTATAAGGAGATGATCGTCATGCCGCCCCCGGTCCGCGAACACATTCCCATCTGGATCGGCGCCCTGCGCGAGAAAATGACCCGCACGGCCCTGGAGATCGGCGACGGCCTGCTCGGCCATTCGCTGTGGAGCACCCAGTTTACCAACGAATATATCGGGCCCTTGATAGAACGCTCCCTGAAGGAGTTCGGGCGTTCCCGGGAAGATATCGAAGTGAGCAGCTGGCCCTTTGTGGCCGTCAACGACGACAAGCAGCAGGCTATCGAAGACGCGCGGGCCACGGTCGCCTACTACGCCGGCATGAAGGCTTACGAATACATCTTCGAGGCCCAGGGGTACCTTGAGCAGGCAAGACTCTGCCAGGACGCGGCCAGCCGCCAGAGTGATATCGATTCCGTTCTCGACAGGATATCCGACCAGATGGTCATGGATTTCGTGGCCTGCGGCAGCCCAGAGGATGTCCTGGAGCAGATCGAGCCTTTCTGGAACGTGGCGGACGCGCTCTGTCCCACCATCCCCTTCCGTAACCTGACCATGGAACAGATGCAGCTCTACGGGCAGGGCATCTACCGCCTGGTGGCCGCCGCCAGGCAATAGTGCCAGGGCGCGTAACAGAGAGGCAATCGCCATGACCCACCCGGCTGTGGAAGACCTGAAGCCCGACCTGAACGGCAAGGTGGCCTTTATCACCGGGGCCGGCCAGGGCTTCGGCCGGGATTTCGCCGAAGCCATCGCCACCGCCGGCGGCGCGGTGGTCATCTGCGATATCGACGAACCCGCCGCCCGCAAAGCGGCCGAGGCCATCGTCCGGCAACACGGCGAAGGCCGTGCCCTGGCAGTGCGCGCCGACGTGGCCGACGAAAATCAGGTGAAGGCGGCCGTGGCGGCCGCCGTCGAAAACCTGGGCGGGATCGACATTCTCGTCAACAATGCCGGCAAGCACCTGACCAAATACAACCAGCCCTTCGGCAAGCTCAGCCGGGAGGATGTCCGGGCGATGATGGAGGTCAACTTCATGGGCGTGGTGAACTGTACCCTGGCCTGCCGGGATGCCATGGCGGCCAGGGGCGGCGGCAGCGTGGTGAATATCGCCTCCATTGGCGGGCACCTGAGCTCGACCCCCTACGGCGTCAGCAAGCTGGCGGTCCGGGGCCTGACCATCGCCTTTGCCAGCGAACTGGCCGACGCCAATATTCGTGTGAATGCCATCAGTCCCGGCCTTATGGGCACGGAAGCGGCGCTGGCGGATCTTCCCGGCGATTTTGTCGCCCGCTTTCGCGACGAACTGCAACTGGTGCACCGGCTGGGTCGCGTGGAGGACATTACCGCGGCGGTGCTCTACCTGTGCAGTCCCGCCTCGAACTTTATGACCGGGGAAACCCTCAAGGTTTCAGGTGGTTACCCCCTGGGGATTTAGACCCATTCTCAAAAAACCGAAGGAAGCACCACCATGAATACCAGTGCCAACGGGAACACACTGCACGCCGGGGTAATCGGCCTCGGCCAGATCGGCGGCGGCGTCGCCATTTGCCTGGCTCGCAAGCAACGGCCGCTGGCAGTTTACGATGTTCGGCCGGAAGCGGCCGGCAAGCTGGACGGCGTACCGGCGCCGCAATCCTCCCCGGCCGAGGTGGCCCGCGCCAGCGATGTGGTAATGATCGCCGTGCTCAACGCCGAACAGGCCAGGGCGGTGCTGGAAGGTCCCGACGGGATCCTTGCCGGCGCCCATCCGGGCCTGACCCTGGTCCTGCTCAGCACCATCTCCCTGGATGAACTCCGGGACATCGAGGCGCTTGTGCGGAAAAAGGGCATCGCCCTGCTGGACTGCGGTGTCACCGGCGGCCCCCTGGCCGACCAGGGCGGGCTGGTGTGCATGATAGGCGGCGAGAACGGCGAGGTGGCCCGGGTCATGCCGGTGCTGGAGGATTTTTCGGCGGAAGTTCACCACATGGGCCAGAGCGGTGCCGGCATGGCCACCAAAATTGCCCGCAACATGATCCACTTTACCGTCTGGCGCGCCGGCTTCGAGGGCGCCAAACTGGCCACCCGTGCCGGCGTCGACCTGGGCAAGTTTATCGACCTGGTGGAGCGGGCTTCGCAGAACCCCGGCGCCAGCGTCACCACCTGGATGGACGCGGACAGGGTAGCGGGCGCCGAACGCATGACCAGCGACCCCAGGGAACTGCGCAAAATGACCCTGGGTCTCCAGCAGAAGGACCTGGATGCCGCCAGGGAGCTGGCCGACCAGCGATAACGTAAATTATCTTTCGCACTTTTGAGAAGAGGCAGTGGTTCTCAAGTTGGTAAACTGGGTTTGCAGACTCAATAACCAACAACA
>MRWG01000174.1_pt1 | contig 109594 bp, 97 predicted proteins | sample 1013341 | NCBI WGS metagenome assembly MRWG01 (sample SAMN06117577, study PRJNA244670) | biofilm metagenome | biome: Water; feature: Cathode Biofilm; material: Biofilm; isolation source: microbial consortium enriched at the cathode of a solar microbial fuel cell | place: USA: District of Columbia ...
TTCGGGGCGCGCGGGCGCTGCGCTCTTGCGGGGGCGCGCCTTGCGGGCGGCAGCCTTCTTGGCGGCGCTTTTCTTGCTCGCGCGCTTCTTGCTCGCGCCTTTGCGGGAGGAGGCGGCGCTGGGCGTCTTCGGCGTCTCCTCGCTCACCTCCCGTGATCCCCTTTCGTCAGCGTTCTGGACCCGTGTGCCCGGTGGCCCGTGCCCGGCGGCCGGGCCCGGCGGTCAATTCATGGTGTGGAGCGAGGCGTAGGTGCCGTCGTCCTGCCGCTCGCCCAGGAAATCCTCGAGCATCGGATGGTCGATCGGCGAATCGTCGCTGTCGGCGCTCAGATGGCGCTCGGCGACGTAGGTGACCGCATCCTGCTCGTCGACCAGCACATGGTACCAGGGCCGGTCCTTCGGCGGACGGCTCTGGGCCACCTCGTCGTACCAGTCGTCGGTGCCCTGGAAGGTCGCGTCGACATCGATGATCACCCCGCGATAGGCGAAGCGGCGATGGCGCACGATCTGGCCCGGTATGTACTTGGCGCTGCTCGGCATTGTTCGGCTGATCTCTTGGCGGCCGCAGGCCTGCTGCGGCATGTCCTGGCGCAGTAATAACGCCCGAAAGCGAGGAATGCAAAACCTCACGCCCCGCCCGGCAGATGCGGACCGGTTGACGGCGGAACGGATCAGACATAAAACAATACAAGAACAAAAAGCGTTCTTATGAGGGCCAAACCAGGTCCATCCAGGCGATCGACCGGCGGAGACTGTGCAGGGTGAGCGAATATCGCGCAAGCTTGTTCCGCGACGAGGCTGGCGCGCCGGCGGCCGAGGCCGCGCCGGCGCTCGACCGGCTGCGGGCCGAGGTCGCGCGGATCGAACGCGGTGGCGCCGCGCAGGAGGGCGGCGGGGGGCCGGGCGTCGCCTTCGGCTGGCCCTCCGTCGACCGCGCCTTCCCCGAGGGGGCGCTTGCCGCCGGCGCGGTGCACGAGCTGACCGGCGGCGCGGCGGGGCGGCTCGCGCTCGCGCTGCTGGCGCGCCTCGCGGGGCCGGTGCTCTGGTGCCACCCGGCGCGGCGGGCGGAGGCGCTCTACGGCCCGGGGCTGGCGAACCTGGGGGCGGGATTGGTCGAGCGGCTGCTGATCGCCCGTGCGCGCAGCCGCGGGGAAGGGCTCTGGGCGGCGGAGGAGGGGTTGCGCTCGGGCGCGCTCGACGCCGTGGTGCTGGAGCCCGACGGCCCACTCGACCTCACCGCCAGCCGCCGGTTGCAGCTCGCCGCGGAGACGGGCGGCGCGCTCGGCCTCGTCCTGCCGGGCGGGGCGGAGGCCGGCGCGCTCGCCCCCAGCGCGCTTTTCAGCCGCTGGCGGGCCGTGCCGCTGCCCTCGGACGTTTCGGGTCCCTGCACCCGCCGGCGGATCGAGCTCGCGTTGCTGCGCCGGCGCGGCGGCGGAGCGGGACGCTGGGTGCTGGAAGGAGAACCGGCATCATGACGGGTTCCCACGATAAAGCCTCCCCCCTCAAGGGGGAGGGTGAAATTGAAGAGGGAGCGGCGGAGCGACAGTATCTCGTCCTCTGGCTGCCCTATCTGTCGACCGACCGGCTGCATCGTACGCGTACGGATCTGGAGGTCGGGCGACCATTGGTGACGACGCGTACGGTTGGGGCGGGCGTGTTCGTGGCGGCGCTTTGCCCGCGCGCCGCCAGCGACGGCGTGCGGGCGGGGGTGACGCTTGCCAGCGCCCGGGCGCTGCTGCCGGACCTGCAGGCGGTGGCGGAGGCGCCGGAGGCCGATGCCGCGGCGCTCTCGCGGCTCGCTGCCTGGTGCGATCGCTATTCGCCGCAGGTCGGCACGGCCGGCGGCGACCGGCTGGTGATCGACGCGACCGGCTGCGCCCATCTCTTCGGCGGGCCGCGGGCGATGCTGGCGGACGCCCGCGCGCGGCTCATGCGGGCGGGCTTCGCGGTGGGCGGCGCCTTCGCGCCCAGCCCTTCGGCCGCCGCCGCCCTCACCCTTTACGGGATGGACGCGGCAGAGGACGGCGCCGTGGTGACGGCGCGCCGGGACCTGGCGGCGGCGCTGAAGGACCTGCCGGTCGCCGCCCTCGGCCTGGCGGAGGAAGCGCTCGACGCCGACGCATTGCAGGGGCTGCAGCGGGTGGGCTTGCGCCGGCTCGGCGACCTCTACGGCTTGCCGCGCGCGGCGCTGGCGGCGCGCTTCGGCGCGGGGGCGGCGAGCGCGCTCGACCGGCTGCTCGGGCGCAGCGCCCAGCCGATCGCGCCGCGCCGGCCGGTCAGCCCCTATCGCATTCGCCTCGCCTTCCCCGACCCGATCGGGCTGCGCGGCGATATCGACGCCGGGGTCGAACGGCTGCTGGCGCGGCTGTGCGCGCGGCTCGCGGCCGACGCGCTGGGGTGCCGGCGGCTCGCGCTCACCGCCTGGCGGGCGGACGGCAGCAGCCAGACGCTCGCCCTCGGCCTCGCCCGGCCGGTGCGCGCGCCCGAGCGGCTCGGCCGCCTGCTGGCCGAGAAGCTGGAGGCAATCGACCCCGGCTTCGGCATCGACTGCCTGATCCTTGAGGCGCCCCGGGTCGAGCCCTTCGAGACCGACCAGCTGGGCGGCGGGCTGACGGCACGGGAGGGCGCGCGGGACGCGGACGCGCTGGCCCAACTCGCCGACCGGCTGGCGAACCGGATGGGGGCGGAGAATTCGTTCCGCCTCGCCCCGACCGAGAGCCGCCTGCCCGATGCCGCCCAGGCGAAGCGCCCGGCGATAGACTCGAAGCGCCCGGCGGTCGAGCCTCGCCGGCCGGGCGTCGGGCGGCAGCCGGCGGAGTGGCCGCGCGACTGCGGGCGCCCGCTCCGGCTGCTCGCCCGGCCGCAAGTGCTGCAGCCGCTCGGCAGCCCGAAGCCGGGGGAGCCGCTGCTCGCCTTCCGGCTCAAGGGAAGGCGCCACGCCGTACGCATCGCGCTTGGGCCGGAACGCATCGCGCCCGACTGGTGGCGCGAGGATGCGGCCTGGGCCGCCGGTGCGCGCGACTACTGGCAGGTGGAGGACGAAGCCGGCACGCGCTTCTGGATCTACCGCGACGGGGTCGCGGGGCCGCTGGCCGATGCGCTGCACGGCACTGGCGGGGCGGGGCGCCAGCACTGGTACCTGCACGGGGTTTTCGAATGACGATATGACAGCAATTTGCTAGCATATTGCTGTCGAATTGACAGCGCACAGGAGATCGGTATGGCAACTCTGACGATCCGAAATCTCGACGACGCGGTGGTCGAGCGCCTGAAGCGCCGCGCCAAGGCCAACAATCGCTCGCTGGAGGGCGAGGTGCGCGCGATGTTGGAGGCGGAGGTGCCGTTGATCGACAAGGCCGCCGTGTTGGCGAGTGCCGACCGCATCGCGGCGATGACGCCGAAGGACCGGGTTCAGAGCGACAGCACCCGGCTGATCCGCGAAGATCGGGACCGCTAGCCCATGCGCTATGTCGCGGACGCGAGCGTCGTCATCAAATGGTATGTCGACGAAGTGCGGCATGAGCGGGCGCGTGCGCTCCTGACTGGGGCGGATGAGGTGACGGCCCCCGATTTCGTCCTGGTGGAACTCGCCAACATCGTCTGGAAGAAGACACTGCGGGGCGAGATCGATGGTCGCATGGCGGCCGATCTCATCCGCGAAGCGCCCGAGAAGCTCGGCCAGCTCCTTCCGGCGCGCCCATTGCTCACCCGCGCGCTGGAACTGGCGCTCGCCCTGGGGCATCCGAGCTACGACTGCCTCTATCTCGCAGCTGCGGAAGCGGTGGAGGGTGTCGTGGTGACCGATGACCGACGTTTCCACGACGTCGTTCTCGGCAGTGCGCTCGCCGACCGCATCGCGCTGCTGGGGGCGCTTCCGCCATGACGCAGGCCGGCTACGCCGAGCTGCAGTGCCTCACCAACTTCACCTTCCTGGAAGGGGCGTCGCACGCGGCGGAACTGGTGGCCCGCGCCAAGGCGCTGGGGCTCGCCGCGCTCGGCGTGGCGGACCGCAACAGCCTCGCCGGGGTGGTGCGCGCCCACACGGCCGCGAAAGAGGCGGGGGTGCGGCTGCTGGTCGGCGCGCGGCTCGATTTCCGCGACGCGCCTTCCATCATTGCCTATCCGAGCGACCGCGCCGCCTATGGCAGGCTCAGCCAGCTCATCACGCTCGGCCGCCGCCGGGCGGCGAAGGGGGATTGCGCGCTCCATCTCGACGATCTGCTGGCCGATGCCGGGGGACAGGTGCTGATCGTGTTGTCGGAGGATGCCCCAATCGAAGCCACCCCCCTCCAACCTCCCCCCATGAAGGGGGGAGGCTTTTCCCCCTCTCCCTCGATGGGAGAGGGTCGGGGAGAGGGCGAGGCGGCTGGCACGCCGGTTGAGAAAACCCTCCACCGCCTCAAGGCCGCCGCCGATCCCGGCCATCTCTACCTCGCCGCCAGCCATCGCCATCGCGGCGACGACCGGGCGCGGATCGCCGAAGCCGCCGCGCTGGCCGAGCGGGCCGGGGTGCGGCTGCTGGCCACCAATGACGTGGCTATGCACGAGCGCGCGCGCCGGCCGCTCGCCGACGTGCTGACCTGCATCCGCGAGAAGACCACGATCGACGCGGCCGGACGGCTTCTCGCGCTCAACGGCGAACGGCATCTGAAGGGCGCGGCGGAGATGGCGCGGCTCTTCGCCGGCCATGAGGAGGCGCTGGCGGCGAGCCTGGAGGTGGTCGAGCGGGTTTCCTTCTCGCTCGACGAGCTCGCCTACGACTATCCGGACGAGGTGGTGGGGCCGGGCGAGACGGCGCAAGCCTCGCTCGAGCGCCTCACCTGGGAGGGGGCGGCCCGGCGCTATCCCGGCGGTGTGCCGGCTAAGGTGCGCGGGATGGTGGAGCACGAACTCGCCCTCGTCGCGGAGCTGGGTTACGCCCCCTATTTCCTGACGGTGCACGATCTCGTCCGCTTCGCGCGCGAGGAAGGCATCCTCTGCCAGGGGCGCGGCTCGGCCGCGAATTCGGCGATCTGCTACTGCCTGGGGGTGACGGCGGTCGACCCGTCCAAGCTCGATCTGCTGTTCGAGCGCTTCGTCTCCGCCGAGCGCGGCGAGCCGCCCGACATCGACGTCGATTTCGAGCATGAGCGGCGCGAGGAGGTGATCCAGTACATCTACCGGAAATACGGCCGCGAGCGCGCCGGCATGACGGCGGTCGTGATCCACTATCGCGCGCGCGGCGCGGTGCGCGAGGTGGGCAAGGCGATGGGGCTCTCGGAGGATACGGTGGCGCTGATGGCCTCCCAGATCTGGGGCTGGTCGGACACCGCCTCGATCCATGAGCGGCTGGCCGAGATCGGCCTCGATCCGGCCGACCGGCGGCTCAAGCAGACGGTCGCGCTGATCGAGCAGATGGTCGGTTTCCCCCGCCATCTGAGCCAGCATGTCGGCGGCTTCGTCATCACCAAAAGCCGCCTCGACAGCATCGTGCCGGTCGAGAACGCGGCGATGGAAGGCCGCACGGTGATCGAATGGGACAAGGACGATCTCGACGCCTTGGGCATGCTGAAGGTCGACGTGCTCTCGCTCGGCATGCTGACCTGCCTGAGGAAGGGCTTCGATCTGATCCGCGACCATTACGGCCGCAGCTTCGATCTCGCCACCGTGCCGCCCGCCGACAGGGCGACCTACGACATGCTCTGCCGGGCGGATTCGCTGGGCGTCTTCCAGGTGGAAAGCCGCGCCCAGATGGCCTTCCTGCCGCGCATGCGGCCCCGCGACTTCTACGATCTGGTGATCGAGGTCGCGATCGTGCGCCCCGGGCCGATCCAGGGCGACATGGTCCATCCCTACCTGCGCCGCCGCAACGGGGAGGAGACGGTCGAGTTCCCCTCGCCCGAGCTCGAGCGCGTGCTGGGCAAGACCCTGGGCGTCCCCCTCTTCCAGGAGCAGGCGATGCAGGTCGCGATCGTCGCCGCCGGCTTCACGCCCTCGGAGGCCGACCGGCTGCGCCGCGCCATGGCGACCTTCCGCAAGACCGGCATCATCCACGAGTTCCATGAGAAGATGGTCCAGGGCATGATCGCCAATGGCTACGATCCCGACTTCGCCGAGCGCTGTTTCAGGCAGATCGAGGGCTTCGGCGAATACGGCTTCCCGGAAAGCCACGCGGCGAGCTTCGCGCTGCTGGTCTACGTCTCCGCCTGGATGAAGTGCCACTACCCGGCCGCCTTCGCGGCCGCGCTGATCAACAGCCAGCCGATGGGCTTCTACGCGCCGGCCCAGATCGTGCGCGATGCGATCGAGCACGGCGTGCCCGTGCTGCCGCCGGACGTGAACTTCTCCGAGTGGGACTGCACGCTGGAGGTCAATTCGAGACCGGACGAAATGCCGTCATCCCCGGACGCGCCCCGGGGATCTCCCGGAGAACCGCGCCATGCGGCGGGAGATGGCCGGGTCGAGCCCGGCCATGACGAGGTTTCCCACAAACCCTCTCCCCACGCGCTGCGCCTCGGCCTGCGCCAGGTGAAGGGGCTCAGCCCCGAAGATGGTGCATGGGTCGTCGCCGCGCGGGCGAACGGCTATCGCCGGCCGGTCGATCTGTGGCGCCGGGCGGGGCTGAAGCGCCGGGGGCTGAAGGCGCTGGCGGAAGCGGATGCCTTCGGCTCGCTCGGCCTCTCCCGGCGCGAGGCGCTGTGGGCCGTGCGCGGCATCGGCGGCGACCGGCCATTGCCGCTCTTCGAGGCGGCGGATGAGAGCGACCGCGGTCTCGACGTGCCCGTCGACCTGCCGAAGGCGAGCCTGGGCGAGGAAGTGGCGGAGGATTACGCGAGCCTGCGGATGAGCCTGAAGGCGCATCCGCTTTCGCTGATCCGGGACGCGCCGGATGCGCCGCTCGCCGACTGCACGAAGGCGGGCGATCTTCTGTCGGCGAAGGACGGCGACCGGCTTTCCGTCGCGGGCCTCGTGCTGGTGCGCCAGCGCCCGGGCAGCGCCAATGGCGTCATCTTCGCCACGCTCGAGGACGAGACCGGCGTCGCCAACATCGTCGTCTGGACGGATGTGTTCGAGCGCTGCCGCCGCGCGCTGCTGGCCTCCCGCCTGATGCGGGTTAGGGGCAGGCTGCAGCGCGAGGGGGCGGTGATCCATCTGATCGCGGACCGCGTCGAGGACCGCTCCGACCTGCTCGACCGGTTGCTCGACCCGCGCGAGGGGCCGGCGGCGGCCAGCATCTCGGCGCTGGCGCCGACCGACGAGGTGCGCCGCCCGATCGTCACGCCGGATTTCCGGGGCACCGGCTACCACCCGGTGAAGCAGAAGCCGATCCCGCGCCCGCGCCACCCGCGCGATCAGGCGCGCACGATCTTCTGACGCCGGGTCTCCGTCGCTTTCACGGCTGGAACAGCATCCGGATGAAGTCGCGGTAGAGCAGCAGCTGCTGCGGCAGAACGGCGGGATCGCGCAGTGCGCGGGAAAGCACGATACCGCCGTCGACCAGGGCCGACGGCATATCCGCCAGCTGGTCGATATCGACCGGCTGGCGCGGCGGGTAGCGCTCCACGATACGATCCAGATGTTTCCGGAAGCGCGCCCGCAATGCCTTCACCCCGGCATGGTTGAGGTCGCGAACCTCCTGGCTGAAGAGCTGCTCCTGATAGGCGGTCGCCGCCACCAGGCAGCCGGGATGGCCGTTCGGCAGGTCGGCGAACACCTCCGCCAGCATCTTCAGCGCGATCAGGTAGCAGTGCAGCGGGTCGTCGTCCAACTCCTCCGCCCGGGCGAAGATCTCCTCCAGCAGCGCGAAGTCGCGCTCCAGGAACCGCTCCAGCAGCGCCTTGGCGAGCGCGCTCTTGTCCGGGAAATGGTAGAAGAAGCCGCTCTTGGTGATGCCGGCGCCGACGATCAGCTCCTCGATCGAGGTGCCGGAGAATCCCTTCTCCAGCACGGCCGTCTCCGCGAGGTCGAGCAACCGCCCGCGCGCCGCGCCGCGTTTGCGCGGGACGGCGGGATTCGTGGTCGGCGCATCGACACTCATCACCGGCTCGCTCAGTCCAATTCGGCCGTCGACCACTGTACCACAGGTACAGTTGCGCAGGCAGCGCCCTGCAATCCGGCCGCTCGATAGGCCCATTTCCCTTGAATGCCAAGGGGTTTCACGAAATGCGCCGACTGGACCGCAAGTCGGCTAGGCCGATCGGCTCGGATCGCTATGGTCCGACCCGCATTCGCGACGTCGTCGACGGGGTAGGGACGGCGCTCGCGGTCGCACAACCGCACGAGAACCGAAAGGACGAAAGAATGACGGATACGCAGACCAACGCCGCCCCGCTCGACGGGAAACTCTACCTGACCGACGGGGGGCTGGAGACGACCCTCGTCTTCCACAACGGGATCGAGCTGCCCTGCTTCGCGGTCTTCGACCTGGTGGCGAGCGCCGCCGGACGGGCCACGCTCACGGCCTACTTCGAGCGCTACATCGCGATCGCGCGCGAGGCCGGCGCGGGCTTCATCCTGGATACGCCGACCTGGCGCGCCAATCCGGACTGGGCGGCGGAGATCGGCTACGGTCCGGAGGAGCTCGATCGACTGACCCGGGCCGGCGTGGCGCTCGCCCGGGATATCCGGGCCGCCCAGACGAGCCATCCGGCGCCGATCCTGGTGAACGGCGTCGTCGGCCCCCGCGGCGACGGCTATGTCGCCGGCGAGGCGATGCGTGTCGCGGACGCCGCCACCTATCACCGCCCGCAGATCGAGAGCTTCGCGGCCGCCGGCGTCGATCTGGTGAGCGCGTTGACCATGACCAACGCCGCCGAAGCCGCCGGCATCGCCAAGGCAGCCCGGCAGGCGGGGCTCGCCGTCGCCATCTCCTTCACGGTCGAGACGGACGGCCGTCTGCCGTCGGCGGAGACGCTCGGCGAGGCGATCCGGTTCGTCGATGCGGAGAGCGAAGCGGCGCCGCGCTATTACATGGTGAACTGCGCCCACCCGGATCACTTCGCCGACGTGCTGGCTGAGGCCGGCCCGCGCCTGCGCGGCATCCGGGCCAACGCCTCGCGGATGAGCCATGCCGAGCTGGATGCGGCCGAGACGCTCGACATCGGCGATCCGCAGGAGCTCGGCACGCTCTATCGCGGGCTGCAGCAGCGCTACCCGCAGCTGGCCATCTTCGGCGGCTGCTGCGGCACGGACGAGCGCCATATCGGTGCCGTCTGCGCCGCCTGCGCGCCGATCGCGGCGTAAGGTCGGGCGACGCGCGGTCGCGTGGGATCGATGCCCTGCGCGACCGCGCTTGCCGGTCTTCACGGCGCGGGATAGCGTTCGATCCCGGTACGGGACTTCCGGGAAACGCACATCATGGCAAACGGCCTTTCCAATCACCTGCTGCGCGCGTCGATCGTCTACGCGCTCCTCGGCATGGCGCTCGGCCTGCACATGGCGGCGAGCCACGACCACGCGCAGATGCCGACGCACGCCCATCTGATGCTGTTCGGCTGGGTCGGCATGACGATCTACGCGGGAGTCTACCGGCTGTGGCCGACAGCGGCGGAGAGCGCGCTGGCCAGGATCCATGCTGGCGTCGCCCATCTGGCGCTGGTCGGGCTCACGGGCGGGCTCTCCCTGGTCTACGCTGGTGAGATCCCGCTGGGGGAGCCGATCGCGACCGTCTCCTCGCTCGCGCTCTTCGCCAACATGGCGCTGTTCGGCTGGATCGTGTTCCGGGCGACAGGGCGCGATGCCGCCGCCGGCTGAGACCGGCCGTCAGGAATGCTGTGACGCGGCTCGGACTGGTCAGGGCGCGCGCCAGCGCGTAGCGTCGCCGCCATCATGAGCGAGACCGCGCCCCCCGCCCCGGCCGAGGATCCGAAGGCCGCCCTCAAGGGCATCGGCCTGATGTGCCTCGCCGTCTTCCTGTTCATCATGCTGGAGATGACGGCGAAGGCGTCGGCCGAGCACATGCCGGTCGCGCAGACGGTCTGGGCGCGCTATTTCTCGCATCTCGCGCTGATGACGATCTTCCTGGCGCCGCGCTACGGCATGCGGCTGGTGGCGACCCGGCGGCCGGGAGTGCAGATCATGCGCTCGCTCTTCCTGCTGACGATGACCGGTTGCACCTTCTTCAGCCTGCGGCATCTGCAGATGGTGGAGGTGACGACCATCGGCTTCGCCGCGCCCTTCTTCGTGGCGGCGCTTTCCGTGCCGCTCTTGGGCGAGAAGGTGGGCGTGCACCGCTGGGCGGCGATCGCGCTCGGCTTCGTCGGCGTGGCGATCGCCATGCGGCCGGGACTCGGCGTCTTCCAATGGGCCTCGCTGGTGATCCTCTCCGGCGCCTTCATGAACGCGCTCTACCTGATCCTGACCCGCAAGGCGAAGGATGAGGACCCGATCGTCTCGATCTATTTCACGAGTTTCGCCGGCGCCATCATCATGAGCGCGATCGTGCCCTTCGTCTGGGTCACGCCGGCGGAGCCGATCGGCTGGGTCATCATGGTGGCGCTGGGGCTGTTCGGCGGGCTCGGCCATTTCCTGCTGATCGTCGGGCACACCATGGCGCCCGCATCGCTGCTCGCCCCCTTCTATTACACGCAGATCGCCTTCTCCGTCGGGGTCGGATATGCTGTCTTCGGCGACGTGCCGGACGGCCTCACCATCGCGGGCGCCTGCGTGGTGCTGGGCAGCGGCCTCTACCTGATCTATCGCGAACGTCGCAAGGCGCGCGTGTAGACGATTTATTTACCGATTCTGTGATCTAACGCACTTGTCGGCGCGAGGCAGCGTCGCTATTTGCTGCGCTGCAGTACGCGTCCGGGGGTCGGGGCAATCGGGTCTCGGCCCTTATTCGATGGAGAACCGTCGTCATGTCGTCGCAACTTCTCACGGCCTTCGCGGCCGGCAGTCTGGGTCTCCTGGCCCTCGCCGCTCTCGCCGCGTGGGGCTATGTGCTGTGGCGTGACCTGCGCAAGGCGCCGGCCGTAGCGGTCGCCCCCGTGACGCTGCCGGACCAGCCCGCGCAGTAGCGCACCGGCCGACCCGATCCGACAATCCGAAGCGCGTCAGGCGAGCGACTGGATGTCGCCGTCGATGCTGAGCGCTTGGCCGGAGATGCGCCGGCCCGCCTCGCTGCACAGATAGACCGCCATCGCCGCGATATCGTCCGGCGAGATCATGGTCTTGAGCGAAGCGAAGGCCTCGTACTGCGCGCGCATCTCCGCCTCCGGCACGCCGCGCGCCTCCGCCTTGTCGCGGATCACACGCTCGATGCGCTCACCCTCGACGACGCCGGGCAGCAGGCTGTTCGCGCGGATCCCGGCGGGGCCGAGTTCGGCCGCCAGCGTCTTGGTGAAACCGACGACGGCCCATTTCGAGGCCGAATAGGGCGTGCGCAGCGGATAGGCGAACTTGCCGGCGGCCGAGGACAGCGTGACGATCGATCCGCCGCCGGCCTGCCGCAGCATCGGGACCGCCGCCCGCACGGTCAGGAACATCCCGTCGATATTGACCGCCATGGTCCGCCGCCAATCGGCGAGCGAAACCTCTTCCACCGGCTGGGCCGGCCCGGAGATGCCGGCGTTCGCGATCAGATTGTCGAGCCCGCCGAGCGTCTCGCGAACCTGCTCGAAGAGGCGCGCGATATCGGCCTCCTCCGCCACGTCGGCGCGCACGGCGGTCACCTCCGGCCGCTCCTCGGCGAGTCGTTCCAGCGCCGTCTCGTCCACGTCGCACACGATGATCCGCGCGCCGGCTTCCAGGAAGTGCTCGACCATGCGGCGGCCGATGCCGGCGGCGCCGGCGGTGATCAGCGTGCGGGGTCCGGTCAGGCTCATGATGGTGTCTTCCTTTGGCTCTCGAACATGTAGGCATAGAGGGAGAGCGTCTCGGCGACGATCCGCTCGACCGAGAAGGCCGTCTCCGCGAGGTGCCGGGCGGCACCGCCCATGCGCCGGCGCTTCCCGCTGTCGCCCGCCAGGTCGGCCAGCGCGTCGGCAAGCGGTTCGACCGATCGTGCGGGCACGAGGTGCCCGGTTTCGCCTTCGCGGCAGATTTCCCGGCAGCCCGGCACGTCGGTCGCCACCATCGGGCGCCCGCAGGCCGCCGCCTCCAGCAGCGATTTCGGCAGCCCTTCGCGATAGCTCGGCAGCACGGCGATATGGCTGCGCGCGTATTCGCCCGCGATGTCGGGGGTCTTGCCGGCCACCTCGACCAGCCCTTCTGCGGCCCAGCCGTCGAGCGTCGCTTGCGGGATCGCCGCCGGGTTGGCGTCGCTGGGGCCGACCAGGCGGATCGTGAGCGCGACGCCGCGCGCCTTCAGCAGGCGCGCCGCCTCGGCCAGTTCCCCGATCCCCTTGTCCCATAACATGCGCGACAGGCAGAGTGCGATCGGCGGGTGACCCGGGTCGACCGGCGGCTCGGGTGCGGGCGCGAGCGCTTGCGTGTCGACGCCGGAGCCGCGGATCACCGCGATGCGGGCGTCCACGACCCCGAGCGTGTCGCGGAACAGCGCCCGGTCGTCGTCGTTCTGCACGATGACCCGGGTGCCCGGCCCCCGGTTTGCCCGGCGCATCGCCGCGGTGATGAGCGGGCGCAGCAACCGCGCCTTCAGCCCCTGGGAGATGAAAAGGAAACCCATCCCCGCCATCGCGTTCACCACATGCGGCACCTTCTCGGCCCATGCGGCGAGCGAGCCGTAGAGCGTCGGCTTCATCGCTACGTGATGGACCAGATCGGGCCGGTGGCGCCGGTAGGCCGCGCGGATCGCGCGGATCGTCGCGAGGTCGCGCACCGGGTTGAGGCCGCTGCGGTCGAACGGGATCGGGACGACCGCGAATCCCTCGGCTTCCAGCTTGGCGCGGTCCTCGTTGATCCGGGTCGCGACGACGACCGTCGCGCCGGCGTCGCGCGCCGCGCGCGCCAGCGGCAGCCGGTGGGAGAGGAAGTACCAATCCTCGCTCACCAGATAGAGGATGGTTCGGTCGGAGAGATCGGGCGCGCGGTCGTTCATCGGTCGAGCCACCGCTCCGCCCAGGCCTCCAGCATCAGCACGTTCCACAACGCTTCCGCCCGGCCCTGGCCCTGACCGGTCAGGTGGTCGGCCCAGGCCGCGCGCACGCGTGCGGGATCGACCAGCCCACGCTCCTTCAGCCGCCGCTCGCTCAAGAGGTCGCCGGCCCAGTCGCGCAAGGGGCCGCGCAGCCATTCGCCGAGCGGGATCGCGAATCCGGCCTTCGGCCGCTCGACCAGATGCTGCGGCACCCGGCGGTAGAGAATCTGGCGCAGCGGCCATTTGCCGACGCCGTCCTTCAGCTTGAGGGCCGAGGGCATGCGCCAGGCATATTCCACCACCCGATGATCCAGCAGCGGCACGCGCGCTTCCAGGCTGACCGCCATGCTGGCCCGGTCGACCTTGGTCAGGATGTCGTCCGGCAGGTAGCCGAGCGTGTCGCAGGCGGCCGCCCGCTCGGCCGCGTCGAGGGAGGGGGGCAGGCCGCCCGGCAGCAGTTCGTCTGCCGGCAGGTCCGCCACCATCCCGTCCTCGGGGCGCCAATGGCTGACGAGGTCGAGATAGCGGTGCGTCGTATCGGCGCCGGCCAGCGCGCGGGCGAGCTTCGCCGCCTTGTCGTCGATCTGGCGCGGCCGGCGCGATTCCGGGAGCAGGCGGGCGAACCGCTCCGCCCCTTCGGGCCCGACGCGCTCGATCGCCCGGGCCGCCAGGCGTCGCATCCCCTGGGGCAGGGCATCGAGCCGGGCGAGCCGCGCCAGCGCCCGATGCCGGTTGTAGCCGAAAAAGACCTCGTCCCCGCCATCTCCGCTGAGCGCCACGGTGACGTGCTCGCGGGCCAACCGGCTCACCAGATAGGTGGGAAGGGCGGAGGAATCGGCGAACGGCTCGTCGTACCAGTCGGGCAGATCGGGAATCAGGTCCCGTGCCGCGCGCGGCGCCAGATAGAGTTCGTGATGGTCCGTCTTCAGATGGGCGGCCACCTGCTTGGCGTGCGCCGCCTCGTCGAAGCCCTGATTGTCGAAGCCGATGGTGAAGGTCTTGATCGGCCGCTCGCTCGCCTCCGCCATCAGGGCGACCACGGCGGAGCTGTCGATTCCGCCAGAGAGCAAGGCGCCGAGCGGCACGTCGGCCACCATGCGTCCTTCCACCGCCTCGCGCAGGACCGTCTCCAGCCCGTCGACCGCGGCTTCCGGGTCGCCGAGGTCGCGGGGCTGGGCGAGCGCATCCTCCAGCCGCCAATAGCGCCCGCCCTCGCGCGCGCCGCTTTCCCCGTCGATCGAGAGCCAGCCCCCCGGCGCCAGCTTCTCGATGCCGCGATAGATCGTCATCGGGCTGGGGATGGCGTTGAAGCGAAGATAGCGGTCGACCGCCGCGCGATCCACTTCCGGTTGCCAGCCGTCATGCGCGACGAGGGCCTTCAACTCCGAGCCCCAGAGGAACAGGTCGCCCCGGCGCCCATGGTAGAGCGGCTTGACGCCGAGCCGATCGCGGAAGAGCCACAGTTTCCGCTCGCGCGAATCCCACAGCGCGATGGCGAACATGCCGACCAGCTTCTCGACCGTGGCGAGCGGTCCGAAGCGGGCGACATGCTCCAGCATCACCTCCGTGTCCGAGCTTCCGCGAAAGCGGACGCCGTCCGCCTCCAGCTCGCGCCGGATCGCGCCATGATTGTAGATTTCGCCATTGTAGGTAACGGTCCAGCGCCCGTCGGCGGACGTCATCGGTTGATGGCCGGTGGCGCTGAGGTCGATGATCGAAAGCCGCCGGAAGCCAAGGGCGAGGCCGCTTTCCGCTGCCGTGAAGGTGCCGGAATCGTCCGGGCCGCGATGGGCCAGCGCATCGGCCATCGCGGTCACCTGCGCCGTCAGGCCGGCCGTGTCGCCGCAGCGCGAGAGATCGAGGAATCCGGTCAGTCCGCACATGGTCGGCGGACATTAACCGCGTTGCGGGGCGCCGTCACGTCGGGTCGCGCATCCCGCTCGAGAGCTCTCGATTCCCGCTCGCATCCGCGGTTTCCCTGGGTGTAGAGTAGCCGAAACGGGCAAGACCGGTGGGGCAACGGTCAAACGAAGTTGGTTGAGAGGGATGGAAATGGCCGCTGCCTCGGACGAGTCCGAACGGGACTTCCGGCGGTTGCTGGGCGAAGTCATCGAGCATCTTAGCCAGGCGCTGAGCTATTTCGACCGCGACCTGCGGCTCGTCGTCTGCAATCGGAAATATCTGGAGCTTCTCGACTTCCCCAAGTGGATGGGGGAGCCGGGCACGCCGATCTCCACCTTCTTCCGCTACAATGCCGAGCGCGGCGAATATGGCGAAGGCGATATCGAAACCCTGGTCGCCGAACGCATCGCGCTCGCCCGGAAGTTCGAACCGCACAGTTTCGAGCGCGAGCGGCCCGACGGCCGGATCCTGCGGATCGAGGGGAACCCGATCGAGGGCGGCGGGTTCGTCACCACCTATACCGATATCACCGAGCTGCGTCGTTCCCAGCAGGCGCTGAGTCAGGCCAACGAACGGCTGGACGAGCGCGTGCGCGAACGGACCGAGGAGCTCGCGACCCGCGAGGCGGAGCTCAGTCAGAAGACGGGCGAGCTGGAAACCGTGCTCGACAGCGTCACGAACGGGATCACGCTCTTCGATCGGGACCTGAACCTTCGGTTCGCGAATCGCCGTTTCCTCGAACTGCTCGACCTGCCGGAATGGCTGCAGGAGCCCGGCACGCCGTTCGAGGCCTTCATGCGCTACAATGCCGAGCGCGGCGAGTACGGTCCCGGCGATGTCGAGGAACAGACGCGCAAGCGGGTCGAGGCGGCACAGCGCTTCGAGGCGCATCGTTTCGTGCGCGAACGGCCCGACGGCACGATGATCGAGGTGATCGGGCGGCCGGTGGACCAGGGGTTCGTCACGACCTACACCGACGTCACCGAGCAGAAGCGGGCCGAGACCGCGCTACGCCAGACGAACGAGGAACTGGAGCGCCACGTCGAGGAGCGCACCGCCGAGCTGCGCGCCGCGAAGGAGCGTGCGGAGACGGCGAATCGCGCCAAGTCCGACTTCCTCGCGCAGATGAGCCACGAATTGCGCACGCCGCTCAACTCCATCCTCGGATTTTCGGACATCGTTCGGAACGAACTCTTCGGGCCGGTCGGGAGTGAGCGCTACGTCGACTATCTCGAAGGGGTGCACAAGTCGGGCACGCATCTGCTCAACCTGATCAACGACATTCTCGAGATGTCGCGGCTCGAGTCCGGCAAGATCGAGCTTGAGGAGGAGGCGGTCGACCTCGCGGAGGCGTTGGCGGAGGCCCAGCTGATGATTCAGGAGCGGGCGCGACAGAACCGCATTGCGCTCGAATCGTCGGTGCCGGAGGGGACGCCAGCCTTGCGCGCCGACAAGCGGCGCCTGCACCAGATGCTGCTCAACCTGCTCGCCAACGCGGTCAAGTTCACGCAGGAGGACGGGACGGTCGCGGTCGGGGCCGAACGACGGCCGGATGGCGGTCTCAGCCTCTTCGTCCGCGACAACGGACCGGGCATCGCGCAGGAGGATATCGACCGCATCCTGGAGCCCTTCAGCCAGTTGCGCGCGGACAGCGAGGCGATGGAGGGGACCGGCCTCGGGCTTTCCATTGTCGATGGGCTGATGCGCAAGCATTCCGGCGCGCTCCAGATCGACAGCAGCCCGGGCGAGGGGTCGACCATGTGGCTCGTGTTCCCGGTGGAGCGCACCGTCGGCGACGCCTGAGCCGCGCGCAACGGGGGCGTTTTCTCGAGCCCGAAATTTTCTCGTCCGTGCAATTGACAATCACTCTCACTTGCAATACCCGTTTCGAACTGATGGCGCGCGTGACGACGCGTGCCCGACCCAGAACGCTTAAGGGAGATCTTCCGAAATGAAAGGCACGTTCCTTACGACCGCTGCGGCGGCCCTGACCGCCGTGATGCTGGGTGGTGCGGCGGCGCCGGCGCTGGCCGACGGCGAGCTCAACCTATACAGCTCCCGCCACTACGACACCGACGAGCGTCTCTATAGCGACTTCGAAGAGGCGACCGGCATCACGATCAACCGCATCGAGGGTAATGCCGACCAGCTGATCGAGCGAATCCGCTCCGAGGGCGACAACAGCCCGGCCGACGTCCTGCTGACCGTCGATGCCGGCCGGCTGTGGCGCGCCGACCAGCTCGGTCTCTTCCAGCCGGTCGATTCCGACACGCTGAACGCCCGCATCCCGGAGCATCTGCGCCATCCGAACGGTCACTGGTTCGGCTTCTCGCAGCGCGCGCGGATCATCTTCTACGACAAGGACCGGATCGAGCCGAACCAGGTCTCGACCTACCAGTCGCTCGCCGATCCGGAGCTCGAGGGCATGGTCTGCACGCGCTCCAGCGGCAATATCTACATGCTCTCGCTGATGGCCTCGATGATCGAGCATGTCGGCCCGACGCTGGCGCAGGACTGGGCCGAGGGCCTGTGGAACAACCGTGCCCGCGACCCGGAAGGTGGCGACACCGACCAGCTGCGCGGCATCGCGTCCGGCCAGTGCGCCGTCGCTGTCGCGAACACCTACTACTTCGCCCGCGCGTTGCGTAAGGAGGTCAAGGGCCTCGGCGAGGAGGAGATCGCCAAGATCGGCTGGGTGTTCCCGAATCAGAACGGCACGGGCGCGCATGTGAACATCTCCGGCGCCGGCATCGTGAAGAACGCGCCGAACCAGGAGAACGCGGTGCGGTTCCTCGAGTACCTCGCCTCCAAGCAGGCGCAGGAGTATTTCTCTGCCGGCAATGACGAATACCCGGCGGTCCCAGGCGTGAGCCTCAGCGACAGCGTGGCTCAGCTCGGCCTCTTCCGTCAGGACACGCTCAATCTGGATGCTCTGGGGCGCAATCAGCCGCAGGCTCAGATGATCTACGACCTGGTGGGCTACAAGTAGGCCGATCGACCCTGAGGGATCCTTTCCCTCGCATTTCTCTACCCTTGTCAGACATGGGGTCTGACCACTTGACCCGCCCGGGGCCACCCGGGCGGGTCCTTTCTTTGCCAGGACGGGACGGGGCCGCCGGAGGGCGGGCTCGGCCGCGCTAGCGCGCGCCGGGCAGGAACCGCAGACCGCCGCGGCGCCGGCTGGCGCGTGGGCCGGCCGTGCCGGGGCGGGAACTCGCGATCCGTCGGCTCAGCAGGATGATCGGCAGGAGCCCGACCAGCACGATCATCAGCGACGGGGCCGCCGACTGCACCAGCCGCTCGTCGGATGCGAGATTGTAGGCGGTGATCGCCAGCGTGTTGAAATCGAAGGGCCGCAGGATGATCGTCGCCGGCAGCTCCTTCATCACGTCGACGAAGACGATCAGGCCGGCGGTCAACAGGCTGGTCGAGAGGATCGGGGCGTGCACGCTGCGCACCGTCCGCCAGGGGCCGCGGCCGAGCGTGCGCGAGGCGTCGTCCATCGAGGGCGTCACCTTGGTCAGCCCCGCCTCCACCGTCTGCAGCGCGACCGCCATGAAGCGCACCAGATAGGCGTAGACCAGCGCCGCGATCCCGCCGGTGAAGATCAGCCCGGTCGAGAAGCCGAACAGGTCGCGCGTCCACCCGTCGAGCATGTTGTCGAAGGCGCCGAGCGGGATCATCAGGCCGACCGCGATCACCGACCCGGGCACCGCGTAGCCGAGCCCGGCGATCCGCACGGCGCCCCGGGCGAGGCGCGAGCGGTCGAGCCGGTTGGCGTAGGCCAGCAGCAGGGCCGTCGCGACAGCCGCGGCGGCGGCGAGCGCGGCCAGCGAGAAGCTGTTCCGCACCAGCTCGAAGGTGCGTGCCTCGAACAGGTTGCCGGCCTCGATCGCCATCGCGATCATCAAACCGGCCGGCAGCAGGAAGCCCAGTGCGATCGGCAGCGCGCAGGCGACCAGCGCACCGAGCGCTCGCCAACCCTGGAGCGGGTATCCCGGCAGGATCTTGTAGGCGCCGGCCGATTGGAAGCCGCGCCGGCCGCGGCTGATGCGCTCCAGCGTCAGCAGCACGAAGACGAAGCCGAGCAGCATGGTGGCGAGCTGCGCCGCCGCGACGGGATCGCCGTAGGAGTAGAAGGCGCGGTAGATGCCGGTCGTGAAGGTCTGCACCCCGAAATGCGCGACCGTGCCGAAATCCGCCAGCGTCTCCATCAGCGCCAGCGCGACGCCGGTCGCGATCGCCGGGCGCGCCAGCGGCAGCGCGATCCGCCGGAACGCGGCCCAGGCGCTGCAGCCGAGGGTGCGGGCGGCCTCGAACACGCCGACGGACTGCTCCAGGAACGCCGCGCGCGCCAGCAGATAGACATACGGGTAGAGGGTGAGCACGAACATCAGGATCGCGCCCGGCAGCGATCGGATATTGGGCACCCACCCCTCGCGCGGGCCCCAGCCCATAAGTTCGCGCAGGCCCGTCTGTACCGGACCCGAATGCTGCAGGAAGTCGGAATAGACATAGGCCAGGATATAGGCCGGCGCCGCCAGCGGCAGGATCATTGCCCACTCGAAGATCCGCCGGCCGGGAAAGCGACACATGGTGACGAGCCAGGCCGTGCCCGTGCCGACCACGGCGGTGCCGAGCGGCACGCCCAGCATCATCCACAGCGTGTTTTCGATGTAGCGCGGCAGCAAGGTGCTGGCCAAATGGCCCATCAGGTCCGTGCGCTCGAAGAGATGGGCCGCCACCGCCAGCACCGGCAGGGAGAGGATCGCGGCGACCAGCAGGGCCGCCAGACCGATCGCGCCCGGCCGCCAGCGTCGGCCCGGCGCGCGCCTGCTGCGCGTCCCGGCGGCGGGCGGGGCCGACGGATTCTCCTGAGCGAGCGGTTGGCTCATGCGCGGCTCCTGCCAAAGGCGTGCGGGCCGGGCTCTCTCCGGCTGCGTCCGCAGGAAATACTATGCCGGGCCGGGCTTAAAAAGAGGCACGCATCCGCATCGCCGCCCACCTATGCAGGCCATCGCCGCCAGTCCGTTGTCAATCCGAAACGATCAGCCGCCCGGGACCGGGGCCATCATCAGTTCGCGGTTCGATCGGATCATCGCCTTGATCTCGTGGACATAGGCGAGCCCGCGTTCGGAATAGCGGGCGAGGCCGGAGGCGAGCACCATCGCCTTCGGCGCCTCCCCGGCGGCGCGCGCCTGCTGGCGCAGCTTGCGCAACGCGGCGTAGGCGCGGCCCGTGTTCAGATTGTGCAGGTAGGAGCGCACCGACGCGTTCACGCTGTCGAAGGCCGCGACCTCGTGCGACTTCCCGGCGCTGCGCTGCTCGGGCACGATGCCGCAGCCCTCCCGGAAGCACCATTCGCCGAACAGGTTGTTGCCCTCCTGGGCGAAGCGCGACTGGCCCCAGCTCGACTCGTTCGCCGCTTGGGCCAGAACGAGGGAAAGCGGCACTGTGTCGACCCGCGCCAAGAGGCGGTTCCATTCCGTGCCGCTCCAGTCCTCGAGCGCGTAATCCTCGGCCAGTTCCGCGATGTCGGCACCGTTCTCCCCCGCGTCGCGCGCGGCCAGGATCTCGGCGCGCCGGGCGGCGATGCGCGCATTCTCCGCGATCACGATCGGACGCAGCGTGTCGAAGAACTGGCGCTTCTTCTCCGGGATCGGCGTCTCGTCCTCCAGTTCGAAGGTGCCGGCCGAAACGAAGCCGACGCCGCCGGTCGCCTGGTGTTCGTAGATACTGTAGCCGCCGAACGCGGCCACCAGCACGAGCGCCAGCGCCCCGCCCACGATCGCGCGAGTCCGGGGGGTAAGCGCGGTCACCCGGCGCATTAGGTCGTCGGTTTTCAGCATGGAATATAGGCTAGGTTCCGGTTCCAGGATGTCAAACGCCACGCGGCCGGGTCGGCGACGGCGGTTCAGTCGTACGGCGCGCTGTCGTAGCCGATGGACAGGTGGGGTGTGTCGTCGGCGATCTCGTAGTAGTCCGACTTGGCGGCGCAGAAGATATGGCCGGCGGTGCTGAGGCCGGTGGGTGTGTCCAACGTGCCGGACATGATGCTGATCCGCTGTTCCTCCGGGGTCACGTTGGTGCGGCGGTAGAACAGGCTGCTGCCGCACTCCCGGCAGAAGCCCCGTTCGGCGAAGTCCGACGAGCGATACCAGGCGAGCCCGCGATCTTCGTCGAACGTCAGGTCGCGCTGCCGGCAGGCGGTGGCGGAGACGTAGTGGCCGCTGGTGCGCCGGCATTGCTCGCAATGGCAGGCGACGCTGGGCCTGAGCGGCCCCGACACCTGGTAGCGCACCGCCCCGCAGAGGCAGCCGCCGCGCGCTTCAGTCACCGCGGTATCGCTGATGTCCATCGGGTGTTCCTCCGAGTCCGACATGGGGCGCGCGATGCCGCGCCGATCCGGACTCCGAGCCTAGCAACTGCGTCGTCGGGGGGAAGCGCCCGCCGGCGCACAATTCTTGAGCGCCGGCGGCAAAAAGACAGGAAGCGCCCGTCCCCTGCGGTCCTAGGCGGCCTTCCCGAAACGCTCCTCGGCGATGCGGTCCGCGGCCTCGTGGGTCGGGATGCCCGCGGAGCGGGAGCGGGCGTAGATCTCCTCCAGCGTCTCGGCGATCCGGCCGACATGGGCGAAAGCCGCCTGCTTATCGTAGTCCGGGCCCTCGTGATAGATGTGGATCACCCCGCCCGCATTGATAACGTAGTCGGGCGCGTAGAGGATGCCGCGGTCCGCCAGCGCCTGGCCGTGACGATCCTCGGCCAGCTGGTTGTTCGCGGAGCCCGCGACGACCCGCGCCTTCAGCTGCGGGATGGTCTCGTCGTTGATGGTGGCGCCGAGCGCGCAGGGCGCGAAGACGTCGACGTCCTGGCCGTAGATCTCGTCGAGACCGACGGCCTTGGCGCCGAGCTCGGCCGCTGCCTTGGCGACGGCGCCCTCGTTGATGTCGCTGACGACGAGCTCCGCGCCCGCGTCGCGCAGCTGCTGCGCCAGATCGTATCCGACATGGCCGAGCCCCTGGACCGCGACGCGCAAGCCTTTCAGGTCGCTGCGGCCGAGCCGCTCGGTGACCGAGGCCTTGATGCCCACGAAACAGCCGAAGGCGGTGGCAGGCGACGGGTCGAAGCCCTTGCCCTTCACGCCGCGGACATGGTCGGTGTGCTTGTTGACCTCGACCATGTCGTCGGGGTTGGTGCCGACATCCTCGGCCACCGTGTAGCGGCCGCCGAGGCGCTCCACCGCGACGCCCATCGCCTGCATCAGGGCGGGCGTCTTGTCGGTCTTGGAATCGCCGATGATGACGGACTTGCCACCGCCCCAGGGCAGGTTGGCGAGCGCGTTCTTGTAGGTCATCCCGCGCGAGAGGCGCAGCACGTCCGCGATCGCCTCCTCCTCGCTGGCATAGGACCACATCCGGCAGCCGCCCAGCGCCGGGCCGCGGTTCGTGTTGTGGATGGCGATGATGGCCTTCAGGCCGCTTTCGGCGTCGGAGGCGAACATCACCTGCTCATGGTCGTCGAAATGCGGAGTCGAGAAGACGGTCATCCTGTCAGAGCCTCCATGCTCTCGTCGTCGTCGCCGCGCCATCGACCGGACCCGTCCGGGAGGCGAGCGGCGCCTTTTGAAAGATTATTACTCCCATATAAGGACTATTCGGGGGGCACGTGAAGGGGCATTCGGGCGCTGGCGCAACTTCGCAGCAATCGGACGGTGAGGCGCCGCCATTCGGGAATCTTGCTGCGCCAGGCCGGAGGATCGGGTAATCGATGAACCCATGACCGGACCCTCCGATTCAGGACCTCCACGCCGGATTCTGATCGATTGCGATCCGGGTCTCGACGACGCGGCGGCGCTGCTGATGGCGTTCGGCGCCCAGGATCGGCTGGATATCACGGCCGTCACGACGGTGGCGGGCAATGTCGGGCTCGCTGAAGTCACGCGGAACGCCGCCGGCCTGCTGGCGCTGGCCGGCCGGTCGGCGGTGCCGCTCCATGCCGGCTGCCCGCGGGCGCTGATGCCGCGGCCAGGCCGCGCCGCCCATGTGCATGGGGAAGACGGCATCGGAGGCGTGGCGCTGCCCGACGGCCCGGCCGTCCAGCCGATGCACGCGGTCCAGGCGATCTGCGAGATCGCCCGCGCTCATCCCGAGGGCGGGCTGACCCTGGTGCCGACCGGGCCGCTCACCAACATCGCCTGCGCGCTGACGCTGGACCCCGGGATCGCGCGCCATATCGACCGGATCGTCCTGATGGGGGGCGCGGCCTTCGTCGCCGGCAACGTGACGCCTGCGGCCGAGTTCAACTTCGCGACCGACCCGGTCGCAGCCCGGATCGTGCTGGATTCTGGGCTACCGGTCACCGTCATGGGCCTCGACGTCACCCGCCAGGCGGTGCTGACGGCGGATCGCATCGCGGCGATCCGTGCCATCGGCAGCGCGCCGGCGACCGCGCTCGCCGACATGCTCGCCGCCTATCGCGGGCGCACGGGCAAGTCGGTGCTGCACGACCCCTGCACCATCGCCTGGCTGCTGGCGCCGGAACTGTTCGAGGGGCGTAGGGTCGCCGCGACGGTCGATACCGGCTCCGAGATCTCGATGGGCCGGCTCGTCGCCGACTGGCACGGCGTCACCGACCGCGAACCGACGGTCACCATCATGACCGAGATGGACGATGCGGGCTTCTACCGGCTGCTGACGGAGTGCGTCGCCCGAGTCTAGACCGCGCCCAGGCGCTCGGCCACGAAGTCGAGCCGGTCCTGACCCCAGAAGGGCTCGCCCCCGACATCGTACCAGGGCACGCCGAAGCAGCCGGCGGCGAGCGCCTTCTCGCAATTCTCGATCAGCAGCGCGTCGGCCGCCTCGCCCTGGCTCTCCTCGACCAGGCTCACCCCGTCGAGGCCGAGCTCGTTGGCGATGCCGACGAGGACATCGGGTTCCGCGATATTCTCCTCGCGCTGCCAGACGCCGCTCATGATCCGCTCCGAGAGCGGGCCGGCGTCGATGCCCTTGGAGACGGCGAGCGCCACCAGCCGTCCGGCCGGCTTGTCGTCGACCGGGAAGAAGGCCGGCTCGACATTGATCTCGAGGCCGAGGCGCGCCGGCCAGCGCTTCAGCTCCGCCATGCGGTAGGCGCGCCGCTCCGGCGGGCGCTGGTTGAGCGGCAGGCCGCCGGTCTTCGGAAAGATCTCCGCGACCGACACCGGCCGGAAGTCGATTGCGGCGTTCGTGTCGCCCGCGATCACCATCAGCCGGCGATGGCCGAGGAAGCTCCAGGGCGAGGCGTGGCTGTAGAAGTAGGTGACGTTCCTGCTCATCGCGCAGTCTCTCCCTTCGTGCCCAATGTGTCGGAGGCGCCTTCGGCCTCGCAGAGCCTAAGATAGGCTTCGACCAGGCCGGCGGTCTCCGCGTCCACCTCGTTGTCGATCCTGGCCGGGCGGAAGCGGCGCTGGAAGGCCGCGATGGCGGCCTCCGCCCCCGGATCGTACCCGATGCGGGCCAGGCTGTCCGCCGTCGCGGCGGGGTCGGCTCCGGCCGACGGCGCCTCGGGAAAGAGACCGATGCCTTCGGCCGCCAATTCCGGCCAGGGGAACAGTTCCCCCGGATCGAGCTTGCGGTCCGGCGCCACGTCGGAATGGGCCAGGACATTGCGGGGCGGGATCGGATGGCGCGCCAGGATGTCCCGGGCGAGCGCGATCAGGGCGGCGATCTGGGCGGCGGGGAAGGCCCGGTAGCCGAGGCGGTGGCCGGGATTCTGAAGCTCGATTCCGATCGAGCGGGAATTGACGTCGTCCACCCCGCGCCAGACGGCGCGGCCGGCGTGCCAGGCGCGCTCCGTCTCCGCGACCAGGCGGTAGATCGTGCCGTCCTCGTCGATCAGGTAGTGCGCGCTGACCGCCGCCTCGGGATCGCAGAGCCGGGCGAGGGAAGCCTCCGCGCTCTCCATGTCGGTATAGTGCAGCACCAACATGTCGATCGGCGGCGCGCTGCCGTCCGCCATCGGCCGGCGTGGGCCGCTGTTGGGGCTCGCTCGATCGATCGGGTCGGATCGGGTCATCGGGCTCCCGTATCGGCGGTCTCGGCCATCACAGCCCGCGTTCCTTGCGGATCCGCTCATAGGCGGCGTTGATCGCCGCCAGCTTGGCGTTGGCGACGGAGACGAACTCCTCCGGCATGCCCTTGGCGATCATCTTGTCCGGGTGGTTCTCGACCACGAGGCGGCGGTGCGCGCGCTTGATCTCCTCCTTGCTGGCGTCCTTCGCGACCCCCAGCGTCTGGTAGGGATCGGCCATGTCGCCGTCGAGCTGGAGCTGGGTCACGCGCTCGAAATCCGCGTCCGACAGGCCGAAGATGTCGGCCACCTGCTTCAGGAAGTCGAGCTCCTGCGGGTGGATGTTCTGGTCCGCCTTGGCGATGTAGGCGAGGCACCAGAGCAGTTCCTCCAGCACCTCCGGCGCGGTGCGGAACATGCCTGCGACCTGGCGGGCATAGGGTTCGAAGCCGCGCGCATCCTTGCGCGCCTGATTGAAGACGCGCGAGACGTTCTCCATCTCGTCCTGCGGGACCTGGAAGACCTCCTTGAAGGCGCGGATCTCGTCCTGGGTGACGCGGCCGTCCGCCTTCGCCATCTTGGCGCCGAGGACGATGACGGCGATGGTGAAGCCGATCGAGCGCTTGGCGCGCTCTGGATCCGCCTCTTCCTCGTCGCGTTCGCCATAGTAGCGGTCGACCAGATGGCCGCCGACCGCACCGACCAGCATGCCGATCGGCCCGCCGATGGCAAGACCCGCCGCCCCGCCGACGATTTTCCCCCAAATGCTCATGGATGAACCGGCCGAATCCCTTCCCTCGCTCGGTCCTTGGTGTAGCGGATCGGGCGGGCGAAGACCAGCGGCCCGAGGGGATATCGTACCGGAATTCAGCGGTTCTCCGCGGACTTTTCCGAACGATCCGGTGCGGGGCCGACACGACCGATTCCCGGCAGTTTCAGGTTGAGGTCGTCGGGGTCGATCCCGAAGCTCAGCCCCGCCAGATTGATCTCCAGACCCTCGCGCAATGCCGCGGTGACGCCGAAGAGGCCGTAGAGCGAGACCTGGTAGCCGGTGCCGCTCACCGCTTCCGAGAAGATCCGGTCCGCCGGCTGATAGTCCTTGCCGATGGCGGTCGGCGGCAGGTCGAGCTCCAGCGCGGGCACCTGCCGGCCGATCCAGGCGGTGAAGGTGTTGCTGTTGGGCCCGGGCCACATCGTATAGGTCTCGGCGTAGGGGTAGCTCGCGACCGCGGCGCGGATCCGCGGGATCGCAGCCGCCGCCTCCGCCCCTTCGAGATGGGCGACGAGCTGCGGGCTGCTGCCGAACCAGCGCCGGTCGGGCGGGCCGTTGCGCTCCACGACGGCGCGCCCGCCGTAACGCGCGCGCCAGCCCAGCACATGGTAGTTGGTGTAGCGCTCCGCGCCTTCCGGCTTGACCGAGACCCAGCTGTGCACGCCGAAGGCGCCGCGCCAGCTATAGGCGCGCGCGGCATAGACCTGCACGATCGCCTGCGGCGTGGCGGCCGGGTCGGGGGCGATGCCCGCCGGCTCGCGCGAGGCGGTGCGCCAATCGGCTCCGGCCGTGCCGCCGCTCGCCAGCATGGCCATCGGACCGGCCAAAAGGACGGCCAGCATCAGGACCACGCGGGTCACGATTCCACGAATTCTCGACATGCTGCAGAGAATGGGGGCGGCCGGGGCGAAATGGAAGAGGGACGGGATAGGATGCGGCCCTAACCGTCCCGGTCCACCAGCTGGACCGAACGCACGACCGTCTCCGCCTGACCCGGCGTCAGGCCGTCGCCGGCGGGCGCGCAGTAGTAGCCGGCGACCCGGCGCAGGATTTCCTCCGGGTTGGGGCCGACGCCCTGCTGGAACAGGACGCACATCTGGCCCGCCGATTCGAACCGCTGCCAGAGCACGGGGCCGAGCGCGTTGCGCGAGCTGTAGAGCTGATCGAAGGCGGCCTTGCGCTTGTAGAGGTCCGGCCAGAGCTTGATCGCCTCGCGCACATCCTCCGGCACCTCGATCTCGCCGCCGTTGGTGCGGCTGCGCACGATGATCGAGGCGTGCAGGCCCGTCTCGTCCGGCGTGCGCCAGACGCGCCGGCGCTCGACGATCTGCAAATCCTCGTTGAGCCGGGTGAACAGCAGGCTGGAGGCGTCGTCGAGCGTCGGCAGGTTGAAGCGCATCGAGGTGCCGGGCGGCACGCGGGGGTCGTCCTCCTCCACGCTCGCGTATGGGTAGGGGCCCGGCGCCAACGCGTCGAGCCCGACCTGCTCGCACGCCGTGAGGGCCGCGGCCAGCAGCAGCGCGCCGCCAAGGTGGCGTAGAGTGCCGCCGCGGGTGATGTTTGCGGCCTTGTCCCCGGCCTTGTTCATGGCGCTTCCCTGACTATGCTGCGAGCCTGGATAGTGACGGGACGGCTCCGGCAGGGGCGACCCGGGAAATCCAAGCATCGCGCAATTCGCGCCCCCGATAAAGGGGGTGCCGCCCGGACCGAGAAGCATGAGCGACATCCCATCCGCAACCGACCATGCGGCGCCGCAGGGCGCGACGGCCCCGCCGATGCCCCATATCCTGGTCGTCGGCAACCAGAAGGGTGGGTCCGGCAAGTCGACGACGGCGATGCATCTGTGCGCGGCGCTGATGGCGTCGGGCGCGCGCGTCGGCTGCCTCGACCTCGATGCGGAGCAGGGTACGCTCAGCCGCTATATCGAGAATCGCGAGGCCTATATGGCCACCAAGGGCGTGCGGCTGCCGATGCCGCGCTTCGAGGCCTTGAATGCGTCCGCGATTGACAGTCGCACCGGCTCGCAGGAGGCCGACAGGGCCGCCGTCGCCGCCGCGATCGAGCGCCTCGCCGCCGACAGCGACTTCATCGTGATCGACACCCCGGGCACCGACAACTATCTGAGCCGGGTCGGCCATTCCTATGCGGATACGCTGATCACGCCGCTCAACGACAGCTTCGTCGATCTCGACGTGCTGGCGACGATCGACCCCGATACCTATGAGGTGAGGCACCCAAGCCGCTACGCCGAGATGGTCTTCCAGGTGAAGATGGAGAAGGCGCGGCGCGAGGGCGGCAACCGCACCTTCGACTGGATCGTGATGCGCAACCGGCTGGGCCAGCTCGACAGCAAGAACCAGCGGGCGATGGATTACGCGCTGGAGCGGCTGGCCCAGCGCATCAAGTTCCGCACAGCGCGCGGCTTCTCCGAACGCGTCATCTTCCGCGAACTGTTCCTGAAGGGGCTGACGCTTCTGGATCTGAAGAATCCCGGCTCCGACGTGCGGATGAACATGTCGCATCTCGCCGCCCGCCAGGAGGTGCGCGACCTGATGCAGGAGATCGGCCTCGTCGAGACGCCGACCGGTTGAGCGTTCGCGGGTGAGCGGGGGCGGGTGACGGAGCGGACCGCCTGCCCCATATTAGGGCCATGGCCAGAACACCCGATAAACGCGACCAGGAGCGCCGCCCCGCGGCGAGCGACGCGGAGGTCGACGCCTTCCTGACCGAGGTTCGCAAGGCGCCGCCGGCGGCGACCGGCGGCAAGCGCGGCCGGCTGATCTTCGCCCTCGACGCGACCATGAGCCGGGAGCCGACCTGGGACCGCGCCTGCCAGATCCAGGGGGAGATGTTCGAGGCGACCCGCGCGATCGGCGGGCTCGACGTCCAACTGGTCTTCTATCGCGGCCTGGGCGAGTGCCGGGCCGGCAAGTGGCAGCCCGACGCCAAGGGCCTCGCCCGGCTGATGACCGGCGTGCGCTGCATGGGCGGCCAGACCCAGATCGGCAAGGTGCTGCGCCATGCGGAGAAGGAGGCGGCGAAATCCGCCAAGGCGGGCCAGCGCGTCGGCGCCATGGTCTTCGTCGGCGATGCCTTCGAGGAGGATATCGACAAGGTCTGCCAGCGCGCCGGCGAGTTGGCGTTGCACGGCGTGCCCGTCTTCATGTTCCAGGAGGGGCGCGATCCCGTCGCCGAGAAAGCCTTCCGCGAGATCGCGCGGCTGACGGGCGGGGCCTGGTGTCCCTTCGATCTGGCCAGCCCGGACCAGCTCAAGCGCCTGCTTTCCGCCGTCGCGGTCTATGCGGCGGGCGGCGTGAAGGCGCTGCAGGACTATTCCGCCGGTGCCGGTGGCGGCGAAGCGCGGCTGATCGCGGACCGGTTGGGCGGGCGCCGATGAGTTATTTCCTGTTCGGCGTCGGGATCCTGCTGCTGGGTCTGCTGCTCTTCAACTGGTTCGCGACCGCGCAGCCCTCGAAAATCCTGGAATCGGGCAAGTGGATCGTCGCCGGGCTGGGCGTGCTGATTGCCGTCTTCCTGATCGCGACGGGCAAGTTCTATCTGCTTTGGGTCGCCGTCGTCGGGCTGCTGCCCTGGATCTCGCGGATCCGGCTGTTGCGCAACCTCTGGAAGTCGGCGCGCGGGCCGAGCGGCGGCAAGAGTTCGACCGTCTCGACCCGCTTCTTCGAGATGACTCTCGACCACGACAGCGGCCAGATGGACGGGCGGATCAAGGAAGGGCCGTTCGTCGGGCGGATGCTGAGCGAGCTGGACGAGGGCGAGCGTCTCGACCTCGCCCGCGAGGTGGCGCGCGAGGACGCGCAGTCGATGCGCATCCTGGAGGCCTATCTCGACCGCGTCCACGGGCCCGACTGGCGCAAGGCCTTCGGCGGCGACGATGGAGACCGATCCGGTCGCTACGAAGGGGGCTTCGGCGGTGGTGAGGGCGCGGGCGGCGCGGCGCCGGACAGCGGCGCGATGAGCAAGGACGAGGCCTATCGCGTGCTCGGCCTGCCGCACGGCGCGTCCGCGGACGAGGTGCGCCAGGCCCACAAACGCCTGATGAAGGTGGTGCACCCGGATGTGGGCGGGTCCGACTATATGGCGAGCAAGGTGAACGAGGCCAAGCGCGTGCTGCTGGGGAAGTAGGCGGCGACGCCCCTCAGATCTTCTTCGCCGGCTCGGTCTGCGGCGCGGACTCCGCCTCCACCGAAGCTTCGTCGCCCGACACGGTATCCACGCCGAAGGCGAAACCGGCCGCCAACAGAAGGCTGCCGCTCAAGAGCCCGACAGCGATCGCGCGTGCGTCCTTCATCATCTTGCCCCTATGCTCATATGGCCATTAGTTCGCATCCCGAACTATATGGCGGAATGGACGGATGGGCAAGCCGGACAGATCGTGTGCGATCGGTCCAAGGCGCCCGGACACGCGGAGTCCTCGGCGTTCCCGGCAGTTTGAATATTCTGTGGCACGCTCGGATCGCCGCGCCCGAACGCCCCACCGCCGCTTGCCGCCCGTGTGGGGCTGTGGCAGAACGCGCCTGGGCGCCCGCCGGACGCGGACGCCGTGCACCGTTCCGCCGTTCGCAGAAACCATCCGGTCGCCTTCAGAACCACCATGGCCAAGTCCGACGCGCATCAGGTCCGAACCGCGGTCTTCCCGGTCGCCGGATTCGGAACCCGTTTCCTGCCCGCCACCAAGGCGATGGCGAAGGAGATGCTGACCGTCGTCGACAAGCCGCTGATCCAGTACGCGCTGGAGGAGGCGATGGCGGCCGGAATCGAGCGTTTCGTGCTGGTGACCGGCCGGGGCAAGCAGGCGATCGAGGATCATTTCGACCTGGCCTACGAACTGCAGGCGACGTTGAAGGCACGCGGCAAGGACGCCGCCGTCGCCGAGATCACCGACTATCTGCCGCCGCCGGGCGCCATCCACTATGTCCGTCAGCGCGAGGCGCTGGGCCTCGGCCACGCCGTCTGGTGCGCGCGGGAACTCGCGGGTGACGGGCCGTTCGCTGTGATCTCGCCGGACGATCTGGTGCTGGGGCCGAAGGGCTGCATGAGCCAGATGGTGGCGGCGCACGGCGAGCTCGGCGGCAACCTGGTGGCCGTGATGGACGTGCCGCGCGACCAGACCGCGCGCTACGGCATCCTGGAGACGCCGAACGCAGAGGATCGCACGCCCCGCATCGAGGGGTTGGTCGAGAAACCGGCCCCGGCCGACGCGCCGTCGACGCTCTCGATCATCGGCCGCTACATCCTGATGCCGGAGGTGTTCGAGGCGCTCGACCGTCACGAGCGCGGGGCGGGCGGCGAGATCCAGTTGACCGACGCCATGGCGACGCTGATCGGCCGTCAGCCCTTCCACGGGCTGCGGTTCGAGGGCGAGCGCTTCGACTGCGGCACCAAGGAAGGATGGCTCGCGGCGAACATCGCCTATTCGCTGGCGCGGCCGGATTTGCGCGACGCCGCGGCGGCCACCGTACGGCGCTTCGCCGACGAACTCTAGGCGGCGGGACGAGCAACGAGGGGGATTGAGGCAGGATGAAGATCGCCACCATCGGCGCTGGCTATGTCGGACTCGTCACTGGAACCTGCTTCGCGGACATGGGGTGGGATGTCACCTGCATCGACATCAACCCGGCCAAGATTCGCGCGCTCGAGGCCGGTGAGGTCCCGATCTACGAGCCGGGGCTGGAGGAGCTGATCCGCCGCAACGTATCGGCCGGGCGGCTGCATTTCACGACCGAGATCGCCGAGGGCGTGCCCGGCTGCGACGCTGTCTTCATCGCCGTCGGCACCCCGCCGCGGCCCGAGGACGGCCATGCCGACATGAAGTACGTCCATGCCGCGGCGGAGAGCATCGCGGCCGCGATGACCGGCTTCACGGTGGTGGTCAACAAGTCGACCGTGCCGGTCGGCACCGCCGTCGAGGTGGCGGAAATCATGGCGCGGACCCGCGAGCCGGAGGAGTTCGAGGTGGTCTCGAACCCCGAATTCCTCCGCGAGGGCGCGGCGGTGACCGATTTCAGCCGGCCGGACCGGATCGTCGTCGGTGTGCGTTCCCAGCGCGCGGGCGAGGTGATGCGCCAGCTCTACAAGCCGCTCACCGACCAGGGCTATCCGATGCTGGTGACCGACCCGGAATCGGCCGAGCTGATCAAGTACGCCGCCAACGCCTTCCTCGCGACCAAGATCACCTTCATCAACGAGATCGCCGACATCTGCGAGAAGGCGGGCGCGGATGTCGAGCAGGTTGCGACCGGCATCGGCCTCGACACCCGCATCGGCCCGCGCTTCCTGAAGCCGGGCCCCGGCTACGGCGGCAGCTGCTTTCCGAAGGACACGCTGGAGTTCGTCTCCACCGCGCGCGAGTACGGCAAGCCGAGCCGCATCGTGGAAGCCGTCGTCGCGGCCAACGACGCGCGCAAGGAATCGATGGCCGAACGGGTCGAGGGCGCGCTCGACGGCTCGCTCGAGGGCAAGCGCGTCGCGCTCCTCGGCGTCACTTTCAAGGCCGAGACCGACGACATGCGCGAGAGCCCCGCGCTCACCGTCATACCCGACCTGCAGCGCCGCGGGGCGGAGGTCGTCGCCTACGATCCGCAAGGCATGCGGCGGGCCGCCGAACTGCTGGACGGGGTCACCTGGGCGGAGGATCCGTACGAAGCGCTCAAGGGCGCCGATGCGCTCGCCATCCTGACCGAGTGGAAGGTTTTCGCCACGCTCGACCTGGTGCGGCTGCGCGCGGCGATGAATTCTCCAATAGTCGTGGATATGCGGAACCTGTACGATCCCGCTATCATGGAAGCAGCGGGCTTCCGCTATATCAGCATCGGACGCAAGCCGGTCGGCTGACGACCTGCTTTTGCGTTAAGGTTGCGGACGATGCGGCGGCCTTGGGGGAAAGGGCGTAGCATGGCGGTGCGGGGTCACAGGTTCGATCCGAGTATTCTGCGCGAATACGATATCCGCGGCATTGTCGGGCGGACCCTGACGCCGTCGGACGCGCTGGCGCTCGGCCGGACCCTGGGCACGATCGCCGCCGCTGGGAGCGGACGAGTCGCCGTCGTCGGCTTCGACGGACGGATGAGCTCCACCGTCCTGGAGGAGGAGCTCTGTCGCGGCATCGCGTCCTGCGGGCTCTACGTGCTGCGCATCGGGCTGGTGCCGACCCCGTGCCTCTACTTCACCGCGCGCATGCTGAATGCGGAGCTGGGGGTGATGGTGACCGGCTCCCACAATCCGCCCGAATATAACGGCTTCAAGATGGTCGTGGGCGGCAAGCCCTTCTTCGGCGAAGACATCAAGCGGCTGCGCGACCTGGCAGGACGCGGCGTCTGGGCGCGGGCCGAGGGCGGGGTGGTCGATGTCGACGCGCTGTCGGCCTATGTCGCGCGCGTGGTGCTGGACTACACCGCCAAGCGCGGCCTGCGCGTCGGCTGGGACGCCGGCAACGGGGCGGCGGGCCCGGCGGTGCTGCGCGCGGCCCGACGCCTCAAGGGCGAGCATCTGCTGCTGAACGAAACCGTCGACGGTTCCTTCCCGAACCATCATCCGGACCCCACGGTGCCGGAGAATCTGGAACAGCTCCGCACCCTCGTGCTGGAGGAGAAGCTCGACCTCGGGGTCGCCTTCGACGGGGACGGCGACCGTCTCGGCGTGATCGACGACGAGGGCGAGATCATCTGGGGCGATCAGCTCCTGGCGATCCTGGCGGCCGAGGTGCTGAAACGCCATCCGGGCGCACCGGTGCTGGCCGACGTAAAGGCGAGCCAGGTGCTGTTCGACGAGATCAAGCGGCTCGGCGGCACGCCAGTCATGTGCCCGACCGGCCACTCGATCATCAAATCCATGATGGCCGTGCACAACGCGCCGCTGGCCGGCGAGATGAGCGGACACATCTTCCTTGGCGATCGCTATTACGGCTATGACGACGCGCTCTACGCCGCGATCCGGTTGATCAACCACATCGCCAACTCGAAGGAGAGGCTGTCCGACATGCGCAAGGCGCTTCCCCAGGTGGTCAACACGCCCGAGATGCGCATCGACGTGCCGGAAGAACGCAAGTTCGACATCGTGGCGGAGGTGAAGCAGCGTCTCGCCAAGACCAACGCGCAGGTCAATGACATCGACGGCGTGCGGGTGAAGACGGCCGAGGGCTGGTGGCTCTTACGCGCGTCCAACACCCAGAACGCGCTCGTCGCGCGATGCGAAGCGCACGACGAAAAGGGCCTCGCCACGCTCAAGCGCTCGGTCGCGGAACAGCTCACGCTCTCCGGCGTCGACGGGTCGTCGGTCAAGGATCTGGCGGCCTAGCGCGACGGCGCTCAGGCGATCGGCGCGCGCTCCCCCAGCAGGTAGCGGATGGCGTCGACCGCGTCGATCGGCAGCGAGACCAGCAGAGTCGCGAGCAGCGCCAGCATGATCGCGCGGTAGGGTTGCGGCACCGGCCCGCGCGCGAGCCGCCGCCACAGATAGATCGCGAGCGGCGTCCAGAAGATCAGGTGCCCGAGCCCGAGCAGACGTATCCAGCCGTGCTGATCGAAGATATAGCCCGCCAGCAACGCGCTGCCGAGATTGAGGATCGCGACCACGACCGCATCCTTGCGCGTCGATCGCCCGATCAGCAGCAGCGGGATCGCGGCCAGATTGATCCCCGCCATCCAATAGACCCAAATCTGCAGCCACAGCGGCTGCGCCAGGATCGCGTCCTGAAAACTCATTCGCTCTTCCTCGGTTCAGCCGTCGTGCGCGGCGCGGCTGTCGTCCGGCGCCTGGTCACGCTCGTGAAGGCCGTAGTCGCGCAGCACATGCGCGACGCGCAGCCGGTAGTCGGCGAAGATGCCGGCGCGACCCTTGGACTGCGCGCCGCGGTGGGCGTGCATCGTGCGCCAGCGGCGCACCGCCTCTTCGTCCTCGAAGAAGGAGAGGGAGAGGATCTTCTCCGGGTTGGTCAGGCTCTGGAAGCGCTCGACGGAGATGAACCCTTCCACTTCCTCCAGCATCGGGCGCATCTCGCCCGCCAGGTCCAGATAGTCCGGGCGGCGGCCGTCGGCGGGTTCGACTTCGAAGATGACGGCGATCATCGCGGCTCTCCCATTGGGACGTAGGGTGCGTGCGGGTCCGAGACGCGCGTCAGGAAGGTGCGGTCCTCGCGCAGCAGAAACTTCTCCCGCTTGGCGAATTCGTAATTCTCGCGGCCCAACGGGTCGGCCGCAAGCCGTGCGCGATAGGCCTCGTAGGCCGCCAGGCTTTCGATGGTGTATAGCCCGTAGGCGAGCGTCGCCGACCCTTCGTGCGGCGCGAAATAGCCGATCAAATCGGCGCCGCAGCGTGGGATCGCCTGGCCCCAATTGCGGGCGTACTCGGTGAAGGCCTCCTTCTTCGTCGGATCGATATGATAGCGAATGACGCAGGTCAGCATGGCATGGGCTCTCCGTGTTGCGAGGGTCCCACCCTAACCCATTGCCAGACGATAATGGTTCGTTCATGATCGAACTATGAAGGAAGGACCCGACATCGCGCATGTCGCAGCCCTCATCGGCGACCCAGCGCGCGCCAACATGCTGACCGCCCTGATGGACGGCAAGGCGCTGACGGCGCGCGAACTGGCTGCCGAAGCCGGTGTGTCGCCCCCGACGGCGAGTACCCATCTGGCGAAGCTGGAGGCGGGCGGCCTGTTGCGACCGCGCAAGCAAGGGCGGCACAAATATTTCGCGCTCGCCGACGATCAGGTCGCCGACGTGCTGGAGGCGATCATGGGCCTCGCCGCGCGCGCCGGCCGGACCCGGACCCGCCCCGGCCCGAGGGACGCGGCCCTGCGCGAGGCGCGGGTCTGTTACAACCATCTCGCCGGCGACCGGGGAGTGCAGCTCTTCGACAGCCTGACGGCACGTGGTTTCCTGACGACCGATGGCGACCTCTTGAGCCTGACGCCGCCGGGCCGGACGTTCGTGGAGGCGTTCGGCATCGATCTCGACGGGCTCGCGCGCGGACGAGCGCCCCTGTGCCGTGGCTGCCTCGACTGGAGCGAACGGCGCACCCATCTGGCCGGATCGCTCGGCCGGGCGTTCCTTAGCCGGTTCGAGGCCGATGGCTGGGCGCGGCGGGACCGCGAGAGCCGCGCCGTGCGCTTCACGCCCGATGGCTTGCGGCGCTTCGAGGCGGCCTTTCCGGCCGGATAGGGGCGACGGCGACGCTTGAACCGGAACGCGCTTGGCGGGATGATCCCAAGAGCACCGCAGACCGTTTTCCAAGGGGGACTCGCAATCGCCGGGCGGATCGGTTAGGCTCGCGCCCGGTTATTGATTAACCGTCCAATAAAAAACCAGGGAGTCAGAGCATGACGCACACCAGCCTGATCAAACGCACGGCCCTGGCGGCCGTACTTTCTACGGGTCTCGCCGGCACGGCGCTGGCCCAGGAATGTTCCGAACCGCGCTTCTCCGACGTCGGGTGGACCGACATCACGGCGACGACCGCGGCTACCAGCGTGGTGCTGGAAGGTCTCGGCTACGAGCCGGAGGCGAAGGTCCTTTCCGTGCCGGTGACCTACAAGAGCCTGGAGAACGGCGATATCGACATCTTCCTCGGCAACTGGATGCCGACGATGGAAGCCGATATCCGCCCCTATCTGGAGAATGGCTCGGTCGAGAGCCTGGAGACGCCGAACCTGACCGGCGCCAAATACACGCTCGCCACCAACGCCAAGGGCGCGGAGCTCGGCATCAAGAGCTTCGCCGACATCGCGAAGCACCGCGATGCGCTGGAAGGCGAGATCTACGGCATCGAGCCGGGCAATGACGGCAACCGCCTGATTCAGAGCATGATCGACGAGAACGCCTTCGGCCTCGAGGGCTTCGAGGTGGTCGAGAGCTCCGAGCAGGGCATGCTGGCCCAGGTGTCGCGCGCCAAGAAGCGCGGCGAACCGGTCGTCTTCCTCGGCTGGGAGCCGCACCCGATGAACGCCAATTTCGATCTCACCTACCTCTCCGGCGGGGACGACTACTTCGGGCCGAACTTCGGCGGCGCCACGGTCTACACCAACGTGCGCGCCGGCTACATGGAGGCCTGCCCGAACGTGGCGGCGCTCTTGAAGAACCTGCAGTTCTCGCTCGCCATGGAGAACGAGATCATGGGCAAGATCCTGGATGATGGGATGGACCCGCAGGACGCCGCGAGCGAATGGCTGAAGGCCAACCCGGAGGTCCTGGGCAAGTGGCTCGCCGGCGTCAAGACGATCGACGGCAAGCCGGCTCTGCCGGCCGTCAAGAAGGCGCTGGGCGTCTAAGCCGGGCGTCGATCCGACCGACCGAACCCGAGCGCCGGGGCGGGGGCTTTACGCGTCCGTCCCGGCGGCGGGCCGGTCCGTCGCACAACATGATGGGGGGCCGCGTCGATGGATAGCCTCACGGACGTCATCGAAGCCAACAAGATCCCGCTCGGCGATTGGATCGAGGCATTCGTCGATTTCCTGAACACCTACTTCTTCTGGTTCTTCGACGGGCTGACCCAGGGGCTGGAGGTACTGATCGAGCTTCTGGCCGAGGGCATGCTCTTCCTGCCCTCGCCGTTCCTCATCCTGCTCTTCGCGGGGCTCGCCTACTGGCTGCACCGCTCCTGGAAACTTTCGGTCTTCACCGCGCTCGCTCTCCTGCTGGTGATCAATCTCGGTTACTGGGAGGAGACGGTCTACACCATCGCGCTGGTGCTTTGGGCCACCTTCATCTGCCTTGCGATCGGGGTGCCGCTCGGGATCGCGGCCGCCCACCGGCCGAAGCTGTGGGCCGGGATGCGGCCCGTCCTCGACATGATGCAAACGATTCCGACATTCGTTTATCTGATCCCGGCCCTGATCTTCTTCGGGCTGGGGCTGGTGGCGGGCCTCGTCGCCACCATCATCTTCGCGATACCGGCGCCGATCCGGTTGACCTATCTCGGCGTCTCCTCCGCGCCCAAGCCGCTGATGGAAGCGGCCGAAAGCTTCGGCGCGACCAAGAGCCAGCTTCTGTGGAAGGTCGAAATCCCGCACGCCCTGCCGACCATCATGGCGGGGCTGACGCAGTGCATCATGCTCTCGCTCTCGATGGTCGTGATCGCGGCCATGGTGGGGGCCGACGGGCTCGGCGTGCCGGTGCTGCGGGCGCTCAACTCCGTCAATGTCGCGAAGGGGTTCGAGGCGGGCCTCGCCATCGTGGTCGTCGCCATCATCATGGACCGCATCTGCAAGCAGCCGGGGAAGGAGTGAGGTGATGAGCGACAACGCTTCCCCGATGGTCTCGTTCCGGAACGTCGACATCCTGTTCGGCGACGCGCAGGCGCGCGCGCTGGAACTTCTCGACAAGGGCGGCACGCGCGATTCCATTCGCGACGATTGCGGTGTCGTCCTCGGCGTCGCGGACGCGACGATGGATGTGGACGAGGGCGAGATCTGCGTGCTGATGGGCCTGTCGGGCTCCGGCAAGTCGACGCTTCTGCGCGCGGTCAACGGCCTCAACCCGGTCTCGCGCGGCCAGGTGCTGGTGCGCGACGACACGGTGGGCGAGGTCGATATCGCCCGGTGTGACGCCAAGACGCTCCGCCGCATGCGCACCGACCGGATCGCGATGGTCTTCCAGCAGTTCGCGCTGCTTCCCTGGCGCACGGTCGAGGAGAATGTCGGCCTCGGCCTGGAATTGCGCGGCATGACCCAGGCGGAACGCGCGTCGATCGTCGACGAGAAGCTGAAGATGGTCGAGCTCGACCGCTGGAAGGACAAGTACGCGCACGAGCTTTCCGGCGGCATGCAGCAGCGGGTCGGCCTCGCCCGCGCGTTCGCGACGGATGCCGATATCCTGCTGATGGACGAGCCCTTCTCGGCCCTCGACCCGCTGATCCGCGACCATCTGCAGGACGAGTTGCTGGCGCTGCAGAAGGATCTGAAAAAGACCATCATCTTCGTCAGCCACGATCTCGACGAGGCGCTGAAGATCGGCAACCACATCGCCATCATGGATGGCGGGCGCATCGTGCAGTATGGCGAGCCGGAGGAGATCGTCCTCAACCCCGCCAACGCGTACGTGGCAGAGTTCGTGGCCCACATGAATCCCCTGAACGTGCTGCGCGGCGCCTCGCTGATGACGCCGGTCGAGGATCTGAAGCGCGAGGAGGGCGACATCGTACTCGACGCGCGCGGTCACTTCCGCGTCCATCTCGGCGCCGACGGCGCGCCGGAAAGCGCGACCTGCGACGGCGAGCCCGCGCGCATCGTCCAGACCGACGAGGCGACCGACATCCTCGCCCTCGATCAGGACGTGCTGGCGGCCGCGCCGGCCGCGATGAAGATGAAGCGCGCCATCGAGATCCGTCACCATACCGGCTGGCCGATCCTGCTGATGGACGGCGGCAAGCTCGTCGGCGTCGTCGGCGACCAGGAGATCTACAGCGGGATCCTGCGCCAGACGTCGCTCGGCGGCGGGGAGAAGAAGGCCGGGTGATCGACCTCTCCGCGATCCGCGGCGTGCTGTTCGACAAGGACGGCACGCTGCTCGACTATCACGCGACCTGGATGCCGGCGAACCGGGCGGTCGCCGAATGGCTGGCGGAAGGCGACGCCGATCTGGCGCACGCGCTGCTGGTGCGCGGCGGCTGGCTGCCCGAGGCAGACCGCGTCGCCGCCGGCACGCCGCTCGCCGCCGGCGACCTTACGGACATCGTGGCGGCCTGGGCCGACCTGCTCCCCGCCCATCGCCTCGCGGACCGGGACGCGCTGGTGGCGGCAATCGACCGGACCTTCATCGCCCATTGCGCGCCAACGCCCGTCTGCGCGTTGGCGGAGCTGATGGACGCGCTCAAGGGCCGCGGGCTCAGCCTCGGCGTCGCGACGGCGGACAGCGAGGCGGGCGCCCGGGCGAGCCTCGGCCCCCTCGGTGTCGTCGAGCGGCTCGACTTCCTCGCCGGCTACGACAGCGGCCACGGCTCCAAGCCGGGGCCTGGCCAGGCGCTCGCCTTCTGCCAGGCGACCGGCCTCGCGCCCGAGACCGTGCTGGTCGTCGGCGACAACGAACACGACATCGCCATGGCCCGCGCCGCCGGCGCCGGCATGGCCGTCGGCGTGTTGACCGGCACGACGGACCGCGCGGCGCTGGAGGCGCTCGCCGATCACGTGTTCGCGGACATCGGCTTCCTGTTGGAGACAACTCGTTCCACGCCCTGATGGAAATCAGGGCCCATTCCAGAGGCGCTGCCGCTCGCTGCGGCCGGCTGCTCGGGCGCAGGCGTCTCAGGCATGGGTGCCGACTTTCGTCGGCACGGGTGCGTAGGGTTGTCTTCGATGCGGCTCCACCGTTTCCCCCGGGTCTTCGCCCGGGGTGACGGCGTGCGGTGCGATTGACCCCTACATCCCGCCGTCGAGCGAAAGCTTCGTGCCGTCGAAGAAGCGCGAGAAGCGGAAGGGTTCCGGGTCGACGATCGGCGCGTCGCCGGCCACCAGATCGGCGGCGAGCCGCCCGGCCCCGGGTCCGATGCCGAAGCCGTGGCCGGAGAAACCGGTCGCGATGAACAGGCCGGGCAGCGCGGCAATGGGCCCGATCGTCGGCACCGCGTCCGGCGTCACGTCGATCATGCCGGCCCAGCGCTGTTCGACCTGAAGGCCCTCCAGCACTGGGAAGGCGCGTTTCAGCGCCGCGAAGGCGCCGTCGAGCACCTTGTCGTCGGGTTCGGGGTCGAGGATGCGGGCTTCCTCGAACGGGCTGGGGCGGTCGAGCGGCCAGTCGGTGCGCTGCCCCAGCGCCCGGAAGAACGCAGCGCCGAGGCGCAGCTTCATGCTCTTCCGCTCGGCCAGGAAAGCGGACCAGAAGGCGCGCATGTAGCGCAGCGCGTCCGGCGTCAGATCGAAGGTGACGCCGCCGCCGAGCGCCAGGCTGTAGCCGCCATCCTCGCGCCGCCGCAGGCTGAAGTCCGGCGCGCCCAGCCCACCTTCCGTCACCGCTGGGCCGGGGTCGGTGCGCAGCACGGAGGCCCGGACGCAGAGCTGCGGGAAATGCAGACCGTGGCGCTTCAGGAACAGATTCGACCAGGCGCCGGCCGCCAGCAGCACGAGGCGGGTTTCGATCCGCCCGCGCTCCGTCGCTACGGCGGAGACGGCGCCCGCCTCGGTCTCCAATCCCCGCACGGCGCAGCCGGTCAGCACATGGCCGCCGGCGGCCTTCAGCGCGTTGGCCAGCGCCGGGGCGGCCTTCGACGGTTCCGCGCGCCCGTCGCTCGGCGTCTCGATGCCGCCGATCCAGTCGGCCTCGGCGTCGGGAAAACGCGCCGCAACCTCGGCGGCGGAGAGCAGGCGGCTGTCGATCTGGTGGCGTCGCGCGTCTTCGGCCCAGCCTTCCCATTCCGCCATCTTGGCGGGGTCGTCGGTGACCCAGGTGACCCCGGCGCGCCGGAAGCCCACGTCGCGCCCTGTGCGCCGGGCGAGATCGTCCCACTCCATGAGGCTGCGCTTGATCAGCGGGATTTCCCGCCGGTCGCGGCCCTGCTGGCGGCACCAACCCCAGTTCCGGCTCGACTGCTCGCCGCCGACCGCGCCCTTCTCGACGAGCGCGACCTTCAAGCCGTTCTCCGCCAGCGAGAGGGCGGCGGACGCGCCGACGATGCCGGCGCCGATGACGACGCAATCGGCGCGCTCGGGCGGCGTTGCATCGCTCTCCACGGGGTCGACGGGGGGTGAACTCATGCTGCGGCTATCGTCCGGTCAGTCGGCACGGTCCGCCATCTGGGCGTCGGCGGTGCGTTGCGCCTCCTGACGCTGGAAGACGAGAGCGGCGACGACGATGCAGAAGGTGACGAGCAGCACGATCAACGTGCCGAGCGCGTTGATCTCCGGACTGACGCCGAGGCGCACCTTGGAGAAGACGACCATCGGCAAGGTGGTCGAGCCGGGGCCGGCGACGAAGCTCGCGATCACCAGATCGTCGAGCGATAGCGTGAAGGCCAAGAGCCAGGCCGAGACCAGCGCCGGCGCCAGCATGGGCACGGTGATCAGCAGGAACGTCTTGGCCGGACGGGCGCCGAGATCCATCGCCGCCTCCTCCAGCGACTGGTCGAGCGAGGAGAGCCGCGCGCGCACGATGACCGCGACGAAGCACATCGAGAAGGTGACGTGCGCGATGGTGATGGTCGTCATGCCCCGCTGCCAGGAGAGCCAGACGAAGAGCAGCAGCGTCGCCAGGCCCGTGATCACGTCCGGCATGACGAGCGGCGCCGTCATCATCCCGGTGAAGAGCGTGCGGCCCTTGAAATAGCCGAAGCGGCCCAGCGCGTAGGCGCCGAACAGCCCCAGGATCGTCGCGATCGTTGCGTTGAGCGAGGCGATCTTCAGGCTCATCCAGGCCGAGGACAGGATCTGCGGGTCCTTGAGCAGTTCGCCATACCATTTCGGCGAGAAGCCGGACCAGACGGAGACCAGCTTGCCCTCGTTGAAGGAGAAGATGATCAGGATCACGATCGGCGCGTAGAGGAAGGCGAAGCCGAAGAACAGCATCGCCAGCGTCGCCGGATGAAGCCCCTTCTTCATGACCGCGCCTCGTCCTGCTTGCCCTGGTAGTGCTGGAAGATGACGATCGGCACCACCAGGAAGATCAGCATCGCGATCGCGACCGCGGATGCGACCGGCCAGTCGCGGTTGTGGAAGAACTCGTTCCACAGGATGCGCCCGATCATCAGCGTGTCGGGCCCGCCCAGCAGTTCGGGGATGACGAACTCGCCGACCGCCGGAATGAAGACCAGCATCGAGCCCGCGACGATGCCCGGGATCGAGAGCGGCAGCGTCACGGTCAAGAAGGTCTTCCAGGGCCGCGCTCCGAGATCGGCGGCCGCCTCCAACAGGCTCTCGTCCATCTTCGCGAGATTGGCGTAGAGCGGCAGGATCATGAAGGGCAGGTAGGAGTAGACGATCCCGACATAGACCGAGAAATCATTGTGCAGCATCGGCAGCGGCTGATCGATGATACCGAGCGATATCAGCAGGTTGTTGATGATGCCGTTGTTCTTGAGGATGCCGATCCAGGCGTAGACGCGGATCAGGAACGAGGTCCAGAAGGGCAGAATCACCAGCATCAGCAGCGCGTTGCGCCAAGCGCCCGGCGCGCGCGCGATGCCGTAGGCCATCGGATAGCCGATCAAGAGGCACACCAGCGTCGAGATCAGCGCGATCTTGATCGAGTTGAGATAGGCGACGACGTAGAGGTCGTCGGTGAAGAGGAAGTTGAAATTGTAGAGCGTGCCGGTGAAGTCCGGGATCAGCCCGTCCGCCCACTCGAAGATCGGCAGATAGGGCGGCATCGCGATCGCCGCCTCCGAGATCGAGAGCTTCAGCACGATCCCGAAGGGTGCCAGGAAGAACAGCAGCAGCCAGATATAGGGTGGCAGCAGCAGGATCGTGCGCGGACTCAGCACCCGGCGCTTCAGGCGCGTGATCGCGCCGCCGCCGCGCCCGGCCGTGGCCAGCGGATCGCCGCCCGCGCTCATCGCGTCAGCACCACGCCGGCATGGGGCCCCCAGCTGAGCCAGACCTCCTCCTCCCAGTCGATCGGCCGTTCGGCCGTGCGGGTGAGGTTGGGGGAGGTCACGCGCACGAGTTGCCCGTCCGCGAGCCGCACCTGGTAGATCGATAGGCTGCCCTGATAGGCGATCTCGTCGACGGTGCCCTTCAGCAGGTTCTCGCTCTGGCTCGGTTTCTCCTTGGCGATGGCGATCTTCTCCGGCCGGATCGCGACGGTGACGTCCTGGCCCTGGCTGAGATCGTCGCCGTCATAGGCGAGTTGGATGTCGATCCCCGCATTCGGCGCGGTGACCGTCAGCTTTTCCCCGTCCCGCGGCAGGGCGGAAACCTTGCCCTCGAACAGATTGACGGAGCCGATGAAGTCCGCGACGTAGCACGAATTCGGGTATTCGTAGACCTCGCTCGGCGTGCCGACCTGCTGGATCACGCCCTCGTTCATCACCGCGACGCGGGTGGAGAGCGTCATCGCCTCCTCCTGGTCGTGGGTGACGACGATGAAGGTGACGCCGAGTTCCTCCTGGATGTTCATCAGTTCGAACTGGGTGCTCTCGCGCAGCTTCTTGTCGAGCGCCGCCAAGGGCTCGTCGAGCAGCAGCAGCTTCGGGCGCTTGGCGAGCGCCCGGGCGAGCGCGACGCGTTGGCGCTGGCCGCCGGAGAGCTGGTGCGGCTTGCGCTTGGCGAACCGGTCGAGCTGGACGAGTTCCAGCATCTGCTGGACCCGCGACTCGATCTCGCCCTTCGGCATGCCTTCCTGCTTCAGCCCGAAGGCGACATTCTGGGCGACCGACATGTGCGGAAAGAGCGCGTAGCTCTGGAACATCATGTTGACCGGCCGGTCGTAGGGCGCGACGCCGACCATGTCCTGCCCGTCGAGCAGGATGCGCCCCTCGCTCGGCTCCTCCAGCCCCGCCAGCATGCGCAGCAGAGTGGTCTTGCCGCAGCCCGAGGCGCCGAGCAGCGAGAACAGCTCCGTGCGGTAGATGTCGAGGCTGACATTGTCGACGGCGACGAATTCGCCGAAGCGCTTGGTGACGTTCTGGATCGAGATATAGGGATCGCCGCCGGGCACGGCCCATCCGGATGCATTGTGGGCTTTCGCCGTCTCGCCGCTCATGCGCGTCTCTCGCCCCCGAAAGAAGGACGCCCGCGGCCCCGATGCCTCGGAAGAGAGGAGGGGCCGCGGGCGCCGGTCACCGGATCGCCGATCCGGCCGTCATGGGATCCGCCAGCCTTACCGGCAATCCTTATTGGCCGGTCTTCAGCTTGGTCCAGGCGCGGGTCGCTTCACGCTGGAAGCGCGGTCCCCAGGGCTGGACCGTGTAGAGCTTCTTCATGGTGGCCTGGTCCGGATAGATCGCCGGATCGTTCTTCACCGTGTCGTCGACATACTGCGTCGCCGCCTCGTTGGCGTTGGCGTACCAGACGTAGTTGGAGATGCCGGCGGCCACTTCGGGCTTCATGATGTAGTTGAGGAAGGTGTGCGCGTTGTCCGGATTCGGCGCGTCCTTCGGGATCGCCATCATGTCGGTCCAGAGCAGCGCGCCCTCCTTCGGGATGACGTACTCGATCTCGACGCCCTGGCCGGCCTCGGCGGCGCGGTCGCGGGCGATGAACATGTCGCCCGACCAGCCCATGGCGATGCAGATGTCGCCGTTGGCCAGGTCGTTGATGTTCTGCGAGGAGTGGAAGTACTTGATATGCGGGCGCACCTTCTGCATGTGCGCCATCGCCTCTTCCATCTTGTCCGAGTCCTGACCGGCCGGGTCCGCGCCGATATAGTTCAACGCGGCCGGAATCACCTCGGTCGGCGCGTCGAGGAAGGTGACGCCGCAATCGGCGAACTTCGAGACGACCTCAGGGTCCATCATCATGTCCCAGCTGTCGGTCGGCGCATCGGGCATGCGCTCCTCGATCATCTTCTTGTTGTAGGCGAAGCCGGTCGTGCCCCACATGTACGGCATACCGTGATCGTTGCCCGGGTCCATCGGTTCGACCCGGCCGAGCAGCGTGTCGTCCAGATTGTCCCAGTTGGGCAGCTTCGACTTGTCGAGTTCCATGAAGACGCCGGCCTGAATCTGCCGCGCCAGGAAGGTCGAGGTCGGCACGACGACGTCGTAGCCGGAATTACCGGCCAGCATCTTGGCTTCCAGCACCTCGTTGGAATCGAACACGTCGTAGCGGACCGTGATGCCGGTCTCCTTCTGGAAATTCTCGATCGTGTCCTCGGCGATGTAGTCGGACCAGTTGTAGACGTTGACGACCTGGTCCTGCGCGCTCGCCGCGCCGGCGAGGCCGACGACGGCCGCCAGCGCCGCGACGCCGGCCTTGAGCGCCGTTTTGATCGTGATATCAGCTCCCTGACGCATGTCTCGGATACCTCCTGGTCGTGGTTGAACGCCGGGGGAGGGTTTCGTCCCTCTCGATCCGGCGCCGGTTCTTCGTTGCCGGGCGATGGCGGCCGGGTTCCGGCCGCGTCGCCCCTCGCTTGTCCCTCCGGGTCGGGCCGCGTGATGGGTCCGAGCCGCCAGGGTGAATGTCACCGCGCCTGCGCTTTTCCGTCAACAGCGCTTGCGATGAAAGCCTGGTCTATGCGGCGCCTCCGTCATAGGTCATCAGGGCGCCGTAGAGCTCCGGGCGGCGGTCGCGGAAGAAGCCCCAGCTCGCTCGCGCGAGGCGCATCGCCTCCAGATCGACCGTCGCGGTCAGGATCTCCTGGCCGTCGCGCGACGCCTCCGCCAGCTTCTCGCCGGTATGGTCGGCGATGAAGGAGGATCCGTAGAACGTCATCTCGGCGGCGTCCGAGGTCTCGGTGCCGATCCGGTTGCTGGCGACCAACGCCACCATGTTGGCGGCCGCGTGGCCCTGCATGGTACGCTGCCAGTGGGCGCAGCTGTCGATCTCGGGCGCCTGCGGCTCGTTGCCGATGGCGGTCGGATACATCAGCACGTCGGCGCCCTTGAGCGCCATCGCGCGGGCGCATTCCGGATACCACTGGTCCCAGCAGATGCCGACGCCGATCCGCCCGAAGCGGGTGTCCCAGACCTTGAAGCCGGTGTCGCCCGGGGTGAAGTAGAACTTCTCCTGATAGCCGGGCCCATCCGGGATATGGCTCTTGCGATAGAGGCCCATGATCGTGCCGTCGGCATCGACCATGGCGAGCGAATTGAAATAGGCGTTGTTCGCCCGCTCGAAGAAGCTGACCGGCAGCACCACGCCCAGTTCGCGGGCGAGCCCCGACATCCGCGCCACGATCGGGTTGTCCTTGAAGGGCTTGGCCAGGCGGAACAGTTCCTGCTTCTGGTCGGGGCAGAAATAGGGGGTCTCGAAGAGTTCCTGCAGCAGGATCACCTGCGCGCCCTTGGCGGCGGCCTCGCGGACCAGCGCCTCGCCGCGCGCGATGTTGCCTTCGGTATCCCAGTCGCAGGCCATCTGGGTGGCGGCCAGGGTGATCTCGCTCATGCCTCGCCCTCCTTCTCGCGCGGGCTCAGGTCCGGGGAACCTGCTGGGTGATGCAATGGAAGCAGCCGCCGCCGCGCACCACCTCGATCCCCGGCAGCGGGATGACCCTGCGCTCGGGAAAAAGCCCGCGCAAGGTCTCGATCGCCGGGGCGTCGGCCGGATCGTCGAAGATCGGTGCGATCACCGCCCCGTTCGCGATGTAGAAATTGATGTAGGAGAGCGCGAGCCGGTTGCCATGTTCCACCCGCTTCGCCGGGTGGGCGATCTCGACCACCTCGAAGGGCTTGCCGTTCGCGTCGCGCGCGGCGCGCAGCCGCTCGGCGTTCGCCTTCAGGCGCCCATGCTGCGGGTCCGCCGGATCGGCGGCGACCAGCGTCGCGATCACCCCCTCGCGCACGAAGCAGGCGAGGTTGTCGATGTGACCGTCGGTGTCGTCGTATTCCAGCGCCTCGCCGTCGAGCCAGATCACCTGTTTCGCACCCAGCGCCCGGGTCAGGATCTCGTCCGCCTCCGCCTGGGTCAGGCCCGGATTGCGGTTCGGGTTCAGGATCACGCTGTCGGTCGTCAGCACGGTGCCCGCGCCGTCGGTGTGCAGCCCGCCGCCTTCCATGAAGACCGGCATGGGGTATTGTTCGGCCCGCTCGCGCGCGATCATCGCGGCGGCGACTTCGGCATCCTTCTCCCAATGCGGGTATTCCCCGCCCCAGGCGTTGAACTTCCAGTCGATGCCGGCGAGACGGCCCTTGCCGTCGGTCACGAAGGTGGCGCCGATGTCGCGCGCCCAGCTGTCGTCGAGCGGTTGCGGGACCACCGTCACCGAGGCGCCGCAGCGCGCGGCCGCGTCGTCTTCGTCCTCGGGGTTCGCGAACATGGTAACGGGCTCGAAATCGGCGACCGCCCGGGCGACGGCGGCATAGGCCTCGCGCGCCGCGTCGAGCCGGTCGCGGAACACGATCTCGTTGCACGGCCAGGCCATGTAGGTGCCCGCGTGCGGCGCCCATTCGGGCGGCATCGCGAAGCCGTCATCGGTGGGAAAGCGCGTCGCCATGATGCCCCTCCTGGCTGTTCCCTTACGATGGCGCCCTCAGGTCAGCCCCAGTTCCTTGGCCGCGGCGTCGAGCGCCTCCTCGGCCACGTCGAACAGCTCGTCGATCTGCTCCGGCTCGATGATCAGCGGCGGGGAGAGCACCATCGTATCCCCACAGGAGCGCATGATCGCGTTGCGCTTGAAGAAATGGTCGCGGGCGACGGTGCCGGCCTTGCCGTCGGGTTGGAAGCGTTCGCGCGTCTTCTTGTCCTTGACCAGCTCGATGGCGCCGATCAGGCCGCAGGATCGGGTCTCGCCGACCAGCGGATTGTCGTCGAAGCGCTTGATGGCCTTCGCCAGATGCGGGCCGGTCACGTTCGCCACCTTCTCGACCAGCTTCTCGCGCTCGATGATCTCGATATTGGCGAGCGCGACGGCAGCCGCCGTCGGATGGCCCGAATAGGTGTAGCCGTGGAAGAACTCGCCGCCGTCGTCGATGATCGCGTCGGCGACCCGGTCGGAGACGCCGGAGGCCGCGATCGGCAGATAGCCGGACGACAGCCCCTTCGCCATGGTGATCAGGTCGGGCTCGATCCCGAAGGTCTCCAGCCCGAACCATTTGCCGGTCCGCCCGAAGCCACAGATCACCTCGTCGCAGATCAAGAGGACGTCGTGTTCCTTGCAGATGCGGTTGATCTCCGGCCAGTAGCTCTCGGGCGGGATGATCACGCCGCCGGCGCCCTGGATCGGCTCGGCGATGAAGGCGCCGACCGTCTCGGGCCCCAGTTCCAGGATCTTGTCCTCGACCGCCTTGGCCGCCTTCCGCCCGAACTCCACCGGGTCCATGTCGCCGCCGAGCTTGAACCAGTAGGGCTGCATCACATGGTGGATGGTCGGGATCAGCTTGCCGCCCTGCTTGTGCATCGGCTTCATGCCGCCCAGCGCCGCGCCGGCCACTGTGGAGCCGTGATAGGCGTTCTCGCGGCTGATGACGTTGACCTTCTCGGGCTTGCCGGCGCACTGCCAGTAGTGATGGACGAGGCGCAGGTTGGTGTCGTTCGCCTCCGAGCCGGAGCCGGAGAAGAACACCCGGTTGAAGTTCGCCGGTAGTTTGGAGGCCACCTTGTCCGCCAGCTCGATCGAGGGCGGGTGGGCCGTCTTGAAGAAGGTGTTGTAGTAGGGCAGTTCCAGCATCTGGCGGTAGGCGACCTCGGCCAGCTCCTTGCGGCCGTAGCCGACATTGACGCACCAGAGGCCCGCCATGCCGTCGATGATGCGTTCGCCGTGCCCGTCATAGAGATAGATGCCGTCGGCGCGCGTGATGACGCGCACGCCGCCCTCGCCATGCAGGCCCTTGTGGTCGGTGAAGGGGTGGAGGTGATGGGCCGTGTCGCTCTTGACCAGCGCCTCGACATCGTAGTTGCGGATCAGGTCGCTCATCGCGTTCTTCCCCTCGCCTCGGTGGCGGCGCGCCGGCCGGCCTGACGGCGCGGGCTGCCTTCGTTGTTCGGTGCGCGCACAATACCAAATGTGATCACATTTGCAAATGTGATCACAAAGCGCCGAGGCCACCGGATTCCTTGCGCGGCATCCCGAATCGCGGTCCGACTCCCGGCATCGGCGAAAGCCAGTATACGGCCATCGGGGAATCGGGCCCATGCAGCTCGACATGAAGGTGCTGGTCGGGAAGCTGAACCCGACCTGCCGCAAGGCGTTGGAGCAGGCGGCCCAGCTCTGCGTCCAGCAGACCCACTTCCATGTCGAGGTCGAGCATGTGTTGCTCAAGCTGCTGGAGCAGCCGGAGAGCGACCTGGCCGTCGGCCTCAAGGCCCACGACATCGACGCGACCGACCTCCAGACGGACCTGCAGGGCGCGATCGAGGCCTTTCATCGCGGCAACACCCGTACCCCGGCCTTGAGCCCCCAAATCGGCGATCTGCTGCAGGCCGCCTGGGTCTACAGTTCCGGCACGCTGGGGGAGCGCGCGACGCGTTCGGCGGCCGTGTTCCAGGCGGCGGTCGGCACGTCCGCGATCGCCGATCCGCTGACGCAGGCGTGCCCGGCCTTCGCCGACATCCCGGTCGAGGCTTTGGAGGCGAGCTGGCCGGATATCCTGAAACATTCGCCCGAGGCGATGCCGAGCGCGGTCGAGACGCAGAAGGCCGACGTCGCCGCGGCCAAGGCCGCGCGCAAGGATGCGAAACGTGCCAAGGAAACGGCGGCGGAGGGGGGCGAAGAGCCTGGGGAAGAGGGCGAAAGCGAGGTCGCCGATCCGCTGGACGTGCTCGATCTCTACACCGTCTCGCTGACCGACCAGGCGCTGGTCGGCGCGATCGACCCGATCGTTGGGCGCGACGCGGAAATCCGCCAGGTGATCGACATCCTGATGCGCCGGCGCCAGAACAACCCGATCCTGACCGGCGAGGCGGGTGTGGGAAAGACCGCTGTGGTCGAAGGGTTCGCCCAGCGCATCGCCGATGGCGACGTGCCGCCGCCCTTGGCGGACGTGGACGTGCGACTGCTCGACCTCGCGCTGCTGCAGGCCGGCGCCTCGATGAAGGGGGAGTTCGAGGAGCGGTTGAAGGGCGTGGTGGAGGCGGTGAAGGCCTCCGCCCGGCCGATCGTGCTCTTCGTCGACGAGGCGCATACGCTGATCGGCGCCGGCGGCGCGGCGGGGCAGGGGGATGCGGCGAACCTGTTGAAGCCGGCGCTGGCGCGCGGCGAGCTGCGCACCGTCGCGGCCACCACCTGGGCCGAATACAAACGCTATATCGAGAAGGACCCGGCGCTGGCCCGGCGCTTCCAGGTGGTGAAGGTGGACGAGCCGGAGCATGACCGCGCCGTCGCCATGGTCCGAGGCCTCGCCCAGCGCCTGGCGCAGCATCACGGCGTGCGCATCCTGGACGAGGCGATCGCGGACGCGGTCTCGCTTTCCGCGCGCTACATCGCCGGCCGGCAGTTGCCGGACAAGGCGATCGCGGTTCTGGACACCGCCTGCGCGCGGGTCGCGGTGGCGCAGGCCGGCGAGCCGCCGGCGTTGGAGGCCGCGCGCCGCACGGTCGAGCGGCTGGAAACCGAAATCGGCATCCTGACCGCCGAGCGCGTGCGCGCCGACGACCACAAGGAGCGGATCGCGACCCTGGAGGCGAAGCGGGCGGACGCCGAGGCCGAGGCGAAGACCCTCGCCGAGCGATGGGAGGAGGAGCGCGCCCTGGTCGAGGAGATGAGCGATCTGCTGGCGAAGCGCGTCGATCGGAACGAGCCGCCGGGCGCCGCCTTCGCGAAACTGGAAAAGAAGCTCGCCGCCTTGCAGGGCGAGGATCCGATGGTGCCGGCGCGCGTCGACGGCGCGGTTGTGGCCCAGGTGATCGCCGGCTGGACCGGCATTCCCGTCGGCCGGATGATGCGCGACGAGATCAAGGGCGTGATCGAGCTGGAGGGGCGCCTCGCCGAGCGTATCGTCGGGCAGGACCATGCGCTGGCCGCCGTGGCGAAGCGCATCCGCACCTATCGTGCGGGCCTCGACGATCCGGAGAAGCCGGTCGGCGTCTTCCTCTTCGTCGGCCCGTCAGGCGTCGGCAAGACGGAGACGGCGCTGGGCCTCGCCGAGCTGCTCTATGGCGGGGAGCAGAACCTGATCACCGTCAACATGTCGGAGTTCCAGGAGGCGCATACCGTCTCCGGTCTGAAGGGCGCGCCGCCGGGCTATGTCGGCTACGGCCAGGGCGGCGTGCTGACGGAGGCCGTGCGCCGCAACCCCTATGCCGTCGTGCTGCTCGACGAAGTGGAGAAGGCGCATCCGGACGTGATGGAGCTGTTCTTCCAGGTCTTCGACAAGGGGATGATGGAGGATGGCGAGGGCGTCGAGGTCGATTTCCGCAACACCGTCATCATCCTCACTTCCAACCTCGGCGACCGGATCATCCAGGAGGCCGCCTTCTCCGGCCAGGAGATGGGGGTGGAGGAGCTGGCCGCGAAGGTGCGCCCCGCGCTGCTGGAGCGGTTCAAGCCGGCCTTCCTCGGCCGCCTCGCGACCGTGCCCTACCTGCCGCTCGGCGAGGAGCAGATCCGCGGTATCGTCGACCTCAAGCTCGCGCGCATCGCCGATCGTTTCCGCGAGAACAACGGTGCCGAATTGGTGCTGGAAGAGGGCATCGCCGACGCCGTCGCCCGCCGCTCGACCGAGGTGGAGAGCGGCGCGCGCTCGATCGACGCGATCCTGACCCACAATCTGCTGCCGGCGGTCTCGGACGCGGTGCTGGGACGGATGGCCGAGGGCGAGCCGCTCGCCCGCGCGATCGTCTCGCTCGAGGGGACGGGCGTCTTCTCGGTGAGGGTGGAGTGAGGCCGACCTCCCATGTCTGACGACATCGGCTACACCCAGGAGAATCTCTATCTCTCGGTCTCGACGCCGCTCGACGACGACACGTTGCTCTTGAAAAGCGTGCGCGGCACGGAAGGCCTTTCACGGCTTTTCCGCTACGAGTTCGAGATGGTCTCCGAGGACCCGGAGATCGACTTCACCCAGATCGTCGGCGAGAGCGTCACCGCCAAGATCGAGATCGATGACGGTACCGAGAGCCGCTACGTCAACGGCATCGTCACCCATTTCTCGCAGCATGACAGCGATCCCAGGCTCTGGACCTACCGCGCGGTGGTGGAGCCCAAATTCTGGCTCGGCACGCGGCGGACCGACTGCCGCATCTTCCAGGACCAGTCGGTGACCGACATCATCGAGGCGCTGCTCGGCGAGCTCGGCGTCAGCGACTATGCGTTGGAGACGACCGGCAGCTACGCGGCGCGCGAATATTGCGTGCAGTATAACGAGACCAGCTTCGATTTCCTGAGCCGTCTGATGGAAGACGAGGGCATCTTCTATTTTTTCCGACACGAGGACGGGAAGCACACGCTGGTTCTCGCCGACGACGCGGACGTGCATGAGGACTGCCCCGGCCTCTCGCAGACGACCTACCGTCCGACGGGGGCCGGCGCGGCGGAGCGCGAGGACGCGGTGACCCAGCTCGCCTACACCGAACGGGTCTCGACCGACACGGCGACGGCGCGCGACTACAATTTCGAGCAGCCCTCGACCGACCTCACCAGCACGGCGGAGGGCGACGGCACCGGCTCCTCGATGGAGGCCTACGAGTATCCCGGCGGCTATACCGCCAAGGATGCCGGCGACGCCTACCAGAACATCCGCATGCAGGAGTACGAGACGCCGGTGAAGGAGCTCTCGGGCCGCTCCAACGTGAAGAGCTTCACCGCCGGTTATTGTTTCTCGCTCACCTGGCACGAGCGGCCGAGCCTCAACGACAGCTACATGCTGCGCGAGCTGAGCCTGAGCGCGAGCCGCGAGCGCTACGAGAATTTCTTCACCGCCCAACCCAAGACCCATCCCTTCCGGCCGGTGCGCGCGACCCGCCGTCCGCGCATCCACGGCAGCCAGACGGCGAGCGTCACCGGCAAGTCGGGGGAGGAGATCTGGACCGACGAATTCGGCCGCATCAAGGTCCAGTTCCATTGGGACCGGGAGGGCGAAAAGGACGAGAACACCACCTGCTTCGTGCGCGTGGCCCAGGGCTGGGCCGGCAAGAGCTGGGGCAGTTGGTTCCTGCCGCGCATCGGCATGGAAGTGGTGGTGAGCTTCCTGGAGGGCGACCCCGACCGGCCGCTGGTGACGGGCTGCGTCTATAACGGCGAGAACACGCAGAGCTATACCCTGCCCGACGACCAGACCAAGAGCTGGATCAAGACCAACAGCTCGAAGGGGGGCGACGGCTTCAACGAGCTGCGCTTCGAGGACAAGGCCGGGGAGGAGGAGGTCTATTTCCACGCCCAGAAGGATTGGCTCGCCGAGATCGAGAATTCCCGCACCACGACGATCAAGGAATCCGACGACACGCTGACGCTCGAGAAGGGCAGCCGCACGCTGGAGATCCAGGAGGGCGACGAGACCCATTCGGTCAAGGGCACGCGCACGCTGACCGTCGACGGCGCGCAGGAGCACAAGACCGGCGACGGCTTCACCCACAAGGTGACGGGCGACTATGAGCTCAAGGTCTCCGGCGACCTGACGATCAACGCCACTGGCAAGGTCACCATCAAGTCGGGCGACGCGATGGTGCTCCAGGCGGGCAAGGACGGCACCTTCAAGTCGGGCCAGGCCATGACGCTACAATCCGGCACGGACATGACGCAGACGTCGGGCAAGAACCTCGATATCTCGTCCTCGATGGACACGACCAACGAGGCCGGCATGAACATGACCACCAAGGCCGGCATGAACATGAAGAACGAGGCCGGCATGAATCTCGAGGAGAAGGCCGGCATGAACTACAAGTCCGAAGGCGGCATGAACCACGAGGCCAAGGGCGGCATGCAGATGAAGGCCGAGGGCGGCATGCAGGCGAGCTTCAAGGGCGGCATGCAGGGTACCTTCGAGGGCGGCATGATGGGCACGCTGAAGGGCGGGGTGATGGCCGCGCTCAAGGGCGCCATCAACAAGCTGGGCTGAGGAAGCGATGGCCGACGACGAAACCGAGGAACGGCTGGATCCGGACGACCCGGCCTTCGACGCGATGTTCGCGGAGCTGGGGGACGACCCCAAGCAGCCCGACGGCGACTATGAGGACCTCGATCCCAAGGGGCGCCTGCGCTCGCGCTACAGCATCCTCGACGGCAAGCTGGAGGGGCCGGCGGAGTTCTACCGCGACGGCGAGCTGACGCAGAGCTGCAGCTTCCGCAAGGGGTTGTTGCACGGCGAATGCCTGATCTACGAGGACGGCGCGTTGACCCAGCGCAGCCATTTCGTCGACGGCGTGATCGACGGTGAGGCGGTCAACTACGCCGACGGCCGGCCGACGAGCCGCTTCACCTACGACCAGGGGCAGCCGCACGGAATAGCCGAGTTCTACGAGGAGGAGCGCCTGACCCAGCGGGCCCATTTCGACCGCGGCTATCTGGAGGGCGAGACGGTCTTCTACGACGACCAGGGTAATGTGCTGCAGACCGTGCCCTATCGCGCCGGCCTGCGCGACGGGCGGGGGACGCTCTATGAGCTGGGCCGGCGGCTGGTCGAGATCGATTTCGCCGACGACCAGCAGACCGGCTGGCTCGTCACCTACGGGCCGAACGACCGGCCGATGGCGAAGATCCCCTATCGCGATGGCATGAAGCATGGCGAGGCGCGCTATTTCGACCCGGACGGCAAGCTGGTGAAGAGCGAGACCTACGCCGCCGACAAGCTCGAAGGCACGACCCGGGAGTACCTGCCGGGCGGTCCGTGCCTGAAGGAGTGCCCCTTCGTCGACAACAAGCTCGACGGCTGGGTCGTCGAATACGGCCCGAAGGGCCGCGAGGTCGCGCGCCAGGAGTTCAAAGGGGGCGAGGCCACCGGCCCGAAGCTGGAGAAGACCCGCTTCGGCCACAAGGAGGCCGGATCCGGTGACGAAGACGGGACCTGACGGGCCCTTGGAACCGGTCTATCCTCCCCCGCCACGATAGGGAGCGCCCACCCCATGCCCATGCCCGCCGCCACGGTGACCGCAATGCATGTCTGTCCGATGGTGACGGGCATCGTGCCGCATGTCGGCGGGCCGGTCGCCTCGCCCTCCATGCCGACGGTGCTGGTCGGCACCATGCCGGCGATCGGGCCGGGTTCGATGGCGGTCTGCGTCGGCCCGCCCGACAGCGTCGTCATGGGGTCGCCCACCGTGCTGGCCGGCAGCATGCCGATGTCGCGCGTGACCGACAGTTGCGCCCATGGCGGAACGATCGTCGTGCCGATGCCGACGGTCCTCGTCGCCTGATCGGACCGGTACCCGGCCCGACGCACCGGTAATGGCCTGAAATCCGAAATTTTCGCGGGGTCCGAGCGTCCCGCGAATATTTTATTTTTCTTGCGAATGCTTTCTTGTGCCCAGGATTCAGCGAGTGATATCATAGTTTTGCTGCATCAATATTTTGTGAATGCCGGGCGTGCGCCCTACGATATCTTGTGAGGGTGTGGCGGCGGAGCGGAGAAGGCGGCCGGATGGCAGCGGCGAGCATGGACGAGGATAACGGGCAGACGTTCCCGACCGGAGCGTCAGCGGGCAGCCGCTGGACGGTGCCGGATTCCGCGACGCGGGAAGGGTTGGCCGGCCTGCTGCGCGGCGGCCGCCGGGGCGGCGCGCCACGCTATCGTCCCGGCGCCTACGAAGAGGCGCCGCGCATCCGCCATGGCGGTTCGGCACTGCGTTTCGCGCTCTCGCCCGGGGCGGCCTACGGGCTCGTCGGCGGGGCGGCGACGGCGGCGCTGCTGCTTTTCGTCGCCGGGTTCCTCGTCGCCTACTGGCTGTTCGCCCCGGAAAGCCCCTTCGTGCGCGCCCAGACGCAGACCGTCGCATCGGCCGAGGCGCCGGGCCCGAGCCGCGACTTCATCACCCGCGCGACCGCGGGCGACGCGCCGGAGACGCCGGCGCCGCCCGCCCCGGAGATCGCCGCGGCACAGGAGCGGCTCGCCCAGGCCCAGGCCGAGGCTGAGGCTGATGGTCAATCCCCTGCCGCTCCGGATGTCGCGGCGCCGCAGCTCGCCGCGGTTCCGGCCGAACCAGCCGCGCCCGGAGCCGCGCCCGAAACCGCACCGGTGCCGGCCGCGCCGGCCACGGTCGCGCCAGAAATCCCCGCCGCCAGCGACCTGCCGCTGCCGCCGATACGGCCTGCGCCGCCGGCGGTGAAGGCCGAGCAGCAGACCGCCGCCCTCGCCCCCGCGACGAAGCCGGCGCCGAGCGGCGATGCCGGTCCCTACCGCCTGCAGTTCGGCGCCTACAGCGTGCGCGCGAACGCCGAGGAGATGCTCGCCAAGGTGCCGGCCGCGCTGAAGCCGCGGATCGTCGAGGGGACGGGCAGCGGCGGCACGCCGCTTTTCTTCGTCCGCAGCCGCGGTTTCGAGACGCTCGCCGCCGCGCGCGACGCCGGGCGCACGGCCGCGAAGGAGGCCGGTCTTCAGAGCTTCGTGCGGCGGACCCCGCAGGATGGGTGAGGGGGCGATGTCGGGGGGGGATGAGCGGCTTCGGCGGACTCGCCAGGTTGGCGGCCGTGCTCGGGCGGCGCTGGCGGGGCTGGCGTTGCTCTTGCCGGGGTCGCTGTTGGGCGGCTGCGGCCTGGTCGGCGACGGCGACCCGGTGTTCAGCGTCGAATGGGTGGCGCTGATCTCGGAACCGGGCTCCAACCGCAACAATCCGACCGCGGTCGATCTGGTACTGATCTACGATCCGGGCCTGACCGACACGGTCTCGACCCTGACGGCGGGCGACTGGTTTCGCCGCAAGACCCAGTTCCGGCGTGATTTCCCAAACGGTTTCAAGGTGTTGGGGTGGGAAGTCGTCCCCTCCCAGGCGATTGCCGCGCGTGAACTGGAAGATGACGATATCGAGAATGCCGAGGGCGACGCGCCCACGGCCGCCTTCGTCTTCGCCGACTATTATACGCCCGGCGACCACCGCGCCCGGCTGGAGACACGGACCGCGATCCGGATCCGACTCGGCCAGGACGACTTCACGCTTGAATCTTTCGATCCGCCCAATTGACGACTGGCGATATTCTTCTAGGCGCAAAGGGAAGCCGGGACAGGCTTTTCTTTTTATTGTAGTCTGCGCCCGCGTTTTCTTGTGAGTTCGGCGGCGGATCGGCTAGACTTGGGCGATCGAAACCGCGCGCGGCGCCTTCGCCGCCGGGCGTCGGTCGCGTATGGTGAGAGGTGGGGCCGGCGTCGCCCAGGGGGATCTATCGACATGCCGAGATCGGCACAGGATTTGCCGGAAGCGATCGAGTGGCACGAGGGCATGCTGCTTGCCCCGCAGCATTTCCAGCAGATGGCGCTGCGCGGGGAGGAACTGACCCTCTACCACACGCTGACCGCCAATCCCTTCCATTGGGGCGTGCGGCACCTGAAGGTCGATCCGGTGCTGCTCGTCTCCGGCGTGCTGCGGGTGCTGGAACTCGAGGCGGTGATGCCCGACGGCCTGATCGTCCACCATGTCCAGGGCGAGGGGGAGCCGCTGGAGATCGACCTGACGCAGTATCAGGAACGCCTCGCCCGCGGACGCGCGCGGATCCATCTGGCCGTGCCCGCGCGGCGCCCGGGCGGCCGCCCGACGGCGGGCGAGCTGCCGCGCTACCGCAGCGCGGAGGGCCCGCCGGTCAGCGACGAGGTCTCCGGCGAGAACGAAATGCGCATCGCGCGCATGGTGCCTCGGCTCGACCTGATGCTGGTGGACGAACTTCCGGAGAAGTTCACGGGCTTTCCGGTGGCCGAGATCGCGCTTCAGGAAGAGGCCTTCACCCAGACCGAATTCTGCCCGCCGGCGCTTTCGATCGCTCGCACTTCGCCGGTGGGGGAGGCCTGCTCGGCGCTCGCCACCAAGCTGCGCGAAAAGGCGGTCTTCCTGGCCGAGCGCAGCAAGGCCCCGGTCGCCCAGAGCGACAAGCCGATGCTGCACCAGACCCAGACCGTGATCCACGCGCTGGTCGCCGGTCTGCCGCAGTTCGAAGCGATCCTGAAGACCGATCGCTGCCATCCGTTCCCGCTCTATCTCGCGCTCACCACCATCGTCGGCCATATGACGGCGGTCGGGGGCGCGCTTGTCCCGCCCAGCCTGCCGACCTACGATCATGACGACATGCGGGCCTCCTTCGAAGCGGCGATCCAGTTCGCGATCCAGATGCTCGACCGGGTCTCGGAGGCCTATGTCGCCATCCCCTTCGCGGAGAAGGACGGCGTCTTCGACCTGACGATCGACCCCGCCTGGTGCGACGAGGCCCTGACGCTCGGCGTGCGGGCGCGCGCCGGCATGACGGAACCGGACGTGATCGCCTGGATGGAGAGTGCGCTGATCGGCTCGCAGCCGACGCTGACCTCGATGCAGGAGCGCCGCGTGCTCGGCGCCGGCCGGCGGCGGATCGACCGCGACCAGGCGCTCGACCTCGTGCCGACGCGCGGCGTCGTCCTGTTCCGGGTCGAGATCGACCCCGAGTTCGTCGAGCCGGGCGAGCCCCTCCTCGTCCTGTCGGGCGACCGCGGCCGGCGCGAGCCGCCGCAGGAGATCGTGCTCTACGTCCGCAATCCCGCGGGCGAAGACGCGGTTTGATCGGATAGCGAGATCATGGCCGCACCCGCCGCCTCCGCCGCACCGGGCAGCGCCGGCGATTACCTCCTGGACCAGTTTCGGGAGTTCTACGCCGAGGTGATGCGTCTGCGCGAGGAGGCGTTGAAGACGGGCCGCGCGCGCGGCGTCGGCGCGAAGAAGGCGGCCGCCGCGAAACCCGCGCCGCCGCCGGAAGGGGTGTTGCGCCCGCTGCCGCCGCCGTTGCCGGGCCGCGCCAAGCCGGCCGTGTCCGAAGAGGATCTCGCGACCGAGGAGCCGCCGGAGGCCGGTGAGGCGGACGACGCGGATCTGCATTCCCCGATGCTGAAGACCGAGGAGGCGCTGGAGCGGCTGCAGGCGATCCTGGAGATGCAGGCGCTGGAGGCCGGCCGGCGCGGCGGCGAATACGGCGTCATCTACTACAAGGAAGCGCAATATGTGATGGCCGCGCTGGCGGACGAGGTGTTCCTGCATCTCGACTGGCCCGGTCGGCTCGCCTGGAAGGACGATCTGCTGGAAACCCGGCTCTTCGGCACCTACGCCGCCGGCGAGCGGTTCTTCCAGCGACTCGACAAGCTGCTCTCCGGCGGCGACCGGGTGCAGGCGGAACTGGCGGTGGTCTATCTCATGGCGCTCGCGCTCGGCTTCCGCGGCAAGTACCGGGGCGCGAAACACGACCGCAAGCTGCTCGAATACCGCAAACAGCTCTACTACTACATCTATCAGCGGCGTCCCGACCTGGCCGACCAGGCCCACCGGCTCGCCCCGCATGCCTATGACGGGGTCCAGCGCGAGGCGAGCCCGCGCATGCTGCCGTCGCCGGCGCGCTGGTTCTGGCTGCTGGGCCTGGCGATCCTCACCTATCTGATCGCGAGCGACCTGTTGTGGCGCGACGCGATCCAGCCGCTCCAGGACGTCCTTCGGAGGCCGGGCTGAAAGGCCCCGGAGGTTAGGCGATGCAGTGGCTCGACCCGATACGCGATGTCCTGATCCGGCTGACGCCCTATCTGCCGAGCATCATCGGCACGTTGATTTTCACCGCGCTCATCCTGCTGGGCGCGCTCTGGTTGCTGCTGAAGCGTTCGAAGCAGAAGGCGAAGGACGGCGAGGGCGAGAAGGACAAGCGCGACGCGCAGGCGCTGGATGCGCTGGAGCCGTTCCAGCTCGAACCGGACGATCTGCCGCTCTTGCCGCTGAAGAGCAGTTTCCGCCATGCCCTCAAGCTGTTGAAGGCGCATGTCTCGGGACGCGACTGGCGCTACGCCATTCCCTGGTACCTGCTGATCGGGCCGGAGGATGCGGGCAAGTCGACGCTGATCTCCTCGACCGAGCTCAACCTGCCGGTCGGCGCGCCGGCGGAGGATTGGGAGGATGTGCGCCCGGCCTGCAAATGGTGGTTCTTCGATCACGGCGTGGTGCTGGATATCGCGGGCCAGCTGGTGCGCGGGCACCACGGTCGGGCCTCCAACCGCAAGGGCTGGTCGCAACTGCTGCGGCTCCTGGACCATCACCGGCCCCGCCGGCCGATCGACGGCGTGGTGCTGACGATCCCGCTCGACGATCTGCTCGACCAGCAGGGCCGGCCGCGCACCGTCGACGACGTCGTTCAACGCGCGGAAGCGCTCTACAAGAAGCTCTGGCAGGCGCAGAGCCAGCTCGGCCTCGCCTTCCCGGTCTATGTGGTGATCACCAAGGCCGATCGGTTGACGGGCTTCAAGCCGTTCGTCTCGGAGCTGCCGCACGCGATGCATGGCGATATTCTCGGCTGGTCGTGTCCCTACAGTTTCGAGACCGAGTTCCGGCACAGCTGGGTCGACGAGGCGATCGACCGCATCGAGGGCAGCGTGCGCGCGACCCAGATGGAGATCTTCGCGGACCGCGAGGCGATCGCCGACGCGGAGGGGCTGTTTCAGCTTCCGGCCGAGATCGAGAAACTGCGCGATCCGCTCGACCATGCGATGCATGCGCTCTTCAAGGCGAGTTCCTATCACGAGGCCTTCTCGCTGCGTGGCATCTACCTGACGGGCGACGGCGGCCAGCCGCGCCCGGCCGGCCTGCGCCCGATGCCGGTGCTGCCCGGGGTCTATAGCGGGCCGAAGGAGGAGATCCGCCCGGCCTTCCTGCACGATCTGTTCGAGGAGAAGATCTTCCCCGAGAGCGGTCTCGCCCGGCCGGCGAAGCGCGCGCTGCTCGCCCGCAACCGCACCGCGCTCACCGCCCAGATCGCGACCGCGGCCGTCGTGCTGTTCGGCGGGGTGGGGCTCGCCTGGGACTATGCCAGCGTCACCGACGGGGTCGATTCCGTGCATCCCTTCATCGAGGAGGTGCACCGCGACATCCGCGAGGAGAAGGCGCTGCGTCAGGCCGCGCTGGAGAGCGGCGAGGCGCGGGCGCATGGCAGCTTCGACCGGGGCAAGGCGTTGTCGCTCCTGAACGGCATGTCGCGGGTGGACGCGGACAGCTTCGACAGCCTCTTCATGCCGACCAGCTGGGTCAGCACCGTGGACCAGGACGTGGTCGCGGTCACCACCGAGGCCTTCGATCGCTTCATCCTGCAGACGACGCGCACCGCCTTGCAGCAGCGGGCGGAGGAGATCCTGACCCGGCCGTTCGACCGGATGCTGGTTTCCGAGGCGGCCCGGACGGTGACGCAGGCGGCACTCTCCGCGCGAGTCCACCAGGCGGTTCAACAGGTGGCCGGCGGTTCCGGCCAGGCCTCGTCGGCGGTCGCCCCGCCGGTCGATCGCGGCGAGGCCTATCAGCGGATCGAGACCTTCGCGCTGGCCGTCCGCCAATTCGAGAACGCGATCGGGCGCTATAACGGCCTGCGCGAGACCCGCGACCTGAAGCACATCAAGTGGCTGGTCGCCTATCTCTTCGACGTGGTCCTGCCGGACACCTTCCTGGAGAATTCCGGTTTCTACGAGGCGGCGCTGACCGGCGTCGCCTACAGCCCGATCGAGTTGCGCAGTTATCGCGACCGCACCCTCTCCCGGTTCCAGACGCTGCTCGACGAGGAATTGCCGCGGCTCTTCACCGAGAACCCGTTGATCCTGGAACTCGAGGATCTGGAGCGCGGCCTCTCGGCGGCGGCGAACCGCCGGCTGGGCGGTCTCTCGCTGCTGCAGGAGGTTCGGCAGCGGATCGCCTCCACCCGGGAAATGTTCGACGAGCCGCGTTTCGAATGGATGGAACGGCCGGACTTCGACCCGGCGGTCTCCTATTCCGACGTGATGGAACGGATCGCGGGTCTGAGCCTGCTCGGTCCGCCTGCGGCCGAACGGTTCCTGCACCATTCGCGCGAAGGGGCCGAGGCGGTGCGCGAACGCATCGCGGCGCTGCGCGTGCCGTCGGTCGGGCCGTTGCTGGAACAGGATGGCGAGCGCACGGAGTTGCGCTTCTCGCAGCCGATCCTGGATTTCAACGGCGTTCTCGAGACGCTCTTTGCACGCCCCTTCATGACCGGCGACCGGTTGCGACCGCTACCGCCGGCCCCGCCGACGGGCGTGCCCGCGCTGTGGGAGATGGCGCCGCTGGACGAGGCGACCGGTTATCTCAGCGTCTTCTCCGACTTCACCGAGGATCGGCTGCTGGACGCACCGAACGCGCTGCGTCCCGTGGTGCGCCAGGCCGCGGCGGAGCGGCTGGCCGACGCGGTCAACGACCGGATCGCGAACGCGCTTTCAGTCGGCGAGGACGGCCGCACCGCGGGCCTGCGCAAGGAGGAGGCGCTGCGGCGCGAGGTCTCCAGCTTCACCGCCGCCAGCTCGCCGCTGACCCGCATCCTCGCGACCTATGACGATCTGGCGCTCGAGGAAAGCTATCTCGACCTCAGCGACCTGGTGATGGGCCATGCCGTCGGCCTGATGCAGGAGGCCGACGAACTCTTCGCCGAGGAGGCTTTCTACGAGCCCCAGGGCGGCGATTTCCGCTGGTGGCAGGGCGACGCGCGCATGGCGCTCGACGCCTATCGCGCGCGCGACCGGTTCGAGCTGCTCGATATTCTGGCCCGCCAGCGCGAGCGGATCGCCATCATCGCGGGCGACTACGTCCGGCCGCTCACCACTTTCATCGACGGCCAGGACATCCGCATGCCGCAGGCGGCCGAGCGACTGGTCTCGAAATGGCGGCGGATCGGCGACGAGCTGGAGAAGTACAATCTGCGCCGGGCGGACAATTCTGTCTCCGAACTGGAGGGCTTCATCACCGGCGCCATGATGGAGATCACCTTCGCGACCTGCAGCGAGACCCTCGGCGAGGCGGGCCTGGATGATGGGCAGGCGGGCGGCGATTTCTTCCTGGCCCGCATGGGCCGGCTTGAGCGCGGCATCCGCCAGCGCTGCGCCGACCTTGCCGGCGTGCAGGCGCAGGTCTCCTATGACGAGATCCGCGCGCGCTTCCAGGAACGGCTGGCCGGACGCTACCCCTTCGTCGCCGGCGGATATTCGCCGGACATGGCGGAGGCGAGCCCACGCGATCTCGCCGCCTTCTTCGCGCTCTACGACCGCGAAGCCGAGCCCGCGCGGCGCGCGCTGACCCAGGCCACCGACCTGGGCTTCGCCCGCGATCGGGCGCTCGACTTCCTCGATCGGATGGACCAGGTCCGGCGGCTGTTCGACCCGTGGCTCTCCGCCGGAGCGGCGGACGACGCGCCGGTCTTCGACGTCTCGGCCAGCTTCCGCGTCAACCGCGACCGCGAGGCGGGCGCCAATCAGGTGATCGAATGGGCGCTCACGGTCGGGCCGACGCGGCTCGACCAGCGCAGCGGTTCCGACGCGACGGCGCGCTGGAGCCTGGGCGAACCGGTCGCCCTCCTGCTGCGCTGGGCGGAGAACTCCACCGCCGTGCCCGCCGCGGTGCCCGAACGCCAGGACCTGACGGTCGACGGCAGGCGGGTTACCATCAGCTACGACAATATCTGGTCGCTGTTCGAGCTGATCCGGCGCCAGCGGGCGGGTTCCGACGATTTCGAGCGCTTCGTCGACCCGAGGCCGCACACGCTGCGCGTGGATTTGCCGACCCGGCCGGAAGGCGGCGGGCCGATCGACCAGGCGCGGCTCTTCGCGCGGGTCGAGCTCAGCGCGCGCGGCGCCGGCGAGCCGGTCGACGTGGTCGTCCCCATCTTCCCGGCCAGTGCGCCGGATATCGCGGAGTAGGCACAGTGAGTGAGGCGAAGGACGAGAAGGCGGGCGCCGGTGGCGCGGCGGCGGGGCTCGCCGCCGCCAGCGCGACGAGCCCCCCGCCGCCGGTCGCGGAGGACGGCCCGCCGGAAGAGGTGTTGGCCGAGATTCCGGGCAAGGACGGGCCCTGCGGCGCCAGCCTGCGCTACGATCCGCTGTTCGACGAGATCCGCAACGCACGGCGCGAGGAGGCGGATCTGCCCCAGGGCGTCTGGCAGCACGATCTGAAGCGGGCCGAATGGGGCCGGGTGCGCGATCTGTGCCTGGATGCGCTGGCGACCCGGTCGAAGGATCTGCATCTCGTCTTCTGGCTGACGGAGGCCTGGACCCACCTGGAAGGCTTTCGGGGCTTCCGACGCGGCATCGACCTCGCCGCCTCGCTGATCGAGGAATATTGGGAGGATCTGCATCCCGCGATCGAGGCGGACGGCGATCTCGATTTCCGCCTCGGACCGGTGCAGTGGTCGAATACCCAGTTCGGCCGCCTGCTGCAGCTGGTGCCGATCACCCGGCCGGAAGGGGACGAACGCTTCTACGATCTGCACGACTGGAACGACGTGCTCAGGATCGAGAATCTGCGCCAGCGCGACCGCGAGGCGGCCGAGCGCGAGGCGCGCCGCAAGCCGAGCCGCGGCGCCTTCGAGGCGAGCGTGAGCATGACGCCGGTCGATTTCTACATCGACCTGGTGACCGTGGTGGAGGCGGCGATCGGGGAGGTCGAGCGGCTCGACCAGTTGTTGGAGGCGCGCGCCGGCAAGCAGGCGCCGAGCCTGGGGCGGATGCGCCAGAGCCTGGTCGCGATCGACGAGCTGGCGCGGCGCTATCTCGCCGACAAGGGCGGCGAGCTGCCGAGCGAGAGCACGGCCGAGGACGAAGCGGCGGCGGATGGTGAGACAACGGGCGGCGACGCGCCGCCGGAGGAGACGGCGATGGCAGAGCAGCAGGCCGGCGGCAAGCCGGCGGCGTCCGGGCCGATCGAGAGCCGGGCGGACGCCTACAAGCGCCTGGCCGAGGCGGCCGACTATCTGATGCGCACCGAGCCGCACAGCCCCGTGCCCTATCTGGTGCGGCGGGCGGTCGCCTGGGGGAACATGAGCTTCGGCGAGCTGCTGGTCGAGCTGATGGAGAATGGCGGCGACCACCAGCGGGTCCTGCGCCTGCTCGGCCTCGACGAGATGGGCCGGCCGCAGGGCGGGGCCGGCAAGCCCAAGCAAGACGGCGGGGATTGAGTTCGCACCGATGGCGAAGGCCTCCGCCTCCTTTCTCCTCGACCATCCGAGCTGGCACTACGTCCTGCAGGAATTCTATCTCGCCTATCGTTTCGGCCCGGCCGGCGGCAGCGCCGATATCCGCCGGCACCAGCGCGAGGTGCAGACGCGTCTATCGCGCTGCCTGAACGGCGAGCCGCGGCTCGTCGCGCAGACGGCGGAGACGAAGCCGGTGGTGAACCATCTCGGCCGCGCGCTGGACAACGGGCAGAACGACAGGATGGCCAGCTTCATCCGCGCCCTCGCCAAGATCACCGACGATCTCAGCTGGCAATACGGCTACGACCGCATGCCGCGCAGCCTGGAGAAGAAGTACGCCTATTCCGAACTGCTCGGCCCGCGCGGGCCGGTGCAATGCGACGATCTGATCCTGGGGCTCGTCCTGTTCTCGCCGAAATGCACCTATCCGGCGCACAGCCATGAGGACATCACCGAGAGCTATCTGTGCCTCAGCGGCTATGTTTCGGAGAATCAGGCCGGGGTCTATCCGCCGGGCTCGCTGATCCTGAACCAGGCGGGGCGCGAACATGCGATCACGACATCGGATCGCGAACCCGTGCTCCTCGCCTATGCCTGGACCGGCCCGCCCGAAGCCTTGCAGGGCTTCAAGATGGCCTTCTCGCAAGGCAAGGTCACGACCGGCCGGCGCCCGGCGAAACCGGCGGAATGAATCCGGCCGGTCCCTAGTCGAACAGGCGCGCGAGGCACCGGCGGTAGGCGGCCGCGGCCTCCACCTCCAGGGCGTGGCGTCCCTCGCTCACCACCTGCGTTCCGGCGACCCAGACATCCTCCACCGGGCTCGCGTCGGCGGCGAAGATCCAGCCGTCCAGGATCTGGTCGTCGCTGCGCCCGACGATATCCGCATGCTGATCGTCGAGTGCGACCAGATCCGCCTTGTAGCCGACCGCGATCCGGCCGGAGGTGCGGCCGGCCGCCCGCGCGCCGCCCTCCGCCGCCTTGCGCCAGAGCATGCCGCCGACGGACGGCGTCTCCCTGTTGGCCGCGCGGTTGCGCCGCCGGTCGGTCAGCCGCACGCCATATTCCAGGAGCGCGAGCTCGCGCGCCGGGTCGCGGCCGACCTGGCTGTCGGAACCGATGCCGAGATGGCCACCGGCCGCCAGATAGGGGCCGAGCGGGAAAAGCCCGTCGCCCAGGTTCGCTTCCGTCGTGGGGCAGAGCCCGGCGACCGCGCCGCTGGCCGCGAGCCGTGCGACCTCGTCCTCGTCCAGATGCGTCGCGTGGACGAGACACCAGCGCCCGTCGGGCCCGACCTCGTCGAGCAGCAGCTCGACCGGCCGCCTGCCGGTGGCGGCGTGGCAGTCCGCGACCTCCTTCTCCTGCTCGGCGATGTGGATGTGGATCGGTGCGGAGCCGTCGATCGCGTCGAGCCCGGCCACAGCCTCCCGGATCATCTCCACCGGTGCCGCGCGCAGCGAATGCGGGGCGAGACCGACCGCGACCTCCCGGTCGGCGGCATGGCGCTTCGCCAGCCGGCTCACGATCTCCAGCATCTCGTCCGGGGTGCCGGCGAAACGGCGCTGTTCGGCCCCGAGCGGCGTATCCCCGAAGCCGCCGCGCGCATAGAGCACCGGCAGGTGGGTGGCCGCGATTCCGGCCTCCTGCAGCCCGGTGAGGCAGGCCGTGCTCATCTCGGCCGGGTCGTCATAGGCTTCGCCCGACGGATCGCGGTGCAGATAGTGGAACTCGCAGATCGCGCCATAGCCGCGCTTCAGACATTCGACCGCGAGCTGGCGGGCGATGGTGCGCAGATCCTCCGGCGTGACGGTGAGCGCAAGGCGGTACATCGCCTCCCGCCATGTCCAGAAGCTGTCCTCCGCGCCCTTCGCGCCATGCCCGCGGAATTCGGCCCGCCCCGCCATCGCACGCTGGAAGGCGTGGCTGTGCAGGTTGGTCATGGCGGGGACGACGGGGCCCGGCGCGTGCGTCACCCGGCCCGGATCGGCGCCTACCGTCACCTCCGTCAAATAGCCGTCGCCGTCCCACCGCAGCAGCACGTCGCGGGCCCAGCCATCGGAAAGCAGCGCCACGCTCGCGAACAGTTCCGTCATCGCCTTCTTCCGGTTAGGCTTTCGACCGATCGGGGAAACGTGACCCGCGCCCGGGCGTCGGGCAAGCCTTTCCTCAACCGGCCCGACCGGGCCTCGCCGCGCATTCGAGGATCGTCGCCAGCATGTGGGACCAGCTCTGGATCAATGCCGATCTCGCGACCATGGAAGTCTCGAAGACGCCCTACGGGGCGATCGCGGACGGCGCGATCGGTATCGAGGAAGGGCGAATCGCCTGGGTCGGCCGGCGCGCCAACCTGCCCGACGCGCCGGAGGCGCTGGCCCGCCAGGTCCGCGATGCCGGCGGGCGCTGGATCACGCCGGGCCTGATCGACTGCCACACCCACATCGTCCATGGCGGCGACCGGGCGCGGGAATTCGAGCTGCGGCTCGAGGGTGCCTCCTACGAGGAGATCGCCAAGGCCGGCGGCGGCATCGTCTCCACCGTCGAGGCGACCTGCGCGGCGGATGAGGACGAACTGCTGGAAGGCGCCGGCCGGCGGCTCGACGACCTGCTCGCCGAAGGGGTGACCACGATCGAGATCAAGTCGGGCTACGGGCTCGACCCCGAGAATGAGGCCAAGATGCTGCGCGTCGCCCGCGCGCTGGGGGAGGTTCGGCCGGTCACTGTCAGGACAACCTTCCTCGGCGCGCATGCGCTGCCTGCGCGCTTCAAGGAGGACCCGGACGGCTATATCGACCATGTGATCGCGGAGCAATTGCCGGCGGTGCTGGCGGAGGGGCTGGCCGACGCGGTCGACGCCTTCTGCGAGGGGATCGCCTTCTCGCCGGAGCAGACGGCCCGGGTCTTCGAGGCCGCGCGCGCGGCCGGCCTGCCGGTCAAGCTGCATGCCGACCAGCTCTCCGACCTCGGCGGGGCGGCGTTGGCGGCCTCCTTCGGGGCGCTGTCGGCCGATCATCTGGAATATACCAGCGAAGCGGGCGTCGAGGCGATGGCGAAGGCGGGGACCGTCGCCGTCATCCTGCCCGGCGCCTTCTACACGCTGCGCGAGACGCAAGTCCCGCCGATCGAATCCTTTCGCCGGCACAAGGTGCCGATGGCGCTGGCAAGCGACGTCAATCCCGGCTCCTCGCCGATCACCTCGCTGCTGCTGATCCTGAACATGGCCTGCACGCTCTTCCGGATGACGCCGGAGGAGGCGCTCGCCGGCGTCACCCGGCAGGGGGCGAAGGCATTGGGGCTCGAGGCCGAGTGCGGCACGCTGCGGGTCGGCAAGCGCGCCGACTTCGTGCTGTGGGACATCGAGACGCCGGCGGCGCTCGCCTATCGTCTCGGCTGGAACCCCTGCGCCGGTGTGGTGCGCGGCGGCCAGGTGGTGCGTTGACCGGCGCCCTATTTCGGGCGCCAGTCGATCGCGGTCTCGAGCATCGGTCGCAATGTCGCTTGCAGTTGGGTCGCCTCTTCCTCGGCATAGGCGAAGGGCGGCGCCTCGTCCATATAGGTCGCCTGGGCGAGTTCGAGCTGTATCGCGTGCCAGCCCTCGGCGGGTCGGCCATAGGCGCGGGTCGAATAGCCGCCCTTGAAGCGCCCGTCGCATATCTGAGTGTAGTCGCCACCGGCCCGTTCCGCCGTCTCGACCACCCGCGCCGCCAGGTCGGGTGCGCAGGCGGCGCCGTCCGCGGTGCCGATATTGAGGTCCGGCAGCCGCCCCTCGAAGAAGCGCGGCACCCGGCTGCGGATCGAATGCGCCTCCCACAGCACGGCATGGCCGTGGCGCGCCCGCAGGCGCTCGAGCTCGTCTTCCAGCGCCTGATGATAGGGCCGCCAATAGGCATCGATCCGCGCGAAGGTCTCGGCCATGTCCGGGTGCAGATCGTTGATGTAGATCGGCCGGCCGTCGAAGGTGTCGATCGGGACGAGGCCGGTCGTGTCCTGGCCGGGGTAGAGGTTCGAATCGTCGGGCGGGCGGTTCAGGTCGACAACGTAACGCGAGTGCGTCGCGACCAGCATCGAACAGCCGAGATCGGCGGCGAAATCGTAGAGCCGGTCGACATGCCAGTCCGTGTCGGCGAGCAGGCGCGCCTCCGGCGTAAAGCGCGCCAGGATGTCCTTCGACACCTCCAAGCCCGCATGGGGCACGCTGACCAGCACGGGCGCTTCGCCTTGGCTCAAACGATAGGGCTGCATGACGCCGCTATAGACGCTTTGACCGGCGCTGTCATCGCCGCTCGCAGTTCCCGGCGTGGCGAACGTGGCTCACCAGGCGGTTCGCCTTTCGGGCTTGCCATCGGCGGGCGCCGGCGTTTGGCTGGCGCCCGCTTCGGATCACCGGCAGGCGGAGGACGAGAATGCAGGCGCAGCGGGCGATGGACGACATGACGGCAGCCGCCGACGGGACGGATCGACCGGCGAAAGCCGGTCGCATAGCCGACGTGACGCGAGCCGCGGACCACCTGCGCGTCGCCTGGGCGGCGCATCCCCTGGACCGCGCGGCCAGCCGCTTCCATTACCTGTGGCTGCGCGCCAACTGCCGCTGCGCGGCGTGCCTGCACCCGCAGACCTGGGAGCGCACGATCGACAGCTATGCGCTCGACCCGTCGATCGCGCCGCTCGGCGCCGCCGTCGAGGCGGAGGGCCGCGCGCTACGTCTAACCTGGCCCGACGGGCACGAGACGCTGATCGAGGCCGGGTGGCTCGCCGCGCACGACTATGACGGCGATGTGCGCCGGGCCCGGAAACGGTCTTTCCGGACCTGGGACGCGGCCACGCTTTCTGCCGACCGGCCGGACCATGGCTGGGAAGCCGTGATGCGCGACGACGGAAGCCTGCGCGCGATGCTGACCGATTTGCGCGAGCGCGGCCTCGCGATCGTGCGTGGCGTGCCGCCCCAGGACGGCGAGGTCGCGCGCGTCGCGCGTCGCATCGCCTTCCTGCGCGAGACCAATTTCGGCGTCGGATTCCAGGTCGAGAACAAGCCGGACCCCAACAATGTCGCCTACACCGCGCTGGAGCTGAAGGCGCATACCGACCTGCCGAACCGCGAGATGCCGCCCGGTATCCAGTTCCTGCACTGCCACCGGGCCGATGCCGAGGGCGGGGAGAGCCTGCTGGTCGACGGGTTCCGCGCCGCCGAGCGGCTGCGGGCGGAGGCGCCGGAGGCGTTCGAGATCCTGACTCGCACGCCCTTGCCCTTCCGCTTCCTGGATGAGGTGTGGGATATCCGCTGGCGCGCGCCGACGATCCAACTCGACGCCGACGGGGATTTGCAGGAGGTGCGCTATCACGATGCGCTGACGGCACCCTTGGACGCGCCGTTCGAGGAGATGGCCGCGCTCTACGACGCGCTTCGCCGCTTCACGGCGATCCTGCGGGATCCGGCGATGGAACTACGCCTGCGGCTCGAGCCGGGCGATCTGATCGCCTTCCACAATCGCCGGGTGCTGCATGGCCGCGGCGCCTTCGACCCGAACGCGGGCCTGCGCAAGCTGGAAGGCTGCTACGTCGATTGCGACGACGCCTGGGCGCGCCTGCGCATCCTGGAGCGGGCCTGACCGGCGTCCTTCGCGGGACCGCCGGCCGGCCCCATCCACGTCAGCCCGCCAGATGCTTGTCGAGGAACTCGATCGTGCGCTGCCAGCTCGTCTCGGCCGCGTTCTTGTCGTAGGCCTCAACCGTCTCGTTGAAGAAGGCGTGCTGGCCTTCGTAGCGGTGAAGCTCCACGACCGGCGCGGGCGAATTCTTCAGATCCTGCTCGAGCTGGCCGACGGCTTCCGGCGTGCACCAATCGTCCTGGGTGGCGAAATGGCCGAGGAAGGGGACCTTCATCTCCGCCGGATCCGCCTGTTCCTTCGGCGGGATGCCGTAATAGCAGACGGCGACGTCGCATTCCTCGAGCTTCACGCCCGAGATGATGGTGAGCGCCCCGCCCATGCAGAAGCCCATGACGGCGACCTTCGGCGCCTTGCCTTTCAGTAGCTGCGCCGAGCCGCGGACCTCCTGGGTGACCGCGCCGCCCCAGTCGAGGTTGGTCATGATGTGGTTCGCCTCGTCCGCGTCGCCGGCGATCCGTCCCTCGTAGAGGTCGGGGGCAAGGGCGGTGTAGCCGGCGGCCGCAAAGCGGTCCGCCACGCCCTTGATCTGGTCGTTGAGGCCCCACCATTCCTGGATCACCACGACGGCGCCCTTGGCGTCCCCGGCCTCGGCCAGATAGCCGTCGACCTGATGGCCGTCGGGACAGTCGATCTTGATCATCTCGCCCATGATGTCGTTCTCCCTTGCTGTTCTCGATCGCCTTTGCGGCTCTCTGGCTGCCGTCAGGTCCGCCCGAAGGGGTTGGCGACCTTCACTCCCGGCTGCGGCAGATAGTCGACCAGGATGTTGACCCGTCCGCGCTTCGACTTGTTGCGCACGCTGTGCTGCAGCCGGTTGTTGAAGTCGTAGGCCTTGCCGACCTGCATCTTCAGCTTCTTGCCGCCGATCTTGTACTCGACGCCCGGCGGGCTCACGAGCGGGATATGGACCCGATGCGCCAACGCCGCCATCTCCTGCCCGTCGATATGGGGATCGATCTTGCCGCCGGGCAACAGCTCGACCAGCGCGATGCGATTGACCACCCCGCTCTCGGTGCGGATCGGGTCGATCGCCTGCTCGACCAGCGGCTCGATCACGGCCCGGAATTCCGCCCATTGCGGGAAGACGTTGACGGCGCCGTATTGGTTCTCGCTCTCGATCTCGGGCGTCACCGGGCCTTCCTCGAGGCCCTCCTGGCGGCACCAGTCGAGCACCACCTCGCGCATGGTGCGCCGGCGCCAGGGGTACATGTAGGGGACCCAGTTGTATTTCAGCAGGATGGCGCGGGTCGCCTGACGGTGCGGCCCGGCGCTCAGCACCTCCTGGCGAAAGCGGTTGAGCGCCCAGGCGCTCTCCGGCAATGCCGCGACCCATTCCGCCGCCGGGCCGGCGTCGACATGGCCGAGCACGCGATAGGGCTCTCCGATATCCATCGAGATCCTCTTGGGACTAGGGATGTCCGACGCTAGCGAGCGCGCGGACAGCAATCAAGGCCGTGCCATTGCGGCAGGGCCGCCGGCAGGCTATCCCATCCTCCACCGTCCCGCCCACCGCTCGATGGAGCCGACCCGCCCATGGCCGCCCAGATCTGGAAGACCGAACTTCATCTGCCTGACGAGGCGACCGCGGACGCCTTCGGCGCGGCGGTCAACGGCTATGTTCTGGGGCAGGCGACTTTCGAATTGCCGGGCGGGGGCAGCGGCTGGTCGCTCGAATTCTATACCGACGGTATGCCCGACTGGGGCGTGCTGGGGCCGCGCATCGCGCTGGCGGCCGCCGACTGCGGGATCGCGGAGCCGGAACCGAACGCCGCCCCGCTGCCGGAGGTCGATTGGGTCACCGAGAACCAGAAGAGCTTCACGCCGATACGGGCGGGGCGCTTCTACGTGCATCAGGAATTCTCCACCGACCGGCCGCCGCCGGGCTCGGTCGAGCTGGTCGTCAATGCGGGCACCGCCTTCGGTACGGGCACGCACGCGACGACGCGCGGCTGCCTCTTGATGCTCGACCGGCTGTTGAAGCGCTGCCGGCCGCGCAACGCGCTCGACATCGGCTGCGGCACGGCGATCCTGGCCATGGGGCTCGCCAAGGCGACGCGTCGGTCGGTCGCCGCCGGCGATATCGACCCTGAGGCGGTACGCGTCGCGCTCGCCAATGCGCGGCTCAACCGGCTCGGCGCGCTCGTCCGGCCGGTGACGGCGGTCGGGCTGCAGCACCCGGCGCTGCGGCGGCAGGGACCCTACGATCTGATCCTGGCGAATATCCTGGCGCGGCCGCTGGTCGCGCTCGCGCCCTCAATCGCCCGGGCGCGGGGTCGCGGCGGGTTCGTGATGCTCTCCGGGCTCTTGGTCGAGCAGGAAGCGATGGTGCGCTCGGCCTACCGCGCGCAAGGCCTGTTCCTGCGCGACCGGTTGCGGATCGACGGCTGGTCGACGCTGTTGCTCGGCGGATCCTCGGGATAGTTCCCGCGAAACGCGAAGCGGCCGGTCCTGGGGGGAGCAAGGACCGGCCGCCTGCCCGCCGAAACGGGCGGCGAGGCCGCGGCATCTCGGCCGCAGCCCCGCATCGCGATAGGCAGGCACCATCTACGGGGGAGGAGGGGAGTGACGGTGCCCGCCTCTTATCCTCCATATGTTCATACCCCGGCACCGCGGGGAGTGCGGCTTTTGCATGCCGCTTATGCGGGTGGTGCATAGCGGACGCCCTCAAGAGGCGCATAACGGGGCATGCGGCGGGCGGGAGGCGCAGCGCCGAAAGCCACCGGCGCCCGCTTGCATGCGGGTGGGGCCGCGCCTAGCTTGATGGGCGAACCATCACCGGGAGACAGTGATCATGGCGGGTCCCGACATGGGCGAGACATCGACGCGCAGCGTCGCTCCGGGCGGGCTGGGCGTCATGCCGGCGCCGCCGGAACGGCTCGCGGCCTTGCGCGAGGAGTTGGCGCGCCGAAAGCTGGACGGATTCCTCGCCCCGCGCACCGATGCCTTCATGGGCGAGTACATGCCCGCCAATGCGGAACGGGTGCAGTGGCTGACCGGGTTCGCCGGCTCCGCCGGCTTCGTCGGCGTCGCGCGCGACCGCGCCGCGATCTTCGTCGACGGGCGCTACACCCTTCAGGTGCGCGACCAAGTGGATGTCGAGGCCTTCACGCCGCGCCACATCACGGACGAGCCACCGACCGATTGGATCGCCGAGACCTTCGCCGACGGCGCGCGGATCGGCTACGACCCGTGGCTGCACACGCCGAACGGCTTGAAGCGCCTCGCGAAAGCGGCCGCGCAGGCGGGCGCCACGCTGGTGCCGGTCGAGGACAACCCGATCGACGCGGTCTGGGACAATCGTCCGCCGCCGCCCGATGCGCCGGCGGTCGCCCATGAGCTCGACTATGCGGGCGAAGCGAGCGCGGACAAGCGCATGCGGCTTGGCAACGCGCTGGCCCGCAGGCAGCTCGACGCGGCGGTCCTCACCGCGAGCGACAGCATTGCCTGGCTTATCAACATTCGCGGCGGCGACGTGCCGAACTGCCCGCTGGCACTCAGCTACGCCCTCCTGAAGAGCGACGGGACCGTCGTCTGGTTCATCGATCCGGCCAAGGTGGACGCGACGCTGCGCGGGACCCTGGGCGAGATGGTGGAGATCCGGCCGCTGGAGGATATCGGGCGCGCGCTGGAGGCGTTGGGCGCGGACGGCGCGCATGTGCTGGCCGACCCCGCGGGCAGTTCCTCGGCGATCTTCGATCACCTGACGGCAGGCGGCGCGGAAATCGTCGAAGGCGACGATCCGTGCCTGCTGCCCAAGGCTTGCAAGAACGAAATCGAGATCGAAGGCGCGCGCATCGCCCATCGCCGCGACGGCGTGGCGCTGGCGCGGTTCCTCCATTGGCTCGACGAAACGGCGCCGACGGGCGATCTGAGCGAACTCGACGCGATCGACCGGCTCTACGCCTTCCGGGCGGAGGGCATGCGCTTTCGCGGGCCGAGCTTCGACACCATCGCGGGTTACGGCCCGAATGGCGCGATCGTGCATTACCGGGCCAGTCCGGAGACCTCGAAGCGCATCGAGCCCGGCAGCCTGCTGCTGGTCGATTCCGGCGGTCAGTACGACGAGGGGACGACCGACGTCACCCGCACGGTCCCGATCGGCGCGCCGAGCGACGAGATGCGCCGCCGCTTTACGCTGGTGCTGAGGGGCCATATCGCGATCGCGACCGCCCGTTTTCCCAAGGGCGTGACCGGCAGCCAGCTCGACCCGCTGGCGCGCGCGCCGCTGTGGAACGACGGCGTCGACTACGATCACGGCACCGGCCACGGCGTCGGCAGCTATCTCAACGTCCATGAGGGCCCGCAGCGCATCTCCAAGAGCCACAGCGCGGTCGCGTTGCAGGAAGGGATGATCGTCTCGAACGAGCCCGGCTACTACAAGACGGGCGAATTCGGCATCCGGATCGAGAATCTGGTCGCCGTCTATCCGGTGGTCGAGGTCCCGCAGGGCGCGGAGAAGGAGATGCTCGGCTTCGAGACCCTGACGCTGGCGCCGATCGACCGGCGGCTGATCGACCGCGGGATGCTGCACCGCGAGGAGATCGCCTGGCTCGACGACTATCACGCCCGCGTGCTGGAGGAGATCGGGCCGCTGGTCGAGCCGGAGGTCCGCGACTGGCTGCAGCGGGCCTGCGCGCCGCTTTGAGCTAGCGCCTAGCCGCGCATCCGTTCCGCCGACGGGTCGAACAGCGGCTCGGTGATAAGCGTCGCGCGCCGACGCTCGCCCAGGATCTCGATCTCGAAGGTCGCGCCTTCTTCCGCGCGCTCGCGCGGGATCATGCCGAGCGCGACCGAGGAGTTGCTGTAGTGCGCGTAGCCGCCCGAGGTGCAGAAGCCGATCACCGTCTCGCCGTCGAAGATCGGCTCGTCGGCGACGACGTCGGCATCCTCGGCCTCGACCGTGAAGGCGGATAGCTTCATCTCGGGCGGCGTGTCCCGCTCCGCCGCCGCGGCGTCGCGGCCGATGAAGTCGTTCTTCTCGAAGCGGATGAAGCGGTCGAGCCCGGTCTCGGCCGCCGTGAAGTCGGGCCGGAACTCGCGCAGCCAGGCGCCAAAATTCTTCTCCAGCCGGAGCGACATCATCGCCCGCATCCCGAAGGGCCGCATCCCCAGCACGTCGCCGTAATGCTTCAGCGCCTCGTAGAGCGCGATCTGGTGGCGCCAGTCGACATAGATCTCGTAGCCGAGATCGCCGGTGTAGCTGACCCGCGCGATGTTGGCGGGCACGCCCCCCACCTCCGTCTCGACCGCGTGCAGGAAGGGCAGCGCCTCATTCGAGACATCCGTGCGCGTCACCTGCTGCAGCAGCTTACGGGCGTTCGGCCCGGCGATCTGGAATCCCAGCTGGGTGTCCGAGACGTTGCGCAGCTCGACCCCGCGCTCGGGCATGTGCTCCTGGAACCAGCGCATGTGGAAGGCCTGCGCGGCGTAGCTGGCGGTCAGGCGATACCGCCCCGCGCCGAGGCAGGTCATGGTGAAATCGCCGATCAGCTTGCCGCGGCGGCTCAGCATCGGGGTCAGGCAGATGCGCCCCGGCTTCGGCGCCCGGTTGCCCATGATGCGGTTGAGGAAGGCTTCCGCCTCCGGGCCGGTCACCTCGTACTTGCCGAAATTGTGGATCTCGTTGATGCCGACGCCCTCGCGCACGGCGAGGCATTCGCCCGCGACCGCCTCGAAGGCGTTGGAGCGGCGGAAGGACGGGATTTCGAACGGCGCCTCCCCCTCGCGCGGGATGTAGTTGAGGTTCTCCATGCCGTAGCCATGGCCGAAGACACCGCCCAGCGCCCTCCAGATTCCGTAGGCCGGCGTCGTCTTGTGCGGCCGGCCGGCCGGCAGCTCCTCGTTCGGGTAGCTGATGGCGAAGCGCCGCTGATAGTTCTGCACCACCGTGCGCCGCGTGTAGTCGGGATTGCAGTAGTCGCCGAAGCGCGCGACATCCATCGCGAAGACGTCGCGGGTCGGCTCGCCCTCGACCATCCATTCGGCGAGCGTCAGCCCGACGCCGCCGCCCTGGCTGAAGCCCGCCATCACCGCGCAGGCCGACCAGAAGCCGGGCAGGCCCGGCACGGGGCCGACCAGCGGGTTGCCGTCGGGGGCGAAGGTGAAGGGGCCGTTGATGACGGACTTGATGCCGGCGCGCTCCAGGCAGGGATAGCGCTTGTAGGCCGCTTCCAGCGGGTCGGCGATACGGTCCAGGTCGTCCGGCAACAGCTCGTGCCCGAACTCCCAGCTGGTGCCGTCGACGGCCCAGGGCTCGGCCTCCTGCTCGTAGATGCCCAGCACCAGGCCTTGACCCTCCTGGCGCAGATAGCTCTCGCCCGTTGGGTCCATGACGTGGGGCAGTTCGGTGTCGTGCCCGATCACCTCGGGGATCGCTTCGGTCACCAGATACTGGTGCTCCATCGGGTGCAGCGGCAGGTAGACGCCGGCCATGGCGTTCACTTCCCGCGCCCACAGGCCGGCGGCGTTGACGACGTAGTCGGCCCGGATCGTGCCCTGTTCCGTCACCACGTCCCAGTTGCCGTCGCCGATCGGATTGAGCTCCAACACCCGGTTGCGCAGATAGATCTCCGCGCCCTGCGCGCGGGCGGCGCGGGCGTAGGCATGCGTCGTGCCCGACGGGTCGAGATGCCCGTCCAGCGGATCGTAGAGCGCGCCCAGGATGCCGTCGGTATTGGTGATGGGGGAGAGCTTGGCGATCTCCTCCGGCCCGACGATCTCGGTGTCGAGTCCCATATAGCGGTGCTTGGCCCGCTCGGCGCGCAGCTGGTCGAGCCGGTCTTGGTTCGTCGCAATGGTCAGGCCGCCGACATGATGCAGGCCGCAGGACTGGCCGGAGATCTCCTCCAGTTCCTTGTAGAGCTTGATGGTGTAGCCCTGCAGCGCCGCCATGTTGGTGTCGGCGTTCAGCGTGTGGAAGCCGCCGGCCGCATGCCAGGTCGAGCCGCTGGTCAGTTCCGAGCGCTCGACCAGCACTACGTCGGTCCAGCCGAACTTGGTCAGGTGATAGAGCACGCTGCACCCGACGACGCCGCCGCCGATGACGCAGACCTGCACATGGCTTTTCATGGCCCCCTCCATACGCGTCTCTTTCGTGCCACGCGGATATCCTGGCTATGGGGAAGGTTCCGCAGCGCCCCGGACAATGCAAGGCGTGGCTTCACGATCTTGCGGGAAAAGCCATGAGCGTACCGGGCGCAGCGTCGGATTACAGCACTCCGAGCGTGTATAGCAGGGCGAGCGTCGCGGCCATGATCTGCAGGAAGAAGGACGCCGCGACCATCCAAAGCCCATCGACATACCACTGGATCATCCGAGGCGGTATTGTCACCGCCGCCTCCGCGGCCGCGATACGCTTGTGCAAAGCCCTGGGCGAAAGCGGCCCGCTTTCCGGGGAAACCGACGCCGCTTCGTCCCTCTTGGGGATGGCCGAGATGTTCTCGCGTGCATGCTTCAAGTACGCATTGAAGGCCGGCCATACGAGGATGACCGCGCCGGCCAGCCCATAGGCGCCCGCGAGAAAGGCCATGACGTATTGATAGATATTGTCGTAGTGTTCGGCCCCGACAGCGAAGCCGACAGCGGTCACCAACACGGCTAAGACTGGGAAAATAACGAAACCGGCTCGCGGAACAAAGGGCGAGGAGAACCAGTTGGATCGACCGTCCGACACCGCTCCCGTCTCGGGGCGCCCAGGTTCTTTTTTCTTATCCCCGCTCACCTCGATCCCGTTCGTGGAGGCTTTCCACCATCCGGTCTGCGGCCAGCCGCGCGGCGGACAACTCCTCAGAATCGCCCTGCACGCCCGTACCCTCAAGGCGACGGATCATCGTCAAATACGGCCCGTCGGCACGCAGCATCGGTCCCGCCTGCAACGGCTGGTGCCGACGTTCTGCGGCGTCCTGGGCGTGTCCCCGGCCCTTGTCGAGCGGGCCGGAGCCGGCCTTCTTGGCGAAAATCTCAACCATAGGGTCGCCTCAAGCTCCCAAAATCCGTCCAGCACGGGTGAAAAACAGGCCGAACCGATGACCTGAATATAGCGGTTCCGGCGGCCGATTGCCAGAAAAGGCGCGAGGCCGCCGGTTCCGACATGGTCAAACGTTCTCCCGTATGAAGCGCTCGATATGCGCGTGCGGCGGATTCGGTATCTCCCGCGCATTCATCTGGGCAACACGCAGCGCGTCGTCGTCGATATCCGGTCCGTAAGGGGAGGCGACCATCAAACGCATACCCTCCGGCAAGGGGATGAAGAAGCAAATCGCCCAATAGGAGTCGATAATCATCCAAAAGCAGTGGAGCACGACAGGCGCGCCCCTGCTGTCTTGGAAGGTGCTCGGCGCGTACGCATTCATCGCGACGCTGATTTGGCGCCAAGCGCTCCTTTGCGCGCGAATTTCCCGCTCGAGCAAAGCCCGAAGGTCCCAGGAGGAGCGCCCCGCGAACGCATCCGCGCGCGCGTCGAGAGTTTGCAACGCGAACTCGAACGCACGGAACTCCTCGAACAGATGCAGGGCCGGCGCGCGCTCTTCCAATGTGATGAAGCGCGTCTCCGCCCAAAATCCGGGTTCGCCGTGACCGGCTTCATAGAAGAGGAAAAGCGGAGAGCCCATCGACGCGTCCCGGCCCCGACCTATTGCGTGTGTCGATACGAAAACGCAACACTACAGCACTTTTCGCCATACGGTGAAGCTCCTCTCGCGCCGCTCGCTCCCTACAAACCGAACGGGTCCAGGAGCTTCGCCTTCACCAAATAGCTCGCGACGCCGAGCTTGCGGAAACCGTGGAAGGGGATGCGTCTCAGCCCCTCTTCGATCGGCAGGCGGGTTTCGTCGCCCGCGACGGCGCGGGCGAGTTCCCGGCCCATCGCGGTCGCCATCGCCACGCCCCGGCCATTGTAGCCGAGCGCCGCGATCGCCCCCGGCGCCGGCCGCATCAGCCTTGGGAACCAGTCGGTCGTCAGCGCGACATAGCCGCCCCATTCGTACTGCCAGCCGATCCCGTCGAGCTGTGGGAAGAGTTGCACCGCCATCTGTTTCGCGCGCGCCGCCGGCCCGGCATCGGGGCGCGCGAAGAGGGGGCCGCGGCCGCCGATCAGGAAGCGGCCGGCACTGTCGCGCTTGTAGTAGAACATCTCCCGCATCGTGTCGGAGAGCGCGTGGCGCCCGGGCAGCACGCTCTGCGCGATGCGCTCGGGCATCGGTTCCGTGGCGGCGATGACGCTGGCGACCGGGACCACGGTCTCGCGCAGACCGGGCCAGAGCCTGTCGGTATAGCCGTTGGTGCAGAGCAGCAGATGGGGCGCGGTGACGCTGCCGCCCGCGGTCTCGACCCGCCAGGCGGCGCCCTGTCGCTCGATGCGGAGCGCCCGGCTGTCGCCATGCAGGCCGACGCCCGCCGCCTGCGCCGCGCGGGCGAGGCCGCGCGCATAGGCCAGCGGATTCAGGTTGCCGCCGCGCGGGTCGCGGGTCACCGCGCGATAGGCCTCGGTGCCGAGCAGGTCGGCGGCCGCATCGCCTTCCAGCAGCTCGATCTCGACCCCGTGACGGGTCCAGCTCTCGACCCGGGCGCGCAGTTGGCGCACGCCCTTGGTCGTCTTCGCGGCCTGGACGTAGCCGGGGCGCACCGCCTCGCAGTCGATGCCGTGCCGTTCGATCAGGTCGAAGACGAGGTCCGGCCCGTCGCCGGAGAACGCGACCGCGCGCCGGCCTGCCTCGCCGCCGCCGAAGGCCGCAAAAGCGGCATCCGGATCGAGTTTCCAACCCGGATTGACCTGGCCGCCGTTGCGGCCGGAGGCACCGAAGCCCGGCTCCGCCGCCTCCAGCAGGGTGACTGTCCGGCCGGTCTCGGCCAGATGCAGCGCGGCCGACAGGCCGGTGAAGCCGCCGCCGACGATCGCCACCTCCGACTCGACATGGTCGGAAAGCACCGGACAGTTCGGCGCCGGCGGTGCCGTGGCGGCCCACAGGCTCGGCGGGCGTTTCCATGGGCGATCAGCCATTTATCCCTCGTTCGCCTTCCCTGCGCAGGCCATTGGCAGGACCGCGCGATGCGTGGCATGGTAAGACCTTGAACCGCCTGACCGACGGGCGCGACGCACTTGGGGAGGGGCGGCGCGGGTCCGATCCGCAGTTGGAGTGTCCTTCCCCATGTTCAGCCGTCTCGTGCGCATCATCAAGGGCCGCGACAAGCGCCGCGAGCGCCGCGTCGCCGTGCGTATGCCGGCCGCGATGAGCGAGTTCCGCGGCCGCATCACAGACATCAGCCTCGGCGGCTGCGGCTTCTACGCCGACGAGGGGGGCGCGCTCGTGGTCGGCGATCATGTGACCGCCCACCTGATGCCGAATGGCGAGGATCCCTTCGAGGTCCCGGCCCGGATCGTCGGCCAGGACGATGAGGGCATGGTCTATTGCGTCGCCTTCACCGAGGTGAGCGCCGAGAATTTCGACCGGCTGCAGGACGTCATCGTCCACCAGGCGCTGGGGACCGCCTAGGATCCGGGGCCAGCCCCTTAGAAGCTCGCGCGGCCGCCGGCCGGTCGGTCGCCGGCCTTCCGGTTCCGGTCCTCCACCGCATCGAGCGGCGGGGCGAGGCCGATCGCCTCGTAGAGATTGACCGCCTCCAGCGCCGTGCGGGTGCGCGACGTGGCCAGCTGCTGGCGCAAATCGTTGAGGGCGCGCTGCGCGTCCAGAACCTCGATGAAACTGGCGAGACCCTGGCGGTAGAGCGCGCTCGCCTGGTTGAAGGCGGTCTCGGACGCGTCGACGGCGCGTTCCAGGGCGGTGACCTGACGCCGCGCGCCGTCATGTCCTTCAAGCGCGAACTCGACCTCCTCCAGCGCGTCCAGCAGCGTGCCGTGATAGGCGAGCAACGCCTGCTCCGCCCGTCCGTGCGCGGCCTCCAATTCGGCCTCCCGCCGTCCGGCGTCGAACAGCGGGGCGTCGATCGCCAGGAACAGCGAGCCGACCACGCTCGTTACCATCTCGCCCGTCGCGATCTCGGTCAGGTCGATGCCGACCTGGCCGGGTAGGGTGAAGCGCGGGTAGAGCGCGGCCTCCGCGATCCCGATCTCCTCGGTCGCCTGGAGGAGCGCCGCCTCCGCCGCGGCGAGGTCCGGACGCTGGCGGACGAGATCCGTCGGCACCCCGAAACCCGGGCCGGAGCGGATGGTGGGCAGCGGTCCCGCCTCGCTCACCTCGGACGGCAGGGAGCCGGGCGAGCGCCCCAGCAGCACCGCAAGGGCGACCAGCCCGCGCCGGATCTCCGTGCGGATCGGCTCGCGCCCGGCCTCGACGGCGGCGAGCGCCGCCTCGGCGCGCGACAGGTCGAGATCGGAGGCGAGTCCGCTCTCGACGCGCCCCCGGACCGTATCCAGGGTTCGGCGCTGCAGGTCGAGCGCCTCGTCGGCCAGCTCGAGCCGCCGCTGCGCGCCGCGCAGCTCGATATAGCTTCGGGCGATGCCGGCGATCACGGCGAGCGCGGCGTCCCGACGCTCGGCCTCGCGCAGGCGGGCCTGCGCCTCGGCGGCGCGTACCGCGCTCTCGACCCCGCCGAAGATGTCGAGATTCCAGTCGAACCCCAGGAAGGCGCTCGCGGTGCCGCCGAGCTCGGTCTCGGAGCCGTCCTCGTTCTGCACCGTCTCGCGCGAGCCTTCGATGCCGGCTTCCGCGCTGCCGTCGATGGTCGGGCGCAAGCCGGCGCGCGCCCCGCGCAGCACGGCGCGGGATTCGCGCACCCGGCTCTCCGCCGTCAGGACCTCGGGATTGGCGTCGAGGCCGCGCGCGACCAGCCGGTCCAGCACCGGGTCGCGGAAGCCGGTCCACCAGGCCTCGACATTCTGCGCGCCGCCTTCGACGAAGCTCGGCACCGGTCCGATGAACTGGCCCGGCAGGCCGGCGGGGCCGGCCGGTGCGTACTCGTCCTGCTGCAGCGGAACGTCCGGGCCGAAGCAGCCACCCAGCACCAGCATCGAGACCAAAACCCAACGCCGCATGGATCAATCACCGCCCGCGGCGCCGGCGCGGGCGCCGGCCGGGGCCGTCGCGTCGCGCGTCACGTCGCGGTCCTCGTCGACGCTGTCGCCCGCCTCGGCGAGCTGTTCGCGCAGGCGGTCTCCGCCATGCGCGCGCGGCTTGGTGAGCGGGGCGAGCGCGAGATAGATCACCGGCGTCAGGAACAGCGTGTAGAGCGTCGCGATGCCGAGCCCGCCGAACACGACCCAGCCGATCGAGGCCCGGGCTTCCGCCCCCGGCCCCGCGCCGAGGATCAGCGGCAGCCCGCCGAGCACGGTCGAGAGCATCGTCATCATCACCGGCCGGAGGCGGATCGTCGCCGCGTTCCGCACCGCTTCGCGCACCGTATAGCCGCGGTCGCGCAGCTGGTCGGCGAATTCGACGACGAGGATGCCGTTCTTCGCCATCAGCCCGACCAGCATGATGAGGCCGATCTGGCTGTAGATGTTGATGGTGGTGCCGGTCAGCGCCAGCGCGAAGATCGCCGCCGACACGCCGAAGGGCACGGTGATGATGATCACCAGCGCGCTCAGGAAGCTCTCGAACTGGGCGGCGAGCACCAGCAGCACGACCAGGATGGCGAGCGCGAAGGTGATCGCCACGTCGGTGGAGGTCTCTTCCAGGGTCGCCGCCTCGTCGAGCAGCATCAGCTGGATCCCCGGCGGCAGCACCTCGTCGGCCAGGGCCTGGATGTCGTCGACCGCCTGGCGCAGCGAATAGCCCGGCGCCAGCGCCGCATCGATCTCGACCGCCCGCTTCTGGGCGTGGCGGTCGAGCTCCGTCGCCACGCCGGTCTCCGAAATGGTGACCAGCGAGGAGAGCGGCACCATCCGTCCGGCCTGGGTCGAGACGAACAGATTGCGCAGATCCTCCGGCCCGTCGATCGCGCCGGCGGAGGATTGCAGGATCACCGGCACCGCCTCGTCGGCGACATTGACCTCGGCCACCTCGTAGCCATCCACCATGGCCCGCAGGGTGGCGGCGATGCCCTCGACCGGAATGCCGAGATCGGAGGCTCGTTGCCGGTCGATATTAAGCGACAGTTCCGGCTGCGTCGCCTGGTAGGAGAGCCGCACATCCTCCATCTTGCCGGCGAAGCGCTCGTTGATGGCGGCGATCATCTCGTCCCCGGCCTCGGCCAGCTCGGCATAGTCGTTGCCGAGGAGCCCGACCTCCAGCCCGCCGCCGCCGCCGCGCAGCCCCAGGCTGTTGGGCGAGAGGATGCGCACGTTCGCGCCCGGGATCGCCTGCAGCTGGTCGCGCAGGCTCGCCGCGATCTCCTGCTGCGAGCGCTCGCGCTCGTCCCACGCGCGCAGCGGCGCCACGGTGTAGGCGCGGTGCAGATCGTATCGCCCGACGATGGTGAAGATCGTGCGCAGCTCGCCCTCCTCACGCAACGGGCGCAGGATGTCCTCCACCTGCTCCACCTGGCGGGCGGTATATTCGAGACCGACCCCGTCGGGGCCTGTCATCCAGACCAGGATCACGCCGCGATCCTCGGTCGGCGTCAGCTCCTCGTCGATAGTGTCGAACAGCATCGCCGACCCGCCGGCCGCCGCTAGCGCGATGGCGACCACGACCAGCGGCGCCTTCAGCGTCCATCCCAGCAGCCGGCCGTAGATGGCGGCGACCGGCCGGCCCAGCACGCCGACCCCGCTGCCCTGCGCCGTGCGCGCGCCGGTCGGCCGGGCGCGCGTATCCGGCAGGCGCGAGGCCAGCATGGGACAGAGGCTCAAGGCGACGAAGGAGGAGAGCGCCACCGCGATCGCCAGCACGAAACCGAACTCGACGAAGAGCCGTCCCGCGGTTCCGGGCAGGAAAGAGATCGGCAGGAACACCGAGATCAGCGTCGCCGTCGTCGCCAGCACCGCGAAGAAGACCTGCCGGGTCCCGGCGACGGCGGCCGCGAAGGGGGCGAGCCCCTGGGCCCGTCGTCGCTGGATGTTCTCCAGCACGACGATGGAATCGTCGACGATCAGCCCGGTGGCCAACACGAGGGCCAAGAGCGTCAGGATGTTGATCGAGAAGCCGACGAGCCACACGGCCGCCACCGTGCCGATCAGCGCCACCGGGATGGTCGCTGCCGGGATCAACGTCGGGCGGATCGACCCCATGAACAGATAGATCACGGTAACGACGATCGCGACCGCGAGGCTGAGGCTGATCAGCACTTCGCGGATCGCGCCCTTGATGAAGATGGAATCGTCCGAGATCTTGATGATCCGCGCCTGGTCGAGCCGGGCGTTGAGCCGCTCCACCGCGCGGTCGACCTCGTCGGCGATCGCGATCGTGTTCGATTGCGCCTGCCGCACCACGCCGAGGCCGATGACCCGCTGGCCGTCCACCTGGACGTAGGATTCCGCGTCCGCCGGCCCGTAGAATACCTCCGCCACGTCGCCGATCCGGACCGTGTCCCGCAGCACGAGACGCTCGACATCCTCCGGCCGCCAGACCGAGGCGTCGGCGCGCACGATCAGGCGCTGTTCGTCGGATTTGAAGCTGCCGGCCGGCACGTCGAAACGCGCCTTGTCGAGCGTCGCCGCCACATCGTCGATCGACAGCCCGTAGCCGGCGAGCTGCAAGGGTTCGATCACGACCCGCAGCACCTTCTCCCGGTCGCCGAAGAGCCGCACCTCCGCGACACCGGGCACGGCGGCGAGCTCGGCTGCGATGTCCTCGTCGGCGAGCTCGGTGAGTTCCGCCTCGGTCAGCGTGTCGCTGGCGACGGCGAGGCGGATGATCGGATCGGCGTCCGCGTCGGCTTTCACGACCACCAGATCCTCGACGCCGTCCGGCAATTCCCGCTCGATGCCGGCGACGGCCTCGCGCACGTCGTTCGCGGCCTCGGTCAGGTCGACGCCGGGATTGAACTCAACCCGCATGCGGGCGTTGTTCTCCTCGCTGGAGCTCTGGATCGATTGCACGCCGGGCACTCGGGCGGCGGCGCCCTCGATGACGCTGGTGACCTCGCGATCCATGGTCTCGGGCGAGGCGCCGTCCCACACGACGCGCACCGATATGGTCGGCCGGTCGATATCCGGCAGTTCGCGCACATCGACCCCCGTCAGTGCCGCCAGGCCCGCGATCACGATCAGCAGATTGACGACGACGATCAGCGTCGGGCGGCTGATGCTGAGCGCCGGCAGGCCGCGGGTAAGGTCCGAGAGGTTCTTCCAGGCGGACTTGTCCTCGGCCATGGATCAGCTCCCGCCCGCGGGGTCGGCGTCGGTCTCGCCCTGCGGCTCGGCGGGCTCCAGGCGGCCGACGACCGAAAGCGCGATCCCTTCGCGCATGCGCTGGACGCCTTCGGCGACGATGCTGTCGCCCTGTTCGAGCGGTCCCTCGAGCATGATGCGCCCGCCGGTTCGCTTGTGGATCGTGACGAACAGCTTCTCCGCCACGCCGTCGGAGATTCGCCACAGATAGGCGCCATCGCGCCCCCACTGCACCGCGGTCTCCGGAACGGTCGCATAGATATCGCCCGGCAGGTCGACGAAGACGGCGAAGGACATGCCGGGGCGCAGACGGTCGTTGTCGTTCGGGAACCGGCCGCGGATGCGCAGGGTCCGCGTCTGCGCGTCGACGCGGCTTTCCATGGCGCTGATATGGCCCTGGAAGGCGACGCCGGGCAGGCTCCATGTCGTGGCGCGGATCGACTGGCCGATGGCGAGGCGATTGATGAAGGCCTCCGGCACTTCGAAATCGACCAGCAGCTCGCTGCGGTCGTCGAGGCTGGTCAGCGCCGTCTCGATCGAGACCCGGTCCCCCGGCTCGATCGCGGCGATGCCGACGATGCCGGTGAAGGGCGCGCGGATGCGCCGGTCCGCGAGCGCGATCTCCGCCTGTTCGCGTTCGAGCCCGGCCCGCTGCAGGGCGGTGCGGGCGGAATCCACCTCGCTCTCCGAGACCGAGCCGGTCTGCGAGGCCCGCTCGAAGCGGGCCAGTGTCTGTTCCGCGTCCCGGACCGCGACCTGGGCCAGATCGAGCGCCAAGCGCTCCCGCCGGTCGTCGAGCCGGACCAGGATGTCGTCCTGCTCCACCCGGTCGCCGGCGGCGAAGCCGACCGACGCGACCTCGCCCGCGACGGAGGGGTAGATCGTCACCGCCTTGAGCGCGATGCCGGTGCCGACGGATTCCAGCACGGTCTCGTCCCGAATGAAGGTGACCGGTGCCTCGGTCACCGGCACCCCTTCGCTTCCGACCGTTCGCGCGACCTGGGCCGGCTCGTCGACCGCGAGGCCCAGTCCGTCGAGCAGTCCGAGCTCGTCAGCGTTCCAGAGCACGTAGCCGATCGCGGCCATCACCGCCACGAAAGCCAGCTGTCGAAGGAAGGACATGGCGTTCCCTGTTCACTCGGCCTTTCGGGCCGCCTGACGAGCCTCGCCCCGGCTGGCCCCGCCTCGCGATCCTATGGCCCGAGCAAGGCATGATAGAGGCAGATTCGGGGGGCGTCAGCTCTCCCCCGTGCCCTAAGCTATGGCCCGAATCGGCCTTGTCCAGCGGCATGCCGCCGGAGTCTCGGGCGAATGTCTAGGAGTCGCGCGCCTTCTCGCGCAGCACGAATTTCTGCACCTTGCCGGTCGAGGTCTTGGGTAGCGGGCCGAAGACGACGGTCTTGGGCGCCTTGAAGCGGGCCATGTTCTCGCGACAGAAGGCGATGATCTCCTCCTCCGTCGCCTCCGCCCCGTCCTTCAGCGTCACGAAGGCGCAGGGCGTCTCGCCCCATTTCTCGTCGGGTTTCGCCACGACGGCGGCTTCCAGCACCTTCGGGTGGCGGTAAAGCACGCCTTCCACCTCGATCGTCGAGATGTTTTCGCCGCCGGAGATGATGATGTCCTTCGCGCGGTCCTTGAGCTCGATATAGCCGTCTTCGTGCCAGACGCCGAGATCGCCGGAATGGTACCAGCCGCCGGCGAAGGCCTTGTCGGTCGTCGGCTTGTTCTTGAGGTAGCCGCGCATCACCACGTTCCCCTTGAACAGCACCTCGCCCATCGTCTCGCCGTCCTTCGGCACCGGCTCGCAGCTCTCGGCGTCGGCGACGATCAGATCCTCCAGCACCGGATAGGCGACGCCCTGGCGCGCCTTCATGGCCGCGCGCTCCGACGGGTCCAGCGCGTCCCATTCCGGGTGCCAGTCGCACACCACGGCGGGCCCATAGACTTCCGTCAGGCCGTAGACATGGGTGATGTGGAAGCCTTCCTCCTCCATCCGCTGCAGCACGCTGGCGGGTGGCGGGGCAGCGGCGGTCATCACTTCCACCACATGCGGCAGGTCGCGCCGTTCCTCCGGCTTGGCGTTGATCACCATGTTGAGGACGATCGGCGCGCCGCAGAAATGGGTCACCTTCTCCCGGTCGATCGCATCGAAGATGTTGGCGGCGCTCACCTGGCGCAGGCAGACGCTGGTCCCCGCCATGGCGGCCAGCGTCCACGGGAAGCACCAGCCGTTGCAGTGGAACATCGGCAGCGTCCAGAGATAGCGCGCGCCCGACGGCAGGTTCCAGGTCATCACGTTGCCGACGGCGAGCAGATAGGCCCCCCGGCTGTGATAGACGACGCCCTTCGGGTCGCCGGTCGTGCCGCTGGTGTAGTTCAGGGTGACGGCCTGCCATTCGTTGGCCGGCAGGTCGTAGGCGTAGGTCGCTTCGCCGCCCTTCAGGAAATCCTCGTACTCGATATCGCCCAGCCGTTCGCCGCCGGGACCTTCCGGATCGTCGATATCGACGACGGTGATCTCGCGCTCGACCCGGGCCAGCGCCTCTTTCATCACCGGCGCGAATTCCGTGTCGGTCAGCAGCACGTCCGCCTCGCCATGCTGCAGGATGAAGGCGACCGTCGCCGCGTCGAGGCGCGTGTTGATCGCGTTCAGGACGCCGCCCGTCATCATCACGCCGAAATGCGCCTCGTAGAGCGCCGGGATGTTCGGCGCCATCACGGCGACCGTATCGCCGAGGCCGACGCCCTTCGCGGCGAGCGCGGAGGCGAGCCGCCGGCAGCGCGCGTAGGTCTCGGCCCATGTGAAGCGGCGGGCGCCATGGACCACCGCCTCGCGCTCCGGGAAAACCTGGGCCGCGCGGCGGATGAAGCTCAACGGGCTGAGCGGCGTGTAGTTCGCGGGATTGGGGTCGAGCCCCGTCTCGTAGATGCCCGGCGTCGACATGGCGCGTGTGCCCCCTTCGCGGTTCCGTTCGTCCTGCCGGGGCAGAGTGCCCAGCAGGCGCGCGCCAAGCAAGCGCGGCGCGGGAGGCGACAAGACGTTCGCGCTCGGAATCGAACCTTTCAACGGGCCCTTGCCCTGCCTATTTTCACGGGCATGAAACAGATCGCCCTTGCGCTTGCAGCGCTGCTCGCCCTGATGCTTCCGCCGCTGGAGCCGGCCTCGGCGCAGGAGGTGCCGGAGACCCGCGCCCAGATCGACCTCACCTTCGCGCCGATCGTGAAGAAGGTGGCTCCCGCCATCGTCAACATCTATGCCAAGAAGACGGTCGAGACGCAGGGTTTCCAGAGCCCGCTGTTCGAGGATCCGTTCTTCAAGCGTTTCTTCGGCGATATGTTCGAGGGGCTCAACCGGCCGCGCCGGCGGGTCGAGAACTCGCTCGGCTCCGGCGTCATCGTGGCGGAGGAGGGGATCGTCGTCTCCAACCACCACGTCATCGCGGGGGCGGACGAGATTCGCGTGGTGCTTTCCGACCGGCGCGAGTTCGATGCCGAGATCCTGGTCTCCGACGAGCGCACGGATATCGCGGTGCTGAAGATCAAGGATCCCGACGCGGACCTGCCGGTGGCCAAGCTCGGCCGGTCCGACGATCTGGAGGTGGGCGACCTCGTGCTCGCTATCGGCAATCCCTTCGGCGTCGGCCAGACGGTGACGAGCGGCATCGTCTCCGGCCTCGCCCGCACCTCGGTCGGTATCACCGACATCCAGTCCTTCATCCAGACCGACGCGGCGATCAACCCTGGCAATTCCGGCGGCGCGCTGGTGGCGCTCGACGGCACGGTGGTCGGCATCAACACGGCGATCTTCTCCAAGACCGGCGGCAGCCACGGGATCGGCTTCGCGGTGCCTGTCGACATGGCGAAGACGGTCGTGCGCGCCGCCGTCAGCGGCAAGGAGGTGCAGCGCCCCTGGCTCGGCTTCGCCGGCCGCGACGTCGATGTCGACATCGCCGAGGCGCTCGGCATGAAGGCGCCGCGCGGGGTCATCGTCGAGAGCGTGAGCGAAGGCGGACCGGCCGACGATGCGGGGCTGGAGCCGGGCGATATCGTGGTCGCGCTCGACGGGCGCGAGATCGAGGACGCGCAGTCGCTGCGCTTCCGGCTGACCACCAAGGGCGTCGGCACGCGCGCCGATCTCAGCTATCTGCGCGACGGCAAGCAGCGCACCGGCAGTTTCGCCCTCATCCCGCCGCCGGAAGAACCGCCGCGCGATCCGGTGCAGGTCTCCGGCCGCAATCCGCTGGCCGGTGCCACCTTCCTCAACCTTTCACCCGCCGTCGCGGACGAGCTGGGCCTGCCGACGGACCTGACCGGCGTCATGGCGGTCGAGGTGCCGCGGCGCAGCCCGGCGCGCCAAGCCGGCTTCCGGCCGGGGGACATCCTGCGTGAGGTGAACGGCGTGGCGATCGAGCGCACGGCCGTGTTGCGTCGGGTGCTGGAGGAGGCGCCCCAGCAATGGCGCCTCGCGGTCGAGCGCGACGGCGAGATCTACCGCGTGGCGGTGCGATAGCCATGGCGCCGCCACCCTCCGACGCGATGGACAGCCTGTTCGAGGGGGACGCGCCGCGCCCGCTCGCCGACCGGCTGCGTCCGAAGGAGCTGGCGGACGTGGTCGGTCAGGATCATCTGGTCGGCGAGGGGGGCGCGCTGCGGCAGATGCTGGAAAGCGGGCGCCTCACCTCCATGATCCTCTGGGGCGGGCCGGGCTGCGGCAAGACGACGATCGCGCGCCTCGTGGCGGAGCAGAGTGGGCTTGCCTTCGAGCCTCTGTCGGCCGTCTTCTCCGGCGTCGCCGATCTGCGCAAGGTGTTCGACCGGGCGAAGGAGCGTCGCCGGGCGGGGGAGGGCACCGTCCTCTTCGTCGATGAGATCCACCGATTCAACAAGGCGCAGCAGGACGGCTTCCTGCCCTATGTCGAGGACGGCACCGTCGTGCTGATCGGCGCGACGACCGAGAATCCGAGCTTCGAGCTGAACGCCGCGCTTCTCTCCCGCGCGCGGGTCTTCACCCTCAACCGTCTCGACGACGAGGGGCTGGAGCGGATGCTCGCGCGGGCAGAGGTGCTGGAGGGCCGGCCGCTGCCGCTGACCGACCCGGCGCGCAGCGCGATGCGGGCCATGGCCGACGGCGACGGGCGCTACCTCCTCAACATGGCGGAGGCGCTCTACGCTCAGGGGACGACCACGCCGCTCGGCCCCGACGAGCTCGCCAAGGCCGTGCAGCGTCGCATGCCGGTCTACGACAAGGCGGCGGAGAGCCACTACAATCTGATGAGCGCGCTGCATAAGAGCCTGCGCGGCTCCGACTGCGATGCGGCGCTCTACTGGCTGGGGCGGATGCTGGCCGGCGGCGAGGACCCGCTCTACGTCGCCCGGCGGCTGGTGCGTTTCGCCTATGAGGATGTCGGCCTGGCCGATCCGGCGGCCTGTCAGCAGGCGCTCGCCGCCTGGGACACCTACGAGCGGCTCGGCTCGCCCGAGGGAGAGCTGGCGCTCGCCCAGGCGGTGATCTACCTGGCGACCGCGCCGAAATCCAATGCGGCCTATTCCGCCTTCAAGGGCTCGCTTCGGGCGGCCAAGGAGACCGGCAGCCTGATGCCGCCGAAGCACATTCTGAACGCGCCGACGACGCTGATGAAGGAGCTCGGCTATTCCAAGGGCTACGCCTACGACCACGACGCCGAGGACGGCTTCTCCGGCCAGAACTACTTCCCCGACGAGATGGCGCGGATCACCCTTTACGAGCCGGTCGAACGCGGCTTCGAGCGCGAGTTGAAGAAGCGCCAGGACTATTTCGCCAACCTGCGTGCGAAGCGGCGTAAGCAGGAGCGCGAGGCGTAGCGACCGGACGTCGGTCCGCCCCGCCCGTCAGTCCCGGGGCAGGGTCAGGCGCGCCTCCGCCCCGCCGCCGGTCACGTTCGCGACGGCCAGTTCCCCCGACATCCGTTCCATCAGCGAGCGCGTGATCGCGAGGCCCAGGCCGCTGCCCGGCTCCTTTGTGTGCTGCGGGTCGTCCTGGGCGACGAAGGGTTCGCCCAGCCGCTCCAGGACCGGGGGCGGGACGCCCGGCCCCTTGTCGCGCACGGAGAAGACGACCTGTCCGGTCTCGGTGCCCGTCAGCGCAACCTCAAGCGCACTACCGGCCGGCGTGAACTTGACCGCGTTGGACAGCAGGTTGAGCAGACATTGATGCAGCGCCCGGCGATCGGCGCGCACCCGCACCTCCTCGTCGAGATCCTCGTCGACGGAGAGGTGTTTCGACTCCAAGAGGGGGCGCATCGTCTCCAGCGCCCGGCGCAAGCAGTCCGCGGCCGACAGCGTCTCGCTCCGTACGGCGAAGGTGCCGCTCTCGATGCGCGATAGGTCGAGCACGTCGTTGATCAGGTCGAGCAGATAGCTGCCGCTGGTATGGACCGCGTTGGCGTAGTCGGCGATCCGTTCCGCGTTGAAGGTGCCGGCGTTGGTCAGCAGCAGTTCCGAAAAGCCGAGGATCGCGTTCAAGGGCGTACGCAGTTCATGGCTCATATGGGCGAGGAAATCGGTCTTCGCGCGGCTCGCCGCCTCCGCCCGCTCCAGCGCGTTCTGGGTCGCCCGCTCGGCCCGCTTGGAGCTGGTGACGTCCCGCACCGTGCCCTCGTAGTAGAGCGGCTGACCCTCCTCGTCGCACACCAGATAGGCGTTCTCCGAGACCCAGATCCGCTCGCGCGTATGGTGGCGGTAGATCTCGCTCTCGAAATCCTCGACCACGCCGTCCCGTTCCAGGAGGCGCTTGAACTCGTCGCGCCGGTCGGGGTCGACATACCATTCGGTCGCGATGTCCTTGACCGCCTCGAGCTGCTCTTCCTCGCTGTCGTATCCGTTGAGGCGAACGAGGGCCGGGTTGGCGCGCAGCTGCCGGCCGTCGAGCGTGGAACGGTAGATTCCTTCCGTCGCGCGCTCGAAGATGCGCCGGTAGCTGGCCTCCGCCTCGGCCAGTTTCTGCTGCGTTTGGATCAGGTCCGTGACATCGGAGATGGAGCCGACATAGCCGGTGATCTTGCCCGCCGCGTCGCGAATCGGCGTCGAGGTCTCCCGCCCCCAGAAGACGCTACCGTCCGCACGATGCCCCTTGAAGATCCGGCCGGTCACCACGCCTTCGGTCTCGATGATCCGACGGGTGGCCTGCTGGTCGTTCGGGTCGGAATAGATGTCCCGGGTATTCAGGCGCGCCGCCAGCACGGCCGCCACGTCCGGAAATCCGAGCAAATCCGCCATCGCCTTGTTGGCGAAGACGATGCGGCCGTCGAGTTGGATTTCGAACAGCCCGACACCCGCTTCCTCGACCATCTGGCGCAGCGTCTCGCGCGCCTGCCCGGAAGGCGATGGCCTGCGCTCGTGATCGGTCATCCGCAACGCCCCATTCCTCGTCACCCGGAATCGAAGATTACGTGAGCCGCCGGCGCGCGGATACCCCCGCTTTCCTTGCAACCGCGTCCCAGGCGGCCTATAGCCCAGCTGTCATGACGAACCTGCTCGCGATCGCGTTCGGGGGCGCGCTCGGTGCGCTCGGCCGGCACTTCCTGGCCCATTGGGTGATGGGGATCACGGGCGGCGGATTCCCCTGGGGCATCTTCGTGACCAATGTCGCCGGCTCCTTCCTGATGGGCGTGCTGGTCGAGTGCTTCGCGCGCTTCGGCGCGCCGTTCCAGGAGGCGCGGGCGTTCCTGGCGGTTGGCGTCCTCGGCGCGTTTACGACCTTCTCCACCTTCTCGCTCGACACCGTGCTGCTGATCGAGCGCGGCCAGCTGATGGCGGCCGCGGGCTATGTCCTGGGCTCGGTGGTGCTGGCGGTCGGCGGGCTGTTCGCCGGCATGGCGGTGGTCCGGATCCTGACCGGCGGGGTGGTGGCATGAGCGGCGGGGTCAAAAGCGTCACCGTGCGCCCGGAGGAGGCCGAGATGCGCCTCGACCGCTGGTTCAAGGCGCGCTTCCCCGACATGCCCTTCGCGCGCCTCCAGAAGGCGCTGCGCAAGGGCGAGATCCGGGTCGACGGCGCGCGGGCCAAGGCCGCCGACCGGGTCAGCGCCGGCCAGACGGTCCGCGTGCCCCCCTATCAGCCGGCGGGCGACAAGCCGGGCGGGAAGGCGGGCGGTATCGACGCCGAGGCCGATCCGAAGGATGCCGCCTTCGCCCGCGGGCTCGTCATCTTCCGCAACGCCGCGATCCTGGCGCTCAACAAGCCGGCGGGCCTCGCGGTCCAGGGCGGCAGCAAGACGGTGCGCCATCTCGACGGCATGTTGGGGCACCTGAAGTTCGATGCGCCGGAGCGCCCGCGCCTCGTCCACCGTCTCGACAAGGATACCAGCGGGGTCCTGCTGCTGGCGCGCGACCGGCAAACGGCCGCGAAGCTCGGCCGCGCCTTCAAGGACCGGCGCACGCGCAAGATCTACTGGGCCGTCACCGTCGGCGTCCCGGATCCGAAGGCGGGCACGATCACGCTGCCGCTCTCCAAGGCGGGCGCCAAGGGCTCTGAACGGGTGGAGCCCGACCCCGAGGAGGGGCAGAGCGCCATCACCGATTATGCGGTGATGGAGAATGCGGGCACCAAGGCGGCCTTCGTCGCGCTGTGGCCGCGCACGGGGCGCACGCACCAGCTGCGCGCCCACCTGGCGGCGATCGGCGCGCCGATCCTGGGCGACGGGAAATATGGCGGCTCGGGCGCCTTCCTGGAGGGCGAGGCGGCGGGCAGCCAGATGCAGCTTCACGCCCGCGAACTCGTCATCCCGCCCGGCCTGCCCGACGCCGGCGCGCGGATCGTGGCGGCGCCGCCCAAGAGCTTCGCCGAGACGCTGGACATCTTCGGCTTCGATGCCGAGATCGCGGGCGCCACCGATCCGTTCGAGGATCTGGCCTGAGGAATTCCATGGCGGACACCCCCCTTCGCCTCGTCGTCTTCGATTGCGACGGCACGCTGGTCGACAGCGGTCATATCATCGTCGCCGCCATGCGCGCGGCCTGGGCGGCGGAAGGGCTCGCCGAGCCCGAGGACCCGCTGATCCGCCGTCAGGTCGGCCTGCCGCTCGTCGAGGCGATCGGCAACGTCGCGCACGAGCATGACGCCGACATGCACCACCGCTTGGCCGAGCACTACAAGCAGGTCTTCGTCACCGGCCGGATCGAGGGCCTGCATGACGAGCCGCTCTATCCAGGCTGCCGCGAGGTGCTGGATGCGCTGGCCGGCGAGGGCGCGATCCTGGCCGTCGCCACCGGCAAGGGCCGTCGCGGTTTGATGTCAACACTGGAAAGACACGGCATCGGGCATCATTTCACAATTCTGAAGACGGCGGATGACGGCCCGGGGAAACCCAATCCGGACATCCTCATCGACGCGATGGCCGAGGTCGGCGCGGATCCGTGGAACACGGTCATGATCGGGGATACGATCTTCGACGTGACCATGGCGGTGCGGGCCCGCGCGAAGGCGGTGGGGGTCGGTTGGGGGTATCACCCGCCGGATGAATTGCGGCGCGCCGGTGCACATGCGCTGGCCGATGCCTTCGAGGATGTGCCGCGCCTGCTGCGTGGCCTTTGGGGAGACGGATGATGCGACGCGCGTGGAAGATCCTGATCGGCGTGCTGGTGGTGCTGGTGGTGATCGTGGGCGGTGCCGTCGCCTACGTCTTCAACATCGACGCCAATGCCTATAAGGGCGACATCGAGGAGGCGGTCCGCGAAGAAACCGGGCGGCAACTGACCATCGGCGGGCCGATCGAGCTCGATATCGGCGCCGAGACGGTGCTCAGGGTGCGCGACGTCGCCTTCGCCAACGCCGACTGGGGCTCGCGCCCGCAGATGGCGACGGTGAAGGAGTTCGAAGCCGTCGTCCGGCTGATTCCGACGATCTTCGGCACGCCGGACATCTCCCGCATCCGCCTCGACGGCGTCGACGTGCTGGTCGAGACCAACGAGCAGGGCGTCTCCAACACCACCTTCGCCAAGCCCGGCGCGCCCGAAGAGGCGCGCGAGCCGGAGAAGGCCGGGGAGCGGGAGCCGATCGAGGCGCCCGACGGCGCGGAAATCGCCATCCCCATCCTGCGCGACGTGCGGATCACGGACATCACGGCGACCGTGCGCGACGCGCGCGCGGGCACCGAGAACGTCTTCCGCCTCGATCATCTGACGCTTACCGGCGAGGGGCCGGAAAGTCCGCTCACACTGGACATGCAGGCGGCGTTCGACGATCTGCCGCTGCTGATGGCGGGGACGCTCGGCTCGCCGGCGGCGATGCAGGACCCCGGCCAGCTCTGGCGTGTCGATCTGGCGGGCAATCTGGCCGGCGTCGATGTGAACGCGGCGGGCGGCATCCAGGAACCGACCAAGGGCCGAGGATTCGACCTGCAGCTCAGCGCGCTTGGCGAGGAACTGGCGGATATCGCCAACAAGCTCGGCGTCGACGCGCCGCGCGTCGGTCCGTTCGAGGTGCGCGCGTCGTTGAAGGGCGACAGCGACGGCGATCTGGCGGCCGAAGACATCACGGTCGATATCGGCGCGCCCGACTTCATCCACGTCACCGTCGACGGGCGGATCGCCTCGCTGATGAAGGTCGCGGGGCTCGACCTCGACATCGCGGTCGAGGGCGAGGAGATCGGCAATCTCTCGCCCGTCGCCGACCGGTTCGCGGGCCAGACCGTGCCCGATCTGGGGCCCTTCAAGATCGGCATGCGGGTCTCGGGCGCGCTCGGCCGCGGTATCGCGGTGACCGGACTCGACGCGGCGATGGGCAAGGCGGACCTTATCCTGCTCTCGGCCAAGGGCGGCGTCGCGGACGCGGTGAACGCCGCCGGGCTCGATATCACGCTCGCCGCGCGCTCGAACCAGATCGGCGCTCTCAGCGACATCGCGCAATCCTATACCGGCCAGGGTGTGCCGGCGCTCGGGCCGCTCGATTTCGGCGCCCGTCTGGTCGGCGATCTGCCGCAGGGCGGCCGAAGCGGCAAGCTCGCGGTCAACGATCTCGATTTCGCGCTGGGGACGCAGGATCTGCTGCGCGTCACCGCCGCCGGCCGGATCGAGGACGCGATGAAGCAGGAGGGACTCGACCTCGAGATCGGCGTGAACTCTCCCGAGGTCGGTCGGCTCGACAGCCTGGCCCGCACCTATACCGGCGGGCAAGGGGTGCCGGATCTGGGCCCGCTCGCGCTGCGTCTCGCCCTCCAGGGCGGCATGGCGAGCCGGCTGACGGTCTCCGAACTCGACCTTGATTTCGGCCGCGCCGAAACGGTCAGGCTGACCGCCAAGGGCTCGGTGCAGGACGCCCTCAAGGGCTCGGGCGCGGACCTTACCTTCGCGCTCGCCTCGCCGGACCTGAGCGTCTTGTCCGAGGCGACCGGCGGTCCGGTGCCGGCGATCGGCCCGGTCGACGTCACCGGCGCGCTCAAGGCCGGCGCGGACGAGCCGGTGCGGCTCGAACCCTTCCAGGCGTCGATCGGGGAGAGCGACCTTTCCGGCTCGCTGGTGGCCGATTTGCGGTCCGCGGTGCCGATCCTGACGGCGCGTCTCAGCTCGCAGCGCTTCGATACGCGCGACCTGACGGGCAGGGGCGGTTCGTCCGGATCGGGGGATGCCGGCACGGCCGGCACCGGCGGCGGCGCCAGCGGCGGGGACGCGGCCGCGGCGGATGACGGCCGGGTGATCCCGGCGGATCCGCTGCCGCTGGACGCGCTCAAACTGGTCGAGGCCGATATCCGCTATACGGCAGGCAAGCTGATCGCGGCCGGGTCCGAGTTCGACAATTTCAACCTCGTCGCCGCGCTCAAGGACGGTCGCTTCTCGATCGACACCATGACCGCCGATGTCGGCAGCGGCACGCTGGACGGCACGATCGTGCTCGACGGCAGCAAGGTACCGGCGCCGCTCACCATCGACATCACCGGCGAGGACATGGATCTCGGCCGGCTCGGCGGCGCGGCGGGCTTGAAGGACAAGCTGGAGGGCCCGCTCGACCTGCGCATCGACCTCAAGGGCGAGGGCAACAGCCCGCGTGAGATCGCGGCCAGCCTCGACGGCGAATTCAACGCCGTGGTGGTGGACAGCCGCGTCCGGCGCAAGGCGGTCGAGGACGCGATGGGCGCGAACATGGCTCGTCTCGCCGACGTGCTGTTCGGCAACCAGGGCGAATGGGTCGTGGTGAACTGCGCGCTCGTCGACTACGGCGTGACGGACGGGTTGATGGAAGCGAATGCGCTCTATGTCGACACCGATGTCTCGACCGTGACGGGCGACGGCGAGATCGACCTGAAGACCGAGGAGCTGTCGATCGGGCTGAAGCCGCAGACCGGCGTCATCAGCATCCCGCTGCTGGTGACCGGTACGCTCGGCAGCCCGTCGGTGATCCCCGATCCGGGTCAGACGCTGCTGTCCGTCGGCGGCGCGCTGCTGACCGGCGGCGGGTTGACGGCGGCGCTGGCGGTGCTCTCGGCCAGCCTGCCGGAGGACCATCCCTGCATGACGAGCGCGCAGGCCGCCAAGAAAGAGGCCCAGGAGGATGCCGGGAAGTCGGCCGGCGAGAAGGCGATCGAGGCGCCCGGAAAGATGCTCGAAGGGGCCGGCGACGCGGTCAAGGGTCTCGGCGACGGCCTCAACAAGCTGCTGGGCCAGTAAGAGGACAGGCGGAGGCGGCGGAACCTCTCAGGCCGCCGCCACCCTGTTCCGGCCGTCCGCCTTGGCGCGGTAGAGGGCGCGGTCGGCCTCGCCCAGCAGGCGCTCGACCTCGGCGTCCGGGTCGGATGCGCCGGCCGCCCCGGGTTGCATCGAAGCGACGCCGAAACTGGCGGTGAGCGGCAGGATCGCGTCGTCCTCGTTGGCCGCGTTCGTCTCCGCGGCGGCGCCCAGAATGTCGCGCAGATCGGCCGCGGCGATGCGCTGACGCAGCGTCTCGGCGATCCGTTCGGCCTGTTCGCGCGGACATTCCTCCATCAGCAGCGCGAACTCTTCCCCGCCCCAGCGGGCGAGGATGTCGCTCTTGCGCACCGCCTCGCCGGCGATCCCGGCGACCCGTTTCAGCACCTGGTCGCCGGCCAGATGACCGTGCCGGTCGTTGACCGTCTTGAAGCGGTCGAGATCGATGATCACCAGACTGAGTGGCCGGCCGCTGCGCCGCGCCCGGTTCAGCGCCCGGTGCAGCTGGTCGTCGAACATCTGCCGGTTGGCCAGCCCGGTCAGCGTGTCGGTCGTCGCGATCGTCTCAAGCCGCCGCTGGTAGCGGTTGATGGCGAGCGTGACCGCGATCAGCGTCACGATGATAGCCGCCAGCCCGATCAGGAAGTTCGACAGGAAGCCGCCCTGCAGGTCGCCGATGGCCTCTGCCTCGTCGGCCTCGACGACCAGCCACCAGTCGAGCTCCGGGATGTAGCGCGTCGTCATCAGGATGGTGTGCTCGCCGCGCTCGACCTGATAGGCGCCGCGCTCCTCCGACAGGATGCGCTCGGCGATCGGGCCCAGCCCCTCGAGCTCCCGAAGCTGCCGGCTATAGGCGATCTCCGGGTCGGGATGGACGGTGACCAGCCCGTTGGCGTCCGTGAAATAGACCGTGCGCTCGAAGGCCTCCCGGTAGCGTTCGATGATCTTGGCGACGGCGTCGAGCTCCAGCCCCACGCCCGTGATGCCCAGGAACCGGCCCGCCTGGTCGACGACGCGATAGTTTATGAAGATGGTGATCGCGTTGTTCTGCGCCTGGTTCGGGTCGACGTTGATCTCGTAGGGCTGCTCCATGGAGCGCGCGCGGAAATACCAGACATCCTCCGGATCCTCCGACGAGACGACCTGCGGCACGCCCGTGAAATGGTAGTAGCGCCGCGTCTCCTCCGAGATGAAGAAGGCGGTGAAGGTGTCGTAGCGATCCTTGATGGCCTGCAGGTAGCGCCGGACCTGCGCCGGATCCTCTTCGCCCTGCTTCACCCAGTCGTGCAGGAAGGTGTCGTTCGCCATCAGGGAGGAGACGAAGATCGGCCGCACCAGGTCGATCTGGATCTCGGAATAGATGTTGTCGCCGGTCAGCGGCAGCTCGGTCTCCAGCACGTTCGCGCGCAGGGTCTGGCGCGAGATCTGGTAGTTGACGAGGTTGGTCGCGACGAATCCGGCGACGAGCACGAGCGTCACGATCGCGATCAGCCGGGTGCGGGTCGAGGTGAAGGCCATCGGGTCGGGAAATCTGCCGGGGATAGGGAGCGGGCGGGCGGTCGTCCAAGTCAGGATGCTGCGGCGGATACTACAAAGGCTTCGCGCATTATGCACGCACGGAGGCGAGGGCGCGGCGGGGGCTTGATCCTTGGCCGGCGCTGTGGTGAGAGACCGGCTCGCCAGCGCCGCTGGCCGAGATCGAGGATTGGCGAGACGTCATGACCGCGCCGATGAAACGATTCTACAAGACCGCCGAGGCCGCGCCGGCCGCCGTCGTCGACAAGGTGGAGGCGGCGGAGGGCCACGCCGTGCTGCTCGACGGCAAGCCGATCCGCACCCCCTCGCGCGCGCACCTGGTGGTGCCGAGCGCGGCGCTGGCCGACGCGATCGCGGCCGAATGGGCGGCCCAGTCCGAGAAGATCGATCCGTCGACCATGCCGATGATGACGCTCGCCGCGACCGCGCTCGACCGCGTGGTGCCGCAGGTCGAGGCGGTGGCGGGCGACGCGGCCGCCTATGCCGGCAGCGACCTCTTGTGCTACCGCACCGACGACTGGCCGGAACTCGCCGCCGCGCAGGCCGAAGGCTGGCAGCCGTTGCTCGACTGGGCGGCGGAGACCTATGGCGCGCGGCTCCACGTCACCGAGGGCGTGATGCCCGTCGCCCAGGACAATGCCGCGCTGATGCTGTTCGCGCGGGCGCTCGGCGGGCTCGACCCGTTCCGGCTGACCGCGGTGCATGTGATGACGACGGCGCTGGGCTCGCTCGTCCTCGCGCTCGCCGTGCTGGAAGGGCGGCTGGGGCCGACCGAGGCCTTCCGGCTCTCCATCCTGGACGAGCGCTTCCAGGCCGAGCGCTGGGGCGAGGACGCGGAGGCGGCGCAGGGCCGTGAACGCCTCGCCCGCGAGATCGAGGAAGCGCACGCTTATCTGGCACTTCTATGAATAAGTGCATCTGATCGCTTGCGGTGCAACTGGCCGGCTTCTACTTTGACGCCCTGATCAACCTATGAGGGGCAAAATGATTCTCCGCACTTTCGCCGCTTTCGGCCTTCTTCTTCTGCTCACCAACTGCGCGTTCGTCGACCAGGACGTGCAGATCGCCTACACGCCGACCGGGGCCGCTACGGTCGACGGTGACAAGCTTCTGGTTGCGCCGACGACGACCAACGCGCCGGCCGCCAAGAACGAAGCGGGCAAGCTCGTCGTCGGTTCGGTCAAGAACGGCTACGGCATGCATACCGCTGACGTGCTGCTGGAACCGGGGGCGGTCGACAAGATCGCCGATGCCCTCGCCGCCGAGTTGGAGGCGACCGGCTATTCGGTCGTGCGTGGCGACGTCGGGGCCGCGCCTGCCGCATCCGACACGCCGGCAGTTCGCTTGACCGTCACCCGTCTGGTGGTGGATCAGATTCCGGGCGCCTTTACCGTCACGGCTTCTGCCGCCGTCGGATTCGAGATCGCGATCGAACAGGATGGCCGCGAGATCGACCGCTTCCTGGTCGATAGCGGCAACGAGGACGAGGCGCTCGTCAGTGGCGCGGAGTCCAAGCAGGCGGCGTTGACCGCGGCGTTGGAGGAGGCGATCACCAAGGCGGTCACCATGATCCAGGCGAGCCTCGAGACCGGGACGAGCTGACCCGACCCGGCCCCGTCTGGCCAACCCTCCGAAATCCCGCTAGAACCGTCGAGAAATGGTCGGGGACCCTTGCGCCCCCGGCCCATCGATGGCGGCCTGGTCGCAAGAAGAGCCGCGAGGGCGAGGGGACGTTCATGCAGGAAATCATCCGGCAGCTCGAGGAGAAGCGCGCCGCCGCGCGGCTTGGCGGCGGCGAGAAGCGCATCGAGGCGCAGCACGCCAAGGGCAAGCTGACCGCACGGGAACGGATCGAACTGTTCCTCGACGACGGGTCCTTCGAGGAATGGGACATGTTCGTCGAGCATGACAGCCACGATTTCGGCATGCACGACCAGCGCACCCCGGGCGACGGGGTGGTGACCGGCCACGGGCTCGTCAACGGCCGGCCGGTCTTCGTCTTCAGCCAGGATTTCACGGTCTTCGGCGGGTCGCTCTCGGCCGCGCATGCGCGCAAGATCTGCAAGATCATGGATCAGGCGATGAAGGTCGGCGTGCCGGTGATCGGGCTCAACGATTCCGGCGGCGCGCGCATCCAGGAGGGGGTCGCCTCGCTCGCCGGCTATGCCGACGTCTTCCAGCGCAACGTGCTGGCCTCGGGCGTGGTGCCCCAGATCTCGCTGATCATGGGGCCGTGTGCGGGCGGTGCGGTCTATTCGCCGGCGATGACCGACTTCATCTTCATGGTGAAGGACAGCTCCTACATGTTCGTCACCGGCCCGGAGGTGGTGAAGACCGTCACCAACGAGGAGGTGACGGCCGAGGATCTGGGCGGCGCGATCACCCACACCAGCAAGTCGGGCGTCGCCGACCTCGCCTTCGAGGACGATGTGGACGCGCTGCTGCAGCTGCGCCGCTTCCTCGGCTACCTGCCGCTCAACAACCGCGAGGCGCCGCCGGTGCGCCCGACCGACGACCCGCATGACCGCGAGGATTTGTCGCTCGACACCCTGATCCCGGACAATCCGAACAAGCCCTACGACATGAAGGAGCTGATCTGGAAGATCGCCGACGAGGGCGAGTTCTTCGAGCTTCAGCCCAATCATGCCGGCAACATCGTGATCGGCTTCGCGCGGATCGAAGGACACCCGGTCGGCATCGTCGCCAACCAGCCGATGGTGCTGGCCGGCTGCCTCGATATCGACAGCTCCAAGAAGGCCGGCCGCTTCGTGCGCTTCTGCGACGCCTTCAACATCCCGCTGGTCACCCTGGTCGACGTGCCCGGCTTCCTGCCCGGCACGGCGCAGGAATATAACGGCATCATCAAGCACGGCGCGAAGCTGCTCTTCGCCTATGCCGAGGCGACGGTGCCGAAGGTCACCGTCATCACCCGCAAGGCCTATGGCGGGGCCTACGACGTGATGAGCTCCAAGCATCTGCGCGGCGACGTCAACTACGCCTGGCCGTCGGCCGAGATCGCGGTGATGGGCCCGAAGGGGGCGGTGGAGATCATCTTCCGCGCCGACCGCGACGATCCGGAGAAGATCGCCGAGCGGACGGAGGAGTACCGGCAGAAGTTCGCCAACCCGTTCGTCGCCGGCTCGCTCGGCTTCATCGACGACGTTATCCTGCCCCACGGAACCCGCCGGCGCGTCGCCAAGTCGCTGCGCATGCTGCGCACGAAGCAGCTCGAGAATCCGTGGAAGAAGCACGACAATATTCCGCTCTAAGCGAGGGGGCCGGTGTTGATCATTCCCAATCTCATGGCCACGGACGTCGAGCGTTCGGTCGCGTTCTATCGCGATGTACTGGGATTCAGCGTCTCCTTCACGGTGACGGCGGACCGCGAAACGCGCTTCGACGGGACCGCGACGGGTGCGGTCTTCGCGATCCTGGAATGGGATGGTGCGCAGCTGATGCTACAGGACGCGAAGTCGTTGGCGGAGGAATTGCCGGCGTTCGAGGCCGGCCTGCCGAAGGCGCCCGGCGGCGCGATATATCTCCAAGGTCTCGATCCGGACGCGATTGCCGAGGCGGTCGATCCGGCGATCCTGATCAAAGGCCCGGAGACTACATGGTACGGCATGCGGGAGACCTATATCCGCGATCCGGACGGCCACATCCTGTGCGCCGGCGTGGCGGTCGGTCCGCCGCCCGCGCCTGGGCCGAACAACGAAGGGGCGGAGGCGTAACACCCGATGTTCAAGAAAATCCTGATCGCGAACCGTGGCGAGATCGCCTGCCGGGTGATGAAGACGGCGCATGCGATGGGCATCCATCCGGTCGCGATCTATTCCGAGGCCGATATCGAGGCGCGCCACACCCGCATGGCGAAGGAACTCGGCGGCGAGGCCGTGCTGGTCGGCCCGGCACCGTCGGCCGAAAGCTATCTGCAGATCGAGAAGATCGTCCAGGCCTGCAAGGACACCGGTGCCGAAGCCGTCCATCCCGGCTACGGCTTCCTCAGTGAGAACAAGGCCTTCGCCAAGGCGCTGGACAAGGCGGGCATCGCCTTCATCGGCCCGCCGGTCGGCGCGATCGAGGCGATGGGCGACAAGATCGAATCCAAGAAGCTGGCCGAGAAGGCGGGCGTCAACACGGTGCCCGGCCATTTGAACGCCATCACCGACCCCGAAGAAGCGGTCAGGATCGCGAACGAGATCGGCTATCCGGTGATGCTGAAGGCGTCCGCCGGCGGCGGCGGCAAGGGCATGCGGCTCGCCTGGAACGACCAGGAGGCGCGCGACGGGCTGGTGGGCGCCATGAACGAGGGGCGCAACAGCTTCGGCGACGACCGGGTCTTCATCGAGAAGTTCGTCGAACAGCCCCGCCACATCGAGATCCAGGTGATGGCGGACAAGCATGGCAACTGCGTCTATCTGGGCGAACGCGAATGCTCCATCCAGCGCCGCCACCAGAAGGTGCTGGAGGAGGCGCCGAGCCCCTTCCTCGACGCCAAGACCCGCAAAGCGATGGGCGAGCAGGCGGTCGCGCTGGCCCAGGCCGTCGACTACTGCAGCGCCGGCACGGTCGAGTTCATCGTCGACAAGGACAAGAACTTCTATTTCCTGGAGATGAACACCCGCCTGCAGGTGGAGCATCCGGTGACGGAATTCGTGACCGGCCTCGACCTGGTGGAGTTGATGATCCGCGTCGCCGCCGGCGAGAAGCTGCCGCTCGCCCAGAAGGACGTGAAGCTGAAGGGCTGGGCGATCGAGGCGCGGCTCTATGCCGAGGACCCGGAACGCGGCTTCCTGCCCTCGACCGGCCGCCTCTCGCGCTATATCGAGCCGGACGAACGCGGCGGCACGGTGCGTTGCGACAGCGGCTGCTACGACGGGGCGGAGATCTCGATCTACTACGATCCGATGATCGCCAAGCTGATCGCCGGCGGGAAGGACCGCGACGAGGCGCTGGCCAATCTGCGAAGGGCGCTGGACGGCTATTATGTGCGCGGCCTCTCGCACAATCTGGCCTTCCTCTCCGGCGTCGCGAAGCACCCGCGCTTCGCATCGGGCGACATGACGACCAACTTCATCGCCGAGGAATATCCCGACGGTCTGACCGAGGAGGCGCTGAAGCCCGAGGACCCGCAACTCTTCGCCGCGGTGGCCTCGCTGATCCAGGATCGCGTCGAGCGGCGCGAGCGCGGCCTCTCCGGCCAGGTCGAGGGCGGAGCGCCGGAGCAGCCCGGCGCCTATGCCGTCTTCCTCGGCACGGTCGAGAAGGAGGAGCACGACGTCACCGTCCAGCGCGGCGCGGACGCCGACCGGGTGACGATCGCGGGCCGCGACCTCTACGTCGCCAGCAGCTGGAAGCCGGGCGAGCCGCTCTTCCGCTGTCGGATCGACGATGTCGAGCGCATCTTCCAGGTCGACCGCGACGGCTCGGGCTGGATCCTCGCGCACGACGGCGGGCGGGTCCGGGCGCTGGCGATCGAGGCGCGGCTCGCCCCGTTGCAGCGCCTGATGCCTTTCAAGGAGCCGCCGGATCTCTCGAAGTTCCTTCTCTCGCCGATGCCGGGGCTGTTGGTGCGCCTGAAGGCGAAGGCGGGCGACAGCGTCAAGGCGGGCGAGGAACTCGCCGTCGTCGAGGCGATGAAGATGGAGAACGTCCTGCGGGCGGGCGCCGATGGCACCGTGAAGGAGGTCCACGCCGAGGCCGGCGACAGCCTGGCCGTCGACCAGGCGATCCTGGAATTCGAGTGAGCGAACCGGCCGCGATCCGCGCTGCGACGGTCGCGGACGCCAAGGCGGTCGAAGCGCTGATCCTGCCCCTTTTCGAGCAGAGCATCGCGCCGAGCTTCACCGAGGAGGGGCGCAAGGTCTTCCGCGCCTTCGCCGCGGCCGATGCGCTTGCGAGCCGGCTGCGCGGCGGCAATCTCGGTCTGGTGCTGGAGGATGCGGCCGGGATCGCCGCCTATGGCGAGCGGGACGGGGACCATATCCGCCTCCTCTTCGTGCGCGCCGACCGGCAGGGGGAGGGGCTCTCCCGCACCGTGCTGGACGCCTTGACGGACGGGCTCGCGGCCGAGCGCGTGACGCTCAATGCCAGCGACTACGCGCTTGCGCGCTACCGGCGGCTCGGTTTCGTGCCGACCGGGCCGCGCACCATCGTCGACGGCATCGCTTTCACGCCGATGGCGCTCACGCTGTCCTGAGCGGACGGTCGACACCGCCGGCCGGGTCTTGCAATCGGCGCGCGCGGCCCAAAAATCCGGAGCGAGGAGGCGAAAGACCCATGAGCGAAGTGCGCAGAAGCGTCCACGCGATCATTTCCGGCCGGGTGCAGGGCGTCTGGTTCCGCGCCTGGACCGAGAAGACGGCGACCGCGCTCGGCCTCGAAGGCTGGGTGCGCAACCGCCGGGACGGCACGGTGGAAGCGGTCTTCTCCGGCCCGGCAGCGTCGGTCGAGCGCATGCTCGAGAAGGCGAAGGACGGCCCGCCGATGGCCCGGGTGGCCGACATCGCGACCGAGGAGACCGATCCGCCGGAAAATGGCGGCTTCGAGACCCGGCCCGATGGCTGACTTTCCGAGAATTTAGTCAAGCGGGTGCTTGAATTTTTAGCAGTTTATTTAGAATTCCGAAGCAAAATGCCCTCAACGACCAAGTTTATGTCGGAAAGACGACAAATTCTTGGCCCGAAGCTTGCAAATCTGTTTCAACGCGTCGCATCCCCGGCGGGGTTCTCGGGCCCCGGGCGACGCGGGAACCAACACCCTGGAAGGCGACTTCGTCATGTCGATCGAGAGTGAAGGGCAGCGCAAGGACCATCCGTTGGACGGTCCGCACCCGACCGACTGACGCTCCGGCGTCCGTCACGGGCTGAGGCCGGCCGTCCGATTCGGACGGCATCCCTCGGCCGCGCGCATTTCGAGGTGCCGGCACCCCGAGGCGGTCCGGCAAGTCCTTGAGCCGGCCCGGTCGGGCGGGCCAAAATGCCGCGCGTTCCTATCCGCGAGATCCAACCGCACGGCGGGCCCGGAGAAGATCCCGGATTTCATGATCCGTCGTTGACCGCTTGACGGCCTTGGACGTTTGTCCTATTAAATTTTGGACAGTTGTCCAAATTGCCGATGGCGGCGCTATCAGGAGAGGGCGGGAGATGGCCGGAACGGAGACGCGCGACGCGATCGTCGAGGTGGCGGACCGGCTGTTCTACGAAGGCGGCTACGATGCGACCTCCTTCGCCGACATCGCCGCCGCCGTCGGCATCTCGCGCGGGAACTTCTACTACTATTTCAAGACGAAGGACGAGATCCTGGCGGCCGTGATCGACCGACGGCTGGCGACGAGGCGCGCGCTGCTCGACCAATGGGAGGCGGAGGGGCGCGACCCGGCCGAGCGGATCCGACGCTTCATCGACATCCTGACCGTCAACCGCACCAAGATCATGCGTTTCGGCTGTCCGGTGGGCACGCTGTGCGACGAGTTGGCGAAGCTCGACCATGCCGCCCGGCCGGAGGCGGGCCGTATCTTCACCCTCTTCCGCGACTGGCTGCGCAGGCAGTTCGAGGCCCTCGGCCGGACGGACGACGCCGATGAGCTGGCGATGCATCTGCTGATGCGCAGCCAGGGCGTGGCGACGATGGCGAACGCCTTCCGCGACGAGGCGTTTCTGCGCCAGGAGGTCGCGCGCATGTACGACTGGCTCGCGGCGCAGGGCGCTGAGTCGCATCCGGCCGAATAACCGATCCAACACCGATCCAACAACGAGGGAGTGCCCAATCGATGTTCGTCGTCCTGCTCGAATTCTCCGACAACAGGGAGGCCGCGCCGCAGCACATGGCGGGTCACAAGGCCTGGCTCGATCGCGGCTTCGAGGCGGGCACCTTCCTGCTCGCCGGCAGCCTGCGGCCGGAAGCGGGCGGCGGCATTCTGGCCGACAACGTCAGCCGGGCCGAGCTCGAGGCGCTGGTCGCCGAAGACCCGTTCGTCGCCGAGGACGTCGTCCGCCCCTCGATCCATGAGATTGCGCCCGCGCGGGCCGACGAGCGGCTCGCCTTCTTGGCGGCGTGAACCGATCGCGACGACTGCCGCCGGGACGGACAAGCGGCCGCCTAGAATTTCACCCCGATATCGATCTCGGGCTCGGAGCTGGATCCGCCCTCGCCACGAACCACGAGGTTCTCGCACGCGCCGGCGGCGAGCGCGCCGGCCAGCGCAAGGGCCAGCATCAGGCGCTTAAGCATGGTCATTCCCCCCCACCCGTCTTGGCGAAGGGGCCGAAGATTTCGGCGAACGCATCCTCCAGCGCGAAATCCACGTCGCTCATCGTCACCGGCCGGCCCAGATCGACCAGCGAGGTGACGCCCAACCCGTCTTCGGCGATGCCGCAGGGCACGATGCCGTCGAAATGGGAGAGGTCGGGTTCGACATTGAGGGCGAGCCCGTGGAACGCGACCCAGCGCCGGACGCGCACGCCGATGGCGGCGATCTTGTCCTCCTTGAAGGGGGTGCCGCCCGGGCCGCTGCGGTCGACCCAGATGCCGACGCGGCCCGCTCGCCGCTCGCCCTCTACCGCGAAATGGGCGAGCGTCCGGATCACCCATTCCTCCAGCTTGTGCACGTAGCAACGCACGTCGAGGCCCCGGGCCTTCAAATCCAGCACCGCATAGGCCACCCGCTGGCCCGGCCCGTGATAGGTGAACTGTCCGCCGCGCCCGGTCTTGTGCACGGGGAAGCGCGCGGGCTCCAGCAGGTCGGCCTGCTTCGCGCTGGTCCCGGCGGTGTAGAGCGGCGGATGCTCCAGCAGCCAGACCAGCTCCGGCGCGCCCGCGTCGCGCACGGCCGCCGCGCGCGCCTCCATGTCGGCGAGCGCCTCCTCGTAGCCGACGGGCCGGCGCGCGACGCGCCATTCGACCGCGCGCGGCGCGCCGGTCGGGGCCGCGGCGGCCGGGCAGTCTGTCTCGGTCAGCGCCATCTTGGCTCCTCGGGGCAAGGGTCTTGATCGGGGCCGAAAATTCGCCTACCTGCGGTGCAGGCCCCGCTTGAAACGGCGGGACCTATTTGCTAGATGATCGCACCGCTCGGGGGCAAGGCCAATGGCCGCTGTCCCCAGGCGGACGTCACAAGATATGCGGTCGTGGCGGAATTGGTAGACGCGCAGCGTTGAGGTCGCTGTGGGCGAGAGCCCGTGGAAGTTCGAGTCTTCTCGACCGCACC
>MRWG01000175.1_pt1 | contig 109087 bp, 110 predicted proteins | sample 1013341 | NCBI WGS metagenome assembly MRWG01 (sample SAMN06117577, study PRJNA244670) | biofilm metagenome | biome: Water; feature: Cathode Biofilm; material: Biofilm; isolation source: microbial consortium enriched at the cathode of a solar microbial fuel cell | place: USA: District of Columbia...
GGGTCGGTAAACAGGATCGCGTGATCGGCTTCGCTGAGAACGCTCGTCGCGGGTCGCAGTGGCACCATCGCCGCGATGTCTTCGTCTTCGTCTTTGTCGCCGTCCACGGACCCGTCGACCGCGCGCGCGGCCACCGCCGGGTCCGGCGCACCATCTGCCGCGCGCGGCGCGCTCCCGGCGTCCGCCGTGAACCCGGCGAGTACCGGTTCGTCGCCGGCAGCAAGGAGTCCGGTCGTCACCGGTATCGGATCGGGCGCTGTCGGGTCGATGTCCGCCGGGTCGGTCGACTCCGGCGATGGGGTCGCGGCGGGCGCGGTCATTGCCGCGAAGGCAGCGGCTTCGTCGTCGACTCCGGTAGCGGATACCGTGACGTGGTCGGGCGGTGGCGCGACGTCATGCTCACGCAGAACGATGGCCGGGCCGGGTTCGGCGACCGCAGGCGACGGTGTGGTTTCGGCGTCGGCAGGTGACGGCGCGGGTTCGGCGGCCGCGTTCGATGGTGCAGGTTCCGCGTCCGCAAGCTGTGGTATGGATTCAGCGGCCGCAAGCGACGGTGTGGTTTCGGCGGCCGCAGCCGACCGCGCGGGTTCGGCGGCCGCGATCGATGGTGCAGGTTCCGCGTCCGCAAGCCGTGGTATGGATTCGGCGTCCGCGGGCGACGGTATGGTTTCGGCGGCCGCAGCCGACGGCATGGATTCAGCGTCCGCGGGCGACGGCACGGGTTCGGCGACCGCGGGCGGCGGCGCGGATTCTGTGGCGCGGGGCGACAAACCGGCTTCCGGCACCGCGGGGGCGAATTTCGGTTCGTCGGCGAGGCGCGCGAGCGCGTTGAAAGCACTGCCGCAATCACCGCATTCGACGTAACCCTGGGCAGCACTCAGATCCGCGGCGGAAAGCTGGTAGATCGTTCCACAGTTCGGACACTGGGTCAGCAAGTCGTCTTCCTCGTTGCCATCTGCGGCTCCCCGGCGGCGCGCGTGCCCGCGATGAGAGCCCACTCTTCGCGCTCGCGCGGTCCGGTCATGGTAAACGGGCCGGTGTAAGCCGCCAAGAGATCCGGCGCCTGCGCGGCGAGAATTCCCGACAAGACGATACGGCCGCCCGGTGCGAGCAATGTCTGGAATCGTGCGACGAGAGCAAGCAGGGGTTCGAGCAGAATGTTCGCCACGATCAAATCGTAAGCGCCGATCCCGGGGTCCGTCATCGCGACGACCTCTACGGCGTCGAACTCGTTCAGCGCGATGTTGTGCCGGCACACCGACAGGGCCTCGTCGTCGATATCGCACGCATGGACGAGCGCGGCGCCGCGCGCCGCCGCGGCGAGCGCAAGGATCCCGGAACCGCAGCCGTAATCGAGCACGCGGCTGCCGGCGATGTCCTCGTCGCAGGCAATCCATTCGAGACACAGCGCCGTCGTCGCATGATTGCCGGTGCCGAACGCCATGCCCGGGTCGATCCTGATCACGTGTTCCGACCCGGCCAGCGGTTCGCGCCAGCTCGGACAAATGCACAGGCGGCCACCGAACAGCTGCGGTTCGAAGTGGTCGCGCCACACGGACTGCCACTGCTGCTCGGCGAGTTCGCGCGTGCGGACATTCAGCACCGAGAGCCCGGCGTTGCTGAACAGCTGCTCCGGCTCGGCGGGCATGCCGGCGGGATCGAACATACCGGTGACATCACACACCGGCCACAGCGGTGTGCGGCCGTCGAGTTCATCCACGAGCAGCGCGCTGTCGCCGGCCGCGGTGCACGTGATCGCCTGCGCGCCGGCGGTTTCGAACACGGCTTCCGCCGCCGCTACATCAGCTTCCCGGACGGTGCACGTGCACGTGACCCAAGCGCTGCCCGCGGTCACGGGAGGGCTCTCCTCACGGTCGCGCGCTGGCCGACGCTCACCACAGTCCGGGGGTTTTGCTCATTCCGAATGCGCGAGCTTTTGTTCGAGATAGTGGATGTCGGTACCGCCGGCCGCGAACGCGGCGTCGTGGATCAGATCGCGGTGCAGCGGCAGGTTCGTGTCGATACCGTCGATGACGATCTCGGTCAGTGCGGTCGACATCCGCGCGAATGCCGCCTCACGGTTCGAGCCGTGCGCGATCAGTTTTGCGATCAATGAATCGTAGTAGGGCGGCACCGTATAGCCGTTGTACAAATGAGAGTCGACCCTGATGCCGGGCCCGCCGGGCGGATGGAACTGCGTGATCAGCCCGGGCGAGGGCCGGAACGACACCGGGTGTTCGGCATTGATGCGGCATTCGATCGCGTGTCCGCGGATCTGCACGTCGTCCTGCGTAAACGTCAAACGCTCGCCGGCGGCGACCGTGATCTGTTCACGGACGATATCGATCCCGGTGATCAATTCCGTTACCGGGTGTTCGACCTGCACGCGCGTATTCATTTCGATGAAATAGAACTCACCTTTCTCGTACAGAAACTCGAACGTGCCGGCGCCACGATAGTTGATTGCACGACACGCGTCGGCGCACAGTTCGCCCATGCGCAGGCGAGTCGGTTCATCGAGCCCGGGCGCCGGTGCTTCTTCGATCACCTTCTGATGACGCCGTTGCATCGAGCAGTCGCGATCGACGAGATGCACGACGTTACCGTGGCTGTCGGCCAGCACCTGGAACTCGATATGACGCGGGTGTTCGAGGAATTTTTCGACGTAGACCGCGTCATTCTGGAACGCCGCCAGTGCTTCGCGTTTCGTCAGGCCCAGCGCATTCGGCAATGCCGCTTCCGCGTGCACGACACGCATGCCACGCCCGCCGCCGCCGCCGGCCGCTTTCAGGATCACGGGATAGCCGATTTCGCGCGCGATGCGCAGGTTCTCCTGCATGTCCTCGCCGAGCGCGGTTTCGGAACCGGGGACACACGGCACGCCGACGGATTTCATCGTTTTGATCGCGGACAGCTTATCGCCCATCAAACGGATCGTGTCCGGCCGTGGCCCGATAAACGTGAAGCCGCTCTTTTCCACGCGTTCGGCGAAATCCGCGTTCTCGGACAGGAAACCGTAGCCGGGGTGAATGCCGACCGCGTCGGTAACTTCCGCCGCGCTGAGGATTGCCGGAATATTCAGGTAGCTGTCCGTCGGGATTGCCGGCCCGATACACACGGACTCGTCGGCGAGCCGTACGTGCATCAGGTCGCGGTCGGCCGAGGAATGCACGGCGACCGTCTTGATGCCTAGCTCGCGGCAGGCGCGCAGGATTCTCAGTGCAATTTCACCGCGGTTCGCGATGACGATTTTATCGAGCATGGGTTCTGCTGCTTCCGTTCAATCGATCACGAACAACGGTTGCTCATATTCGACGGGATGTCCGTTTTCGACGAGCACCGCCGTGATGGTTCCGGCCCGGTCCGCTTCGATCGGGTTCATGATTTTCATCGCTTCGATGATGCACAGCGTGTCGCCGATGCTGACAGCCTGCCCGACCTGCACGAACGCGTCGCTTTCCGGCGATGGCGCGTTGTAATACGTGCCTACCATCGGCGCGGCAACGACATGCCCTTCGTGGACAGGTGCCTCGGATACAGGCGGCGGCGCGTCCGGTGCACTCACCGGTACGGCAGCCGTCGCCGGCATCGGTGCGCTGACATATTGCGTCGGCGTCGCGACGCCACGACTGATCCGGACTGACTCCTCGCCTTCCTTGATCTCGATTTCCGCGATACCGGATTCTTCGAGCAGCTCAATCAGTTTTTTTACTTTGCGTATATCCATCGCTCTCTTAGGTCGCTCGTCAATAGGTTAGTGGGGGCCGGATCACGCCGGCGCCGGCGCGAGCGCGCGCGCGGCTGCCTGCACGGCATATCCGTAGCCCGCGGCGCCGAGGCCGGTAATTACGCCGACGGCGATATCGGACAGGTAGGATTTGTGCCGGAACGGCTCGCGGGCGTAGACATTCGACAGGTGGACCTCGATAAACGGGATCGCGACCCCGAGCAGGGCGTCGCGCAGCGCGATGCTCGTATGCGTGAAAGCGCCCGGGTTGATGATGATGAAGCCGACCCGGCCGGCGGCGGCGTGGATCGTGTCGAGCAGGGCCGCCTCGGCGTTGCTCTGAAAGGCCTCGAGCTCGTGACCCAGCTCGCGGGCCGATGCCGCCGCCGCCTGTTCGATCTCGCCGAGGGTCGTTGCGCCGTAGGTTTCGGGCTCGCGCCGGCCAAGCAGGTTCAGGTTGGGTCCGTTGATCAGCAGGATGCGCGCCATGGCCTTCGGGTGCGGTTGTCCGGGTCTAGTATGGTCGCGGAACGTATCACGTTATCGGCGCAAATACGAGCGTGATCGTCGCCGATACCCGCGATTTCGCTTCAAGTCCCCCGTTGCGTCCGCGCTGCTCGTCACCGCGCAGCAGCTACTTCGCGGCGTGCAGTGCGGCCTCGACTTCGGCTTCGTGCCATTCGCCCTGGTGGGTCTCGAGGATCGCGCCGTCACGGCCAATGAGAACACTGAATGGCAACGCGCCGATCGTATTGCCAAGTGCCCGCATGTAGTCTGCCACGGCGGTTTCACCGACGAGAACGGGGTAATTCATGCCTTGTTCCGTCGCGTAGTCGCGTACCGCGTCGAACCGATCGAGCGCGATCCCGACGAATTGCACCCCGTCGGCCGCATAGCGCTCCTGCAGGGCGATGAATGCCGGGATTTCCTTGCGGCACGGCGGGCACCACGTGGCCCAGAAGTTCACCACGAGGGTCTTGCCGGCCCATTCGCTCATGTGTCGCTCACGCCCGTCGAGATCATTGAACGACCAGTGCGTGAGCGGCTCGGCGGTCACCGGCGCCGGCGTTGCCGTCGCCGCGGCCGTCGACTCGCGCGCTGCGTGCTGCGTCTGCAGCAGGTAACCCGCGTAGCCGGCGCACACGGCAAGGGTCGTGCCGAGCACGAACACGACGCGCTGCATTCGTGTCATTGCAATTCCTCGAGGTGGGCAGCGAAATCCGCCGGTCCGACGAATCCGAGCAGGCGATTATCGCGCAATTCCGCGCCGCTACTGTCGAAGAACAATACGGCGGGCGGGCCGAACAACTGAAAACGCTGCAGCAATTCGCGGTCGGCGGCATCATTCGCCGTCACGTCGGCGCGCAGCAGCACGACATCGCGCAGCGCGGCCTGGACGCTTGCGTGCCGGAACGTCTGGCGCTCGAGGTGCTTGCACTCGATACACCAGTCCGCGTAGAAATCGAGCATGACCGCGCGGCCAGCGCTGCGCGCCCGCGCGATTTCGGCGTCGAGACCCGACACGCCCTTGACGGCTACGAACGGCAGTTCTTCGGTGGCCGCCGCTTCGCGGTTCGCCAGCGGACCCAGCGGGCTGAACGGGTCTTCCGCACCGGCGCTGGCACCGACGAGCAGTACGACCCCGTAGACGAGCATCGCGAGTCCGAATCCTTTCGACAAGCGGCGCCAGCCCGGATCGGCCGGGACGAGTGCATCGAATGCGCCGAGATACACCGCCGAACAGATCGCGAGCACGGCCCACAGACCGAGGGTCACGGGGCCCGGCAGGATGCGCTCGAGAAACCAGATCGCGACGGCCAACAGCAACACCCCGAAAACCTTCTTCACCGCGTCCATCCAGGCGCCCGCGCGCGGCAGCAACTGGCCGGCGGACGCCCCGACGAGTAACAGCGGCGCGCCCATGCCGAGGCCGAGCGCGAACAGCGCACCACCGCCGGTCACGGCACTGCCTTCATGGCTCAGATAAATCAGCGCCCCCGCGAGCGGCGGGGCGACGCAGGGTCCGACGATAATCGCCGACAACAGGCCCATCAGGGCAACCCCGATGAGACTGCCGCCGCGTTGGGATCGGCTGAGCGCGTCGAGCCGGGTCTGCAGCGCGGCCGGCAACTGCAACTCGTAGAAGCCGAACATGGACAATGCGAGGGCGACGAACACGAGGCTGAAACCGACGATCACGAGCGGTTGCTGGAACGTCGCCTGCAGGTTGTGGCCGAACAGGCCCGCCAGCAGTCCGACGAGCGCGTAGGTAACGGCGAGCGCGAGCACATACACCGCCGACAATACGAGGCCGCGACCGCTGGACACCGGCTGCGCCTGACCGACGATGATGCCGGACAGGATCGGGACCATCGGAAACACGCACGGGGTGAACGCGAGCAACAGGCCGAACACGAAAAACGTGCCGCAAACCGCGAGCAGGGAGCGATCCGACAACGACAACGCGATGTCGTCGGCGGATAGCAAACGCCCGCCCGGTGGCGGTCCGCCCCCCCCGGCCGCGGCCGGAATCGCGCCGCTCGCCGCGAGTTCGGCCGCGCCGAGCGTGATCACGCGTTTGATCGGCGGATAGCAAATGCCGTCTTCGGCACAACCCTGGTAACCCACCGTCAGCGCAAGCGGCTCGCTGCCGCCGGCCGCGGCGCCGAGTGACGCGCGCAGGCTCGCCTCGTCGCGGTAAATCGCGACGGGACCGAACTCGGGGTCGTCTTTCATTTCGCCGGGCGGACGCTGCAATTCCCCGAGCGCGAGCGCCGGATCCGCGGTCTCGAGCGTCATTTTGTCGCGATACAGGTAGTAGCCCGGTGCAATGTCGAACGCGAGCTCGAGATCGCCCGCAACGACGCGGTGGTGGAGTTGGAACGCAACCGCCGGGTCGAGGAATTCCGGTGCATCGCCGGACAGGCTGCCCAGGCGATCGAGCACACCCGCACCGGCGCCGCCGGCCGCTCCGAGCAGCGCGCACAGGACGGCCAGCAGGCCTAAGGCTCGTTTATCCATTGGAGATATTGCTTGAAACCGCGTTCGATAGGGACCGCGATGATTTCAGGGAGTTCATAAGGATGGGATGCGACTATGGCCTGTTCGAGGCGTTCGTAGCGTGCCGCGGGTGCCTTGATCACGAGTAACACTTCGCGATCCTCCATCGTCTCGCCGCGCCAGCGGTAAATCGAGCGCACGCTATCGATGACGTTGACACAGGCCGCCAGCCCCTGCTCCACGAGCGTGCGTGCGAGCCGCGCCGCGGTGTCGCCGTCGGGACACGTGCACAACACGACGATGCAGTCATCTGCCCGCGTATTCATCGCTCACTCGCACGCTCTCCCTGTAAACGGCACCCGGCCGCGGCCGGTGCATTGTAATCCGGCTACGGAGCCCCATATAGTGAGGTATGCGCTTTTCCCCTTTCGCCGTCGTCTTCGCGCTGCTGATCAGCGTACCGCTGCTGGAAATCTACCTGCTAATCTCGATGGGACGCGTAATTGGCGCCGGCGCCACGATCCTCGTCGTCATCGTCACCGCCGTGCTCGGCGCCTGGTTGCTGCGCCTGCAGGGACTCGGAACGCTGGCGCGGGTGCAGGCCGCGAGCCAGGCGGGCCAGTTGCCCGCGGTCGAACTCATCGAGGGACTGATCCTGCTCGTGTCCGGCGTACTGTTGCTGACCCCCGGCTTCTTTACCGACGCGATCGGGTTTTTGAGCCTGGTTCCGTCGATCAGGCGCCGCCTCGCCGAGGGCCTGCTCGCGCGTGCGCTGCGCAACCCCACCACGGTCGTCAATGTGCGAACGCGCGGCCCGCAAACGATCGAAGGCACGTATCGTCGCGAAGATCCGCCCGAACCCTGAACCCCGAACCGGGCCGGTGGTGAGCGCGTGTAACCGGCCGGCAACGGGCTCACCCCGGTGCAGGCCGGCGCGTTTACACCGCCGGCCACCCCTTTCCCGTTGCCGGAGGCGATGATTTCCCGATCTGAATACGTGCGCCGGATTGTGCAACACCGACCTTGATGGACCCGGTACCCTTCCCCTCAAATCGAACAGACGGGATGGGGTGTAGACAGTGGTTCCGGTCCCGAAGCCACAGTCTCTCAGATTTACGCACACCTATTTAGTACCATGGGGCAGATGGCGGGGCGAACGGAAATCAAGTGGACCGAAATGCGCGACGACGAGTTGCTCGACGTGCGTTTCTGCGATTTGAAACTGCGCCTCGACGAGACCCCGCTGGCCGATCGGATCGAGCGCCTGTACGGTGAACTCGCGCGCCGCGACCTGACGTTCCGGCCGCATTTCTGGCTGGCCGAGGAATGGTTTTCGCCCGACGGTGTACCCGGGGTTGCGATACCGTTCTACCTCGCGCACCCGCGGCTGACGAAGCTCGAATACCAGCAGATGTTCGAAGTGGAGGGTGGTACGGATCGCTGGTGCATGCGTTTGCTGCGGCACGAGACCGGCCACGCCATCGACACCGCCTACCGCCTGCACCGACGTAAAGTCTGGCGTCAGCATTTCGGGGTCTTCGGCCGCGCCTATCCGAAATATTACACGCCGCGCCCGCAGAGCCGTCGCTATGTGCTGCATCTCGACTGGTGGTACGCGCAATGTCATCCGGCGGAGGATTACGCGGAAACGTTTGCCGTGTGGCTGAGACCGCGGTCGAAATGGCGGCGTGAATATGCCGGCTGGCCGGCACTGAAAAAACTCGAAGCCGTCGATCAGATGATGGCATCGATCGCCGGCGCCACACCGCCGGTGCGCAGCCGGCGGCAAATCGAGCCGTTGTCGACGAACCGCAAGACGCTGCGCGAACATTACGCCGCGAAGCGTGCGCACTACGGTGTCGATGTGCCGGCGTTCTACGACGGCGATTTACAGCGCCTGTTCACGCGCACGCCGGGTGGCGGCAAACGCCGGCGTACCGCGGCCGCATTTTTGCGCCGGGCCGCGCCCGAGCTGTGCCAGGTGTGCGCGCGCGGCACCGGTGAGCATCCGTATTTCATCGCCCAGCTCGTGCAGGAGATGGTCCGCCGCTGCCGCGAACTGAATCTGTACGTGGACGTACCGGAGCGCCAGGTAATGCTCGACGTTGCCGTGCTCATTACCGTACAGACCGTCAACTATCTGCACAGCGGACAGCACAAGGTGCCGGTATGAAGCGACTGCGCATACTCCTGCTCGTACACGAGGATCTGATCCCGCCGGACACCCTTGCGGGCTACAGCGACGAAGAGATCATCGACTGGAAGACGGAATACGACGTTGTCACGACGCTCACGGAGCTTGGTCACGATGTGCAGGTGCTCGGGGTGCGCGCGGACCTCGGCGTTATCCGTCGCGCGTTGACCGACTTCAAACCGCATATCGCGTTCAACCTGCTCGAGGAATTCCACGACAATCCGCTCTACGATCATCATGTCGCGGGCTATCTCGAATTGATGCAGCAGAGCTACACCGGATGCAATCCGCGCGGCCTGCTCATCGCCCACGACAAGGCCTTGTCGAAAAAAATTCTCAGCTATCACCGGATCCGTGCGCCGCGGTTCAGCGTCTTCCTGCGCGGCCGCAAACCGCGGCTGTCGAAAAAGCTGCGCTTTCCGCTGATCGTGAAGTCGCTGTTCGAAGAAGGCTCCTACGGCATTTCGCAGGCCTCGATCGTGCACACACCGGAGAAATGTCTCGAACGTATCGCCTACCTGCACGAAAAATTGCGCACCCCGGCCATCGTCGAAGAGTTCGTCGAAGGGCGTGAACTGTATCTGTCGATCATCGGCAACCAGCGGGTCGAGGTATTGCCGCCAATTGAACTCGTGTTCGGCAACCTGCCCGAGGGCGCGCATCCGATCGCGACCTCGCGCGTGAAGTGGGACTGGAAATACCAGGAAGCGCGCGAGATCGAACTGAAAATACCGACCGATCTCGACGAAACGACGAGTCGGGAGCTGAAACGCCTCGGCCGGCGAATTTATCGCGTCCTCGACCTCACGGGGTACGCGCGCATCGACCTGAGACTGACGGACACGGGTGAGATCTTCGTGCTCGAAGCAAATGCAAATCCGGACATCGGTTATGGCGAGGAAATGTCCGTCGCCGCCGAAGCGGTCGGGATCCAGTACCCGCAACTGCTGCAAAAGATCGTCAATCTCGGCTTGCGCTACAACAAGCCGGCCTGAGGCGCGACCATGACGCACAGCGAACCCAGGCTGCCAAAGCAGCTCGATGACGACGCCGACCGCCTCGGCACACGCTTGCGCGAAGCCTGTGCCCGTGCCGGTGTCGCGCTGTCCGATGCGGCCATCGCGGCAACGCGCACGCCGTTTGCCCTGAGTACGTTCATAGCGGAAACCGCGATTGCACAACCGGCGTGGTTCGTGCACACGGTGCTCGCCGGCGACATCGAAGCGCGCGATGCGCAGGCGTTCGAACACGACGTCCGGCAAGCACTCGCCGGCATCGACGAAGAGGCCGTCGCGTTCGCGCGCCTGCGCCAGTTGCGCAACCGTGAACTGACGCGGATTGCCTGGCGTGACATCGTGCACTCACCCCCCGTTGAAACGGTCATCACCGAGCTGTCGGATTTCGCCGACACCTGTATCGTCGCGAGCCAGGACTGGGCGAGCGCCCGCCTCGCCCCGCGGTTCGGCACGCCGCGCGATGCGAACGGCAACGAGGTCGCGATGGTGGTGATCGCGATGGGCAAGCTGGGCGGTCGGGAACTGAATTTCTCCTCGGACATCGATCTGATCTTCGCCTACCGGGCCGGCGGTTCGACGACGGGCGGACGCCGCGAGATTTCCAACCAGGAATACTTCGACAAACTCGGCCGGCAAATTATCGCGATGCTGAACGAAACGAGCGCTGACGGCTTCGTGTTTCGCGTGGATATGCGCCTGCGGCCGTTTGGTGACAGCGGCCCGTTGACGTCGAGTTTCGATGCGCTCGAACACTACTACCAGTTGCACGGCCGGGACTGGGAACGTTATGCGTTCATCAAGGCGCGCATGGTGACGGGCCCGCAAGCGGCACGCGAGAATCTCGAATCCATCCTCAGACCGTTCGTCTACCGGCGTTATCTCGATTTCGGCGCACTCGAATCCGTACGCGAGATGAAAGCGCTGATCGACGGCGAAGTGCGCCGCCGCGACCTGACCCGCGACGTCAAACTCGGCGCCGGGGGGATCCGGGAAATCGAGTTCATCGGGCAAACGTTTCAGCTCATCCGCGGCGGTCGCGAGCCACTGCTGCAACACCGCCGGATCCTCGACATCCTCGCGAATTGCGCGACGCTGCGCCTGCTCGAACCCGCGGACGCGGACGCGCTCGCCGCGGCCTACCGGTTTCTGCGGCGCACGGAACACCGCCTGCAGCAATTCGCCGATCGTCAGACCCAGGAACTACCGGTCGATGCGGCCGGTGAAGCACGGCTCGCCGTGGGGATGGGGTTTACCGATTACGCCGCGTTTTTCGCTGCGCTCGAACAGCACCGCGCGCATGTACACGACTGCTTTCGGGAGTTGCTGAGCCCCGAAGGCGCGGTCGAAGTGGCGCCCGGACAGCGCTCCAGCCTCGATGCCGCGGAGGCATTGTGGCTCGGCACGGACACCGATGATGCGACGTTCCGGTCGCTCGGATTCGACGCGCCGGACGCAGCCCGCGAAGTACTCGCACACCTGCGTGTGCCGGCATTTCTCGATCGCCTGAGCCGGGCCGGCCGCGAACGCCTCGACCGGCTGATGCCACGGCTGATCGAAGCCTGTGCAAGCCGTCACCATGAGCCGGCGACTTTCGCGCGGCTGGCCGAACTCATACGCGCGATCGCGCGCCGGTCCGTCTATCTGTCGCTGCTGACGGACCACCCGTTGACGCTCGTGCGCCTGATCGATCTGTTCCATGCGAGCCCGTGGATCGCACGCCAGATCACGACGCACCCGCTGCTGCTCGACGAATTGCTCGATACACGCGTGCTGTATGCCCCGCCGGCGCCGGAAGCGCTCGTCGAACAACTCGGCGCACTGCTCGCGTCACACGATGCGGACGATCTCGAAGCGTTGATGGACGCGTTGCGGCAGTTCAAGAACCAGCAGGTGCTGCGCGTCGCGGCAAGCGACGTCATGGAGCAGTTTCCGATCGCCGAAGTCAGCAACCAGTTGAGCTATATCGCGCAGGCCCTGCTGCACCATGCGCTCGCGATGGCGACGACGATCCTCGAAGCGAAACACGGCGTGCCGGCTTGCACCGTCGACGGCGAGCGGCGCCGGGTCGGTTACGCCATCATCGCCTACGGCAAACTCGGCGGTCTCGAACTCGGCTACGGGTCTGATCTCGATCTCGTGTTCCTGCATGATTCGACCGGTGACCGGCAGGTCACCGACGGCGAGCGTTCCGTGGACAACAACGTCTACTTCACCCGCCTTACCCAGCGCATTATTCATATCCTCGGCACGCTCACGGCCGCCGGCCGCGCGTATGAAGTGGATACCCGGCTGCGGCCGAGCGGAGAATCGGGCTTGCTCGTGAGTTCCGTACAGGCATTCGCGACGTACCAGTGCGAGGACGCATGGACCTGGGAACACCAGGCATTGATCCGCGCCCGCCCGGTCGCCGGTGATGCGGACACGATGGCGGAATTCGCCGCGGTGCGACGGGACGTCCTCGGCCGGCCGCGTGACCTTGAACAACTGCGCAGCGATATCCTCGAAATGCGCGACCGCATCCGGCACGAACATGATCGCTCCGATAGCGCGTTTTTCGACCTGAAACAGGGCCTCGGTGGTATCACTGATATTGAATTTATGGTGCAATACGGCGTCCTCAGATGGGCCCATCAGCACAACGAACTGCTTGAGTTTTCTGACAATTTGCGACTGCTCGAACGCCTCACCGGACTCGGCCTGATGCCGGCCCCGATGGGTACCGTGCTGCACGATGCGTACTTCGCGTTGCGCGCGGCGGTTCATCGCTCGGCCTTGCAGGAAATCGAGGGGCTCGTCGAGGACACGAAATTCCGACAACACCGTGATGCGGTTGCCGCGGCGTGGCGCGAGTGGTTCGCGACGCCCTGAGCACACCCCTTCACCCACCCTGGGGGACGATGAAATGAGCTACGCCGACAGAGACGGCGTGATTTGGATGGACGGCGAAATGGTGCCGTGGCGCGATGCCCAAGTTCACGTATTGACGCACACACTGCATTACGGGGTTGGTGCGTTCGAAGGCATACGTGCCTATGAGACGCCGAAGGGTACGGCGATTTTCCGGCTCGACGATCACGTTCGGCGCCTGTTCGAAACCGCGCACATCCTCGAGATGAAAATGCCTTATTCGCGTGAAGAAATCGCGCGTGCCTGCGTCGAGAGCGTGAAGCAAAACAAGCTCGAGACGGCGTATTTGCGGCCGCTCGTGTACTACGGTTCGGAAGGGATGGGATTGCACGCGACGAACCTGTCCGTGCACGTCGCGATCGCCTCGTGGTACTGGGGCGCCTACCTGGGTACGGATGCGCTCGAGAAGGGCATCCGGATCAAGACTTCCTCGTACACCCGCCACCTCGTCAACAGCATCATGTGCAAGGCCAAGGCCTGCGGTAACTACATCAATTCGATACTTGCCCTGCAGGAAGCAGCGCGCGACGGTTACGACGAAGCACTGCTGCTCGACGCGAACGGCATGGTCGCCGAGGGCAGCGGGGAGAACATCTTCATCGTTCGCAACGGCATTATCTACACGCCCGAACTCACGTCGGCGCTCGAGGGGATCACGCGCGACACGGTGCTGCAACTCGCCGCCGAGGAAGGCTACACCGTGATCGAAAAACGCATCACGCGCGATGAAATCTACATCAGTGACGAAGCGTTTTTCACCGGCACGGCAGCCGAAGTAACTCCCATCCGGGAACTCGACAACCGCACGATAGGCAGCGGCGGACCGGGACCGGTGACGCAGCAACTGCAGCGTGTCTATCTCGACGTTGTCGAGGGCAAGCGCGACGGCTACGACGACTGGTTGACGGTGGTGTAGCCGGCACCGGAGAACATGTGGTTGGCAACGACACGAGCACCGTAATCTGGCGTCTTGTTGACGGCAAACCCGGTCACGACCGGCAGAGCGCAGGGCTCGTTGCCGCTCTCGGCGAGCGCATCGCCGTTACTCCGATTACGTTCGACATCCGTCTCGTGCGCGTGGGGCTGTGGCACTACGCCCGCGCCCGGGTGCCGTTTGGCAAGCACGCGCCGGATCCGGCGCTGATCATCGGCGCCGGACGCGCCTGCCAGTGGCCGCTGCTCGCCGCGCGTCACGCGCGCGGCGGCCGCGCGATCTACCTGATGAAGCCCGCGTGGCCGCTGTGGTGTTTCGATTACTGCGTGATCCCGGACCACGACGACGCCCCGCAACGCGCGAACGTGTGCATCTCCGAAGGGGTTTTGAATGACATGACGCGCGCCGATCCCGACGCCGATACGGGCTTGATTCTGCTCGGTGGGCCGTCGACGCATTTCGGCTGGGACGAACGTGGCGTGCTGCGCCAGATCCACACCATCATCGATGCGTTCCCGGACAAACACTGGCTCGTTACGGATTCACGTCGCACCCCGGCGACCACCCGCAAAGCGCTCGCGGTGCCGGCCAATCGCAACGTCGAATTCATCAGCGCCGAGGCCATGCGCAGCGACGATCTGCGCCGGCACATGCGCCGCGCGGAGATGATCTGGGTGAGCGCCGACAGCGTGTCGATGATCTACGAAGCGCTTACCACCGGCGCCCGGGTCGGCTTGATCGACGTCCCGCCCGCGCGCGCAAGTCGTATCTCGCGCATCGGTGATCGTCTCGCGGCGCGCGAACGTGTCACCCGTTTCAGTGACTGGCAGGCCGGTGCGGCGCTCGGTGTCCACCCGCCGCTCGACGAAGCACGGCGTTGCGCCGGCTTGCTGCTGGCCGCCCTGCCCGACATTCGTGCCGCTGCCGACAGGGACTGATCCGTGCCGCTGACGGTGATGCAATTACTCCCCGAGCTCGATGTCGGCGGTGTGGAACGCGGAACCGTGGAGATCGCCGCGGCGCTCGTGCAAAACGGGCACCGGGCGATCGTCGTGTCAGCCGGCGGGCGTCTCGTCGCGGAACTCTCGGCGCTGGGCGCGGCGCACGAGACGCTCGCGATCGGGCGCAAGCACGTACGCACGCTGGGCTGTATCGCGCCGTTGCGCGATCTGATGGTCAGGCACGACGTCGACATCGTACACGCACGTTCGCGCTTGCCGGCGTGGATCGGCGCCCGCGCGATCCGCGGTTTGCCGGTCGCGCAACGCCCGGCCTGGGTCACGACCGTACACGGGCCGTACACCGTCAACCGCTACAGCCGGATCATGACGAGCGGGGAGCGGGTGATCGCGATCTCCGAATTCATTCGCACCTACATCACCGATAATTATCCGCGCGTCCCGGCGGATCGGATCCGGGTGATTCCGCGCGGTATCGATCGCGCGCTATACCCGTCCGGCTATGTACCGGATGCGGCCTGGCGGGCCGGCTTTTTCGCGCAATACCCGCAGCTGCACGGCCGCCGTCTGCTCGTGGCACCGGGTCGTCTGACCCGCTGGAAAGGCCAGGAAGAATTCGTGCACATGATCGCACGCCTCGTCCGCGACGGACGCCCCGTGCATGGTTTGCTCGCCGGCGGCGACGGCGGTCGCGGACGGTTTACCGATGACCTGCAGGCGTTGATCGCCGCACACGATCTTCAGTCCCACGTAACGCTGCTCGGCAACCGCGGCGATCTGCGCGAAATTCTCGCGCTCGCCGACATCGCTTATTCGCTGACGATCGAACCGGAAGCGTTCGGGCGCACGACGGCCGAGGCCCTGAGCCTCGGGACACCGGTGATCGGATATGCGCACGGCGGCACCGGCGAGATCCTGCGCGATGTGTTGCCGGAAGGTCTCGTGCCGTTGCGGGACATCGACGCGGCCGCCGCGGCCACGGCGCGCTTCCTCGACGCGCCGCCGGCGGTACCGGACGAACACCCCTACACGCTCGCGCGCATGCAGGACGCGACACTCGCGGTCTACGCGGAGCTCGAAGCGCGCGCCGGGCGTGATGCGCCCGGCCAGGACGCGAAATCGTAACCGCACGGGTGGCGCAGGTAGCGCTCGCAACAGCGACTCAGGAATTCGCGGTCGTCGTCGTCGTAACACGCATAGGGATCACCGCCCGCGGTATTCACCTCGCCCCGCGGACGCCCCGGATCCGCACGCGCGAGCATTGCGGACTTCGTCGCCGCGGCGACCCCGGCGGCAAGCGCGTCCGGGGTCAACGGCAAGGCGAGGTGTGCGGCAACTTCCGCGAGTACCCGCTGCGGTGCGGCCTGCAGGTCCTCATAACGGACGAGTCTGAATGTTCGTGGATGCCGGTCGACGAGACGACCCCAGGCATTGTGAAAGCGGATACACCACCAGATATCGCTGTTAAAGCGGCGTCCGGACGGGTCACCGCGGAGAAAGCGGGAGAATTCCGTCGCATAGCGCGCCGCCCACTTGCGATAGTTCGACACGAGCGATGCACGCATATCGCGCACGAGTACGACGACGGGCGGCAACCGGACGATACCGCTCGCGAGCAACGCCGGCATCAGCAGCGGCGCGACGGAATGGGTACTGCGCAGGTCCGGTATGCGCGGATCGGCGCGCGCATCCTTGAGTCCGCCGATCACGTCGTTTGCATGGTTGTAGCGCGGCGGATCGATCGCGTAGTGGGTGGCGATTGCGCTCGCGAGCATGAACTTCAACCAGTGCGTACCGGATTGATGCATGCTCACGATCGCGCCGTCGCAGGCGCGCAGGCGCAACGCGGCGTAGTTGCCGAGTTCATGTCGAGCGCGGTGGAAATAGAAAGCGGCAGCTTCGCTGATCGGTGCATGCTCGTCGCGATGAAGGCCGGGGAATCGTAGCGTGAAACGCCGCCGCCGTCGCGTACGTCGCGCGCTATAATCGCGGCCCCGATGAATATCCTGATCATCAAGCTTGGCGCATTGGGTGATGTCGTCATGGCAACACCGTTGATCGAGGCGATCCAGCAACACCATCCGGACGCGACCTGCCACCTGCTCACGACCCCGGCGTACGCACCGATCTTTGCCGCCTGGCCCAACCTCGAAGTCACCGCGCTGCCGCGTCGCGGCTGGCGCAATATGCTGCAGGCAATACGCTTTGTTCGCGCGCTCGACTGCGCGGCGATCTACGATCTGCAGGGCAACGACCGCAGCGCATTGTGGTGTGCCGCCTCGGGTGCGCGGATACGGGCGGGCAATCATACGCGGTTCCCGTACACCCACCATCCGCACGAACCGTGGACGGGACAGGTACATATATTTGCGCGGATGCGCGAGGTGCTCGCGGCCGCCGGCATCGGGTCGGTGCGCGAGGTCCCGCACCTGCCGCTGACCGCTGACCGGAAATTACGTGTGCGGCAATGGTGCGATGACGAACAACTCACGGCCGGGAACTTCGCGCTCCTGCACGCCGGAGCCAGCGCCGCGCGGCCGGAGAAACGCTGGCCGTATTTTGCGGCGCTCGGTCGTCGTCTCAGTGACGCCGGTATCACGCCCGTGTGGATCGGTGCGGAAGCGGAACGCGAGGACAACCGGCAACTGCGTGCCAGCGCCGGCGGAATCGATGCCGCGGGTGAATTTTCGATTAATGAACTCGCGGAACTCGGGCGTGGCGCGCGTTTCGCCGTGACGAATGATTCCGGGCCGATGCATGTCCTCGCGGCCGCCGCGATACCCGTGTTCGGACTGTTCGGCCCGAGTGACTGGCGGCGTAATCACGCGCTCGGACAGGCGGATAACGTGATCGCCTGCGTCGAGACGTGCGCCGGGTTTGCCGGCGCGCGCACCGGCGCATGTCTCGATCGCATACCGGTCGACCTCGTGTGGCAGCGTCTAGCCGGGTGCGGTCTCGTCTGAAACGCCGATCAGCCGCGCGTACAGATCGAGGTACTCGGCGACGACGACGGCTTCACTGTAACGCGTCTCGAAGCGCTGCTGCGCCGCACCGGCGCGGGCCATTGCAGCGGCACCATCGCGCGCGACCTCACACAGACCCCGGGCCAGGGCATCCGGATCGCCCGGCGGTACGAGGATAGCCGTCGTGTCGTCGAGCACGCTCACCGGGCCGTCCGTCGTTGTTGCGATGATCGGGATGCCGCAGGCCATCGCTTCGAGGCAGACGATGCCAAACGGCTCGTCGCGAGACGGCAGAACGAACACGTCGGCGGCACCGAGACACGTCGTTACATCTTGCTGCCAGCCGAGAAACGTAACCGCCTCGCGCAGCCCGAGCGCGGCGAGTTGATCGTGCAAGGCGTCGGACTCGGGTCCGTCGCCGGCGAGCGCGAGTTGCACGCTGATCCCGCTGGCGCGCGCACGCGCGATGGCATCGAACAAAACGTCGAATCCCTTCTTGTGCACCATACGACCGATAGCGACGGCGCGCAGCGTGCCGGACTCGATCCGGGGCGCATGGGTTCGCGGCGCAATCAACGAGAAGTTCGGGATGATCGACACCATTCGGGCAGCGATACCCTGGCCGAGCAGGTAGTCGTGCTGTTTCCGGGTCGTCGCGACGAGGTGATCGATCGCGCGATAGTACTTCGGGTTTACATAATTATGCGTTTTCGCGAGCGTCGGGATCGCGAGCGAGCGCGCGGCGGGGCCGGCGAGGTTCGCCGCGCGCGCGAGATGCATCTGCGCGATCGCGGGGCGATAATCGGCGAGCAGGCGCCGCAATTGCCACCGCGCCAGCGGATCCCACGGGCCCCTCACGGTGACGGTCGCACAATCGATTCCTTCAATCGCCGCGACATGTTTGCGCGCCTCGGCGCGCGTCTCGCAAATCGCGAGGACGTCGTGGCCACGCTGAACGAGCGCGCGTGACAAATCGACAAACGATCGTTCCGCGCCACCGAAACCCTTGCCGAGCATGGCTTGCGCGATTCTCATTCCGCGCGGCCCGGGGCGTCGTGGTCGGTGGCCGGTGTATCGAGTTGGCCACGCACCGCCTCGATCACGGCATGCGCTTCGAGCGCCGCGAGATCGCCGTCCGGGGCGAGCACAAGCTCCGCGCGCCGGCCCCAGGGCCGATAGCGCGCCGGCTGTCCGGGACCGAATACCGTCACGGTCGGCACATCGAGCGCGGCCGCCATGTGCCCGAGTCCGGAATCATTGCCGACGAACGCGCGTGCGCCGGCCATGCACGCGGCGGCTTCGAGGAGTCCGGTCGCGCCGGCCAGATTCGTCAGCGGCAAGCGGCTCGCCTCGCGCAAGGTTTCACCCGCCGCCTGGTCGGCTTCGGATCCGACGACGATCACGCGCTCGAATGCCGCTTCGAGTCCGTTCACGAGCGCCGCGTAACGCGCCACGGGCCAGACCTTGCCCGGCCAGTTCGCACCCGGCGCGATGATCAGTGAGCGATCGTTCGAATGTCCTTCGAGCAATTCGCTGGCGCGCTCGCGCGCACGATCATCGAGCCACAGACGCGCCGGCGGGATCTCGGCCAGCGGGCCGAGGATCGATCCGAGCGCGGTGAAATGATGTTGCACGGCATGTGCCCCGCGCGAGGTACCGCGACGCTTCTGGCCACGATCGCCGCAACGGATGAACAGGGTCAGGAACGCGGTGCGCAGATCGACGGCGATTTCATAATAGCGTTCGCGTAACTGTGTGATCAGGCGTAGCGTACCGCCGGCACCCGCGCTTTTGTCACGGTGGATGACCTGGTCTATGTACGGGCACGCGCGCAGCAGATCCGATGAACGTGGATCGGCGACAACGTCGATCACGTAATCGGGGTAGGCGAGGTGCAGCGCCTCGAGTAGCGGCGTCGTCATGACGAGGTCGCCGATGTTGCTCAGCGTAATGAACAGGATCCGGCGCGGCGCTTTCATGCGGCGCGTTGCCCGAGCAGGCGTTCCAGCGCCACCGCAACCGCCGACACCGGTATCGCGTCCATCGTAGTGCCACCGAAATCGCGCGCCGTGATGGCGATGCGGGTTCCGTAAGGCGGTTTGAATTTCTCCGGATTCGTGTGGCCGAACAGGGTGATCAATCCGCGGCCGCCGGCGGCGAGCAGGTGGCCGCCACCGGCATCATTCGCAACCGCGCCATCGAGGCGCCGCGCCAGCGCGATGCTGAGCAAGGGACCGTGGCCCGCCGCCGTTTGCGCCTGCTCCGGAAACAGCGCGTCCGGCAGCGCACTGCGTAACACCTCAACGATGGAAATTTCCTCCGGCCCAAGGAAAAACACCGGCTTCCTGCCGGCCGCGCTTTGCATGCGCGCCAGTTCGATGAAGCGGTCCAGCGGCCAGCGCTTGCGCGCGCCGGCCGAGCCCGGTGCGAAACCGACATAACCCGCGTTCGCGGGCAGCAGCGCCGCAGCCACCGACGTATACGGTTCGCCGGGTTCGAGCGTGCAGTCGATATCGAGTTCGCGTTCAGCCGCGAGCGTCGCCAGCGTACGGAACTGGTCGAAAGCGGAGCCCGGATAGGCGTTCGCCGGCCGCCGGTGCGACAGGCGGAAACCAAACGCGGGGGAGATAAACACGCGGTGCCGGATCCGGCGCAGCACGAGCGCGGAGCGCAACTTCGGCTCGGTCGCAATGATGATATCGAACGCGCCGGGGTATGCCTTGCGCAGCAGCTCCGACCAGGCAATTCCGACCCCGGCAGCGTCGCGGACCTCGTCGATCACTCCGGATGCAAGCCCGGCCAGCGGACCGGCGAACACACTGCGGCGACGGCCGGCGAGCCAAACGAGCCGGTGAGTCGGCAGCGCGGCTTTCAGCGCGACGATAACCGGCCATTTGATCAAGGCGTCACCGATCCGATCGCCCGTTACATGGACGAGTATCGACGCTGGTTCAGTAGGGCTGATAAGACTTCTCTTCGATGAGGTCGGAACCGAGCTGCTCGTTGATAATTCGCTTTACCGCGGCACGTTCATCGTTCGTCAGGTAAACGCTGCGCGCGAGTTCCGTGAACGCGTCATCGAACGCTTTCGCCGCTTCTTTGTCGCGGATAGCGTCCTCGATGTCCCACAGACGTTCGTTTATTGCTTTCAGCTGCCGACGTGCCGGTGCAATACGCGCCGCATCGACCCCCGCGCGGTGCCAGGCGTCACTGAGCACGGCGAGCTCACGCTCGACGTTCGCGCGCTTCCCGGGGTCGTCGATGCGCGCAAACTTGATCTCGAGGATCGTGATTTTATCGATTAGCTCACCGTAGGAAATCGGGATTTGAATACTCATGGAAACCTGGTGCCCGGCGCTGCCGTTGGCGGCGGAAAACTGCCGTAGTTGGATTCGCGACCCGAGCGGATCCACGCTAAACTTGCGCTCGCCCGGTCGATTCGTTGCCCGTCCCGACCGACAAGCAGTTCCGACTCCCACCAGCAGGTCGTGACGAACGCTGATTTTACTCACAATTGTCCGTGCGGGGCCATGCGGACCGGGTCGCAAGTGCGAAGGCTGACTTCTGCGGTGCGACGTACGCTTACACGACAACCAGCGGGAGTTGCAGGAATAATCTCTTCAGGTTCAAACACCCCCGGGCGACCGGCAGGAATGAAACGTAGCGTAGCGTTGTTGCTGGCGTTCGCATCGCACGCGCTCATCTCGTTCGCTGCGGGCGCGCAGGACGCACAGTCGCTGTTCAGTGAATTCAACGACCGCATCTACCAGATCCGGATAATCGAACGTTCAACCGGCAAGCAGGCCGAGATCGGTTCCGGCTTTCTCGTCAGTGCCAATGGTCTCGTCGTGACGAATTTTCATGTTGTCGCCGCCTATGCCGAAGCACCCGATCGCTACTATGTCGAATTCGTGCGCATCAATGGCGAGAGCGGCCCCCTGGACGTGATCAATTTCGACGTGGTCAACGACCTCGCATTATTGAGGCGCGCCGACCCGCCCGGCTATTTCCTCGAGTTGGGTGATGCGTTACCGGCGCAGGGAGAAGCGATTTACTCCATCGGTAACCCGCACGATCTCGGCTGGACGGTGGTTCCCGGCACGTACAACGGGATCACGGCGCACAGCGCGTACGAAAGAATTCATTTCTCCGGCTCCGTCAATCCGGGTATGAGCGGCGGCCCCGTGCTTAATGCGAACGGCCGGGTGATCGGGGTCAACGTCGCGACCGCGGGCAACCAGCTCAGCTTTCTGATCCCGCTGAACCGCCTTTCCGGTTTTCTCGCTCGCGCCGCCGGTACGGTACTCACCCCGGGTGATTTCGATACCGCGATTACGGTGCAACTGGAGGAAAACCAGCGCACGCTGCTCGGCGCCCTGATCGATTCGGAATGGGGCAGTACGGAGTTCGGCGATGCGAGTGTACCGCGTGAGATCTCGGCATTTATAAAGTGCTGGGGTTATGTCGATGACGATCCGGAAATCGAGTATCAGCATTCCGCGACCACGTGCAACAGCGAAGATCAGATTTATCTATCGCACGATTTCAACACGGGAAATATCGTCTATCAGTTCAACTGGCTCGAATCCGTGCGCCTCAATTCGTTCCAGTTCTACAACATGCTGCGGGAAAAGATTGCAAATACGTATCCCGATAATGACGCCGGCAAGAGTGATGTTACGAATTTCAGTTGTGTCGACGACTTCGTGAACAACCGGGCAAAATCGGGCGCGACAATAGTAACGAAGATGACGTTTTGCGCACGTGAGTATCGACGCTATCGTGGCATATATGATGTGCTTTACTTCGGCATTTCCGTTCACGACGGCAGGAGTTCACTGATCAGTCACTTCACGATGGCCGGGGTCGTACCCGAATACGCGCAGCGCTTCCTCGGCAAGTTCATCGGTTCAATCGCATGGAAGTAGTCGTCGAAATCGTCAGCCGCGGCGGGCATACGATTGAACGCCATCGGGTCAGCGGTGATCGCATCACGATCGGGCGGGCGTTCGATAACGATGTGATCCTGACCGACGAGACCGTCAGTCCGCATCATGCGGTACTGGAAGCCGACGCGCAGGGTAATCCGCTACTCATCGACAACGCCAGTCTCAACGGGATCCGCTCGGATCGACAGGGCTCGGGGTCGCGGATAGCGCTCGTCTCGGGCGACACCTGCAACCTCGGCCGGGCGGGGGTGCGGTTCTATTTGCCCGGCCATCCGGTAGCTGAAACCGTGCGGGTGGGAGGTCTCGACGGTTTGATCAATCGTGCGGGAACGCTCGCGGTACTCGGGTTGCTGATTATCACGGTGGCCGCGGTCACGGTGGCCGAACTGTGGCTCACGTCCTATGCTGGGCTCGAGTGGGGCCAAATCGGTATCGGGCTGTTCAGTGTTTTCAGTGCCGCGACGGCGGTGGCGATTTTTCTCGCGATTATCGGTCGGATTGCAAAACACGAAGGACGCTTGCAAACACAACTGGCCCTCGTACTGTTATACCTGTTGGTACAGAGCGCGATTGTGTTCGCTTATGAAGTTGTACTGTTCAACACGCTGAATCCCTGGCTCAGTGCGGCGATCGGTCTCGCCGCGAGCTTCGCGCTGCTCGCGGTCACGCTTTGGGTCTGCCTGCATGTCGCGACGAATCTCAGAAGTCGCCAGCGCTGGCAATTTGCGCTCGCTTTCACGAGCGTACTGCTGTGTATCTCCGTTTACCCGGAATTCATCGCGCACGGTGAATTCTCCGACACACCGCGTTATGTCAAACAGGTGAAACCGCCGCAGTTGCGCTTTGTCCGCGGCATCGATCGTGACACTTTCGTGGAACGAACCCATGAGGCCTTTGAGTCGACAGATAATGATTGAATACAAGAAAAATCCGGTAAGCTTTCGCGCAGGATTACGCTACCTCGCCGCGTATGTTTTCATGTTCGTGAGCAGCGTGGCGTTTGCCGCCGATCCTGTCCCGGACTTTGAAACCGACAGCGCGCTCGGCGGTAATGCACGCAAGTGGGCGGAGGAATTTGTCGTCTTCGCGCAGGAGCGCTACGACGTCAAACTCGACTGGTCGCAGGTGAGCATCAAGTACCTCGATGACATCGTCAACGAGCTGCATGCGACGTTTGAGAAGGAGCAGCCGGATCCACAACTCGTAGCGCCGGTTTCGCGCGCACTCGGGAGCTATGTTGCCGAGGTATACCGAATCTTCTACGGCGGTGAGTGGGGCTGGATCAAGCTCGAAACAGGCTCGTTTCCGGGCGTACGTTCCGGTAAGGGCGCGCTGTTCCTGCCGTTGAAAAAAGCCCACGACCGCATCACGCTGGGTGACGGAACCGACATCTGGGAATACTTTCAGTTGCTCACGGAGCAGTGACCGGGGGTCGGAATCTACTTGCCGAGACAGAACGTCGAGAAAATTTCTCCGAGCAGATCCTCACTCGTAAATTTACCGGTCAACCGGGTCAGGGCGTCGCCGGCGAGGCGTAACTGCTCGGCGCCGAGTTCCGGGGATTGTTCATACAGCGTAGCGTAGTCGAATTGCAGCGCATCAGCGGCCTCGGCAAGTGCCGCGAGATGTCGTTCGCGCGCAAGTACGACACTGTCGGCGGCGTCACCCGACAGTTCGAACGCGTCGAGCACCGCGTCGCGCAGCAGATCGATACCGACATCCATTTTCGCGGATACCGCGAGTTGATAGCGGTTACCATCGACCTCGACTGAGGGCTGCTCCCCGGTCAGATCAATCTTGTTACGGACCGCGAATACCGGCACGCTGAGTTCACCGAAGAGGGCTTGTGGTGAGCTGTCTTGCGTGAACACGTGGAGCACCGCGTCAGCGTCGGCGATTTGTTCCCGGGCGCGCCTGACACCTTCGCGTTCGATCGGATTTTTGCTATCACGGATGCCCGCGGTATCGTGCACGCGAGCACTGAGCCCGCCGATATCGAGTTCGACCGTGAGTACGTCGCGGGTGGTACCGGGAGTCGCATGAACGATCGCGCGTTCACTGCCGGCGAGGCGATTTAACAACGTTGATTTACCGACGTTCGGTTCGCCAACGATCACGATATCGATGCCGCTGTTCAATCGCGCACCGGTTCTCGCGGTAGCAAGCAGCGAGTTGATTTGCGCCCGCACGCTTGCGGTTTGGTCGGCGAGCGCCGTCAGGCCGGCCGGGGATATACCCTCATCCGGAAAATCGATCGATGCTTCGAGGTGCACCCGCACGGCTTTCAGGGTTTCGTTCAGGTTGCTCACGAGCGCCGAAAAATCGCCGCTGAGTGATTGGTGTGCGAGACGTGCGGCGCGTGACGAGGTACTCGTGATCAGGTCGGCGATCGCTTCGGCCTGGATGAGATCGATTTTGCCGTTCAGAAATGCCCGTTGCGTGAATTCGCCCGGCAACGCCGACCGGGCACCGGCCGCAATCGCGGCGTTGAGCACGTCGCGGGTAACGACGTTGCCGCCATGCGTCTGGATTTCGAGGACGTCTTCACCGGTGAACGACGCGGGTGCGGCGAAATAGATCACAACGGCATCATCGATCGCGCGGCCGAGAGGATCGGTGACGGTAGCGTAACGTGCGTAGCGTGGCGGGGGGACGCCGGCAACGATTTGCCGGGCAATCGCGCATACGTCCGGACCCGAGATTCTGACGATACCCACCGCGCCCTGGCCGGGCGCGGTTGCTATTGCGGCGATCGTGTCTTCGACACGCATCTATCCGCACACCATGCGGTTCAGGATTTCTCCGCGTTCTCGATAGTGCGCGTAATGTGCCATTGCTGGGCAATCGACAGGATGTTGTTCACGACCCAGTACAGTACGAGTCCGGAGGGGAAGAACATGAAGAAAATCGTGAACGCGAACGGCAGCACCTGCATGACTTTTTGTTGCACCGGATCCATTGGCGCGGGGTTCAGTTTTTGCTGGATCCACATACTGACGCCCATGATCAGCGGCAAAATGTAGAGCGGATCCTTGGCCGAGAGATCGTGGATCCACAAGCCGAACGGTGCCTGGCGCATTTCGACGCTTTCCAGCAGTACCCAGTACAGGGAAATGAACACCGGAATCTGGATCAGGATCGGCAAACATCCGCCGAGCGGGTTTATCTTCTCTTCCTTGTACAGCTCCATCATCGCCTGGTTCATGCGCGTACGATCGCCGCCGTAGCGTTCCTTCATCGCCATCATGCGCGGCTGGACCTTGCGCATTTTTGCCATGGATCGATAACCGGCAGCAGACAGCGGATAGAACAGGAGCTTCAGCGACAGCGTGATGATGATGATCGCAATACCCCAGTTGCCCGTCAGCTTGTGGATGAAATCGAGTGCGACAAACAATGGTTTCGCGATAAACCACAGGACGCCGAAATCAACCGTCAGCTCGAGGCCGGGAGCGATATCGCGCAGGACTTCGTGCAGTTTTGGTCCGATGTATACGGAAGAATGAAACGCGCCGCTGTCACCGGGCGACAGGCTCATCGGCGGACCCCAGAAGCCCACGGCGTAGCGCGTATCGTCGAGGATCAACGAATAGAAATGACTCGAATTCGCGGGTGTCGGTAACAGGGCGCTGACGAAGTAGTGTTCCAGTACGCCAACCCAACCGCTTTCGACATCGACATTGATCGGCGTGTCTTCGAGGTCATCGTAATCGTATTTTTGATAGCGCTTTTCGGGCGTGGAAAGCGCGGCGCCGGTGAACGTATAGATGAGACCGCGTTTCGATTCGGGCTCCTCGCGTTGCAGTTGTTCGTAACCGCGACCGTTCCAGATATCCGTACCGTTGTTGGTCACGACGTAGTCGACGTCGATAAGGTAACTGCCGCGGCGCAAGGTATAGCGTTTCACGACATCGAGTGCTTCGCCGGCGGCCCAACGCAGGGTTACGGTGATTTCGTCCTGGCCCGGCGATAACTCGTAGTGCTCGGCCTCGGTGACGTAGCGCGCCCGGTGATCCGGCGCCTCGCCGGTTCCCTTGAGACCGCCCTGGTGGATGAACAGGCGGCCCGGTATGTTGTCGAGCAAAGCAAAATGATTGTCGGGTTCGTCGAGTTCGACGGGGTATTGCGTCAGCGATGCGCGGGAGATACCACCACCGAGCAGGTTGATATTCAGTTCGAGGACATCGGTGTGGACCGTAACGACGTCGCCGGTGCCCGTCGTGAGTGGTTCGTAAGTCAGGGGTCGTTGCGGGGTCGGCACTTCAGGCGTGGCACCCGGCGGTGGTGCGGACGGCGCGTCGATGTCGATTTGGGGTGTATCGGTGGGTTGTGCGACTGCCCCGGGTTCGGCGGCTACCGTCTCAGGGGTATGGTAGTCGCGTTGCCAGGCGTCCCACAGCATCAACGAGACGAAAGATAGAGCGATAAACAGAAACAGGCGCGTATTGTCCATTGAAATGTCAGCTGATTCGGTGTCCGGATTCGACGGTTAAGGTTTGATTAGCGCGAGCCGTTGCCAGGCTTCATCGAGGGCTTTGATTAGCAGTGCGTTCGTTCGGTGGCGCGCCGACGGCGTTGCCTGAACAACGATATCTACGGCATGAAGCCGGACCGCCGAGGTGCGGAAATTTTCCCGCACGAGTCGTTTGAGGCGATTACGGTCAACCGCGCGTGCCGCGCTGCGGCGCGAGATAGCGAGGCCGAGGCGGGGGAGTTCGAGATCGTTAGCGCGGGCAATAACGGTAAACTCGTTGCCGCGGTATCGTTTGCCGGCGCTGAATACTTGCCGGAAATCGGTCGTGGAGAGCAACCGCATGGATTTGTCGAACGCCTGCTCCCGGCGGCGTGACACGGGGCTTATGAGGTCAGGCGGGCTCGACCTTTCGCGCGTCTCGCCTTGATCACCCGGCGACCGGCTTTGGTTGCCATTCTGGCGCGGAATCCGTGGCGTCGCGCACGTTTCAATCGACTCGGTTGGAATGTTCTTTTCATGATTCGGCCAGGCTAGTTTTTCGTCGGTTAATCAAGGTGTTTTAACAACTCGCAGAGCCGGCGAATTGTACGCGCGGTGATTCGACGATGTCAATTCAGGGCGCCTCGAGGTCAGTTGTGGATAACTCCATACAGGGCAGTTACACTCGGCCGGTCTCAGCGTCCACCCATTTTACTTTGACAAAGGAAGCGTCAGTGAATCCGGCAGTCTGGCAGAAATGCCTCAAGCAACTTGAGGCGGAGCTGACTTCTCAACAGTACAACACGTGGATACGTCCACTACATGTCGTTGAGAACAAGGAAGAATTACAGTTACTCGCACCGAACCGGTTTGTCCTCGACTGGATCCGCGACAAGTACTCGGCGCGCATCGAAAGCCTGCTGCTTGAAATCGCGCCGGACGGACCACCGGCGATGTCGCTCGCTATCGGCAGTGCGGAATGCGCGACGGACGCGCCAACCGGTGATACACCGGACAGCACGGCGGCCCCGGTGCAGGTAAGTGGGCCAGCGGAGCCGACGCACCGCTCGAAGTTCAACAGTCGCCTGAAAAGCGATTTCACGTTCGAGAACTTCGTCGAGGGCAAATCGAATCAACTCGCACGCGCGGCGTCGTTGCAAATCGCGGAAAACCCGGGTCGGGCCTACAATCCGTTATTTATTTGCGGCGGTGTCGGGCTCGGCAAAACGCATCTGATGCACGCGGTCGGCAATTTGCTCGTCGCGAACCGTCCGCAGGCGAAAGTCGTTTATCTGCATTCGGAGCGGTTCGTCGCGGATATGGTCAAGGGCCTGCAACACAATACGATCAGCGATTTCAAACGCTTTTATCGCTCCGTCGACGCCTTGCTCATCGACGATATCCAGTTTTTCGCCGGCAAGGAACGTTCTCAGGAAGAATTCTTTCACACTTTCAACGCCTTACTCGAAGGCCAACAACAGATCATCCTGACCTGCGATCGCTACCCGAAGGAAGTATCAGGCGTTGAAGAACGCCTGAAGTCGCGTTTCGGCTGGGGATTGACCGTTGCCATCGAGCCACCGGAGCTCGAAACCCGGGTGGCCATACTCATGCGCAAGGCGTTACAAACGGGGATAGCGCTGCCCGACGAGGTTGCGTTTTTCGTCGGCAAGCGTTTCAAGTCGAATATTCGCGAACTCGAGGGGGCTTTGCACCGGCTCATCGCGAATTCCCATTTTACCGGTCAGAGTATTACGCTCGAATTCGCGAAAGCGGCGCTGAAGGACTTGCTCGCGCTGCAGGACCGCATGGTGACGATAGAAAATATCCAGAAGACCGTCGCCGAGTACTACAAAATGCGTGTTGCCGACCTGTTGTCGAAACGTCGCAGCCGCTCGATCGCGCGTCCACGGCAGATTGCCATGGCGCTGGCGAAGGAACTGACGAACCATTCCTTACCGGAAATCGGTGACGCGTTCGGCGGTCGTGACCATACAACCGTGATCCACGCATGTCGCAAGATTGCGGATTTGCGTCGCAGCGAATCGCGAATCAATGAAGACTTCGTCAATCTGGAAAGAATCCTGACGACATGAACAGCTGTGGATAACTAGCACAGCAACCTGCCGGGTTCCGAGAAGGTCGAAGTTATCCACATTTGACTAACAGGCTGAAAGCTTGAAGCAGGCGCGTTATACCGTCGAGAAAAAATAAGTAAGTGGTTAATTAATAAAGAAAAATATAGGTTACCCACAGAACTGTTAAAGCGTAATAGATATAACAACTGGTAATTAATCATGAAACTTACCATTACTAGAGAGGAGTTGCTTGCACCGCTGCAGGCAATCAACAACGTCGTCGAACGCCGTCAGACCCTGCCGATTCTTGGCAACGTACTCGTTGCCGCCGAGGACGACGGTACGGTTACGCTGACGGCGACGGACATGGAAGTTGAAATCGTTGTCGGACTGACTGCTGCGGTCACGCAATCCGGAACGATCACGGTGCCGGCACGGAAATTTCTCGACATCTGCCGGGCACTACCGGCCGAAGCGAGTTTGACGTTTGCGATCCAGGACGAAAAAGTGAAATTGCAATCGGGTCGCAGCCGGTTCCTGCTTGCGACCCAACCGGCGGCGGAATTTCCCAGCATTGGCGGCTTCGACGCTTTCGTCGACTTTGAACTCACCGCGGACACCTTGCGCGCGCTCGTCGAAGGAACGCAGTTCGCGATGGCGCATCAGGATGTTCGTTATTACCTGAATGGACTGCTTTTCGAGTTGAAGGACGGGATCATTCGGACGGTTGCGACGGACGGGCATCGCCTGGCGCTGTGCGACAGGCCACTCGACGTTGGTGGTGGCGAAGACCGGCAGATTATCGTTCCCCGTAAAGGCGTCGTGGAACTGATGCGAATGCTGTCCGGGGATGACGAGGCGATCCGGATCGCGATTGGCGCGAACCATCTCAAAGCAACGAGCAGTCGCCAGACGTTGACGACGAAACTCGTCGATGGCCGGTTTCCGGATTATGAACGCGTGATTCCACGCGCCGGCGAGAAGAAGGTGTACGCAAACCGGGAGGTTCTCAAGGCCGGTCTTGCCCGTGCGTCAATCTTGTCGAACGAAAAATTCCGTGGCGTTCGGGTCGTTTTGAGTGATAACCAGTTGATGGCGATTGCGCATAATCCGGAGCAGGAGGAAGCTGAGGAAGAGATCGAGGTGGAGTACAGCGGCGATGAACTCGAAATCGGGTTCAATGTGTCGTATTTGCTTGATGTTCTCGGGGTTCTGAAAAGCGAAAACGTGCGGGTGGATTTTATCGACTCGAACAGCAGCTGCCTGATTCAGGATCCCGCAGACGAAACTGCCCGCTACGTCATTATGCCAATGCGCTTGTGAGCTGCCACAACGCGGATTATTGCTAACGGTGGAGTTGACCAATCTGGCGGTGCACCATGTGCGCCGCATCGTCAACGCGCAGTTACACGCCGTGGGGACGTCGAATGTCGTTTGCGGCGCGAACGGCAGCGGCAAAACGAGTTTACTGGAATCCATTCATTACCTGGCGACGGCGCGCTCTTTCCGCACGTCGCGGGCGCGCGAAGTCATTACCCGCGGTTCTGATTCACTCGTTGTTACCGGGGTGCTCGTCGACGGTAGCGGGCGCGAATATCGGATCGGGGTAGAGAAAACGAATTCTTCCACACGTTTGAAGCTGAACGGGGAGAATCTGACTGTCGCCTCAGCAGTCGCGCGGCTGATGCCGGTGCTGACATTCAATACTGAATCGCATTTATTGCTCGACGGTGGACCGTCGAATCGCCGGGCACTGATCGACCGACTGTTGTTCCACGTGGAACCACGTTATCTGGATGTGCTCAAAACCTACCATCGGGCATTGAAGCAACGCAATTCGCTGCTCCGGCGCCGCGCCCCGATTCAGCAGACCGTGGCGTTCGAGCACCAACTCTCCGAAGCGGCTTGTGAACTCGATACGTGGCGAAAAGCGTGTGTCGAGAAGGTGAATGAATTTCTCGACGATTCGCCGTTGTGCCGGGGAATTGGTGAACTGACGCTCGAGTATCGTCGTGGCTGGTCGGAAGGCGAAACCTTGCTGCAATCGCTCGAGGACAGTCGGCCGAGGGATTATGATAGCGGTAATACGTCCAGCGGCCCCCACCGCGCCGAACTCCGCATCAGGATCGACGGCAACACGGCAAAATCAATCGTATCAAGAGGGCAGGGAAAGCTTATAATAAGTGCGATTATCAGCGCCCAGGCGCACTACCTCGGACAATTCGCCGCTGAAAAGCCGATTCTCCTGATTGACGACCTTGCATCAGAGCTCGATCGGGACGCCCGGCAGCGCGCTGTCGACTCGTTGCTGGCAACAAAAGCCCAGTGCTTTTTCACCGCAATCGAGGCAACAGACTTACCACCGGAATTGATTGGCGCATCGCGACTGTTCCACGTGGAACACGGTGTCCTCAGTGCCGCATAGGAATCAGGAGTCGAGAATGGCAGAGGAAAAGAAATATACCTCATCGAACATCAAGGTCCTCAAAGGCCTCGATGCCGTACGCAAGCGCCCCGGTATGTACATCGGCGACACCGACGATGGCACGGGTTTGCACCACATGGTTTTCGAAGTGGTCGACAACAGCGTCGATGAGGCACTGGCAGGCTACTGTACGACCATCGATGTCACGATCCGGTCGGACAATTCCGTCACGGTTGTCGATGACGGTCGCGGTATTCCGGTCGACTTCCACGAAGAAGAGAACACCTCCGCGGCCGAAGTCATTATGACGACGCTTCACGCGGGCGGTAAATTCGATGACGATTCCTACAAGGTTTCCGGGGGGCTTCACGGGGTCGGCGTTTCCGTCGTGAACGCATTGTCCGAATCCCTCGAGCTGATGATTCACAAGGACGGGTCAATCTGGCAGCAGAGCTACACCAACGGTGTCCCGACGAGCGATCTGAAAGCCATCGGCGAAACCGACCGGAGCGGTACCGAGATTACGTTCGTGCCGAGCGCGAACATTTTCCACAACATCGAGTTCCATTACGACATTCTCGCCAGCCGTTTGCGCGAACTTTCGTTCCTGAATTCCGGACTGAAAATCAATCTGCGCGACGATCGCAACGGAAAATCCGACACATTCGAGTATCAGGGCGGCATTGCGGCGTTCGTCAGTCATTTGAATCGCACAAAAACGACCCTGCACGAAGCGGTTATCCATCTGAATGACGAGCGCGAGGGGGTTCAGGTAGAGCTCGCACTGCAATGGAACGACTCGTACCAGGAAAATATATTTTGCTACACGAATAACATCCCGCAGCGTGATGGCGGTACCCATCTGGCCGGTTTTCGCTCGGCCCTGACGAGAACGCTGAACACGTATATAGAGAAAGAGGGGCTCGCGGCAAAAAACAAGGTCACCGTAACCGGTGAAGATGTACGCGAAGGATTGACCGGGGTACTGTCGGTAAAAGTACCGGATCCGAAATTCTCGTCACAAACGAAAGAAAAACTCGTGTCGAGCGAGGTAAAAGGGGCGGTCGAATCCGTCCTCGCCGAGCATCTGAACGCGTTTCTGCTCGAACGACCGCAGGACGCGAAAGTCATCATGGCCAAGGTCATCGATGCCGCGCGAGCACGTGAAGCGGCGCGCAAGGCGCGTGAACTCACCCGGCGTAAAACGGCGCTCGATATTGCAGGTTTGCCGGGAAAACTCGCCGATTGCCAGGAACGGGATCCGGCGAAGTCCGAATTGTTTATCGTCGAGGGTGATTCCGCCGGCGGTTCGGCAAAGCAGGGGCGCCATCGTCGCTATCAGGCAATCCTGCCACTCAAAGGCAAGATCCTGAACGTCGAGAAGGCCCGCTTCGACAAAATGTTGTCGTCGAGCGAGGTTGCGACCCTGATAACCGCGCTGGGCTGCGGCATCGGCGCCGACGAATACGATCCGTCCAAGCTGCGCTACCACCGCATCATCATCATGACCGACGCGGACGTCGACGGTTCTCACATTCGCACTTTGCTGTTGACGTTTTTCTACCGCCAAATGCGTGAATTGATAGAGCGCGGGCACGTTTATATCGCGCAGCCGCCGCTGTACAAGGTCAAAAAGGGTAAGCAGGAACGCTATCTGAAGGATGACGCAGAGCTCGATCAGTATGTGCTCGAGCTGGCCACGGAAGATGCTGCATTCGAACTCAATGGCGAAGTGCTCGATGTCGTGCGGATTACCGAACTGGCCGGGCAATACCTGAAACTGAAAGACATCATGAATCGGCTGAGCAGCCGCTACGATCCGCTGATCCTGCAGGGGATGCGCCGGATTGCGCCGCTCGACCAGCCGGCCGAAGCGGACGAAGAACGCCTCGGCCGGTACGTGGATGGGCTGACGAGTCTGCTCGTTGAGCGTGCCGACAGCTCGATCTCAATCACCAGCGCCGTCGATTTCCGTACACCGGACAACTGGGCGGTCGTGATTACGATCACGCAGCACGGACTCGCAACCGAGCACCGGTTCAATCGTGAATTTTTCTCCTCCCCGGAGTACAAACGTCTCGCAACGATGGGAGAAATTCTCGATTCACCGCAAGCGGCGCTCACCGTCAAACGTGGTGATACCGTGCATCCGGCGGGATCACTGCGACAAGGGCTCGAGTTCTTGCTTAACGAATCGCGCCGACTCGTGCATGTCCAGCGTTATAAGGGTCTCGGTGAAATGAACCCCGAACAGCTGTGGGATACGACGATGGACGCCGAAACACGAAACCTCGTGCAGGTACAGATTGAGGATGCGGTTGCGGCCGATGAAATATTCTCCACGCTGATGGGCGATCAGGTCGAACCCCGTCGCCTGTTTATCGAAGAACACGCGCTGTCGGTGACAAATCTCGATACGTGACAAGCCGGCGTACCCGACGGCCCGATAACGTCCGTCGGGCCGTCCGTTTGTGCGGGCCGGCCAACTCCAACGGCTCCTCAGGCCGCCGTTCACGCGACGGCCGCGAGTGCCCAGACGTGCACGTTCCGCACCCCGGCAGCGCGCAATGTGCGGGCCATCGCCTGGACCGTGGCGCCGGTAGTTATGACGTCGTCAATGACGATCGCGGAATCGACGCCGGGTCGTCGTCGGACAATAAACGCGTGGCGAATATTCGTTCGTCTGCTCGCGGCATCGAGTTTTGACTGGGGCGGTAGTCCTCGACGTTTGTAAATGCTTACTACGTTTATAGGTATCGAAAACTCTACGGATATGGGTTCCGCGATGGCGACGGCCTGGTTGTACCCGCGCACCAGGAGCCGTCGGCGAGCCGTCGGTACGGGGAATAGCGCGACCGGCATGGCAGGGGTGTGTCCGAGCATCCGGAGACGGGTTGCGAATAATTCGCCGAGCAAGCGCGCGATAGCGATGTCACGGCCGTATTTCGCGCGATGCAACAACTCGCGGATCGGGTATCCGAATTCGAAGCACGCGACGATCGTGTCGATCCCTGCGAGACGTTTCTGCCAGGGTCGATCCCGCCACGGCAGATCCGCGCAGCATCCATCACACATCGCAAGGACACCGGCGCGGTCGCCGCAAAGTACGCAGCGCTGGTGCCCGCCGGATAGTAGCCACCTTGACTGGATAAACTTTGCCCAGTTGTAAGGTTTCAGACCATCGTCTAATGTTGACCGCTGGATTGTGGCTTTCATCAAATCGACCTCCCTGTCGACTTAACTGGATTGATACCTTATGGCAACGCCCCTGACCCGACAAGCAACCGACGCTGCGCGTCCCGTCCACCGACACGACTGGACCGTCGAAGAAGTCACGGCGTTGCTGGAACGACCACTGAACGATTTGCTGTTCGAGGCGCAATCCATCCATCGTCAACATTTCGATCCGAACGAAGTACAGCTGAGCACGCTGTTGAACATAAAGACGGGCGGGTGCCCCGAGGACTGCGCGTATTGTCCGCAAAGCGCGCGCTACGATACCGGTGTCGAAGCAGATTCCCTGCTCGATGTTGCCACCGTGCGTGCCGCTGCCGAAACTGCCCGCGCGAACGGCGCGACCCGCTTTTGCATGGGTGCCGCGTGGCGCTCGCCGAAGGATCGTGACCTCGAAAAAGTCGCTGAACTGATCGAGGCAGTAAAAGATCTCGGCATGGAATCATGCGTCACGCTCGGGATGCTGAAACCCGGTCAGGCAGAAAGACTCAAGGCCAGCGGTCTCGACTACTACAACCATAACCTCGACACGTCGCCGGAATTCTACGGCGAGATCATTTCCACCCGCACTTACCAGGATCGACTCGATACGCTGGCAAACGTGCGCGACGCCGGGATCAATGTCTGCTGCGGCGGTATCGTCGGTATGGGTGAAACGCGAACGGACCGCGCCGGTCTTTTGATCAATCTTGCGAACCTGCCGCAACACCCCGAAAGCGTACCTATTAATCTGCTCGTGAAGGTGAGCGGTACGCCCCTTGATGACACCCCGGACATCGAACCACTCGACATGATTCGCATGGTCGCCGCGGCGCGCATCATGATGCCGGAATCCTACGTCCGCCTGTCGGCCGGTCGCGAGTCAATGAGTGACGAAGCCCAGGCCCTGTGCTTTTTCGCCGGCGCGAATTCGATTTTTTACGGCGAACAATTGCTGACGACCCCGAACCCGGTTGCCGATGCCGACCGCGCACTGTTCGACAAGCTTGGCCTGCGCGCGAGCGCCCATTAATTCCGCCACGGGCACGCACACGCATGGACGTGCTCGAAGAGCAGTTATCGGCAAGCATTGCGCGAACGAAGCACGAAAACCGTTATCGAACGCTCGAACCGAACGCATCATCGCAAGGTCGCAGTATCGATATTGACGGCGAAACGCTCGTTAATTTCTCCAGCAACGATTATCTTGGTCTCGCGAACCATGCGGCGCTGAGTGCGAGCGCGCATGCCGCGATCGATCGCTACGGTATCGGGTCCGGCGGGTCCGCGCTGCTGTCGGGTCGCAGCGTAATCCACGCCGAACTTGAGCAACGCCTCGCGTCGTTCATGCACGCCGAAGCGGCATTATTGTTTTCTTCCGGTTACCTCGCGAATCTCGGTACGATCAGTGCGTTGATCGGGCGTCGGGATCACGTCTTCCAGGACCGACTCAACCATGCGTCATTGATCGACGCCGTGACCCTGAGCCGGGCGAAGTCCCATCGCTACCGGCACGCAGACACAAGCGACCTCGCCGAACAACTCGCGCGCGCCGGCGACGCGCGCAAGTGGATCATCACCGATACGGTATTCAGCATGGACGGCGACATCGCACCGCTGCCGAGAATTGCTTCTCTCGCCCGCGAATTCAACGCCACGCTGATCGGTGACGACGCCCATGGCTTCGGCGTACTCGGCGACGGCCGCGGCGCCGCTGCCGGATGCGGACTCGCGCACGACGACATGCCCGTTCACATCGTGACCTTCGGCAAGGCGCTGGGAACTGCCGGCGCCGCTGTTGTCGGCAGCGCGGCGTTAATCGATACATTGATCCAGACGAGCAGAACGTTCATCTACGATACGGCGCCACCGCCGGCGATCGCCGCGGCAACCCTGGCCGCGCTCGAACTGATAGCGCACGACAGCACTATCGTTGCGCGACTGGAGTCGAATATCGCGTATTTCAAATCGCTGGTTCCGGACCTGCCCTTACTGCCGTCCTCGACGCCGATCCAGCCGTTTATGATCGGCGCGGAAAGTGACGCCCTGAGGATTGCCCGCACCATGCGCGATAGCGGAATTTACGTACGCGCGATACGACCGCCGACCGTGCCGGCCGGCACCGCGCGCTTGCGTTTGTGTCTGTCGGCCGCGCACACGCATGCCGATCTCGATCGACTCGCTCACAGCTTGCGCGATGCCACGGCGACTGCACCAGCATGAACGACGACAACAACACGCTGATCGAAAAACGCCACGCGCGTGCGGCATTTGATCGCGCCGCTCCGGGTTACGATGAACATGCGGCTTTACAACGCCACGTCGTCGATCACCTAACGGAGTCTCTCGAGGTGATGACGCTTACCCCGCGTACGCTGCTCGATATCGGCGCCGGTACCGGCTATTGCGCGCAAACACTTGCAAAGCATTATCCACGCTCCCGGATAACGCTCGCCGATTTTGCACCGGCGATGCTGCGCGCCGCACGCGCGAAAGCCCCGCGCTGGCGATCGCGACGAAACTACGTCTGCGCCGAAGCCGAACGCCTGCCATTCGCCGATCGCTCGTTCGATCTCGTTTTCTCCAGCCTTACATTTCAGTGGTGCAACGATCTCGACGCCGTATTCGACGAATGCGCGCGCGTGTTGCGACCCGACGGCCTGTTTATTTTTTCCAGCCTCGGACCGGATACGCTGCACGAACTGCGCGAGTCCTGGGCGAGCGTCGACGATACGCCACGCGTGAACCGCTTTATCGATATGCACGATGTCGGTGACGCGCTCGTGCGCGCCGGCTTCTCCAGCCCGGTGCTCGAGTGTGATCGCATCACCGTTACTTATCCCGATGTGTACGCAGTCATGCGCGATCTGCGCGGCATCGGCGCGATCAATACGCTGGCCGCGCGGCGTCGCGGTCTTTCCACGCGCAGAGAACTGCAGCGCATGGCCGAGGCCTACGAACGTTTTCGTGAAAACGGCAAATTACCCGCCACCTATGAAGTCGTGTATGCCCATGCCTGGCGCCCGCAACCCGGTACACGCGCGCAGGACGGCAGCACGGTCGCGACGTTTCCGTTCGCGGATATCGCGCGGCGGACAGGCCCGTGAACCGACACGTATTCATCGCCGGCACCGACACCGAGGTCGGCAAGACGAGACTGAGTTCGGCAATCGTTACGTGGCTGAATCGTTCCGGCTACCGCGCTGTCGGCATGAAACCGGTGGCCGCCGGTTCGCGACCGGGAGCGGACGGGCCGGTCAACGACGATGCGATCGCCTTGCTCGCCTGCAGCGCGCCGGGTCTGCACTATGCCGACATAAATCCCTGCCTCCTCGAGGCTCCGACGTCGCCTGACATTGCCGCGCGAATCAGCGGGGTCGAGCTGACGCTCGAGCCGATCACCCGCGCGTTTGCCGTCTGCAGCGCCGCCGCGGACGTCGTCGTGGTCGAGGGTATAGGGGGCTGGCGCGTGCCCCTCGGTCCACAGTTGCAAAGTGCGGATATCGTGCGAGAACTCGATCTGCGCGTAATACTCGTGTGTGGTATCCGGCTAGGCGGCATCAGCCACGCTTTATTGAGTGCTGAAGTGATTGTTGCCGACGGTTTCGAATTGTGCGGGTGGATCGCGAATATCATCGACCCCGATTACGTCTATGCGGATGAATCGATCGCAACCCTCGATGTTCACATGCCGGCGCCCCTGCTCGGGGTCCAGCCCTGGCAGCCGCAGAACGACACGGGGACCATCGATCCGCAGCTTGCTACCGGTCTGCGGCGCCTGTGGCCGCAAGCCCAAGGCACGATTTAAAGCGTATCAGCAGCATGATCCAGCGAATTCTCGACGCCACCGACTGCGACGCGCGCTGGGTGGTTCAACCGACCCGGTCGATGACCTGGGGCGAAGCGAAGGTATTCATCGCCGTGGTCACTATTGTCAGCATTGCGATCGGCGCGTGGTTCTACGCCCACGGCTATCCTCTCGTGCTGCCATTTTCCGGCCTCGAAGCGCTCGCGGTCGCCATCGCGTTCTACATCGTGCTGCGCGACGGCGAAAACCGCGAAGTTATTTCGCTGTTCCCGGAACGCGTCGTCGTCGAAAAAGGCCGCAACCGGCCGGATACCCGCGAGGAATTCGAGCGCGCCTGGGCCCGTGTCGAGCTGTCCCATTCGCCGCGCCGCTGGTACCCGAGTCGCTTGTCGATCGCGTCCCACGGGCGCTTCGTGGAAGTCGGACATTTCCTGACGAACGGCGAACGTGAAGCGTTGGCGTCAGAACTGATTAACGCGATAGAGAAAAACCGCTAGAATGGTCGGGTTGGACCGGAATCATGAACAAACTTGTCGGCTTGTTCATAAGAGCTGCGCGCGACGAAACCCGTCTCCCGCTGCGACGAAACAACGAATTTTGGATTCTCGTCAATTTTTCAGGATCGAGAAGCGCTAATCTCGCGCTGCGGTATGTCTGCAGTGGGGGCAGGAGGGAAGATGACGTCACTATTCACGAAGTTACGCAGCGCATTGTTGCTTGGGTCCACACTCGCCTGCTTGCCGGGCATTGCCCTTGCCGAGTGGGGACTGAACCTGCCGCGCGGGGTAACCCCATTCAGTAATACGATATACGACCTGCACATGCTGATTTTGTGGGTCTGCGTCGTCATCGGCATCGGCGTGTTCGGCGCTATCTTCTATTCCATTTTCAAATTCCGAAAATCGCAGGGCGCCGTCGCCGCCCAGTGGCATGAAAGCACGGTCGTCGAGGTGGTGTGGACGATCCTGCCGCTCGTCGTGCTCGTCAGCATGGCCGTTCCGGCAACGAAAGCACTGATCATGATGGAAGACGTGTCGAAAGCCGACATGACCATCAAGGTCACCGGCTATCAGTGGAAATGGCATTACGAATACATTGACGACGGTATCAGCTTCTACAGCACGCTGACCCAGGACAGTAACGAAGCGCGTACGCGCGGTTCCGGTATCGACCCGGCGACGGTCGAAAATTACCTGCTCGACGTCGACAATTACGTCGTCGTTCCGGTGAACAAGAAAATCCGCTTCCTGACTACCGCGGGGGATGTCATCCACGCGTGGTGGGTGCCGGCGCTTGGCTGGAAACGCGACGCAATCCCGGGCTTCATCAACGAATCGTGGGCCACGATCGAGCAGGAAGGCGTGTACCGCGGACAATGTGCGGAACTCTGCGGCAAGGACCACGGGTTCATGCCGGTAGTCGTCAAGGCGGTTTCGCAAGCGGAATACGATGCGTGGGTCACGTCGATGAAGGAACCGGCAGTCGCCGTAAACTGAGCATCGACCTTCGCGGATCGAGTATGAACAGAATCAGGACTTTGAGTTGAGGTTACGCCATGAGTGAGGCAGCAGCACACGACGCACATCACGACGATCACGACCACCACCCGACCGGTATGAAGCGGTGGTTGTTTACGACGAACCACAAGGACATCGGCACGATGTACCTGATCTTCTCGCTGGTGATGTTCTTCATCGGCGGCGCGATGGCGATGATTATTCGCCTCGAGCTGTTTCAGCCCGGTCTGCAGTTCGTCGACCCACAATTCTTCAATTCGATGACCACGCTGCATGCGCTGGTCATGATTTTCGGCGCGGTCATGCCGGCCTGGACGGGCTTCGCGAACTGGCTGATCCCGATGATGATCGGTGCGCCGGACATGGCGCTGCCGCGGCTGAACAACTGGAGTTTCTGGATCCTGCCGTTCGCCTTCACGTTATTGCTGAGCACGATGTTCATGCCTGGTGGCGGTCCCGCGGGTGGCTGGACAATGTATCCGCCGCTCGTGCTACAGACCGGTGATGCATTCCCGTTTCTGATATTCGCGGTCCATTTCATGGGCGCCTCGTCGATTGCCGGTGCCATCAACATCATCGCGACGGTGTTCAATATGCGTGCGCCGGGCATGACCCTGATGAAACTGCCGCTGTTCGTTTGGACATGGATCATCACGGCATTCCTCTTGATTGCCTCGATCCCGGTGCTCGCCGGTGCCGTCACGATGCTGCTGACCGACAAGTTCTTCGGCACCGCGTTCTTCGCCGCAGCTGGCGGCGGTGACCCGGTAATGTTTCAGCACATTTTCTGGTTCTTCGGTCACCCGGAAGTCTATATTCTGATCCTGCCGGCGTTCGGGATTGCCTCGGCGATCATTCCGACGTTCGCGCGCAAACCCCTGTTCGGCTACGCCTCGATGGTCTACGCGAGCGCCGCGATTGCGTTCCTGTCGTTCATCGTCTGGGCGCACCACATGTTCACGGTTGGCATGCCGCTCGCCGGCGAACTGTTCTTCATGTACACGACGATCCTCATCGCGGTACCGACCGGAGTGAAGGTGTTCAACTGGTGCGCGACGATGTGGCAAAGCTCGATGACGTTCGAGGTGCCCATGCTGTTCTCGATCGCGTTCGTCATCCTGTTCACGATTGGCGGATTCTCGGGCCTCATGCTCGGCATCACGCCGGTCGATTTCCAGTACCACGACACGTATTTCGTCGTCGCCCACTTCCACTACGTGCTCGTTACCGGCGCGGTGTACTCCATCATCGCGGCAACGTATTTCTGGCTGCCGAAATGGACCGGCCACATGTACGACGAGTCGCTCGGAAAATGGCATTTCTGGTTGTCGACGATTTCCGTCAACGTCCTGTTTTTCCCGCAGCACTTCCTCGGACTCGCCGGCATGCCGCGACGTATCCCGGATTACTCCGTACAGTTCGCGGACTTCAACATGGTCTCGAGCATCGGCGGCTTCGTATTCGGTCTGTCGCAGATCCTGTTCGTCGTCGTGATCTGGAAGTGCGTCAAGGGCGGAGAGAAAGCCACGAACAACGTATGGGAAGGTGCCCACGGTCTTGAATGGACCCTGCCGTCTCCGCCGCCGTACCACAGCTTCACGACCCCACCGGCACCGGCGTCGATCGAAGGTGGAATGCGCTAGCGAACGGATGGGTTCGACGTGGGTGATGACGACAACGATAGCCGCCGGCGGGCCGCGGTACGTACCGCGGCCATCCTCGGCACGCTCGTCGTCGTGTTCTACGTCGGCTTCATTCTGAGTCGCTTTTGGCAATGAGGGACGTACAGGACAAAGCGAACCGGCGCCTTGGCATGAAGCTGCTCGGGGTAACCGTACTCATGTTCGGTTTCGGCTATGCGTTGATCCCGCTGTACGATGTTTTTTGCGACATCACCGGACTCAACGGCAAAACCGGCCGGATGAGTGCGGCGACGGCCACCGAATCGAAGGTCGATGAAAGTCGCCTCATCACGGTGGAATTCGTGACGAGCACCGGCGGTGCCCTGCCATGGGATTTCCGCGCGAAAGTGGCGCGGGTCGAAGTCCACCCGGGCGCATTGACGGAAGTAATGTTCGAAGCCGTGAATCACGCCCAGTATCCCGTCGTGGGCCACGCGGTGCCGAGCCTCGCGCCGGGTTCAGCCGCGCGCTATTTCAACAAGACGGAATGTTTCTGCTTTACCCAGCAGGTACTCGCGCCCGGCGAAACCAAGGATATGCCCGTTCGTTTCATCGTCGATCCTAAATTGCCGGAAAATGTGCATGTCGTTACGCTCGCGTACACATTCTTCGAAGCGCCCGAAACGGCGGCGCTGAATGTGGCAGCGCCCGCACCACGTTCATAGAACCGATTTGAGTAGAAATCTGCCAAGAGAGTAAATCACCATGTCTGAAGCTCACGCCGAATACTACGTCCCCGAACCGAGTCACTACCCGGTTTCGCTGACTATTTCGATATTCCTCATGTTCGTCGGCGGTGCGACCGCGCTGAACGGAATCGGAGTCGGCCCGGTAATCCTCGGGCTCGGTTTCCTCGGTTTCGTGCTGGTCCTGTTCGGCTGGTTCGGCGCAGTGATCGGAGAAAGCGAAGCCGGGAAATACAAGGAAGCCGAAGACGTCAGTTTCCGTATGGGGATGATGTGGTTCATCTTCTCCGAGGTCATGTTCTTCGCGGCGTTTTTCGGCGCCTTGTATTACGCCCGCATGTACTCGGTGCCGTGGCTGTCCGGTGAAGGGTCCGGGGCGGCGACGAACCAGTTTTTGTGGCCGGACTTCGTCGCGAACTGGCCATTGCTGCAGACCCCGTCGAATTACGGCTTCCAGGAAGCGAAGGACGTTATCGGCGCCTGGGGGATTCCGGCCTGGAATACCGCGATCCTGTTAACGAGTGGCTTCACCGTAACGATGGCGCACTGGGCGCTGAAAGCGAATAACCGGCGCGGACTCGTCGGCTGGCTGGCGGCGACTGTGGCCCTCGGTGTCATATTTGTGTACATGCAAGCCGGTGAGTACGGCCACGCCTACCACGAACTCGGGCTGACGATGAATGCCGGCATCTATGGCGCCACGTTCTTTATGCTCACGGGGTTCCATGGCTTTCACGTATCCATGGGAACGCTGATGCTGTTCGTCATCCTGATGCGCTCCATGAAGGGCCATTTCACGCCGAAGCATCACTTCGCATTTGAAGCGGTTGCGTGGTACTGGCACTTTGTCGACGTCGTCTGGATTGGCTTGTTTATATTCGTCTACTGGATCTGACGAGCCCGACGGTATGCGCGCTGCGGTAGCGATACCGCAGCGTATCCCCGGGCACGGCCGGCCGGGGCGACAAATCCGGGCGGCCCCGAGCGGTGCCGTCCGGTACAATTTCAGGCGTTCGGCGTGACGATCCCCAGCGCCGACAAAATCATCAGAATCGCAAACAGGGCAATCGACAGCCCAACCCGAATCGTCAACGCCTTGACCGTTGCCGTATCGTCCTCTCCACCCCGATTCCTCGCCAGGCGAAACAGCGCGGTGCCGAGCGAAACGAGGATCGCGACGAGCATCGCGATGACGAAAATCTTGACGAACTGAGGCATGGAACGGGCCAATTCAGATTGACGGAGTACCAGTATATACCGCTTCATCCCCCTGACGCTCTGTAATCGGACCCCGGAAAGCCCTTGATCCTGTCATTCAAGCGAACGACTTTTCTCACCGCACTGATGAGCCTGACCCTGTTCGTACTGTTGCTGCGACTCGGTTCCTGGCAGCTCGACCGTGCGACGCAGAAGCAGGAAATCGCCGCCGAATACGCCAGCCGGCGCACCGCTCCCGCGATCGATCTCGCGCAACTCGATAACCCCGACCCCGACCGCATACGCTGGCGTCGGGTGCACGCGTCAGGGCGTTACACGGCGCCGGATGTGTTACTCGACAACCGCACCCGCTACGGCCAGGTCGGGGTCGACGTGTTGTCGCCGTTTACGTTCGCAAACGGTACGACCGTGCTTGTCGACCGCGGCTGGATCGCGGCGGGGAACGCCCGGGACACGTTGCCTGCGATCACGACTCCGACCGAGCCGACGGAAATCGACGGTTACGCGGGGCCGCCGGTATTTTCCGGCCTGCGGCTGAGTGCCGCGGCCGACACCGTCGAAAAGCTCCGGCCCGACCTGTTACGGGTGCAACGAATCGACCTCGACTCACTGGAATCGCAGGTGGGCGTTTCGCTCGAGCCTTTCATCGTTTATCTCGACGCAGCGGCGCTGAACGGATTTGATCGTCGCCGACCCGTGCCGGGAGACGGTTCCGCGCGCCATCAGGCTTATGCGACGCAGTGGTTCTTGATGGCTGCTATTCTCGTCATCATCATGGCGGGCCTGATTTACCGCAAGAAAAACCGAGTAGACCCGAACTGAACACGCAAACACCTTCTCCCAAACCCGCCGGCCGGCGACAAAAGCTGTTTTTGCTCGGCCTCGTGCTGCTTTTTGTCAGCCCTATTCTGATCTCGTGGGCCTATATCTCGGGCCTCATCGATCTCGGCCCGGTCAGTCGTACGAACCGCGGCAAGCTGCTGAGCCCGGCTGTCGACTTGCGCCAAGTCGATGCCGCCGCCGGGTTATTCAGGCAGGCGCAGCTGCAACCCGGTGAGTGGGTGCTCACCTACATAGCGGCAGGCGCGTGCGATGCCGAATGCCTCGGCGTCCTCGATAAACTGCTGACGATACGTTCGCTGCTCGGTTATTCCGGCCAGCGTGTGCGGGTAATTGCGTTGACCGATAAGGAGTCCGCGGCGCCCTTGGCCGCGAATTACACCGGACACGTTTTGAGCGACCCGGCAGCGCACGATGTCCTTGGCAGCGCTCTCGCGCACGCCGTCGACGCCGAGCTTCCGCCGCAGATCGTGTTTATCGACTGGCGCCGCCAGCTCGTCATGCGCTATGACCGGGATGCGCCACCCGAGGATCTTAAAAAGGACCTGAAAAAGCTCCTGCGAGCGTCGCAAATACGCTGAGTCACCGCGTTCGAAACCGGGCCGCGAAGGCGTCCGGTCGCCGTGAGTTCGTGTATAATTTTCCGCCCGGCATACCACTCGCCGCACCTGAAAAAACGACCGTAGAGCAGTCAGCCCGAATAATGTCCGATATGACCCTGACACACCGCACCCTGCCGGCCTGGCGCGAGTATCTCAGCTTGTGCAAACCGCGGGTCGTGTCGCTGATCATTTTTACCGCCATCGTCGGTATGCTGTTGTCGACCCCCGGCGCCGTACCGCTCGATATTTTCGTCTTCGCGACGCTTGGCATCGCGCTCGCGGCCGGCTCCGCAGCCGCAATCAACCACGTTGCCGACAATCGCATCGACGCGCTGATGGCGCGTACCCGTGAGCGCCCGCTGCCCCAGGGCGAAATAACCCGCCCGCACGCCTTGCTGTTCGCGCTGACGATCGGGGCGATAGCGATGTACCTGCTCGTCGCTTTCGTCAATGTCCTCACCGCGGTCCTGACTTTCGCTTCCCTGATTGGTTACGCCGTGATTTACACGCTGTACCTGAAGCATGCGACCCCCCAGAACATCGTAATCGGCGGCGCGGCGGGTGCCGCACCACCCGTACTCGGCTGGACCGCGGTAACGGGTACCGTCGATCCGCACGCATTGCTGCTGTTCCTGATCATTTTCGCCTGGACCCCGCCCCACTTCTGGGCCCTTGCGATCTACCGTCGCGAGGAATACGCGAAAGCCGCCGTCCCTATGCTGCCAATCACGCACGGGGTCGACTACACCAGGGTCCAGATCCTGCTGTACACGATCGTGCTGACGATCGCGACGATCCTGCCGTATGCCACGTATATGTGCGGACCCGTGTACCTCGCCGCGGCCCTGATCCTCGACGCCGGTTTTCTCTACTACGCCATTCGCATGTTGTTCGACCATCGCGACGAACTCGCAAAGCGGACGTTCACTTACTCAATCATCTACCTGACGTTGCTGTTCATCGCTTTGTTCATCGATCACTACCTGCCGGCGTTGCAGCGCCTCGTCTGATTCGTCGTGACCGCGTTCCCCGCGCACCGTTCGGTGCTGGCTTGTGCACCCATCGCTCCGACGAGGGCGTCGCCGGCATGACAACCGACCGTCGTTTGCCGCGCTGGCTGTGGTTGTGGTTTCCGCCCGTATTGTTGTTGCTGATCGTTCCGATCAAGGTGCTCGATCCCGCGTTTTATGCCGCGCATATCGACGGTGAACTCGGCCTGATCGAACTCGCGACCCCGCTGTTGTCCATCATCGGGGCAATCATCGGATTTCGTCTGCTCCGTATCAGCGCGATGCTGCCGAGCCAGCGACTCAGGGTCTGGGTTTTCCTGACGACGCTCGGGTGCGTGTATTTCGCCGGCGAGGAGTTGTCCTGGGGCCAGCATTTATTTGGCTGGGGAACGCCGGCCTACCTCGAAGCGGTGAATGACCAGGAAGAAACAAACCTCCACAACATCAGTAGCTGGTTCGATCAAAAACCACGCATGTTGCTGGAAATATGGGTTCTCGTTGGCGGGGTGATCCTGCCGTTGGCCCGTCTTACGCGCGGGCACTCGTACGATCGTGCCGACGAACGGTACTGGTTCTGGCCGACAACAGAATTGTTGCCAACCGCCGCGCTCGCCATCCTCGTGCGCTTGCCGGAACGCATTAAATCGCTGTTCGATATCGCGCAGCTGCCCCTCGAATTGCGCTTCAGCGAGCCGCAGGAATATTATTTCGCCTTGTTTCTACTGCTGTATCTCTTGTCTATCGATCGGCGCCTGCGCGGCTGAACATCGTCATGCCGCGTTTCAGGCGCGGCCCGTTGCACGTCGTTTCACACTGCCGGCTCGTTCGCCAGCAGCAGTGGTTCCGTCATCGCGTTTCTGATCGTCTTGAACGCATTCTTTTCGATCTGCCGGATCCGCTCCGCCGAAACCGCGTATTCATCCGCGAGTGCCTGCAGTGTTGCTTTCGGCTCGAGTAACCAACGCCGTGTGACGATGTCGCGGCTACGCTCATCCAGCGTCTTCAGCGCGGCGCTCAATTGCGCGTGGTTGCCTTCTTCCGCTTCGGCCAGTTCAAGCTGACCGCTCGGTTCAAACCGCGAGTCCGCGAGGTGCGCCGCCGGAACCATCGGTTCGTCGTCGTCCGCCGGGTTGCTGTCAAACGCAAGATCGTGGGCGCTGAGACGCTCTTCCATCAGCAACACATCTTTCGGCTCCACGTTCAGATCCGCCGCCACGGCTTCAACTTCATCCCGATTCAGCCAGCCGAGGCGTTTCTTCGCGCCGCGCAAATTGAAAAACAGTTTGCGCTGCGATTTCGTCGTCGCCACTTTGACGATCCGCCAGTTTCTGAGGATAAATTCGTGCATTTCCGCCCGTACCCAGTGCACCGCGAACGAGACCAGACGTACCCCGACGGACGGATCAAAGCGCTTTACGGCTTTCATCAGCCCGATATTGCCTTCCTGGATCAGATCTCCCTGTGCGAGGCCGTAACCGGCATAGCCGCGGGCAACGCGCACGACGAAACGCAGGTGGGACATGACGAGCTGACGCGCGGCATCGATATCGCCATCTTCGCGAAAACGGCGTGCGAGTTCGCGCTCCGATTCCTCGCTGAGCATCGGCACCCGGTTCACCGCGTCGACATACGCTTCCAGCGAGCCCGTAGGCAAGGGAATTTGTAAATCCAGGGCTTTATTCATTTTGCAGGGCCTCCCGAAACATTTATTCAATTTTAGCACTCAAAGCGTTAGAGTGCTAAGGGCGTTTATAGTTCCGCTTCGACGGTCCTGCGGGGGTCATTCCGCGAGCGCCGAATCCAGGCGTTTGATGTACACCCTGACCGCGAACAGCGCGCCGACCCAGCCCATGAGCGCACCACTCGCAAGCGTCGCCACAACTGCCCCGAAAGACAGGTTCGACCACGGTAACGGTGCCTCATAAGCGGCCGTTACCTGGTCCAGCGCGGGCATGACGAGCGCGATCGCGAGCACGACAACGAGGCACGCGACAACCGCGCCCAGCAGCCCCTGGATTGCGCCGCTGTATAGAAATGGCCGACTGACATAGGCATCGGTTGCCCCGCAAAGTTTCAGCACTTCGATTTCATCACGCCGGCTGTGAATACCGTTGCGGATCGTACTGCCGGTGATGAGCACAACCCCGGCACCGATAATCCCGGCTATGACGAGTGCCGCCCGGGCAATCAGCTCGGAAATCGCTTCGAGGCGGCGTATCCATACGATGTCGAACACCGCATCCGCGACCCCCGGCAAACTCGACAGTTCGGCCTGGAACGCTTCACCCGCCGCGCCCGCGAACGCGTCCCGCTCGACTTCGAGCGCAACGGCGTAAGGCAACGGGTTCACCGCAAGTGCCTGCGCGGCAACACCGAGGGCGGAATCCGAAGTCAGCGCCGCGAGCGCGGCGTCGCGGTCGATGACTTCAACCCGAATCACCCGCGCGTCCGCACGAAACCCGTCCGCAATCGCCTCGGCCATCGCACGTGTCGCGCTCGTTTCGAGAAACAGGCTGACTTCCGGCACGGCGCCGAGATCGGCTGTCAACGCGAGAAAATTTTTGTGCAAAACGTGCAATCCGACCGGCAAGGCCAGCGTAACCCCGATCACGAGCACGCTCATCGCGATGCCGAGGCGGTTCAGACGTATACCGATCAGCGTGTCCCGCAACGACGCACGATGTTGCCGCAGCCAGGCACTCGGCGCGCTCGGTCCGCTGTGCCGGGTCGCGGGTCGGCGTCCACGCGTGAGTCGAATCACGGGCGATCAACCAATTGCGGCGACCTGGCCGGCCGCGAGTGCGATCCGGCGATGTTGCTGGTGGCGAATCAATTCGAGGTCGTGGGTCGCGATCACAACGGTCACTCCGATATCGTTGAACTGCCCGAACAATTTCAGGATGTCGATGGACAGCGCCGGATCGAGGTTACCGGTGGGTTCGTCGGCGAGCAGGATTTGCGGACGATTGACCACCGCGCGCGCGATCCCGACCCGTTGTTGCTCGCCACTGGACAAGGTCCGCGGCGACGTTCTTTCCTTGCTCAGCAGGCCGACCTTGTCGAGCGCGGCGCGTACCCGTTTGTTGATCTCCGTCGAGCGGTGTCCCGCGACCACGAGCGGCAGCGCCACGTTGTCGAATACACTGCGGTCGGGCAGTAGCCGGTGTTCCTGGAAAATGAAACCAATACGGCGGCGGTAAAACGGCACCTCGGCAGGACGGATACGATCGAGATTACGCCCGTCCACGATGACCTGGCCCCGGCTCGCCGCCTCGATCAGCGCGACGAGCCGCAATAACGTGCTCTTGCCCGCGCCCGAATGCCCGGTCAGGAAAACGAACTCCCCTTCGTCGACCGTGAACGAGACGTTTTTCAACGCATCCTGACCCCGCCCGTACGTCTTGTAGACATTGTCGAACTGAATCACGGCGTCAGGATTCCGTCATCTTGCGCGCTTTGACGCTACCGTCGTGAGGACATGGCCGGCACCATCAGCCTGTCGTCTCGCCGTCGGCGAGTTGCGCATCGGCCATCAGCGCCTCGGAAAAATCACGCGCCGCGAACGTCCGCAGGTCGTCATAGGTTTCACCAATCCCGATGAAGCGGATCGGCAGACCGAGCGCCGCGGCCAGTGCGAAGACGATGCCGCCCTTCGCGGTGCCGTCGAGTTTCGTCAGCGAGACGGAATCGAGATGAATCTGTTCATGAAACAGTCGCGCCTGCGACAATGCGTTCTGACCCATCGTCGCGTCCAGAATCAGCATTGTTTCGTGCGGCGCGGTCGGGTCGAACTTGCGGATCACGCGTTTGACTTTCTCGAGTTCGCCCATCAGATTTGCCTGGGTGTGCAGGCGTCCCGCGGTATCCGCGAGCAAGACGTCGATATCGCGTGCTTTCGCCGCGGCACAGGCGTCGAACAACACCGAGGCCGGATCGGCCCCCGTAGCTTGCGCCACGACCGGTATATCCAGCCGCCGCCCCCATTCGGACAGTTGCTCGACGGCGGCCGCACGGAACGTATCGCCGGCGGCGAACATGACGCTCAGACCCGAGGCTTTCAGCCGCTGCCCGATTTTCGCAATGCTCGTGGTCTTGCCCGCGCCGTTTACCCCGACGATCAGGATCACGAACGGTCCGCTGTGGTCGGCGGGTATCGACAGCGGCGCTTCGCACGGCACCAGCAGATCCACCATCTCGGCGACGACGACTTCCCTGATATCGACATCCGGGTTCGCCTTGCTGGCACGACATCGGTCTACGATCCGTTGCGTCGCCTCGATGCCGCAGTCCGCCACGAGCAGCGCGGACTCGAGCGCCTCGAGCGTCTCCTCGTCGATGACCCGCTTCTTGCCCAGCACCGACTTGAGTCCGCCAAGCAGGTTATCGCGCGTGCGCGAAATGCCCTCTGCCAGTCTTTTAAACATGAAACGCCAACGTTGCCTCGAGCTATCCGCAACCCGGTCCTGTTGCGGTTACGGCCAATCCGTTATCCTAACATCCCCGTTACCTGACGCCATCGAAGGAACCAACCCGTGGTTACGATGGTCTCGCTGTACTGTTAACCTTCGGAGAACCCTGTTGCGTAAATTCGCCACCTTACTGGTCGCGTGCAGCCTCGCCTGCACAGCTTACGCCGCCGCGGAACCGGCGCGTACCCACGAGTTCATGCTCGACAACGGTCTCAAACTGATCGTCAAGGAAGACCACCGCGCGCCCGTCGCGGTTGTTCAAATCTGGTACAAGATTGGTTCGAGCGCGGAATACGACGGCATAACAGGCGTGTCCCACGCGCTCGAGCACATGATGTTCCAGGGCACGGACAAGATCCCGGCCGGTAAATTCTCCGAAACCGTCGCGGCTCACGGTGGTAACGAAAACGCGTTTACGAGTACGGATTTCACCGCCTACTTTCAAACCTGGTCCGCTGATAATGTCGAGCTGAGTTTCGAACTCGAAGCCGACCGCATGCGCAACCTCGTACTGCACGAAGCAGAATTCGAAAAGGAAATCCGGGTCGTAATGGAAGAGCGTCGCATGCGCACCGACGACAATCCACGCGCGCTGCTAGGCGAAGCCGCCCGCGCCGTGGCCTATCAGACGAGCCCGTATCGCCAGCCCGTGATCGGTTGGGCGGCGGACCTCGAACAAATGCAGATCGACGATCTGAAGTCCTGGTATGAGCGCTGGTATGCGCCGGACAATGCGACGCTCGTCGTCGTCGGCGACGTCGACCCGGTACAGATCAAGGCACTCGCGGACAAGCACTTCGGTCCGATCAAACCCGAACGTATCGCACCGCCACGGTTGCGGCCGGAAGTGCCGCAGCATGGTACGAAATCGATCATCATGAAGAGCGAGAAGGCGCGCGTGCCGCAGCTTTACATGGCCTACAAGGCACCCGTGCTGAACGACGCGCTGACCGCCGATAGCGATATCCCCGAGTGGGAAATCTACGCACTCGATGTACTCTCCGAAACGCTCGATGGCAGCGAAAGCGCGCGCTTGCCGCGCAAACTCGTGCGTGAAAACGCGATTGCCGCCGATGTCGGGGTAAATTATTCATCCGCTTCGCGGCTGTCGACCTTATTCAGTTTCAGTGCCGCGCCGAGCGGCGGGCACACGCTCGAGGACCTCGAAGCGGCGATTCTCGAGGAAATCGCGACCCTGCAGCGTGAACCACCGAGCGCCGCGGAGCTGAACCGGATCAAGACCAAAGTCGTCGCCGACAGCGTCTATGAACGCGATTCGATGTTTTACCAGGGAATGATTATCGGCACGCTCGAATCCGTCGGTCTCGACTGGCGACTGAACGACGAGTATGCCGACAGGATCAAGGCTGTTACCCCGCAGCAGGTCAGCGAGGTCGCACAAAAATATCTCGTACCGGAGCGCCTCACGATCGCAAAACTCGTACCGGTCACGACAGGGGAAAATGAATGAGAAGCCTGTTGCTTAGCGCTACGCTCGCACTCGCCTGTGCGGTCGTGACAGGCGCCGCGCACGCCGCGCTCGATATCGAGCACTGGACAACGAAAAACGGCGCGCGCGTGTACTTCGTCGCGGCACCTGAGATTCCGATCGTCGATGTCCGCTTCGTTTTCAATGCGGGCAGTGCGCGTGACGGCGATACGCCCGGGGTCGCCCGCCTCGTTGGACAACTGCTCACCGAAGGCGCCGGCGATTGGGATGCGAATGAATTCCACGATCGGCTCGCCGATACCGGTGCGGAGTTCTCCAGCGGCGCGCTGCGCGACATGGCGTGGGTTGCGTTGCGGTCGCTGTCTGATCCGCAATATCTCGAACCATCGCTCGAACTGATGCGCGAGGTCCTGGCCCGACCGCGCTTCGACGACGATGCCGTGGCGCGGAACAAGGCCAACGCACTCGTCCACATCAAACGTGAACAGCAATCACCGTCGGCTGTCGCGGACAAGGCTTTTTACCGGGCGGTGTATCGCGACCATCCCTACGCTTCGCCGCTGTCCGGTACGGAAGCGTCCGTCACCGCAATCGAACGCGCGGATATCGTCGATTTTCATCAGCGATTCTACGTTGCGCGCAATGCGACGGTCGCGATCGTCGGCGACCTGAGCCGTGATGCCGCCGCGGCGATCGCGGAGCGCCTTACCGCCGGTATGAAAGCCGGCGCCGCGCCGCCCGCGCTGACTCCGGTCGCCGCCCTCGGCGCCGCCCAGGAACATCGCGTCGAATTCCCGTCGATCCAGAGTCACGTGCTGATCGGGCAGCCCGGGCTGAAGCGCGGGGATCCGGATTATTTCCCCTTGCTCGTCGGTAACCACGTGCTCGGTGGCGGCGGGCTCGTGTCGATCCTGTTCGACGAGGTGCGCGAAAAGCGCGGCCTGTCGTACAGCGTCAACAGTCATTTTTCGCCGATGTCCGAGCTTGGTCCGTTCACCGCATCGCTGCAGACGGACAATTCGCAGCAGGACGAAGCGGTCGCCGTGTTACGTGACCAACTGCGGAAATTCGTCGCCGACGGTCCGACGCCGGCAGCGCTGGAAGCGGCGAAGCAAAATCTGATCGGCGGGTTCCCGCTGCGCATCGACAGCAATTCGAAAATCGTCGAATACCTGTCGATGATCGGGTTCTACGATTTGCCGCTCGACTACCTCAATACGTTTGCCGAACACGTCGCCGGGGTGACCGTCGAAAGCGTCCGTTCGGCGTTCAAGCGGCGGCTCGACCCGGCGAAAATGGTCACGGTAATCGTCGGGCGTGCGGCGACGCCGACAGACGGCTGAGCGTGGCGGCGAGGAGCCGTGGTGAGCGCGGCCCGCGCACGGGTGGTCCCGCGCGCGACGACGGCCGGATCCGCATCATCGGTGGACTCTGGCGCGGCCGCAAGCTCGCGGTTGCACCGGTGCCTGCATTACGCCCGACCCCCGATCGGGTGCGGGAAACCCTGTTCAACTGGCTCGGTCCCTATATCTCCGGTGCGACGTGCCTGGATTTGTTCGCCGGTACCGGGGCGCTCGGCTTCGAGTCACTCTCGCGCGGGGCCGCCGCCGCAACGCTGCTCGATGCCGACCCCGTCGTCGTCCGGACCCTCGCGGCGCACCGCGACACACTCGCCGCCGACGCGGCGACGATCCTGTGCGCCGATGCCCGCACCTGGCTGGCGACGAATTCGCCGGTGCCGCACGATATCGTGTTCGTCGATCCGCCGTTTCGCCAGGGTCTCGTGGCGGAAATTACCGCCCAATTACGCGCCGGTTGGTTGAAACCCCATACTCTGGTGTATCTTGAGGCCGAGAAAATCCCTATATTGGAACTCGAAGCGGGTGGTTGGCAGTTGACCCGCCAGGGTCGGACCCGGCACGTCGAGTTCGCCCTCGCGCAGCGTGCCCCGAGCTGACGCCCGGCGCGGCAGCGCGCTCCCGCTTCGACACTCGACATTTTTCCTGGAGCAGCACATTGTCGAAGACCGCGATCTACCCGGGCACATTTGACCCTATCACGAATGGACATTCCGACATCGTCGCCCGCGCGTCGCGGATTTTCGACCATGTCATTGTCGCGATCGCCGGCAGTACGTCGAAATCGACGGCATTCTCGACCGATGAGCGGGTCAAGCTCGCCGAGACCGTGCTCGGCAAATATTCGAACGTCGAAGTGTCGCGCTTCGACGGGCTGCTCGTGCAGTATGCCCAGGAGCGCAACGCATCAGCCGTGCTGCGCGGGCTACGCGCGGTCTCCGATTTCGAATTCGAATTCCAGCTCGCGGGTATGAACCGGCGCCTGAACCCGGAAATCGACACCGTTTTCCTCACCCCGTCCGAGCAGTTTCTGTTCATCTCCTCATCGCTGATCCGGGAAATCTCGGCCCTTGGCGGTGACGTGACGGAATTCGTCCACCCGGCCGTCGCGGATGCGCTCGAATCGCGCCTCGGCGCGAAGGCAAAACGCGCCTGACAATCGCCCGCCAGGACCCGCGATGGCACTACTGATAACCGATCAGTGCATCAACTGCGATGTCTGCGAGCCCGAATGTCCGAACGACGCGATTTTCGAAGGCGAACTGTTCTACGAAATCAAACCGGATCGTTGCACGGAATGCGTCGGGCATTTCGCGACCCCGCAGTGCGTTGAAGTGTGTCCGGTCGATTGTATCCCGCGCGACCCGGCGCGGCTCGAAACGAAGGACGAGCTGTATGCGAAATACCTGCGGCTCGGACACCCGGAAAAAGGATAAAACCGCAATGAGTTACCAGCGCACGTTCGCCGTCATCCTGTTCACGTGCGTCGCCCTCGTGTGCGGCGCCGCCACGGCGGTCGAAGCAAACGCACCCGAAGCCGCGGTCGCCTCGGCGCATCCCGCGGCCACGGCCGCGGGCCGTGAGATCCTCGAGGCCGGAGGCAATGCGTTCGATGCCGCGGTTGCCGTGGCCGCGGCGCTCGCGGTCGTCGAGCCGTATTCATCCGGCATCGGCGGCGGCGCGTTTTTTATGTTGCACCGTGCGGCGGACGGGAAAAACGTGATGATTGATGCGCGTGAACGCGCACCCGGCGCGGCCACGGCGGATATGTACCTCGACGACAACGGCGAGTTCGTGCGCACCCGCGCGCTGAACGGTCCGCTCGCGGCCGGTATACCCGGTACCCCGGCAGGGCTCGTGCATCTCGCGAAGAACTATGGTCGCCTGTCGCTGGCCGCGAGCCTCGCGCCCGCGGTACGACTCGCGAACGCCGGCTTCAGGGTCACGCCGCGCTATGCGGCAATGGCCGGGTTTCGCAAAAATACGTTTCTCGAACTCGGCCACGGCGCGACGACGTTCCTCGGCAACGACGGCGAAGCCACGCTCGACGAGTTGATCGTGCAGCCGGACCTCGCCCGCACGCTGAGCGTGCTCGGCGAACAGGGTTTCGACGGGTTTTACGCCGGCGATGTCGCGGCGAAACTCGTTGCCGGCGTTCGCGCCGGCGGTGGCATCTGGACGCTCGACGATCTGCGTGATTACCGCATCGTGGAACGCGAACCGATCGTCGTCGAGTATCGCGGCACCCGCATCGTGTCCGCGCCGCCACCGTCGTCGGGCGGGATCGTACTGGCCGAAGCATTCAATATTCTCGACCAGTTCGATTTGGGCGCACTCGACCGGAATACGCAACGTCACGTCGTGATCGAAGCGATGCGTCGCGCGTACCGCGACCGGGCCGAATACCTCGGCGACCCGGATTATGTCGAGATCCCGGTCGAGCGGCTCACGAGCGCCGCGTATGGCAAGCAACTCGCGCTCGATCTGCTCCTCGACCGGGCGACGAAGAGCGCGGACCTGCGTCCACTCGAAGCGGAAAAAGGCCGTGATACGACGCACTTCTCCGTTCTCGATCGCGCCGGCAACCGGGTTGCCGCGACCTTGAGCGTGAATTACCCGTTCGGCGCCTGCTATGTACCGGACGGTACCGGCGTGTTGCTGAACAATGAAATGGACGATTTCTCGGCACGCCCGCTGACCCCGAATGCCTACGGTCTCGTCGGCGTAGCGGCGAACGCGATTGCACCCGGAAAACGGCCGCTGTCGAGCATGACCCCGACGTTTCTCGAAACCCCGTACAAGGTCGGGATCCTCGGCACCCCGGGCGGCAGCCGGATTATCTCGATGGTCCTGATCGGTATTCTCGAATTTATCGCCGGCCACGAACCCGAGGCCTGGGTCGCCGCGAAGCGCTACCACCACCAGTACCTGCCGGACGAGGTGCAGTTCGAGCAAGGCGGACTGACGCCTGCCGAGCAGGCCGACCTCGAACGCCGCGGCCACACCCTGCGTGAACAGTCGCGCAATTACGGCAACATGCACGCGATCCTGTGGGATCGCCATACGGGGAAAGTTTCCGCTGCCAGCGATCCGCGCGGAGAGGGCGAAGCGCAGGTGTTTGCCGCACCGATACCCGAGTGACGCGCCGCCGGGCATGCGCGCAAGCCCGTTGCGCTAGCGCTGACAGGCCGGGCAATAAAAGCTCGAACGCTGGCCGATGACGGCCTGCCGGATTGGCCTGTGGCAACCCGGACACGGTTCCCCCGTGCGGCCGTAAACGTTCAACTGCAGGCGAAAGTAGCCAGGTTCACCGTCGCTTTTGACGAAATCGCGCAGGGTCGTACCACCCACCTCGATCGCTTCCGCCAGCACTTCGCGTATGGCGACGACGATGCGTGCGTAACGCGCGAGACTGACCCGTCCGGCCGCGCGCCGCGGATGGACACGGGCGCGATACAGCGCCTCGCTCGCATAAATATTTCCCACCCCGACGACGACGTGGCCATCCATGATCAGGTTTTTCACCGCCGCGCGGCGCTTCGAACCCGATGCATGCAGATACGCCGCATCGAATGCCTCGTCCCAGGGTTCCGGTCCGAGGTGCGCGATCAGCGGATGTTGCTCAACCGGATCCGCGCTCCAGATCATGAGTCCGAAGCGTCGCGGGTCGTGGAAGCGCAGGCGTCGCTCGCCGGCAAACGTAATTTCGATGTGGTCGTGTTTTTTGAACGGAGTCGCGGGCGGCACGACCCGCAGCGAGCCGGACATGCCGAGATGCACGATCAGCGTGCCGCGGGCAAACCGGAACAGCAGATATTTCGCGCGGCGTCCAACGGCGAGTAATTCCTCACCGCACAACAGCGCCGCGAGATTTTCCGGCACCGGCTGCCGCAGTCGCGATTCGCGCACCGTGACGGCGGTGACCGTGCGGCCTTCGACAAGTGGCATGATGCCGCGCCGGGTGGTTTCGACTTCGGGTAATTCAGGCACGCCGGCGGCGCCACCAGATGAACACACCGTTCAGTGCAAACGCCGCGGGCAAGCCGATCAAAAACGTTAAACCAATGACCGCCTCGTGCCATGGTTCGAGCCCGAGCGCATTGTCTTCGGCGGTACGGCTCGGTACGTTCACAAGCGCCGTTTCACGCGTGATCCATTCGACGATACGCACCCCGAGATCCTGGTTGCCGCTGTTCTGCAGGTACGTATTGGCAAGGAAATCCCCGTCGCCGAACACGACAAGCCGTTGTTCGCGATCCGCGACTTCGCGGGTCAGCGCCAGCGCCAGCGGCAACGGTCCCGGATAGTCACGTCCTTCCTCGTAGCCGACGTTGCCCGCGAGCACTCCCGTTTCGCTCCACGCGTGTTCGCTCGACTGTATCAGGCGCGTTACCTGCCAGCCGGGCGCGGGTCGCTCGTGCAGCCCGCTCGCCAGCAACATGACGGACGTGTAATCGAAACCGGTGAGCGCGGGATGTTTGGCATACCGTGTGACGAGTATAAATGCGGGGTTGTCGATCCCGTGCGCCAGTGTCGTTGGATCGACGATCGTGCCCGGGATCGGTTCGAATCCAATCTCGCGGGCGAGCGTCGCGAGCTGCGGCGGTAAATCCGGTTCGGCGAACCATAGCAGGTCGCCACCCGCTTCAACGTAGGCGGCAATCGCCGCTGTTTCGCTGGCCGCGTAATCAAGCTGGGGGCTCGCGATGACGAGCACACTCGTGTTCCCGGGGATCTGATACTCCGCGAGATTGATCTCCTGGACATTGAATCCGCGCTTTTCCAGCACCCCGACCCATTCCGAGACGTCATGATTCGCGCCGCGGACCGGACTGCGTTCGCCATGCCCGGTCACGAAAACTATCCATTGCTCCGCACCGCGCGCGAGACGCGCGAGTGCTTCGGTCAGCGCCTGCTCCGTGTATTCACCCGTGCGCTCCGTCCGCCCGCCGCCCGTAATGAGTAATTCTCCTTCGCGGATCTGTTCGGCGCGAACTTTTTCCGGGTCGCTCGCGGGGTCGATGATCGACAGCGTGACCCGCGCATCCCGTCGTTCGTAGCGCGACACGAGATGCTCGATCTGCGCGCGCCACGGATGTTGCGGCGGCAGGTAGGCCGTGATCGTAACCGGGGCATCGAGTGCCTCGAGTACGGCTACGCTCGCGGCCGACAATGTGTGCGCCTGTGCGCGGGTAACGTCGAGGGACAGCGGATACCGGCCGAGCAATGAGCCGAGCGCGACGGCGCCGGCCAGCACGGCAACGAGACGCAGGCCGTGCCGGATGCGGGCGCCGAGACGACGCGTTTCAAAGTGCCCGTCGGTCACCGTCGAGACTCCACCCGGTAATGCACAGCGCCGTCACCGTGATCAGCACGAAATAGCCTATGGCGACCGTGTCGAGCAGGCCGCTGGCGAGACGCTGGAAATGATTCAGGCTCGACAGATCCGCGAGCACGCCGGCATCGTGTCCGAGCCGGCTCGCCCAGTCGATCGACCACATTGCCGCGAGCAAGCCAAAGCTTGCGATCGCGGCGAGCGCCGGTTGCGTAAACAAAGCCGAGAACATGAGCCCGATCGCGGCATACATCGTCACCAACAAGCCGAGCGCGAACAGGCCGGCCGCGGTCATTGCGAGATCGAGCGGCGCGCCCCATAACAGCGTCAACGGCATCAGCGCGATGATGATCCAGATAACGCCAAGCATGCCGCAACAACCGACAAATTTTCCGGCGACGATGTGCCAGGTAGCAACCGGCGAACTGTACAGCAGCGCGAGTGAGCCGGCGCGTCGTTCGCCACTGATCGCCGACATCGTAATCACCGGCACGATGAACATGAGCAACAGCGCGGCGGCACCAAGCACGGGAACGACGATGATTTCCGACACCCCGGGTGGTTCCGGCATCGCGCGCAGTTTCTCGGCGAACTCGAGATGCAGTTCAATCTGTGCGAGAAAGCGGTAGGCGAGCACGATCTGGGTGACGCATAACAACGCCCACGCGAGTGGTGATCGGAACAGCGACGTCAGTTCGCGGCGGGCGATAACCCCGATCACGGCACGGCCACCGGATCGTTGCACGTCAGGTCGACGAACACCTGTTCGAGACGCGAGGTATCCCGCGAAAGCTCGCGCAGGCCGAGCGCACCGTCGACCGCAAACCGGCTCACCGCCTCGGCCGCGTCGGCGTAATCGCTCACGCGCAGGCGGTAGCTCGTGTCATCGAGCGTTTCGGCGGTTTCGATGCCGGCGAGGCCCACATACCAGTCGTCACGTGGCGGATGCGCGAAGGCAACCCGCATCAGGGCTTGCGAGGTCTCGATCGGCGCGTTGAATGCGATACGTCCATGGTGGAGGATCGCGACACGGTTGCAGAGCATTTGCGCTTCCGACAGCACGTGGGTCGATAGAATGATCGCGTGCTGGGACGCGAGTTTTTCGATCATCGCGCGAACCGTGCGGATTTGATTCGGGTCGAGCCCGCTGGTTGGTTCGTCGAGTACCACGACAGCCGGATCGTGTAACAGGGCCTGAGCGATGCCGACACGCTGGCGATAACCTTTCGACAGGTTTCCGATCAGGCGCGAACCAACGTCATCCAGATCACAGGTAGCCCGCGCTTCGGCGATGGCAGCGCGCGCCGCGCTCCGATCGAGTCCGCGCAGGCGCGCGCAGTAGTCGAGATACTCATCGACGGTCGCATCGAGGTGCAGCGGCGGCGTTTCCGGCAAATAGCCGAGATGCCGCTTCGCCGCGAGCGGTTTGCGAGCGAGATCGTGCCCGCAGATTTCCACCGTGCCGGCGTGCGGTGCAAGCACGCCACACAGGATGTTCATCGTGGTCGATTTGCCGGCGCCGTTCGGGCCGAGGAAGCCGAGCACCTCGCCGCGACCCAATTCGAGGTCGATGCCGTGCAACACCTTGCGGCCGTGGTAGTAGCGGGTGATCTGGTGGGCGGCTAACAGCGGAGGTTCCGGCATGGGGAACGTATTATTCGCGAGCGGTGCTACCTTGCCAAGCGAATTGCGCGCGCGAGGATCCGGTTACGGGAACCCGGTTTGTGGAATCGGGTCGAATTGGGTGAAACTACACACGCTGATAAGGCGATTACCGGTTCCCTGCTCCCTATGTTTCTACTCGATGGTATTTTCGACCTGCCCTGGTGGGGCGTTGTTGCGGTCACGCTCGTGTTCACTCATATAACGATCGCCGCGGTTACAATTTTCCTGCATCGCCACCAGGCGCACCGCGCTATCGATTTGCATCCCGTCGTCGCGTTCTTTTTTCGGCTGTGGCTGTGGTTGACGACCGGTATGACGACGAAGGTGTGGACAGCGGTCCATCGCAAACACCACGCGTTCGTCGACCAGCGTGAGGATCCGCACAGCCCGAAAATACTTGGTTTGTCGAAAGTGTTGCGCGAAGGTGCGGAACTGTACCGTGCCGCAGGCAAGGATCCGGCGACGCTGGAGAAATACGGCCACGGCACCCCGGATGACTGGTTCGAGCGCCACGTATTCGGCCCGCATGACCGGATCGGCGTCGTCACGATGCTGGCGCTCGATCTCGGTTTGTTCGGCCCAATCGGCCTGACGATTTGGGCCGTGCAGATGATGTGGATACCGATTTTTGCTGCCGGGATCATCAACGGTGTCGGTCACGATCGCGGATACCGGAATTTCGAAACGCCGGACCGATCGACGAATATCGTTCCGTGGGGCGTGCTCATCGGCGGTGAGGAACTGCACAACAATCATCACGCATTCGCGAGTTCCGCCTGCTTCGCGGCGCGGCCGTGGGAATTCGACATCGGCTGGCTGTATATTCGTGCGCTCGCGGCGCTGAAGCTTGCGCGGGTGAAAAAGCTTGCCGTCGTCCCCCGCATCGACAGCGCGAAATCGAGTATCGACCTCGACACGGTCAGTGCCGTCATCAGCGGCCGTTTTCACGTCATGGCGGACTACGCGCGGCGGGTCATCCACACCGTTCACCGGGAGGAACTTCGCAATGCCGCCGGCGCGAAGCGGAAAATTCTGCGTCCGACCCGCCGCCTGCTCGTGCGCGACGAAAGCCTGATGGACGACCGTCAGCTCCACGCGCTCGAACGCGGTCTCGAATTGAGCAGCGCGCTCGCGGTGGTCTACGAGTATCGCCGGCAACTGCAGCAGATTTTTCTCCAGCGCAGCGCCACCCAGGAACGCTTGCTCGCGCAATTACAGGAATGGTGCCGTCGGGCGGAAGCCACCGGTATCGCCGCGCTCGAGGATTTCGCTGCATCCATCCGCTGCTACACGCTTGCCGCGAATGCCTGAATCCCGGGTTTGCGTGCCGCCTGGCACCGGGGCGCGCGAGGCAAAAAAAAGGCCCGCTTGAGGCGGGCCTTTTTAATTTCGCGGCCGGGTCCGGCCGCTACTTGATTTTCGCTTCCTTGTAGAGCACGTGCTTGCGTACGACGGGGTCGTACTTCATGCGTTCCATTTTCTCCGGATGTGTCCGTTTGTTTTTCGCGGTCGTGTAGAAATGACCGGTTTCGGCGGTCGACACGAGTTTGATTTTTTCCTGCATGATTCGACTGCCTCGTTCAGATCTTCGTGCCGGTCGCGCGGATGTCCGTCAACACCCGATCGATACCGCGTTTGTCGATGATGCGCAGGCCCTTCGTGCTCACCCGCAACTTGACCCAGCGCTGCTCGCTTTCGACCCAGAAACGATGGGATTGGAGATTCGGCAGAAAACGCCGGCGCGTTTTGTTGTGCGCATGCGACACATTGTTTCCGGCGACGGGGCGCTTTCCGGTAACCTGGCAAACACGGGACATGTTGGTGAACACCTGTTCGATTCGGGCGCGCAATTCTAGCCGTTTTCCCGCGCGAGGCCAAGCACCGGTGTCGGCGGTCATTTCACGTGAGCAGACCCAGATCCGCAAACGACGCTGCACCCGCCGCGGTCACGATCAGATGATCGAGTACGCGCACGTCGATCAATCGCAGCGCCTCACTGAGACGCCGGGTCAGGTGCTGGTCCGCACTGCTCGGCTCGGCAACTCCGGACGGGTGGTTATGCGCGAAGATGACCGCCGCCGCGTTCAATTCGAGCACGCGTTTGACGACTTCACGCGGGTGCACGGTGGCGCTGTCTAGCGTGCCCTCGGACAGGGTCTCGAACGCAATGACGCGATGCCGGGTATCGAGAAACAGCACGCAAAAGGCCTCGCGCTGCCGGTGCCCGAGCTCGGCGGTGAGAAATCGCCGCGCCGCGCCGGCATCGGTCACCGGATCGCCGGCGAACATCGCGTCGCGCAGGGCGCGCCGACTGATCTCGAGACCGGCCTGCAGCGCCGCGAATTTCGCCGTCCCGAGCCCGGGATAATCACAGAAACGACGCTGGTCCAGCGTCACGAGCCGCGCGAATCCGCCGCACTCGCGCAGGACTTCGCGCGCCAGCGCCACCGCGTCGAGACCGGCCAGCCCGCGCGCGATCACGATCGCGAGCAATTCAGCGTCTGAAAGCACGGCAGGGCCGTGCGTCAACAATCGTTCCCGCGGGCGTTCAGCGCGCGGCCAATGCTTTATGGACATGTAAACTTCCTTGTCTAACATGTTATTTACAATGCGTTTATAGTGCACACACTCCAAATCATGGGGTACTATGAGCACGGTCGCCGAGTCAATATATCATGAGCCAACGAACCTCCAAGCGCGTGCTTCTAATCGTTACCGGTGGTATCGCGGCGTACAAGGCGCTCGAAGTCGTACGCCGTCTTCGCGAAGCCGGCGCCGCGATACGCGTCGTCATGACCCCGGCGGCGCAACGTTTCGTGACCCCGCTGAGTTTCCAGGCCTTGTCGGGGGAGCCGGTGCACTGCGATCTCCTCGACGAACGCGCGGAAGCGGCGATGGGGCACATCGAACTCGCGCGCTGGGCCGACCTCGTTGTGATCGCTCCGGCCAGCGCCGACTTCCTTGCCCGGCTGCGCGCCGGCCTCGCCGACGACCTGGCAACGACCCTGTGTCTCGCGACGACGGCGCCCTTGCTCGTCGCCCCGGCAATGAACCAGCAAATGTGGCAGCATCCGGCGACAATGGAAAACCTCGCGGTGTTGCGTGATCGCGGTGTCGCCTTCATCGGTCCGGCCGCGGGCGCACAGGCGTGCGGCGAGACCGGCCCCGGTCGCCTCGCCGAACCGGACGAAATCGCGGCGACGGCGATGGCGCAATTCGCCGCGCCGGTGCTCGCGAACACCCGCATCGTCATTACCGCCGGTCCAACGCAGGAAGCGATCGATCCGGTGCGGTACATCAGCAACCGGAGTTCGGGGAAGATGGGTTATGCCATCGCGACGGCCGCCGCTGCCGCCGGCGCCGAGGTCACCCTGATTACCGGCCCCACGACCCTGCAGCCACCGCGTTCCGTCAATGTCCTGCGGGTCGTCAGTGCGGCCGAGATGTTCGACGCCGTCACGAGCGTCATCGACGCCGCCGATATCTTCATCGCGACCGCGGCGGTTGCGGACTACCGGGTGGACGAACCCGCGACGAGCAAGCGCAAAAAGCATGATGACGTGCTGAGCCTGACTCTCTCACCGACACAAGATATACTTCACAGCGTTACCGCGCGGCCTGATCCACCCTTCGCAGTCGGATTCGCAGCCGAGACGGATAACCTGATAGCCAACGCGCGTTCAAAACTGGAACGAAAATCGCTCGACATGATTGCTGCCAACATTGTCGGAGTCGAAGGGGTGGGGTTTGATAGCAACGATAACGAGTTGCACGTTCTGTGGAACGGCGGCGAAATGCGCCTCGCGCGCGCGCCGAAAGCCACCATCGCACGGCAACTCATAGCGCTCGTCGCCGAGCGATATCATGCGAACGGCTGACGTCAGTCCGCCCACAGCGCAACCCTGCCACGGAACCTCTACAGCGTAATTCAAATGGCTTCGCTCGCGGACATCAGTAATCGTCTACCGAAACGTACGCTCGCGCTGCTCGCGGGTGGTGTCATCGTGCTCGTCGTTGCATTTATCGCAATAACGACGGTGCTCGAAAAAATCGCGGTCGCGGAACGTGAAGAACGGATCGCCGAAGACCAGAATATTGCCAATCGACTCGCACGCGAACTCGGAGCCGTGCTCGAACCGCAGCGCCTGAAGCTGAACGCGCTGGCGCAACAGCCGGCGATCGTCGAGGCTATCAGCGCGGAGAAATCCCGGCGCGAGACTACCGCCACCGCGGCCCAGAAGGATATCCCGGGTGCCTTGCGCCTGCGCCTGCTTCCGCGTGGCGCCGATCATGTCGATCCGAATTCGCGGCCGCCGTTGACGTTCGCATCGGTTGATATGTTGCGTGACGCGGCGAAATCGGACAAAGACGTCAAGGCTGAACTGCATCTCGGCGGCACCGACAATGAGCACATCGTCATGATCCAGCGCGTGCCGATCACGGGCGAAGCCGTTGGCTTCCTGCATTTGAGCGTTGATCCGGAACTCGTCAGGGATGCGATGGCGAAAATCACCGGCGTACCCGGTTATATCGAAGTACGCCAACCGGTGCCGAAAGGTCCACCCGCAATCATCGCGCGTTCCGGTTCGCCGCCAGCCGGTAACTCGGAGTCCGCGTTGGCGGGTATCAGCGGCACGTCGTGGATCGTGTCCTACCGTCCCCCGGGCGCGTCGACGGCCGCCGGCGGCGGCTGGCTGTGGCCGCTCATCGGCGTGCTCGCACTCGCCGGGCTTATCGGCGGCGCGATCTTTTTTCTGCGCCGACGCGATGCCCTGCTCGCCTCGGACACGGTGACCTACCAGGGTGCGATCAAGGCCATACTCGAAGGCGTACACCCGGGACTCGAGCAGTTGTTGCCGGGTAAACCGCAAAAGCTCGCAAGCGGCATCGGTCCGGTATCGGAAGGCATTACGGACGATGAACGGGACGACATCACGGAGTTCGGCACCGTCGAAGACCAGGCGGTGGCCAATGATCCGGGCGATACGTTCGATATCACCGGTGATACAACTTCCGGGATCGAAGTCACAGAGGAACCGGCGGGCGGTCCGGTACACATCGACCCGTCCATTTTCCGCAGTTACGACATCCGCGGCATCGTCGGGAAAACCCTTGACGCCGCAGGCATCTATGAAATCGGCCGGGCGCTCGGATCCGAGGCCGCCGCCCGCGGTCAGCAGACGATCGTCACGGCCCGCGACGGACGTAATTCCAGCCAGGAACTGCGCGACGCACTGATCGAGGGGCTGCGCGACTCCGGCCGGGACGTGCTCGATATCGGTCTGACCCCGACGCCGGTTCTGTACTTCGCGACGCACTACCTCGACAGCCACAGCGGCGTCATGATTACGGGCAGTCACAACCCGCCGGAGTACAACGGCCTGAAGATCGTGCTCGATGGCGAGACCCTGTCGGGTGATGCTATCCAGGCGATTCGTGAGCGGATCGAAAACAATGATTTCACGAGCGGCGAAGGCTCGATGCAGTCGACGGAGATCATCCCGGACTACATTCGGCGCATCAGTGAAGAAATTCCCGTAACGCTCGGCAATGCACTGAAAGTGGTTGTTGATTGCGGCAACAGCGTGCCCGGCATCGCCGCACCGCACATCCTGCGCGCGATTGGTCACGATGTGGTCGAACTGTACTGCGAGGTAGACGGAAATTTCCCGAACCACCATCCTGATCCCAGTCAGCCGGAAAACCTCGAGGATTTGATCCGCGCGGTCGAAGAGGAAGATGCCGATATCGGTTTCGCGTTCGATGGCGACGGCGACCGCCTCGGGGTCGTCGATAACGCCGGTAATATCATCTGGCCGGATCGTCAGATGATGCTGTTCGCGCGCGACGTCCTGTCGCGCAATCCCGGCGCGAAAATCATCTACGACGTGAAATGCTCCCGTTTGCTCGCCGACGACATCACGGCCCATGGCGGTGAACCGATCATGTCCCGGAGCGGACATTCGCTGATCAAAACGAAAATGCAGGAAACCGGTGCGCTGCTCGCCGGCGAGATGAGCGGCCATATATTTTTCAAGGAGCGCTGGTACGGGTTTGACGATGCGCTGTATTGTGCCGCGCGCCTGCTCGAAATCATCGTGAATTCCGGCATGACCGCGACGGAAGTGTTCGACGGCTTGCCGGGCGGGGTCGCGACCCCGGAGCTCAGACTCGATCTGCCAGAATCCGATCATGCCGCATTCATGCAAAAGGTTCTCGAGAGCGCGAACTTCGGCGACGCCGAAATCAGCACGCTCGATGGCCTGCGGGTCGACTTCAGTGACAGCTGGGGTTTGATCCGGCCGTCGAATACGATGCCGTGTCTCGTATTGCGCTTCGAAGGCGACGACCAGGCGGCGCTCGAAAACGTGCAGAAGTTGTTCCGCGACTTGCTGCACGCGATCGACGGAGACCTGAAACTGCCGTTTTAATCCGGCCACGCCGGCGCAAACCGTTTTTACCCCGCTGCCAAGACGACCGTACAGATGGACTCATCCCAAGCACTCAATATCGCCCACGTGCTCACCGAGGCGATGCCGTATATCCAGCGCTACCAGGACAAGTGTGTCGTCATCAAATACGGCGGCAACGCCATGGTCGACGACGCGCTGCAAAGCTCGTTTGCGCGCGACATCGTGCTGATGAAGCTCGTTGGCATTCACCCGATCGTCGTGCACGGCGGCGGCCCGCAGATCGGCGACCTGCTCAAACGAATCGGCAAGGAATCCCGCTTCGTCGACGGCATGCGCGTAACCGACGCGGAAACGATGGACGTCGTCGAAATGGTGCTCGGGGGGCTCGTGAACAAGCAGATCGTGGCGCTGATCAATTCGCACGGCGGCCACGCGATTGGGCTCAGCGGCAAGGATGGGCCGCTGATCCATGCGAAAAAATTACGCCGTTCGAACGCCGACCCGGCGCTCAACGCGTCGGAAATCATCGACCTCGGCCACGTCGGTGAAGTGACGTCGGTGAACCAGTCCGTACTCGACTACCTCAGCCATGGTGATTTTATTCCCGTGATTGCGCCGATCGGTATCGGCGAAGACGGCATGTCGTACAACATCAACGCCGACATCGTCGCCGGCAAGATTGCCGAGACGATGCGCGCGGAAAAGCTCGTGTTGCTGACAAACACCATCGGGCTGCTCGCGAAATCAGGCGAGCTGCTGACCGGTCTGAACAGCGAGCGCGTGCACGAGCTGATCGCCGACGGCACGATCACCGAAGGGATGTTGCCGAAGATCAACGCGGCGCTCGAAGCGGTCCAGGCCGGCGTCGGCAGGGCGCATATCATCGACGGGCGGGTGGAACATTCCGTCCTGCTCGAACTGTTCACGGACTCCGGGATCGGTACGCTCATTGAACCCTGAACTGCATACCGTCACGATGTTCGCCGCATCGAAGTCGAAACGCCGCGACGACGGGGTACGCGCGGTGCACGGCGGCGCGGGGACCATCGATTGCACGTCGTCAAGCCGTCTGCAGCGAGCCCGCGCCGTCGCAGCAGGCTGCTCCGTGTCGAGAGCGGGACACTACTGAGATATGCGGGCCAGAGCATCCAATCGTCGGCAACAGATCCTCGAAGTGCTTGCCCGCGAACTCGAATCAAATCCCGGTTCGCGGATCACGACGGCGAAACTCGCCGCCGCCGTTGGGGTATCGGAAGCCGCGCTTTACCGTCATTTCCCCAGCAAGGCGAAAATGTTCGAGGCCCTGATTACGTTTGCCGAAGAATCCGTCTTCGGTCTCGTCACCCGCATCCTCGCCGAAGAAAGTGACACCGAGGTACAGGTGTACCAGATCGCATCAATGCTGCTGCGTTTCGCCGAGCGTAACCCGGGCATCACGCGGATCCTGGTAGGCGATGTACTGCTCGGCGAGCACGAGCGCCTGCGGCGACGGGTCGAACAGTTTTTCGCGCGCCTCGAAACCCAATTCAACCAGTTGCTGCGGGAACGTGCGGCGATGATGGATTCGCAAAAGGCGCGGGGCGAAGTCGCTGCGCTGGCGAATTTGCTCGTGGCGCTGATCGGCGGGCGTCTGGCCCAGTACGTGCGCACGGAGTTTCGGAAATCGCCGAGTGAAAATTTCGACGACCAATGGCAGATAATTATGCGTCCGGCGTAGGGCCGCCGTCCGCTCGCTACTCCATCGATGCAGTTTCGTGCTTCGCGTGACCTTTCAGAGCGCGAAAGCGTTCAATGTCACGTTTGAATTTTTCCTTGATCGCGCGCGTCTCGACGTGTTTCGTCTCGATAAATTTTTCGTTTTCGGCAATCTGCTCACGCAGGCTCCTGATGTCGTCGACGAGTTTTTCCGGTGGCTGCTGGCCGCGACGTTCGTGTCCGGCCGCTTCCTCGATGAGATCATCGAGTCCGCGTTTGAGCTTTTCGATGTGACTTTCGGTAATTTTCGCCTGTGACTGCAGATGTGCGATCTGCCCGTCGCGGGCGAGGATCATGTCGTCTTCCGAGCTGAATGTGTCGAGCAGTACCCGATCCTTGATCGCCTGCTCGCGCGCCGCGGCGGCGGCTGCGGCCGCGGCCAGACGCGCCTCGTGCTCGGCCTCGACTTCTTCTATCGAGCGGGCTTCTTCCTCGCGCCCGAGCGTGACGCCGCCAGTGCTCCTGATTTCGTGGCCCTGCTGCATGAACTCCGGCGGCACCACGTTACCGCATTCGCGCACGCCTTCGTGATTGTTCCAGCATTTGATCTTGTCCGCGGCTGCAGCATCAAGCGCGAAAATCATCATGCACAGCGCGACGGCGACGCTGAGGTGCCTGCCCTTGCGGGGCAAAAAAGCCCGAATATGCCGAGTATTTCGTCTCATAAGTCATTCTTCCCAGGACAAATATAATAGCTGTCTGTGAATAGACGATGAATCAGGCGCCGAAGTTCTCCCGATAGCGCGCAATTGCGGCAAGTTCCGCGTCGCAGTCGCCGGTTTCACCGAGAAACTCCACGATGTTAACAAGTGTCACGATGCTGAACACCTGAATTCCGTGCCGTGCCCTGATGTCATCGACCGCAGAGCGATTATCTTGACCGCGCTCCTGGCGGTCGAGCGCGATAATTACGCCGGCGGCGGTTGCGCCCGCGGCGGTAATTATCGCCATGGATTCGTTCACCGACGTCCCGGCGGAGATGACGTCATCGACGATCAACGCGCGACCTCTCAGCGGTGCGCCGAGCGTTTGTCCGCCTTCGCCGTGATCCTTGATTTCCTTGCGGTTGAAACAAACCGGGACGTCGCGATCGTGCCGGTTTGCGAACGCGATCGCGATCGCGCTGCCGAGAGGAATCCCCTTGTAAGCGGGTCCGAACAGTAAATCGAAATCGATTCCGTTCGATTCGATCGCGCGGGCATAAAATTCCCCGAGGCGCGCAAGCGCGCGACCGGAATTGAACAGCCCCGTGTTGAAAAAGTACGGGCTCCGGCGTCCGGACTTCAGCGTGAATTCGCCGAACTTCAGAACATCGTGGTCAAGTGCGAACTGAATGAATTCGCGTTGATAATCAAGCATAGCTATTGCGTCCTCCACAAGCGCGCGCTTTTATTTAGAATGGCGTCGACCGTATTCCCGTAACCGACTCCCAGGGCTTTAATTCCTCAATGAGAATCATCTCACTCAATTGTAACGGCATCCGTTCGGCGCACCAGAAAGGCTTGTTTCAGTGGTTGTCGCGCCAGCGCGCCGATGTCCTGTGTCTGCAGGAAATCAAGGCGCAGACCGAACAGCTGACCGATGCCATCAAGCAGCGTACCGGCTGGCACAGTTACTTTATGCCGGCCGAGAAGCCGGGCTACAGCGGCGTCGCGGTGTATTCGCGCCATATACCCGACAATGTCGTCTACGGTTTCGGCAACGAGACATACGACTACGAAGGGCGCTATCTGCAACTCGATTTCGGCAAACTCAGTATCGCGTCGTTATATCTGCCCTCCGGTTCGTCGAGCGAAGCGCGCCAGGCGGTAAAGTTCGAGTTTCTCGATTTCTACCTGCCGCGTCTGCAGCAACAACGCAACGACGGACGCGAGTACATCCTGTGCGGGGACTGGAACATCGCGCACAAGGAAATCGATTTGAAGAACTGGCGCGCGAACCAGAAAAACTCGGGTTTTCTGCCCGAGGAGCGCGCGTTCATGGAAACCGTGTTCACGGACGTCGGCTACGTCGATGCGTTCCGACGCGTGAACGACGAGGCCGGACAATACACGTGGTGGTCAAACCGCGGACAAGCGTGGGCGAATAACGTTGGATGGCGGATCGACTACCAGGTCATTACCCCCGCCCTCGCCGAGCGGGTGTCCGGGGCCTCGATTTACAAGCGCAAGCGCTTTTCCGACCACGCGCCGCTGCTTATCGATTATGCCGGCGAATTGCCGGAGATCGGCGCGGCCTGACACACCCGACGCCGTCTACTCGGTGTAGAACTGTTGCTTGAAACTCGTCGTGTGCGCCGATGCCTCGCCTTCCGGGGTGACTTCGATCGTGAATTCGAGTGTTTCGTTATGGTCCACCGGCATTTCGCCGATGTAGTAGATCGCCCCGGCGTCGTTCAGTTCGCGCATGTCCACGCTCTTGAGCTGGCTGTTCAGGTTTACCGCCCGCGCCTTGACCCGGGCCTTGACCGGCTGCGTCGCCACCCCCATGACGCGGCGCAGCACCGCAACATTTATCAGGGCGCGGTTTTTGCTGCGGATGATCCCGTAGGCGCGGGCAACGCTCGGATCGATTAAATCCGTCGTCAGCGCGTTGTAATGCACCTCGTAATTGCCAAATGATTCAGAGCGCTCGGCGACGGCCGCCTGCATGAACAGGCAGGTGGCAAACACAATGGCCAGACGTGACAGTGGGCGGACTCGCATCGTCGTTCTCCTTCGCATCGGCTGAGGTTGGGTGGCGCCGTTTGTAGCATAGCAGATGCGCCGGGCGGCGCCCGTTCAGGTGCGACGACGAAACCGGTACGTAGCAATCTCGCCGAGCAACCTCGGCATCAGGCGCATGCCGAGGCTCGTGCGGTGCGACGCATCAACGGTTGTGCGCTGCAATATCTCGAATCCGGCATCCGCACAAAAATCCTCGAAGTCGCTGATCGTGCAGATGTGGATGTTCGGGGTGTCATACCACGTGTTCGGCAGATGCGCCGTTACCGGCATGCGCCCGAAGCACAGTTGCACCCGGCAGCGCCAGTGACCCATGTTCGGAAATGTGACGATGCCCTCGCGGCCGACGCGCAGCATTTCGTGCAGCAATTTATCCGGATAGCGCACGGCCTGGATCGTCTGCGTCATGACGACGTAATCGAACGAGTCGTCGTCGAACTCCGTGAGCCCCTCGTCGAGGTTGGACTGCACGACGTTAATCCCGTTCGCGATGCAGCTGACGATATTGTCGGGATCGATTTCTACCCCGTAACCACTCGTACCGTGGTTGCGCTGCAGTGCAGCAAGCAGCCTCCCGTCGCCGCACCCGAGGTCGAGTACCCGGCTCCCGGGTCTCACCCAATCGGCGATCAAGGCCTGGTCGGCACGCAGCTCCGTCACGCTCCGAACTCCGGTCTGATGCGTTGAAAGTAGTTTTTCAGCACCGCGTGGTACACCGGCACCTCGAGCAGGAACGAATCGTGCCCCTGTTCCGATTCGACGTCGATGTAACTCACGTCCTTGCGCGCGTCGAGCAACGCACGGACGATTTCCCGCGATTTCTCCGGTGAGAAGCGCCAGTCACTCGTAAACGAGACAACGAGGAATTTCGCCTCGCAACCCGCCATCGTCGCGGTCAAATCGTTGCCGAATTTCGCCGCGGGATCGAAGTAATCCAGTGATTTCGTCATGAGCAGGTAGGAGTTCGCATCGAAACGCCCGACGAATGACTGGCCCTGGTGGCGCAAATAGCTCTCGATCTGGAACTCGACGTCGAAGCCGAAATTGAACTTGCCGTCGCGCAACTCGCGGCCGAATTTCGCATGCAGCACGTCGTCGGACAGGTACGTGATGTGGCCGAGCATGCGCGCGAGCATGAGACCGCGCTCGGGTACGACCCCGTGTTCGCGGTAGTACCCGTCGTGGAACGCCGGATCGAAGCGGATCGCCTGCCGCGCGACTTCGTTGAACGCGATGTTCTGCGTCGACAGTTTCGGCGCTGCCGCGATGACGATGGCGTGCGCGATCCGATCGGGGTAATCGACGGCCCACTGCAGTGCCTGCATGCCACCGAGGCTGCCGCCCATGACCGCCGCCCAGCGCTTGATACCGAGATGATCCGCGAGTCGCGCCTGGCTCTCGACCCAGTCGCGCACGGTGACGATGGGAAAACCCGGGCCGTATTCGCGACCGGTGGCCGGGTCCACGCTCAGCGGTCCGGTGGAGCCGGCGCAACCGCCGAGGTTGTTCGGCGATACGACGAAATAATCATTCGTATCAACGGGTTTCCCCGGGCCGATACAGTTGTCCCACCAGCCGGGTTTCGGGTCATCCATCGAATGGTAGCCGGCGGCATGGTGATCGCCACTCAAGGCATGACAAATCAACACCGCATTCGTGCCCGCGGCATTCAGGGTGCCGTAGGTTTCGTAGCGAAGATCGTATTCCTTGAGCGTGACGCCGCAATCGAGCGCCAGGGGCTCAGTGAAATGTACCGTCGTGGGAGACACCACGCCGACGCTGTCGGCCGGTATCGATTCGGGCATCTTGTCGGGCGCCGGGTTTTAACGAAACCGGAGTCTAAAGACAGACCCTAACGACCGCAACTTGGTCGCACGCCTCCGAAGCCCGTAAACCATGCCGGCAGTACATCGGGATTCGTGATTGCGACGTCCTTGTTGCGCGAGGTGGCGCCGCGGATGAGCTCGATATCACGCCGCAGAACGCCGAACTCGCGCGCGAGCCAGCGGGCGAGCGCGGTGTTCGCGCGCCCGTCGACCGGTGGCGCGGTCGTCTTGACCTTGATTCGACCGCCGTGGATCGACTCGGCTTGCTCCGCCTTCGCCCCCGGGTGTACGCGCAGGTGCAATACGAGCGTCGTGCCTTGCCAGCGATACCAGTCGTGATTTACATCCACGCGCGGCCGAGGTCGCGTAAGGGCGCCACGATCAGCATGAGCCCGAGGTAGAGCCCGATGATGACGAGCATCGGCGATAAATCGATCGTTCCGCCAAACGGCGGTAACAGCCGTTGCGCCGGTCGCAACAACGGCGCGCTGATGGCATCGATGACGCCGATCACGGGATTGTACGTATGCGGTGCTACCCAGCTCAGAACGATGCGAATAAAAATCGCGAATAAGAACAGGTAGATCGCCTTACCGATCAGTTCCGCGATGGCTACGAGCAACAGACCAAACGGACCCGGGGTGTAGCCCAGCAGCAAGGCGATGAGCGCACTGCTCGTGAGCTGCAGGGCGAGCATGAGCAGAATCGAGGCCGTATCGAGGTTGCTGACCGACGGCACATAACGGCGCAGCGGTCGCAGCAATGGATTCGTTACCGTGACGATGGCCTGGCACAGCGGGTTGTAGAAATCCGCGCGCACGATCTGCAGTACGAAGCGGAGCAGAACCGCGAAGATGTACAGACCGAACAACACATCGATCAGAAACACACCCGCGTTCGTGACGTAACCACCGCCCATCAGGATGCTGCCGAATTCCGCGCCAGCTCGATCGAGCGCGCATGCGCCGCGTGCAGCGCGTCGCGAAACACGGCGGCAATATCGTGTTCACGCAGGACGTTCAGCGCGGCTTCCGTTGTACCCCCGGGAGAGGTCACCTGTTCGCGCAAGGTAGCCGGCCCGTCGCTCGCCGTGCGCGCGAGCAGCGCCGCGCCATAGCCGGTTTCGATTGCGAGCTGCCGTGCCAGCGCCGCATCGAGCCCGAGTTCCGTGCCGATTTGTTCAAGAATTTCGAAAACCAGGAAAAAATACGCCGGGCCGGAACCGGATAAGGCGGTGACCGCGTCGAGCAGTGATTCATCCGGCACCCAGGCGGCGATCCCGACCGCGTCGAGGATCGCGCCCGCCCGCGCGCGACCGCCGGCATCGACGTGGGCATTCGCGAACATCGCGGCCGCTCCGGCGCCGACCATTGCCGGCGTGTTCGGCATGACGCGTACGATGGCCTTGTCGGCGCCGAGCCAGGTGCTCAGCTGTTGCGTCGTGATCCCCGCGGCAATCGATATGTACAGCGGTCGCACGGCGGGATTGTCCGCGGCGAAGGCGCTCGCGACCGCGGCCATGATTTGCGGTTTCACCGCGAGTACGACGACGTCGGGGACGGCGCAGGAATCCGGGATTGCCCGCGCGCAAACGGTGACGCCGAAGTCCGCGCTCAGGCGCTCGCGGACGGATTGATCGGGGTCGGCGACGGTAATCCTGTGCGCCCGGTAACCGGTGCCGAGCAGCCCGCCGATAATCGCGCGGCCCATATTGCCACCGCCGACAAAGAGTATCTGTGCATCCATGCGGCTAACGTTACGCGGAATCCTGACAGAGTTAAATATCGGTCGCGCGCTCAACCGGCGCGTGGACCAAACAGCGCGGTACCCACGCGGACGATCGTCGCGCCTTCGGCGATCGCCGCGGTGAAATCACCGGACGTGCCCATCGACAGCGTATCGAAATCATCATCGGCGATACGCTTCGCGAGTCGGGCAAGCAGGGCGAAGGACTCACGCTGGCGCGCGACGTCCTCGGTCGGCGCCGGTAGCGCCATCAGGCCGCGTAATTTCAGCCGCGGCAGGGCGCGGACCTGCGTCGCAAACTCCGGCGCTTCGTTCATTGTAATACCCCCCTTGCCGGATTCTCCGCTGATGTTCACTTCGATACACACATTCAGGGGCGGTGCCGTCGCCGGTCGCTGTTCGCTCAGGCGCCGGGCGATCTTGAGGCGGTCGATGCTGTGGACCCAGCTGAAGTGGGTCGCGACTTCGCGCGTTTTGTTCGATTGCAGGCGGCCAATAAAATGCCATTCGAGCCCGTATCCATCGAGCGCCGCGATCTTCGCGCACGCTTCCTGGACGAAATTTTCACCAAACCGGATCTGCCCGAGCGCCGCGAGTTCGGCAATCGCGCCGACCGGTTGTCGCTTGCTCACGGCGAGCAGCTGCACGGAACCGGCTGCGCGCCCCGCCGCGCGTGCCGCGGCTTCGATTTGTCCTGTGACGTGCTCGTAGCGATCGCTGGTTGAAGTCATGTCGGAATCTGTTTCCCGGACCACGCGCGAAGGCGCGGCGTGAATCGCACTCACCGCGACACCGGATTCGTCGAACGGGCCTGCCGCGGGTCGGTTCTGCGCTATACTGTCGAAAGCGATTGTAGCCCCTTTTGCATGACAGATCGGGTAGTTACTTGCTAAAGTTTGAATCCGGTTGAATTCTCGACTCGATCGACGCGGACCCTGCCATCAGGCTGCAGCCGGCCTCGCCGCGATAAAGTTTCGCGCCGCGCTTGCGACATAGACGGCAGACGTAAAACCGCATCTGAATAAGGGGGTGCTTCATGGACATCGGTGAGCTTCTCGCGTTCGGCGTGAAAAACGGTTGCTCAGACATGCATTTATCGGCCGGCCTGCCGCCGATGATTCGGGTGGATGGCGACGTGCGCCGCATCAACGTGCCGGCGATGGAGCACAAGGACGTCCACGACCTCGTCTACGACATCATGAACGACAAGCAACGCAAGGATTACGAAGAATTCCTTGAGTGCGACTTCTCGTTCGAAATACCCGGTCTCGCGCGTTTCCGTGTCAACGCGTTCAACCAGAACCGCGGCGCCGGTGCCGTGTTCCGTACGATCCCCTCGGAAATCCTGACACTCGAAGATCTGAATGCGCCGAAGATTTTCAAGGAGATCTCCGAAATCCCGCGCGGTGTCGTGCTCGTGACGGGCCCGACCGGTTCCGGCAAATCCACGACGCTGGCCGCGATGATCAACCACAAGAACGAAACGGAATACGGTCATATCCTCACGATCGAAGACCCGATCGAGTTCGTCCATCAAAGCAAGAAGTGTTTGATCAATCAGCGCGAGGTGCATCGCGACACGCTCGGCTTCAGCGAAGCATTGCGTTCGGCGCTGCGTGAAGACCCCGATACGATACTCGTCGGCGAAATGCGTGACCTCGAAACGATCCGCCTCGCCCTGACCGCGGCCGAAACCGGCCATCTCGTGTTCGGTACGCTGCACACGAGTTCCGCGGCGAAGACCATCGACCGTGTCGTCGACGTGTTTCCCGCCGAGGAAAAAGACATGGTGCGCGCGATGTTGTCGGAAAGTCTGCGCGCGGTGATTTCGCAAACGCTGCTGAAGAAAAACGGTGGTGGCCGTGTCGCCGCGCATGAGATCATGATCGGCACACCGGCGATCCGCAACCTGATCCGCGAAAACAAGATTGCGCAGATGTACTCCGCGATCCAGACCGGACAGCAGTTCGGCATGCAGACGCTCGATCAATGCCTGACCGGTATGGTCGCGAAGGGCGTCGTGTCGCGCAGCGAGGCACAGGCGAAAGCGACGAATAAAGACCAGATTTAATCCGCATCCCGACGACCCGATTAGAGGCCCAAGATGGAACGAGAACAAGCTATCAAGTACATGCGCGACCTGCTCAAGCTCATGGTCGACAAGAAAGGTTCAGACTTGTTTATCACCGTCGATTTCCCGCCCGCGATCAAAATCGACGGCAAGGTCACCCCGGTTTCGAAGACGAAACTGACCGCAGAGAATTCAAAAGCGCTCGCTTACGCGATCATGAATGATCGCCAGCTCAAAGAGTACGAAGCGACGAAGGAATGCAACTTTGCCATCGCCCCGGCCGGTATCGGCCGCTTCCGTGTCAATGCTTTCGTGCAGCAAACGTATACCGGCATGGTGTTGCGTACGATTGAAACACAGGTGCCGACCCTCGATCAGCTCGGCCTGCCCGATGTAATGAAAGAGATCGCGATGACGAAACGCGGCCTCGTGATCATGGTCGGTGGTACGGGCTCCGGTAAATCAACATCGCTTGCGGCGATCATCAATCACCGCAACGAGAACAGCTACGGTCACATTATTACGATCGAAGATCCGATCGAATACGTTCACCCGCACAAGAACTGCATCCTCATGCAGCGCGAAGTCGGGGTGGATTGTGATGACTGGGATATCGCGCTGAAGAACACGCTGCGCCAGGCGCCGGACGTGATTCTGCTCGGCGAAATCCGCGACCGTGAGACAATGGAATTCGGGATCGCGTTCGCGGAAACCGGCCATCTCGCGATGGCAACCCTGCACGCGAACAGCGCGAACCAGGCGCTCGATCGAATCATCAACTTTTTCCCCGAGGAACGCCGTAATCAGCTGCTCATGGATTTATCGCTGAACCTGAAAGGGATTATTTCGCAGCGACTCATGAAGAAGGTGGATGGCAAGGGTCGCGTCGCCGCGATCGAGATCCTGCTGAATTCGCCGTTAATCGCGGATTTGATCCTCAAGGGCGAGGTCCACGAAATCAAGAACATCATGTCCAAGTCGAACGAACTCGGTATGAAGACTTTCGACCAGGCACTGTTCGATTTGTATGAAGGCGATTTGATCACCTACGAAGACGCCCTGCGCAACGCGGACTCCATGAACGAGCTGCGCTTGCGCATCAAACTCGAAGGCAAGGCGGCGAAGGGTTCGGACAAACTCGAGGGCCTCGACCACCTGTCGCTCGAAGAGTCCGAGGAAGAAAGCGGGATGTTGCGTTAGAAAATGGATATCACACCGTATCTGAAGCTGTTGCGCGACAAGGAGGGCTCCGACCTTTTCTTCAGCGTCGGCACACCGGTCAAAATTAAGATCGAAGGCCAGGTGAACTCCGTTGGCAAAACGATGCTCACCGGTGAACTCGCGAAAGCGGCGGCCTACGAAATCATGTCTGATTCCCAGATCGCACGGTTCGAGGACACGATGGAGTGCGATTTCGCGATTTCCCTGCCGGACAAATCAGCCCGCTTCCGCGTCAACGTGTTTCGGCAGCGCGGCGAAGTGAGCATGGTGCTGCGGCGCATTCCGTCGCAGATCCCGACGATCGACGACTTGCTGTTGCCCGAGGTGCTCAAGGCACTCGTCATGCACAAGCGCGGCCTGATCCTCATGGTCGGCTCCACCGGCTCCGGCAAGTCGACCACGCTTGCCGCGATGGTGAACGAACGCAACCAGAAAATGACGGGTCACATACTCACGATTGAGGATCCGATCGAGTTTTCCCACCCGAACCTGAAATCGATCATCAATCAACGCGAAGTGGGGGTGGATACGCTGAATTATCGCAATGCGCTCAGAGCGTCATTGCGTGAAGCACCGGACGTTATCCTGATCGGTGAAATCCGCGACCGCGAAACGATGGAAGCGGCGCTCGAGCTGTGCAATACGGGCCACCTGTGTCTTTCCACCCTGCACGCGAACAATGCAAACCAGGCCATGGAGCGCGTGATCAACCTGTTCCCGCAGGATTTGCACAAGCAGTTGTTTCTCGACCTGTCGCTGAACGTTCGCTCCGTGATCTCCCAGCGTCTCGTGCAGGCGATCGACGGCAAACGCGTCGCCGCGATCGAAATTCTGATCAACACGCCGCACATCGCCGATTTGATCATGAAAGGCAATATCGGCGACATCAAGGAAGCGATGGAGCAAAGCGGCGCGAAGGGTATGCAGACTTTCGACATGGCGCTGTACCAGCTGTTCAAGGAAGAGCGCATCGACCTCGAAGAAGCGCTGAACAACGCGGACTCGCGCACGAACCTCGAAGCGCGCATCAACTTCGGCTAGCACGCCCGGCGAAGCTGCGGATCCCGCGGTGATTCGGATCCGGGAACCGGCTCGCGGGGAACATCGCGCCGCGCGCGTGGTCCTGCAATGGTAAGCCGCGCGGACCAGGGCGCCGTCTACAGCGAAACATCCGGGAGCTTTCCGTGCCGAACGTGCCGTTCATTTCGATGCCTTACCTGCGCAGGATCGCAGGATTCACGACCGCGGCCGTCGTTGCGTGCACGTTCGCATTCACGGCTGTCGCAGCGTCCGGGACGGTGCCGCTGGCAGGCACTTACTGGCGGCTCGCGCGGATGAATGGCGAGACCGTACAAGCCGCCGCGGGCGCATCGCTGCCGCATATCGCATTGCATGCAGAGACGGAACGGGTGGCCGGGTTCGGCGGTTGTAACCGCTTTTTTGCCCGTTACTCGACCGCGGATCCGGTAATTTCGATCCAGCCACTCGGCGGCAGTCGGGCATCGTGTCCCGACACGAACGACCTCGAGCGTGCGTTCATCAGTGCGCTCGCCGCGGTCGACCATTACGTCGTCAGCGGCGGGCAGCTGACGCTCAGCAGTGACGGTCGTGCGGTCCTCGTCTTCGACGCCGTTATCGACGCAACGACCCCGGGGCCCGGGCCATGAGCGCAAATCCGGCCGTGCCGGCGCCAGGGCGCGAAACCAACGTACCCCCGGTGTCACGACCGCACACGCTGCGGCGCGCTTCCGCGTACCGGCCCGTATCGTCGCCGTGCGGTTACGCGCACCATTGCCGGGGCGCACGACGTGCCGGCGAGGGCATTACGTATGCCGCGTGACGGCGCGGCGAAAACCCGGAACGACGGCGATCTCAATCGCAACGAGCGCGTGTGGCGGGTGGTCCGTGAGATCCCCGAAGGTATGGTCGCGACGTACGGTCAGATCGCGGACCTCGCCGGCATTCCGGGGCGCAGCGGCGCGCGCCAGGTGGGCTACGCGCTTGCCGCGCTCGGCCAGGGTTCGGATATTCCCTGGCATCGCGTGATCAATGCGCGCGGAGCGCTGAGCCCGCGTGCCAACCCGGATGCGGCGGAGTACCAGCGTCTGTTGCTCGAAGCGGAAGGGATCGGTTTCGACCATCGCCAGCTCATCGATCTCGATCGCTACCGCTGGCGCGCCCCGGCATGACGACGAAACCTGAAACCGCCCCGCGGTCGCGAACGTGGTGGCCGCTCGTGTTCGCGATCGTCGCCATGATCGCCGTCATGCAGTTCGTAAAGGCGCCCGCGGTCGCGCCGGTCATGTGCGAGCGCGACGTTGCGGCCGACGCCGTCGACGTGCTCATGCTGAGTGCGTCATGGTGTGGTTACTGTGCCCGCGCGCGCCAGATGTTTGTTAAAGACGCGATCGATTACTGCGAATACGATATCGAGAAGACGCAAACGGGTGCCCGGCTGTACGCGCGCAGCGGTGCCCGCGGCGTCCCGGTCATCTACGTCGGCGATGCCGTGTTCTTCGGTTTCAATTCACATGAAATCAGGCAGGCGCTCGTGGCCGAGGACGTCGTCAGCCTCGATCGCCTGTGAGCGTTCGTGTCGCTGCCGGCAAGTCACACGTAAGCCGGTAGAGCGGGTGTCCGCTGGCGCGATACTTGCGCTCGAACGGCGTCAGCGCAGTGCCCGGCGCGAGGGTTGCGGCGGGGGTCGTCGCGAGGTCGAAGCGCGAAACGGCGAGCTCGAATTCGCGCGCGTAAATCAACCAGTTCGTGCGTAATTCGAGCCGACCGCCGAGACGGATCAGGGCCGGAAACACGGGGTGGCCATGCCAGCGCCGTTTCAGGTGCTTCGCTTTCGGCCATGGGTTCGGGTAGAGCAAATAGTGATGCGTGACGGGCCAGTGTGCCGCCGCGGCGAGACGCCAGATGTCGATGCAGTCGCCGCGCGCGATCATGGCCCGGGACGTTGGCGCGCGCTTTAGCGCCTGGTCGATTCGCGTCGCGCTCTTGTCGATGCCGATGACGAGGTGATCGGGAAAGCAATCGGCGATGGCCACGGTGCTTTCACCGACGCCGCAACCCGAATCGAGAATGACCGGTCCACCGTGCTCTCGCACCCGTTGATCGAGTCGCGCGAAGCACGCTCGCTGATGCGCCGAAACCGGCCGCGAATAGTGCGAACGGGCGTGTTTGTCGACGACCTCGAGCAGCGCCTCGTGCGTGTCGGGCTGATTCGAAACAACCGGTGCCGAACACGTGGCCGCGGCAGCGGGGCGCGGCGCCGGCTCGTGTGCTTCAGTCGAACACGACATCCGCGGCTTCGAACACGGGGCCGTCGACACACACGCGTTTCATCGCCGGCCCGTCAGGCGTGCGGACCGCCACGGCGCAACCGGCGCAACCGCCGACCGCGCACGCCATATATTCCTCGAGCGACAACTGGCACGGCAGCGCGTGCCGGGTGGCGAGTTCGGCCACGGCCCGCAGCATCGGGGTCGGTCCGCAGGCGTAGATTTCGAGGTCATCGCGGCTTCCGGGGTCCTGCGCCGCGATCCATTGCTCCGCGAGTTCCGTCACGTAGCCCTCGAAGCAGCCGGCATATCCCTGCAGGCTCGCGAGCCGGCAGGGGATCCCCCAGTCTTCCAGCAGGGGCATCGTCCCCGTCACATGCGCCGGCAGTTGCGGGATCATGATCCGCGATGGGGTTACCGGGAACGGGAACGGTACTTCCGAGCCCATGATCACGAACGGACGCACCGCGCTCGTACGCAACAGGTCGGCCAGGAACACCATTGGCGGGATACCCACCCCGCCGCCGATCAGTAACGGCCGCCGCCGGTGGCCGTCCTGACGGAATGGACGGCCAATCGGACCGATCAGGCTGATGTTCTCGCCGATCCTGCGGGCCGCGAGTTCGCGCGTACCCGCGCCATGAACCTTGAACAGGATGTCGATCGCCGCGCCGTCGCTCAGCATGATCGACATCGGTCTGCGCATCGGCCTGTCGGGGGAGCAGCGCAGATGGACGAAATGACCCGCGCGCGCGCGGGCGGCGATGCGGGGCGCCGCGATCCGCATCACGACCTGGTCGCCGGGGTGGGCGGTGATCGCGGTAATGTCGCCGGTTTCGACGAGGATCGAACCGCGCGTATCCGCCGTTGCGGGGCTGCCGGATTCAGGCATCGAGCTGATACACGATGCGACCATCGACGAGCGTCATCGTGGTCCGGCCACGCAAGGTCCGGTTGAGAAAAGGCGTGTTCTTGCCGGCACTTTGCAGTTCGTTCGCGCTCGCGACCCATTCGATGGCCGGGTCGAAAACGCAGATGTCGGCCGGCGCGCCGGGGCTGAGTGCGCCGCTCGCAAGACCGAGTATGCGGCTCGGCGCGACGCTCGCGGCGTCAACGGCGGTCGCTAAATCGAACGCGCCGTCATCGACGAGTGACAACAGCGCGGGCAGAAACGTGTCGAACGTCGACATCCCGGACGCCGAGGTTCCGAACGGCGTTGCTTTCGCGTCCTTGTCGTGCGGTTCGTGATTCCCGCACACGGCATCGATTTCGCGTTTGCGCACGGCGGATTTCAGGCGCGTGCGATCACGTGCTTCACGCAGCGGCGGGCGCACATGAAAATTCGCATCGTAACTGCCGACATCACGATCGATGAACAGCAGATTCGCGATCGCCACATCCGCGCTGACCGGCAGGCCGGCACGGCGGGCACGGTTGATGAGTGCGATCGAGCGTGCGCTCGACAGGCGGCAGAAATGCGCGCGCACCCCGGTTTCTTCGACGAGCACGAGATCGCGGCTGATCGCAATGAGTTCCTGGGCTTCCGGGATGCCAGGGAGCCCGAGCCGGGTGGACACGGCGCCCTCGTGCATCGCGCCGGCGCGGGTCAGCCAGGCATCGAGCGGATGCAGGAACACGGTCATTTCGAACGTCGCCGCGTAGGCGAGCGCGTGGCGCAGCACCGAGGTGTCGCCGATCGCGCGATCCGCGTTCGTGACCGCCACGCAGCCGCTTTCTTTCAGCGCGCGCATCTCGCCGAGTACGCTGCCGTCGAGGCCCTGGGTCAGTGCGCCGAGGCACAATACCCTCGCGGCCCGCGCGCGTCCGGCGCGCTGCCGAATGTGATCGACGACGGAGGCGTTGTCGATCACCGGCAGCGTATCCGGGGTACAGCAAACACTCGTGAAGCCGCCGGCCGCAGCCGCCTTGCATTCGCTCGAAATCGTCGCCTTGTGCTCGTAGCCGGGTTCGCGCAATCGCGCGCCGAGTTCCACCATGCCGGGGATCAGGACCTGGCCGCCGAGATCAAACGTTTCGTCGGCGACGAAATCCGCGGGCGCGCGTCCGATCGCGGCGATCTTGCCGCCGTCGACGAACACGCTCGTGATTTTGTCGATGTCGTTCGCGGGGTCGACGACGCGCGCGCCCTTGAGCCAGTACGCCGCCATCTAGCTCGCCCCCGCCCGCGCGTGGCTACCGATCACGAGCGACATAACGGCCATGCGCACCGCCACCCCGTGCGTCACCTGCTGCAGGATCACGGACTGCGGGCCATCGGCGACGGCGGAATCGATCTCGACGCCGCGGTTGATCGGGCCCGGATGCATCACCATGGCATCGCTCGCGGCGAGTTTCAGGCGCCGTTCCGTCAGGCCGTAAGCATGAAAATATTCCTGCGCGCTGGGCAGCAGTGCACTTTGCATCCGTTCCTGTTGCAGCCGCAACGCGATCACGACGTCGGCGCCGGCGATGCCCGCTTCCATTTGATGGAAAACGCGCGCGCCGAGCGCTTCGATACCACGCGGTATCAGCGTCTTTGGCCCGACGACGCGGATTTCCGCCACGCCGAGTGTTTTCAGTGCCTGGATCTCTGACCGCGCGACCCGCGAATGCGCGATGTCGCCGACGATCGCGACGACGAGATTGTCGAACTGGCCCTTGACCCGACGGATCGTGAACATATCGAGCATCGCCTGGGTCGGATGGGCATGGGCACCGTCGCCGGCATTGATCACACTGATATGCGCGGCCACCTGGTTCGCGATGTATTCGGCCGCACCGCTGTTCTGGTGGCGCACGATGAACATGTCGCAATGCATCGCTTCGAGCGTTTTCAGCGTGTCCGACAGCGACTCACCCTTGCGCGTCGCGCTGGCCTCGATGTTCAGGTTCATGATGTCGGCGGACAGCCGTTTCGCCGCGAGTTCGAACGTCGACCGCGTGCGCGTACTCGGTTCGAAGAACAGGTTGACCACGGTACGTCCGCGCAGCAGCGGGACTTTCTTTACCGCGCGCTCGCCGACCGGGGCGAAGCGCTCGGCATTGTCGAGTACTTCGACGAGCAACGAGCGCGATAGCCCCTCGATCGCGAGGAAATGCCTGAGCCGTCCGTGCTCGTCGAGTTGGGTATTCAAGCGCCGGGACTGCCGATGGAAAATAAAGCCGGAAGCCGCGCATGCTTGCGGCGGCGCGGGTACTTGCGTCGACTTATTCGTGCTTCGCTTGCCAAAGTTCGAGACGCAACTGGTCGGGGCCGAGGAGTTTAACATGTTCGCTCGGCGCCAGGCCAAGACGCGTGCCGGCGATATCGGCACGGATCGGCAGTTCGCGTCCGTCGCGTTCGACGAGTACGACGAGCGTAATCGATGCCGGCCGGCCGTAGTCGAATATTTCGTTCATCGCCGCGCGGATCGTGCGCCCGGTGTAGAGAATATCGTCGACCAGGATCAGGTGGCGATCGTCGACATCGAACGGCAGGTTCGACGGCTCGACCGTCGGATGCAGGCCGATCCGGCTGAAGTCGTCGCGATAAAATGCGATGTTCAGCTCGCCGAGCGGATGTTCGAGACCAAACCGCTCGTGCAGGCGTTGCGCAACCCATACGCCGCCCGTGCGTACGCCGATGATCGCGGCGTCGGTGTTCATGGCCGGGTGCTTCGCGAGTTCGTCGCCAATACTCGTCAGCAGCTCCTCGACGTCAATATTCATGCTGTCAGTGCCAGTTGTTCGAACCAGGTTTCAAGGATCATCGTCGCGGCGCCGGCATCGAGTCCCGCGTGGTCGAGACCTGCATCGCCGGCGGCCCATGACGACAGGTGTTCGGTGATGAATTCGACCGGTAATGCGGTGCGTCCCCGCAGTTGGTTCGCGAAGCGCTCAATCGGGTCCTTCAGGCCCGGCGCCTTGCCATCGGCCGTCTCCGGCATACCGACGACGAGGCGATCCGGCTGCCAGTCATCGAGCAGGCGTTGCACGGCGTCCCACCGCGGTTGTCCGCCTTCGCGCACGGCGAGCACCGTCAACGGGGTCGCCGTGCGCGACACCGTCTGGCCGACCGCGACACCGATCCGGCGCGTGCCATAATCGAATGCCATGACGGTCAGTGCGGCGGGCCCGGTCACGCGTGCCCGATATCGTTGGACAGCGATGCGAGATCGACGCCCATGATCGCGGCCGCTGTTTCCCAGCGTTTCGCCGCCTCGGTGCGAAAAATGATCTCCGCACTCGCCGGGCCGCTGAGCCACGCATTCTGGCTCATCTCCTGCTCGAGCTGGCCCGCGCCCCACCCGGCATAACCGAGCGCCACGAGTGTATCGCGAGGACCCTCGCCGGCACTCATGGCCTCGAGGATATCGCGCGAGGTCGACACCGCGAGTTCGTCGGTGATGTGGATCGTCGAATCCCACTGCGTGGCCGGACGGTGAAGGATGAACCCCCGGTCCTGGTGCACCGGGCCGCCCTGGTAGATCGTCTGTTCGCCGGATCGGTCGTCGGTATAGGCGATATCCATCTGCGCGAACACTTCTCCCAGCTGCAGTTCCAGCGGACGGTTGATGACGATGCCCATGGCGCCGTCATCGTTGTGTGCGCACACGTAGGTCACGGACCGCGAAAAGTTCGGGTCGACCATCGTCGGCATGGCGATAAGGAATTGGTTTGTCAGATCGAAAGTAGTCATGGCTGCATGGGTCGGCACTCGCCGTAGTATTAGTGTCTCCCGGGGAACTTACAAGCGCTCGACCGCCCGCTTCAGCGACTGGAAAAGCTCGAATTATTCAGGAATTTCCACGTTCGGGTGACGTGCAGGATGTCGATGTCGCGGACGAAATCGTCCGGGAACGGGGCGAACGGCGCGGCGAGTTCCACGATCCGGACCGCGGCGTCATCGAGCACCGGGTGGCCGGAGCTGCGGCGTACGGTAATTTCCCGCACGCTGCCGTCCGGGTTGATCGCAACATCGAGCAGCAGGGACCCGGACAGGTTGCGCTTTCGCGCTTCGTCGGGGTAATTGATGTTGCCGACGCGTTCCACCTTCGCGCGCCAGGCTTCCATGTAGGCGGCAAAGCGGAATTCTTTCGTGTTTGCCGAAATAAACTTGCGCCGCGGCCGGTGCGCGCGCATCTGCAGTTTCTGCTGCAATTCCGCGTTAAGGCTTGCCATCGCGAACGAACGCGTGATCAATTGCGCCGCGGTCGGCAGCGGCGGGGTCAGCACTTTCGGTTGCGGTTGTTCCTTTACCGGGCTCGCTTCGGCAACCGGCACGTCCGGTTCCGGTTGCGCTTCGGGCTCGGGCTTCGGCAGGTCCGCTTCGGGTACGACCGCGACGAGGCGCTCTTCGGTCTTCGCCACGACTTCCGCTTCGGCGCGTTGCGCCGCGGCGGCGGCCGGTGCGGTTGCGGCCGGGTCCGGCTGCTGTTCGCGGATTTGCGGTACCACGGGCGGCGCGCTGGCCGCGGCCACTTCCGCGCTCGGGGCCGGCAGGGGGGCTTTAATCGGTGCGCTCGGGCGTTCCGTCACACTGCTGTCACCGCCGCCGGCGTTGCTCACCTGCGCGAGTACATCCGCGTCTTTCGGCGGTTCCTCGGAACGCTGGGTGACGAGCACGACCTCGAGCGATTCGAAGCGCGCCCCGGGGATCGGTTCGGGGGTGAAACTGACCCCCATGACGATAAGCGTGTGAACGATGATCGCGAGGCAGATCGTGAGTCCGAGCCGGTCGCCCGGAGTCACATCGGCGCGGATGGCCAGGTCGTTCACGGGCGTACCCCGGGCGCTACGGACCCGTGCGCCTGACGCAGGCATCTTGCGCCCGGGAGGCAGTGGAAAATCCGTTTTTCAATCGCGCTGGCCATACCCGCCATTATATCGGGAATTACCGCGGGCCAGTGCGTCCGGGCACGGTTACAGGCGACCGGCGATGCACTCCATCAGCTGATCGGCGATCGGGATTTCGAACTGGGCTTCGAGTTCGCGCATACACGTCGGACTCGTCACGTTGATCTCCGTGAGGTAATCGCCGATGACATCGAGACCGACGAAGATCAGACCGCGCCGCTTCAGTTCCGGACCCACGCGCGCGCAGATCTCGCGGTCCCTGTCGCTGAGCACTTGCCCGCGACCGGTACCGCCGGCGGCGAGGTTACCGCGCAGCTCGCCGGCCGACGGTATGCGGGCCAGCGCATACGGCACCGGTTCGCCGTCGATCATGAGGATCCGCTTGTCGCCGTCGACGATCTCGGGAATGTATTTCTGCACCATGCAAAAACGTGCGCCGTGCAGCGTCAGCGTTTCGTAGATCACGCTCGCGTTCACGTCACCCCGGATAACGCGGAAGATCGACGCGCCACCCATCCCGTCGAGCGGCTTGACGATAATGTCACCGAACTCGTCGAGAAATTTTCTGATCTCATTCGCGTTGCGTGTAACGAGCGTGCTCGGGCAGACATCGGAGAACCACGCGGTGAACAGCTTCTCATTCGCATCACGCAGCGAGCGCGGATCGTTCACGACGAGACAGCCCGCGGCCTGCGCCTGTTCGAGGATATAAGTCGCGAAGATATATTCCGTATCGAACGGCGGATCCTTGCGCATGAGAATGACGTCGAGTTCGCCAATCCCGTGACGCTCCCGCTCACCGGTGAACGAATACCAGTCGTCGAGCGAATCCCGTACCGTCATGGGCCGCGTATACGCGTATGGCTTGCCGTCGCGTAGTACGATATCGCCCATTTCCATGTAATGGATCTGCCAGCCGCGACGTTCCGCACCGAGCAGCATGGCGAGCGTAGTGTCTTTCTTCGGGTTGATGGAACCGATCGGATCCATCACCACCCCAACCTTGACCCCCATAGCTCATGTTCTCTTATTGCCCCGCAACGGGCGACACCTTAGCATACGGTTGAGCTTCCGATGGATGGCCTGCGGGCGACTGATTGACGTGACTAACGTCCTGCGAATAGCAACACGCAAGAGCCGCCTCGCCGTATGGCAGGCCGAACACGTTCGCAGCCTGCTCGTGCACGCACACCCGGGTCTCGATATCGAACTCGTGCCGTTCACGACCACCGGCGATCGCATCCTCGACCGGCCGCTGGCGATGATCGGCGGCAAGGGGCTGTTCATCAAGGAACTCGAACAGGCGCTGTACGACGGCCGTGCCGACATCGCCGTGCATTCGATGAAAGACGTGCCGGTGGAGTTACCGGCGGGTCTGCACATTCCCGTGATCCTCGAGCGCGAGGACCCGCGCGATGCGCTCGTGACCCGCGGCGGCGTCGCGTTCGATGAACTCAGGCCCGGCGCGATGGTCGGGACGTCGAGCCTGCGTCGCAAGAGCCAGTTGCTCGCGCAACGCGCGGACTTCGCGATCCGTGACCTGCGCGGCAACGTACCCACCCGGCTCGAAAAACTGCACAACGGCGAATTCGACGCCATCGTGCTCGCCTGCGCCGGGCTGAAGCGTCTCGGTTTCAGCGACCGGATCGAATCGCTGTTCGCGGTGGCCGACATGATCCCGGCCGTCGGCCAGGGCGCAATCGGTATCGAATGCCGCAGCGAAGACCCTCAGATCGCCGCGCTCATCGCGCCCCTGCACGATGAAAATACGGCACTGTGTGTTACCGCCGAGCGGGCCATGAGCGCGTTTCTCGCCGGCGGTTGCGATGTGCCACTCGCGGCGCATGCCAGCCTCGACGGCGCGGACCTGCGTCTGCGGGGTCTCGTCGCGAGTCCCGATGGACGCCGTATCGCGCGGGACGAACGCAGGGGACCGGCGACGCAGGGCGCCGAACTCGGGCGCGAGCTCGGCGCGGCACTCGTCGCCGCCGGTGCCGATGAAATTCTCGCTGAACTGGTGCGCAGCCGCACATAAACGATCGAGGTCGATAATATGCAACGCCTCGCCGGATATTCTGTTCTGGTCACCCGCCCGGAGCGACAGGCCCACGGCCTGTGCGCGGCCATCGAAGCGGAAGGCGCGCGCGCGATTCGCGCCCCGATGATCGAGATCCAGCCACTGACCCGACAGCCGCGATGTGTCCGGGTCATCGATGCGATCGAGCGCTACGACAAAGCAATTTTTATCAGCCGCAACGCGGTCGAATTCGGGCTCGAAGGGCTCGCAGCGGCCCGGCGTTCGCTTACGGGGGTCGAAGTCTACGCCGTCGGAGTCGGTACGGCCGCCGAGTTGCGCGAGCGCGGAATCGATAAAGTGATCACCCCACGCGATGCGTTCAGTACGGAAGGCCTGTTGCAACTCGGTGGCTTGCAGAGCGCCGCCGTCGAGGGCAAGCGCATCGTCATATTTCGCGGCGCCGGGGGGCGTGAGACGCTGGCCGATACGCTCGCGGCGCGTGGCGCCGAAGTTGATTACTGCGAAGTGTACAAGCGCACCGTACCGGATCTGAAAGTTGCCGACCTGCTCGCGGAAGCGGACGTGGCCGTACCGGACATCGCGGTGATCACGAGCCTCGAAGGCGCGACGAACCTTGCCGACAAGATCGATGACGAAGGTCTCGATCTGCTGTTCGACATGCCGTTGCTCGTGGTCGGTGCGCGCATGGGTCGCGAAGTAGAGAAGCTCGGTTTTACGAACCCGCCGGTAATCGTCGATAATCCCGGTGATAATGATGTGATTGAGACCCTCACGCGTTGGGTAATGGACGAAATATGAGCAGCGACGACCGAGAACAAACCGACGATCCGTCCGCCGAAGCAGAATCCGGGGATCCGTCCGCCGACGCGGAATCCGGCGAGCCGATCGACGAGGACGCGGACGACGACGGATCCGCGGATCCGTCACCGCCTGCCGCCACAACGGAACCGTCGCCGCGCGGGGGCAAGGCGGCTATCGTCGTGTCCCTGATCGCGTTCGCGCTGCTGCTCGCCGGTGCCTGGTACTGGCATCAGTACCGTTACGCGCCGGCACTCACGGCGCTCGCGCAGGATGTCGCCGGCGCCGGTGCCGGACAGGCAGGTCTTGTCGCCGAACTCGAGGCAACGCGCGCCGGCATCGAGACGGTCGCTGCCGAGGCCTCAGGTGCGCTGACGCAAGTCGATGCGCTCGGCGCGAAAATCGACAGCGCGGTCAAGGGCCAGGCCGATTTGCGTCGCTCCGTCAGCGCCCTGTATGAAAAGGAAACCCAGACATCCGTCGACTGGGTGCTGGCCGAAGCCGAATATCTCGTGCTTGCCGCGACCCAGAGGCTTGCACTCGAACGCGACATCGACACCGCGATTGCGGCCTTGCGTGCCGCCGATCAACGGCTGCGTTCCGCCGATCACCCCGATCTGATCCCCATCCGCGACCAGCTGATTAAAGACATCACCGCGCTCGAGGGGGTCAACCGGGCCGATGTCGAAGGTCTCGCCCTGTATCTCGCGAAAACGATCGACCAGGTCGACGATTTGCCGACGAAGCCCATCGCCGAGGAGATCACCCCGTTCGCGACCGTGCGCGAAGGCGAATACGCGGCAACCGACTGGCGTCGTCTCGGGTATGCGATCTGGTCCGATCTCGTCGATCTCGTCGAAGTGAAGGACGCCGATCTGCCGGACAGCGTGTTGTTCGATCCGGAGCTGCGTTACTTTTTACGCCAAAACCTGAAACTCGAACTCGCGTCCGCGCGGCTCGCCGTGTTGCGTCGCGATCGCGCGAATCTCGACGCGTCCGTCGTCCTGATAAAACGCCTGCTCGGCTCGTATTACGACGAGAACGATGCCGGCGTGAAAAGCATCACGGCGCGTCTCGATGAAGCGGCGACACTCGAACTGAAACCGCAACTGCCGAATATCAGCGGCAGTCTCGACGTGATCCGCCGGCAGCGCGCCGAGCGCTCGGGGGCGGAGGCCGCGCAGTGAAATACCTGCTGCTGACGGTCATATCGCTCGCGGTTGCGGTCCTGCTGGGTCAACTGATCGCCGACGACCCCGGTTTCGTCGTGATCGGTTACGGCGGCAAGGTGTTCCGCACGAGCTTCGTGTTCTTCGTCGTCCTGCTGGTCATCGGCATTTTCGCGCTGACGTTCGCGTGGCGGGCACTTGTGCATATTTTCACCTTGCGCACGCGCTGGCTCGGCTGGACCGGCGAATACCGGCGCAAGCGCTCGCAACGGGCGCTCAGCAACGGGCTGCTCGCACTGGCCGAGGGCGATTTCGGACGTGCGGAGCAGTTACTGAGCCGCGGTGCGGAAGCGGAATCCGGGCCGGCGCTGCATTACCTCGGGGCGGCGGAGGCTGCGCAGGCGCAGAACGCGGCCGAGCGGCGCGACAATTACCTCAGTCTCGCGCGCGAAGCGATGCCGAGCGCCGAGGTTGCGATCGGAATCAAGAGCGCCGAGATGCAGCTGGAAACGGGCCAGTACGAGCAGGCGCGCGCGACGCTCGACTATCTTGCCGACCGCCATCCCGACAACAAGCAGGTGCTGACGCTGCAGCACCGAACGTATACCGAAATCGGCGACACCCCGGCCCTCGTCGCCCTGTTGCCGGCGCTGCGGCGCCACCGTGTATTCCCGCCGGAGCATCTGCAGGCACTCGAACTCGAAGCCGCCGCGGCCGCATTGTCGCAACCCTGCTCGTCGGTCGACGATATCAACCGGATCTGGAACGGATTACCGAAAAACGTGCGTGAAGCCTCGCGGCCGATCGCGCTCTACGCGCACCAGCTCACGGTGCTCGGGTTTCACGAGGAAGCGGAGAAGCTGCTGCGCAAGAGCCTGATGCGGCACTGGGACGACGGGCTCGTGCGGCATTATGGCGAGGTCCGGATCAATAACGCCGATTTGCAGCTCGAACGCGCCGAGGGCTGGCTCGCCACCCGCGAAGATGATCCGGAGCTGCTCATGTGCCTGGCGAAGCTCGCAATCAGCGCCGACGACTGGGACAAGGCGCGCGGCTACCTTCTGCGCGTGCTCGATGTTGCGCCATCGCCGCTCGCCTACCAGAAACTGGCCGAAGTGCACGAGCATGCCGACGATCACGAAGCTGCCGGGCGCTGCCATCGCGAGGGTCTGCGACTGGCGACGAATTCCGTCGGGGGTCTGCCCGCCGTCGTCGCGCTGGCACCGACGAGCTAGGTCGCCGGTTACGGCAGGCTGCGCGGGCTCTGCAGCCAGCGCAGCAGGGGACTCCAGTACTCACGATCGCCGGCCGTGGCGATCGGTGCAAACTCGAAAATCGACAAGCCGCGTTCGGCGGCGCGCAGGTAGTTCGTGCTCGAGCGCAACATCGTCAGGAAAGGAAACTTGCGGCCGGACGGTAATCTCAGTTCGAACAGGTAATCTTCGAGCTCGTTGGCGATAACGGAGCCTTCGCGCACCCGGTTCGCGACCGTTGCCATCTTGATGTCGTGGTCGATCACATTGCGCAATTCGCGCAATTCGCCGAGAAAACGTTGCGCCGCGCGGATATCGATCGGTGACGGGACCACGGGCAGGACGATCGTCTGGGTTCGCTTCACAATCTGCTGCAGCTGGTCGTCGTGGGTGCGCGACGGTGCATCCATAATCACGACATCGGAACTGCGCGGCACCCGGATCGGTTTCGAAGAGCCGTCAACGGCGCGGATTTTCGGCCGTTCCGGGTCGCGGGCGCTGAGCCAGTCGAGGCTGCTGCCCTGCGGATCGAGATCCACGAGCGCGACTTTCGCGCCTTCACTAGCGTAAAACCCGGCGAGATTCGTCGCCACCGTCGTCTTGCCGCTGCCGCCTTTGGCATTCAGTACCAGGATCGTGCGCATGGACCTAAACCCTAATGAAGCGATGTCAGTCCATTATAGCCACAAGCCGGCGGAATTTTCTCGAATTACAACGCTTTACCCGTCATCCCGGCCGAGGTCACGCGACCGCCGCTCCATCAGCTTTTCGATCACCGGGTTGAGCAGCAACTCCATCGCAAACACGTATTTCCCGGCCGGTACGACAATCGTATCCGGGCGCGACATGAAAGCCCCGTTCAGCATTTCCAGCAGATAGCGAAAATCCGGGCCGATCTTGCGCCGATTCTGGATATGGATGACGACGAGACTTTCGTCGTTCGTCGGAATTTCCGTCGCCGTGAACGGGTTGGACGTGTCAATCGTCGGGATGCGCTGGAAATTGATATCGGTACGCGAGAACTGCGGGCAGATGTAATGCACGTAATCCGGCATGCGGCGCAGGATCATGTCGGTTGCGGCTTCCGCGGAATAGCCGCGGACGGAGCGATCGCGGTGAATTTTCTGCATCCACTCGAGATTGATGATTGGCACCACCCCGATGAGTAAATCGACGTATTGGGTCAGGTCGATCCCGTCCGCCACAAGGGCGCCATGCAGGCCTTCGTAGAACAGCAGATCCGCGTTTTGTGGCAATGCCTGCCAGGTCGTGAACGTGCCGGGTCGGCCGCCGTGGATTTCGCCCTCTTCCTCAGTGTGAATGTAATAGCGTCGTTGTCCGGTACCGCTGTCGGCGAACGTCGTAAACAGTGTTTCGAGCTCCGCGAACAGGTTTCCGTCCGGGCCGAAATGCGTCAGCATGCGACCCTGTTCGGCCGCTTTTTCGACTTCGCGCTCCATCGTCTCGCGGTCGTAACGATGAAAACTGTCACCCTCGATTACCGCCGGGGTGATGCCTTCGCGCTGGAATATGCGCTCGAAAGCAAGCTTGACGCTCGAGGTACCGGCGCCGGAAGACCCGGTGACGGCTACGATGGGATGGCGTGTCGACATAGGCACCTCTGACAGGGAGCGCCTAGTTTAAGGGATCGCGGCCGCGGGTGTGATCGGCGGCCGGTTCCTTGCCCGCGCCCGTCACATTCGCGCGGCCGTCGCCTGCGCGCTGCTTTGAAGCACCGCGGCACGTACTTATACTTTGCGCTTTACTCACGGCAGCCCACCCCCTCGTGAACCCGAAACCGTCCGCCGCGGACGTTCAAACGAGTCCTGTCTATACCCGTCTGCTCGGTTACGTGCGCCCGTACTGGCGCATATTTGCGCTGGCCATCGGGGGTATGCTCGCGCTCGCCGCGACCGAGTGGATGCTGCCGGCACTGCTGAAGCGCCTGATCGATGAGGAATTCGTCCACGCCGCCGCCCGCATTTCCCTGACCCTGCCGCTGCTGCTGATAGGCCTGTTTTCGCTGCGCGGCGTGCTCAGTTATGTCGGCACCGTCGCGCTCGCCTGGATCTCGCACCGCACGGTGATGGACTTGCGCGCGGACATGTTCGCGAACCTGATCGAATTGCCGGTCAGGTTTTTCGACCATCGCAATCCAGGCGAACTGATATCGAAGTTCACGTTCGACGTCACCCAGGTCTCGCAGGCGACGACCCGGGTGCTTACCGTGATCGTGAAGGACAGCGCCGTGATCGTCGCGTTGCTCGTGTACCTGTTCTATCTGAACTGGCGCCTGGCGACGTTCCTGTTCATGCTCGCGCCGCCCGTTGCCTACGTCGTCTACCGCGTATCGCGCCGGATGCGCGAAAAGAGCCGGCAACTGCAGGCCTCGGTCGGTGAGTTGAACCAGATCGCCGAGGAGAGCATCCGCGGTCAGCGCGAAATCAAAATCTTCGCCGGCGCCCCGTACGAATCGGGACGTTTCCATCGCGCAATCAATGCCGCGCGGCGCTTCCAGATGAAGGTCGTACAGACCTCCGCGGCAACGGTTCCGATCATCCAGATGCTGATCGCGTGCGGGATCGCGGCAATGATCGTGCTCGCGTTGCGCGAAGCCGCCGCGGGTACGATGTCGCGCGGTGATTTCGTCGCGTTCGTCACCGCGACGGCGTTGTTGTTGCCGCCGACGAAGCGGCTCACCGGGGTCAACGAATTCCTGCAGCGCGGGCTGGCCGCGGCCGAAAGCGTCTTCGCGTTGATCGACGAACGGCGCGAACGGAGCGCCGGCAGCATTACGCTCGACCACGTCCGCGGCGATATCGTGTTTCGCGATGTGAGTGCTCGCTACGGCGACAAGCTCGCGCTCGAAGGCATCAATCTGGACATCGCGGCCGGGGAATCGGTCGCGCTCGTGGGGCCGTCGGGTGGTGGCAAGTCGACGCTGCTCGATCTCGTCGCGCGCTTCAACGACACCGCGGCCGGTGAATTGCTGGTCGACGGTCATGCGATCGATTCGATCGCGCTCGACAGCCTGCGCGACGCGATCGCGTATGTCGGGCAGCACGTCGTGCTGTTCGACGACACGGTCTACAACAACATCGCCTATGGCGGTTTGCGCAACGCCGATCCGGAACGGGTACGCGCGGCGGCTACCGCCGCGCATGTGATGGAGTTCGCCGACTCGCTGCCCGCCGGCCTCGAGACGCCGATCGGCGACAACGGCGTCCGTCTGTCGGGCGGTCAGCGGCAACGCATTGCGATCGCGCGCGCGCTGCTGAAGGACGCGCCGATCCTGATCCTCGACGAAGCGACTTCGGCGCTCGACACGGAATCCGAGCGCGAAATCCAGGCGGCGCTCGGGGCGATTCGCCAGGGGCGTACGAGTTTGATCATCGCGCATCGTCTGTCGACGATCGAATCCGTCGACCGTATTGTCGTGATCGAACAGGGGCGCATCGTTGAAACCGGCACGCATGCCGAACTGCTCGCCCGGGACGGCGCGTACGCGCGCCTGGCCGCGGTGCAGAGCCCGGCCGCTTAGCGCGCGGTTGGCGGGGTTTATTCGACGGTTATCGTAATCTGCTCGGAGACGATCGGCGGGTTGTGCGGAATATGCGCGAAATTACCGAGGACGAGCTGCAGCGTGTGCTGACCGGGGCTCAGTTCGATCGTCGTTTCCGTTTGTCCGCCGCCGAAATGACGATGCTGCGCATCGTTCGGAATCGGCGCCGTCACGTCCGCGAGTTGCGTATCGATCAACAGATGGTGATGACCGGTGTTGTCCTTGACGACTCCGGCGGGCGCGACGCCGAAACCGCGGAGACCGAAAACGACGGTTACCGGATTCGTGACCACGGCGCCGGCCGCTGGTGACACGAAATACAGTTCCGGGGATTCATCCGCGGTCGCGCCGAACGAGGCGATGACAAGAAAGAGTAGCGTGGTGAGTAATTTCAACATGGTCGATAGTCCAGTTCTCAAGGAAGACAGAAAATCCAGCGGTTCGTACCGCACATCATCGATTCGCCGTGAACTCCGTTACGAGTTCGCTGAGTCGGGTGCGCGACAGTTTCGCGCCGGCGTAACGGATCGCGGTGTAGGTGTCCGTAATCAGCTGTACGTCGGCCGCGAGATCGCTGCGTTCCCGGCATACCCGGCGCGCGAAATCGTTCGGGCCTTCGAACGACAGGCGTTCGCAACCGGCACGCGCCAGTTTACGGCAGAACTGCCGGTAGGCGATCACGGCGGGGTCGCCCTGTTCGCTCCGCTGTCGCAAAACGAGGAACGCAAGCCCGAGCATGAGCGCCGCCAGCGCGAGCGTCAGGACAATCACGAGCGTACCGTAATCCCAGTCCTCGAGTCCGGCATCATCGAGCAATTGACGCTGACGTTTCGGCGTATAGCCTAGGACCCACTGGCTCCAGCCATAGTTCAACGCATCCCACGCGTTCGCGACCTGGCGCCATGCGTTAGCGGCGGCCGAACCGGCATCCAGCATCGGTAACAGCCGCTGCTGCGGCAGCGCTTCATTGATCCCGAGCGATACGCGCTCCGGCGCGACGGCGGCGGTCGGATCGATGCGCACCCAGCCGCGTTCCGCGAGGAACACCTCGGCCCAGGCATGCGCATCGCGCTGGCGCACGATCATGTAATCGGACACGGAATTGAACTCCCCGCCCTGGTAACCGGTGACGACGCGCGCCGGAATTCCGGCCGCGCGCATCAGCGTCACGAACGCGGCGGCGTAATGTTCGCAAAAGCCCTCGCGCGTGTTGAACAGGAATTCGTCGACGCTGTCACCGCGCAGCGGTTGCGGGGTCAGCGTGTAGACGAACGCCTGTTCATTGAAATAGCGCAAGGCCTGGGTGATCACGCCGTCGTCGGCCGGGGTCCGCGCGCGCAGGGTCGCGGCGAGTTCGTGCGTGCGCGGGTGCGCGCCCGGCGGCAAGGCCAGCGCGACCGCGCGCTCCTCCGGGGTAATGTCGGGAAGCCGGTACTCGACGCGCGACTCGAGCGTGTAGCGCAGGCGTCGCTTGATCGGGCGCGGCGCGAGCAGGCGGTAGTCGCTCGTCTGGCGCACGTCCTCGTCGAGCCGGGTGACCGCTTCGATGCCGAACATCCAGCGCCGCTCGTGCGGTTCCAGCGTTACCGTGTAACGGTAAGTCCGCCCCTCGGCGGCAATCGGCCGCGCCACGCCGTCGCCGATACCGCCGCCGCGCCAGCTGCGGCCGTCCGTGTGCCACATGACCGGGCCGCGCCAGTACAACTGCCGCGCCGGTGGCAGTTCACCATCGAACGCTACCCGGAACGCGATTTCGTCGGACACCCCGAGTTCCGTGATGTGGCCGATCGTCATTTCCTCGCTCAGGCCGGTGACCGCGCCCCCTGAATCCTGTGGCAGTCCCCACAACGGACCGGGGATGCGTGGAAACAGGAAAAAAGCGACGACCATGAGCGGCAAGGCCTGGGCCACGTAGCGCGCTGCCAGCAGCATGCAGGCGCGAATACCGAGCGCCGGATCGCTCGTATTGAAACGTACGAGTCCGGCGGTCACCGTGACGACGATGGCGAGCATGAACAATGCGGTCGTGATCGTCTGCGAATAGAAGAAATTCGTGACGACGAGAAAATAGGCGAGAAACATGACGACGTAGTAGTCGCGCTCATGCTGCAGCTCGAGCATCTTCAGGCCGAGCAATGCGGTCAGCAGTGCGATCCCGGCATCGCGCCCGAGCTGGCCCTGATACGTAATATAAATCGCGATGAACGCGGCCACCGCGAGCAGTTGTTTCACCACCCACAGCGCGGCGTGGCGGCGATCCGGCAGCGGCAGCAATGCGTACTCACCGGCCACCCGCCAGGCGGCCAGCGCGCCGAAACACACGAGCAACCACAGCGAAAAGCGCCCCGCGTGCGGGAACAAGGCGAGACTCAGGCACAGCACGGCCCACAGGACGTGGCTGCGATCGATGCCGGTCCGCACACTCATCGGGTGAACAGCGCGAGCGCTTTCAGACACAGGTGACGGTGAGCGGCGCCCGTCGCGGGCGGGATCTGCGTGCCGGGCAGATCCAGGCCGTAATGCAGACCGAGGCGTTCGGCTTCGAGTATCCAGGCCGCGAGCTGGCTCAACCGGGCTTCCGGATCGGCGAGTGCGGCGCTGTGCGCCCACGAGAGCACGATCCGTTCCGCCGCCCCGCTCGTGAAGCGTTTCACGAGCAGCACGTCGGCGCGGGCGAGGTTCTTCCACGCGATCGCACGGATCGGATCGCCCGCATGATAGGGCCTGAAACCGGCGAAATCGTCATGGCCATGATGCACGCCGCCCATGACTGAAGACGCCGCGAGCCCGTCGACCGGCAGCGGCAGCGAACCCTGCGGGCGCGGGTACACGAGACAGACGGCCGGATCCGTAAAATACGCCCACGCGCGCAGGATACCGAGCGGGAATGTGCTCGTGAGCCGGATCCGCTGCAGCGGTAACCAGCCGCGCTTTGTACCCGGCAGGTGCAGCGTCACGCGCGCGAGCCGGTCTGCCCCGATGTTCGCGAGCACGGTCCTGTGCGTGCGCCGGCGCCGCCACCAGCGACCCGCGCGTGGCGGCGAGTACGCAATCCCGACGCTGTAGCGTGGCGCTTTCCCGCGGTTGTCGAAGCCGAGTACGAACGCGGCCGGTTCGCCGGCGAACACGGGTTTCGCTTCCGCACCGAGGTACGCGATACCGGCGAGATTGCGGTAGGTGTGCAGCATCGTCACGAGGAGCAAACCGAACAGCAGGAACGTGAGCAGGTAGCCAAGCGCGTTGTCGTAATTGATCGAACCGAGCAGGATCACGAACACCATGCTGCCGAGCATGAAGCCGTGACGGGTGAGGAAGATATAAACCCGCCGTCGATCGAGTAACTGGCGTACGGGCAGCGCCGCCGCGCGGACCCCGGCGCTCATCAGCGTATCCGCGTGCGGCGGCACCGCGGTGTCCGCGTTCACGGGATCGGCACGTTCGTGATCAGCAACTGCGCCAGGTCCGCTTCGTCCGCGCTCGCGTTGCCCGCGCCAAGGCGATGCCGCACGACCGACGGCAGGGTTTCCTGCACGTCCTCCGGCACGACATGCCCGCGACCGTCGACGAGCGCCCAGGCGCGCGCCGCCTGCACGAGCGCGAGTCCGGCACGCGGCGACAGACCGGTCGCAAACGCCGGTGCCTCGCGGCTGTACGCCAGCAGATCCTGGATGTACTCGAGCAGCGGTTCGGCAACGTGAACCGTGTCGACCTGACGTTGCAGTTGCCGCAGATCCTCGAGATGCAGCTGCGGTTCGAGCCGGCTCAGCATGACCCGGCGGTTTTCCCCGTTCAGCAGTTCGAGTTCGGCGTCGCGCGACGGATAGCCGATCGAAATGCGCATGAGGAAGCGATCGAGTTGCGACTCCGGCAACGGAAACGTGCCGATTTGCTCCGACGGGTTCTGCGTCGCGATGACGAAAAACGGATCGGGCAGCGGATACGTATCGCCGTCGATCGTGACCTGGCGTTCTTCCATTGCCTCGAGCAGCGCGCTTTGCGCGCGCGGGGTGGCGCGATTGACTTCGTCGGCAAGCAGCAACTGCGTGAAGATCGGGCCTTTGTGAAACCGGAAACCACCGTTGTCGCGATCGAATACCGAGACACCAACGACATCGGCCGGCAGCAAGTCGCTCGTAAACTGGATCCGCTGATAGTTGAGCCCGAGGAGTTTCGCCAGCAGGTGAGCGAGCGTCGTTTTACCCACCCCGGGCAGGTCTTCGATCAACAGGTGGCCGCGCGCGAGCAGGCACGCAAGCGCGAGGCGCAGTTCGCGACGTTTGCCGAGAATGATGTCCTGCCCGCTCTCGAGCACGCGTGCAATGAGCTTGCGGGCGTCGGCCGGTGACCGTGGATCGGGTTCGGAGACGATGGATTCGTTTAAAGTTTTGTTCACTGGATACCGATCTTAAGGTTTAATGAAAGCCTGCAGCGCCGAACCGGGATACCGGAGATTGCCGGCGGTCAGGGGTCCGGTCGGACCGGTTGCCATTCACGGTGAAATACGTCACCGACGATCCGATTCAGAGCTTAAACAAGCCATGTGCCGAATTCCATGTTGCAGTCCTTATAACGGCCGGCCCATTCGCTTTGCTTAACTGAATTCGAGGTTGCACGTGGAAAAATACGATTTCGTCGTCATCGGCAGCGGGCCGGCAGGACAACGCGCTGCGATCCAGGCAGCAAAGCTCGGGCGCTCCGTCCTGCTCGTCGAGGAGCACTTTCTCATCGGCGGCGCTTGTGTACATACCGGCACGATTCCGAGCAAGACGCTGCGCGAGGCGGTGTTATACCTGAGCGGGTGGCGTCAGCGCGGCTTCTACGGCCGCAGTTACCGGGTGAAAGAACGGGTAACGGTCGACGATCTCGTCCAGCGTCTCGATATCACCGTACGCCACGAAATCGAGATGCAGCAGCACAAGATGCACCGCAACTACGTCACCACGCGAGGCGGCCGTGCGACATTTGAAGATCCGCACCATATCCGCATCGAGCGGCCGGCCGGTGAAACCGAAATCGTCGAGGCCGAGCGCGTCCTGATCGCGACGGGTTCACGACCCGCGCGGCCACCGAATATTTCCTTCGATGCGGTAAACGTTGTCGACAGCGATCATCTGCTGCAAATGGGATCGCTGCCGCGCACCCTCGTCGTCGTCGGCGCCGGAGTGATCGGCATGGAGTACGCTTCGATGCTGAACGCACTCGACATCGACGTCACGGTCGTCGATGGCCGGACTGAAATTCTGGGCTTTCTCGATCGCGAAATCGTCGATGAATTCGTGCACCACCTGCGCGATCGCGGCGTGAATCTGCGCCTCGGCGAGACGGTCGATTCGGTCGAACATATCGATCGCGGTCGGGTCGCGGTGCACCTCGCGAGCGGCAAACGGATCCGCGCCGATATGGTGCTGTTTGCCTCGGGACGTATTTCGAATACCGATGGTCTGAAAATCGAAAATGCCGGGATCGGGGTCGACGAGCGCGGTCGGATCAGCGTCGATGAGCATTACCGCACCGAGGCCGCCCACATTTACGCGGCCGGTGATGTGATCGGGTTCCCGGCACTGGCTTCGACGTCGATGGAACAGGGCCGCCACGCCGCGTGCCACGCGTTCGGCGGTTCGCTCCTCGATATCCGTGAAGATCTGTTCCCGTATGGCATTTACGCGGTGCCGGAGATGAGCGTCGTCGGCAAAACGGAAGAAGAACTGCAACGCTCGGGTACCCGTTACGAGAGTGGCATCGCGCGGTTTCGCGAGACCTCGCGCGGACACATCCTCGGATTACGCGAAGGATTGTTGAAGCTGCTGTTCAGTCTCGATACCGAAGAACTGCTCGGCGTGCACATCGTCGGCGAGGGCGCGACGGAGTTGATCCACATCGGCCAGGCGGTGCTCGCGCATCGCGGCAAGCTCGACTATTTCGTTAACGCCGTGTTCAATTATCCAACGCTCGCCGAGGCGTACAAGATCGCGGCGCTCGACGCGTTCAACAAGATGTAGGGCGCTGCGGGGCCGCGGCGGGATCGCACTTACGAGCCGGCAACGGTCATCGATTCGATCAGAATCGAACCGCTCTGGATGTTGCCGCGCCGGTCGACGTCGGAGCCGACTGCGACGATTCGCCTGAACAGATCCGCGAGATTTCCCGCGATCGTGATCTCTTCGACGGGAAACGCGATCTCGCCGTTCTCCACCCAGAAGCCGCTCGCGCCGCGCGAATAATCGCCGGTGACCATATTGACCCCGAACCCCATCAGGCTCGTCACCACGAGGCCGCGTCCCATTTGTCGCACGAGCGACGTGAAATCCCCGGCGTCCGACGATACCGACAGATTATGGACGCCGCCGGCATTGCCCGTCGGAGCAAGGTTCAGCCGCCGCGCGGAGTAACTGCTGAGTACGTAGCCCGTCAATACGCCGCGGTCGATGAGTTTGCGTTCCTGCGTTTGCGCGCCTTCGCCGTCGAACGGTGCGCTGCCGAGGCCGCGCGCGAGATGGGGTTGCTCGGTGATCGTGACGTGTTCGGGAAAGATCGTCTTGCCGGCGCTGTCGAGCAGAAACGATGCGCGACGGTACAGGTTGCCGCCCGACACGGCGCTGACGAGATGACCGATGAAACCGCCGGCAATCGGGGCCTCGAAAATAACCGGGACTTTCTCCGTCGCCACCTTGCGCGCGCCGAGTTTCGCCACCGTGCGTTCCGCCGCACGGGCGCCTACGGGTTCGGGTGCTTCTAGGCTGTCCGCGTTGCGGGCCGTCGTATACCAGTAGCCGCGCTGCATATTACCCGCGTCCTTGCCGACGACGACGCAACTGAGGCCATGGCGCGTAGCCGGGTAGGCGGCGGCGAAACCGTCCGTCGTGGCGTAGCCGCGCAAACCGCGGTGCTGATTTACGCTGACGTCGTCGACCTGGTCCACGGCCGGGTGGAAATCGCGCGCCGCGTTGTCGCAGCGAACGGCGAGTTCGATCGCGGCGTCGGGTTCGATGATCCACGGATGATCGAGATCGAGATCCGGGATTTCGCGGGCGAGATACGCCGGATCGATCAAGCCGGCATACGGATCCTCCTCGGCATAGCGTGCAATCTGATCCGCGGCGGCCACCGTTTCCTCGATGCTTTCGCGCGAGAAATCCGTCGTCGTGGCCGTGCCCTTGCGCTTGCCGTGATAGGCCGTCAGCGTGAGCACCTTGTCCTGATGATGCTCGATCGACTCGAGTTCGCCGTTGCGGACGGTGACGGACAGGCCGCCGCCCGCGCTGATCGCCGCCTCGGCCGCGCTCACCCCGCGCTGCTTTGCATGACTGATTACGCGGTCGAGAACCGCGAGCGTCTCATCGATTGTGGGGTTCGGATCTTTCATCCGCGAAATTGTAACGGATTGCCGTCGCCCCCGGTGCTGTGAACGCAGACGGTGCGCGGGTAAAATGGCCTGACCCCGTCGCAGGCCCGACCGCCCTTTTTTACCGCATGACCAACAGCCCCATCCTCGATTCGCTCAATGACGCCCAGCGTGCCGCCGTGACCGTCGCGGCGCCGCAGGCGCTCGTGCTCGCCGGTGCCGGCAGCGGCAAGACGCGGGTGCTCGTGCACCGGATCGCGTGGTATCTGGATACCGGGCAGGCGCTGCCAAAAGGCATCCTCGCGGTGACGTTTACGAACAAGGCGGCGGCGGAAATGCGTGCGCGGATCGAAAGCCTGATGCGGCGACCGGTCGGCGGTATGTGGGTGGGCACGTTCCACGGCATCGCCCATCGCCTGCTGCGCGCGCACTGGCGTGAGGCGAAGCTGCCGGAGCAGTTCCAGATCATCGACAGCGAGGATCAGCTGCGCGTCGTCCGGCGCACCCTGCGCGCGATGAATCTCGACGAGAGCGAATGGCCGGCGCGCGAAACCCAGTGGTATATCAATGCGCGCAAGGACGATGGCCTGCGCCCGCAACACATCGACGACGGCGGCGACCTGACGACGCGCACGCTGATCGACGCCTACCAGGCCTACGAAGAAGCCTGCGCGCGCGCTGGTCTCGTCGACTTCGCCGAGTTGCTGCTGCGCGCCCACGAGCTGTGGCGTGACACGCCGGGCCTGTTGCGGCATTACCGCGAGCGTTTCTGGCACGTGCTCGTCGATGAATTTCAGGATACGAACACGCTGCAGTATGCCTGGCTGCGTCAGCTCGTCGGTGACGACGGTAATCTGTTCGTCGTGGGTGACGACGACCAGTCGATTTACAGCTGGCGCGGGGCAAAAGTCGAAAACATGCAGCGTTTCCAGCGCGATTACCCGAAGCACGAGATTATCCGCCTCGAACAGAACTACCGCTCTACGGGCAATATTCTTAACGCCGCGAATGCCCTGATCGCGAACAACCCGACCCGCCTCGGCAAGGAGTTATGGACCGACGGCAGCGACGGCGAACCGATCACGCTGTACGCCGCGTACAACGACATCGACGAAGCACGCTTCTGCGTCGAACGCATTTCCCAATGTCACGACCGCGGCGATCGCTACGACGAATGCGCTGTGCTGTACCGGGTGAGCGCGCAATCGCGCGTGATCGAAGACGCCCTGCGCCAGGCCGACATCCCCTACCGCGTGCACGGCGGTTTCAAATTCTATGAACGTGCCGAGATCAAGGACGCGCTGGCGTATCTCAGGCTCGCGACGTTTCGCGGCGACGACGCGGCATTCGAGCGCATCGTCAATACACCGACCCGCGGGGTGGGGCAGCGCAGTATCGACGCGCTGCGGACGACCGCGCGTCTCGAACAGGTCACGTTGTGGGAAGCGGCGCGGCGGATTATCGATACGCGCGAACTCGGTTCGCGTGCGATCAGCGCGCTCGAGCGCTTTCTCGATTTGATCGATCGCTTATCGGTTGCGATCGAAGAACATGAACTCGGTCGCGTGATCGAAATCGTCGTCGAGCACAGCGGGCTCGTCGACCACTATAAAAAAGAAAAGGGCGATCGCGGTCTCGATCGGATTGAGAACCTCGAGGAACTCGTCACCGCCGCGCGCGATTTCCAGCCGGGCGACGACGCGGAGGAGATGCCGCTCGTCGCCGCGTTTCTGAGCCACGCCGCGCTCGAAGCGGGCGAGGGCCAGGCGGGCGCCCACGAAGACAGCGTGCAATTGATGACGCTGCACTCGGCGAAAGGTCTCGAATTTCCGCAGGTGTTCCTCGTCGGCGTGGAGGAAGGCCTGTTTCCGCATCAGCGCTCGAGCGAGGATGCGCGACAACTCGAGGAAGAACGCCGGCTCTGCTACGTCGGCATCACGCGCGCGATGCGGCATCTGACGATCTGCCACGCCGAGAGCCGGCGCCTGCACGGTTCCGAATACTATCCGCAACCATCGCGGTTCATTCGCGAGATCCCGGCGAAACTGCTCAACGAAGTGCGTCTCGGCGGGCGCGTCGGCAGTGCGGTCGGCGGCGGCATCGCCGAAGCGGCGACGGCGACCGGGTTGACCCTGGGGCAGCGCGTCTCGCACAAGAGTTTCGGCGAGGGCATCGTGCTGCATCTCGAAGGCCGCGGCGAAAATGCGCGCGTCCAGGTTAATTTCGAGTCCGACGGTATCAAGTGGCTTGTCGCCGCGTACGCCGGGCTCGAAGCCGTATGAATCCGCTCGCATCCGGATCTTCAATCCAATCGGGGAACTGACATGTTCGAACAAGCAAACGTCCGCCGGATGGCGCGCGTCGTCACGGGATGGTGTCTGCTGCTCGCGCTCGCCGCGTGTGGTGGTGGCGCCGGTGACACCGCCGGGGCTGGCGCGGCCGACGAAACGTACCGCTGGAAACTCGTTACCGCGTGGCCGCCGAACCTGCCGGTAAACCACGACGTGGTCGTCGGGTTCGCGCGCGACGTGGAAACGATGAGCCGCGGACAAATGAAAATCCAGGTCTTCGCCGGCGGCGAACTGATCCCCGCGCTCGAAGTATTCGACGCCGTGTCGAACGGCACGACGGTACAAATGGGGCATGCTGCCGCGTATTACTGGGCCGGCAAGATACCGGCCGCGCAATACATGTCCGCGGTGCCGTTCGGTATGACGGCGCGCGGCATGCAGGCGTGGTTGCACGGTGGTGACGGGCTGAAACTGTGGCGCGAACTGTATGCGCCGTTCGACCTCGTGCCGTTTCCGATGGGCAATACCGGCACGCAGATGGGCGGCTGGTTCAACAAGCGCCTTGAATCCGTGGCGGATTTACAGGGCCTCAAGATGCGCATTCCCGGGCTCGGCGGCAAGGCGCTGGCGAAAGCCGGCGGCAACCCCGTGCTGCTGTCCGGTGGTGATGTCTATACCGCGCTCGAACGCGGCACGATCGATGCGACGGAATGGGTCGGGCCGTTACATGATGTGCGTTTCGGGCTCGATCGCGCGGCGAAGTATTACTACTACCCGGGCTGGCACGAACCGAGCACGCAGCTCGAATTGATCGTGAACAAGCAAGCCTACGACGGCTTGCCGGAACACTTGCGCGTGATTATCGACAAGGCCGCGACCGCGGCCGGGGTGGCGCTGCACGCGCGGATGGAAGCGGAGAATGCGCGTACGTACGCCGAAGTGCGTGCGAATGGTCACACGCAAATGGCCGAGTTTCCGCAGGACGTGCTCGCGGCGCTGCACGCAAGTTCCGCCGAGGCGCTCGCCGAGGAAGCGGACAAGGATGCGAAATTCGCTGAAGTGCGCGACAACTATGAAGCGTTCCGCGCGACGTTTGATGCGTGGGATGACATCACGGAAGATGCGTACCGGCAGTACTTCAACCGGGCAAAAGCCGAATAGTCGGGCCGGCCGGCGGCGTGCGTTCGGCAGCGCAACGGGTACCGCTGCGGCCGTCCGTCGTCACCAGTTCTCGGTGAGGATCAACAAACCGGTACCCAGCACGTGAGCACGCCGATCGAGATAACACTGTAGGGCAGCAATTTGCCGAAATCCTTTTTCGGCACGTTCGCGAGATAGAACATAAACCACAGTGCGCCCCAGATGAGCCAGAACACCCCGAAACGCGGGTCGCCGCTTTTGAAACTCATCAGCGAGAACGGCACCGTCGTGAACGCGACGAAAAAACAGAACCAGCCGAATCCGCTCATATCGAGATCGAGCCACAGGCTGATCGCGACGTAGAGATACGTAAAGCTGAACAGGACATAGGCACAGACGGCGAAGTAGTCGCCCGGCGCTTCGGCGCGGATCAGCGACAGCAGGGCGACGAACAGGGCGAGGCCACCGACCATGAAGTTCATGATGGCCATCGACTTCGCCTCGACTTTCCCCAGCCCGCCCATGCCATTGACGAGCAACACACCACCGACGAACAACAGCATCAATCCGACCATGCGAACGCTCCGGAGCCTGGGTAGCGGCGCAAGGTAGCACGAGTCGCAGCGCACCAGGAAACCGGATCGCCGGGTGCCGCGCGGTACGCGACGATGTTTCGAGGTCCGGTCGGGCAGTGGCGGTGACGGCAATAACAGATGATCGCGGGCGGCGAATCGTCGCCGCGGGTGCGATAGCCGGATTTCCCCGGGTTCGCGCAAAAAAAATCCCCGCCGCAGCGGGGATTTTCGTCTCTCCGGGTAGCCCGCGGTAAACGCGGCCGGGGCAGTGTCTACTGGCTGCTGTTGACCATGTAGTCGACGGCAGCCTTCACGTCTTCATCGGAGTAATCCATGCGCCCGCCCTTCGGTGGCATCAAGCCGGCTTCGCCCATGAAGCCCTTGATGGCATGCGTGTACAGGGTTTCGCTGCCCTGACCGATGCGCGGTTCCCAGGCTGCCACATCACCGATCTTCGGTGCACCGGCAACGCCCGTGGCGTGACAGATGAAACAGGCCGAATCATAGACTTCCTTGCCGCGGCCGTCCGCGACTGCTGGCGCCGCGGCGGGCTCCGCTGCTGCGGCTGCGGGTTCCTCGGCTGCCGGTATTTCCGCTGCCGGCGTTGCGGCTGCTGCTTCGGCCGCCGGTTCGGCTGCCGGCGCGGGGGCCGGTGCAGCGGCGTCGCCACCTTCGCCGACCGCAGCGAGCATATGCATCACCGAGGCGCGGACCTCGTCGTCAGTCAAAGACGCCATGCCGCCTTTCGGTGGCATGATCCCGGCGTCGCCCTGAAAGCCGTTGATGGCATTGCTGACGAGCATTTCGGGACCCTTTTGCAAACGATCGGCCCAGGCTGCCTTGTCGCCAATCTTCGGTGCGCCACCAATCCCGGCATCGTGGCAGGCAAAGCAGATCTTGCCGTAAGTCGCCGCGCCAACGTCGACCGGCCCCGCGGCGGCGGCGGGCTCGGCACCCGCTGCGGCCGTCGTCGATTCCGCACCACCCATCACGAACGGTTCCCCGATATTTGCGTTGCCAACCGGTGCGAGTCGTTCGGCAGCCACCTCGTCGTCCGTCAATGTCGCCTGGAAGGTGCTGTTCACCACTTTCGCCAGGATGAAGGCAACGATGCCCACAACCACGAGAAAGACGAGAACTAGGGAGAAGTTGCGCACAAACGCGGCGTCATCTACTTGGCTCATACTGCGTTCCTAAATAGGGGGACGTGGAATATTCAAGCGTGTTCTTTTCGTGCCACAAACCGTGACCGCAGCGCCGCATTATAGCGGAATTGAGGGGCGGCACTAGTTTTGGACGCGGCATCGAACCGTCGCTCGCGCGATGTTTGAACCGCGCCGGGCGACAACCCGGCGAGCGCAACCCCGGCCCGTTCGATTCCCGTGCAAAACGAGCCTTCGTTTTCGCCTGCATCCTGTCGGGTCGAGGTTTCGGATTGCCCCCGGTTCAGGCTAAGCTTCGCCATTCCACAAAGTCTTACGCGCCCGTAGCTCAAGCCCGATAGCGTGCGCGCTGCGAAGGCAGAGGTCACAGGTTCGACAAACTCGCGGAGCGAGTTTGCACGCCGTAACGCAGTGCAGGCGC